>Ga0180432_10005038_pt1 | contig 17795 bp, 14 predicted proteins | sample SS_ome_10_FD_132414 | JGI IMG/M metagenome (GOLD analysis project Ga0180432, IMG submission 132414) | Hypersaline lake sediment archaeal communities from the Salton Sea, California, USA - SS_1_MS_2 metaG | ecosystem: Environmental > Aquatic > Non-marine Saline and Alkaline > Hypersaline >...
GCAGGAATGCTTTCGACCGGCCAGCGTTATCTGGCCTGCACCACAACCGCCAATACCGGCGGCGGCCGCTCGCCGCTCACGATCGCCGTGAGCAAGCCGGGCGAGCAGGAATTCAGCAAGGTGTTTGTCATCCGGCGGTCGGTGTCGGAGAAAACCCCCGGGGTTTCGGCCAAGAGAATTGACTTCAGCTACCCCTACGCGGTTGAGCACGACGGCAGGCTCTACGTCGGCTACACCCACAAAAGCCACGCCGCCAACGAGTTGGCGGTCATTCCCGTAGCCGCTCTCCGCGCCAACTGAGCCCAACGACGTCATGAAGACTCGGCCCGATCCTGATGCGACCACGGCTGGTCGGCAGCCTGCCGCGGCCGCAGAGACCGGCCACCGCATCGCCACGACCCAGGTCTGCTTTTCCCTTGCCGTGGTCGCCATCGCTGGGCTTGGCTTTGTTGTGCCCGGGCTGTTCACCTGGTCGGCTGCCGGTTTTCAGCCCCGGCAGGCGATCGTTCCGCTGGTGCAGCTGACGATGCTCGGCATGGGCATGACCCTGACCGTGGCCGACTTCACCCGGGTTGCCACCGCCCCTCGAGCCGTCGGCCTTGGCATCGCCTGCCAGTTTGCAGTGATGCCATTAGCCGGCTGGAGCTTTGGCCGGCTCTTCGGCCTGCCGCCGGATGTTGCCGCCGGTCTGGTGCTGGTTGGTGCCTGCCCCGGGGGGGTGGCCAGTAACGTGATCACTTTCATTGCGGGCGGCAACGTCGCGCTGTCGGTGACGATGACCGCCTGCTCAACCCTGCTGGCTCCACTGGCCACCCCACTCCTGATGCGGTGGCTGGCTGGGACGGGTATCCCGATCGACGTGCTTGCCCTGTTCCGTTCGATTCTGCTGATGATCCTCCTGCCGGTGGTCGTGGGGCTGGTGGTCAACCGCTTTGCCCGACCAGTGGCCCGGCGTCTGCAACGGCTGCTGCCGGCCGTGGCGATGACCGCCATCTGCCTGATCATTGGCATCACCGTTGCCCTGGCCCATGACGATCTTGCCGCGGTCGCCGGCAGCCTGGTGGCTGCGGCCGTCTGCCACAACGCCGTCGGACTGGTCTGTGGCTATGCGGCGGCCCGGGCCAGCGGCCTGGCTGAGCCTGACGCTCGCACTGTTGGCATTGAGGTTGGCATGCAAAATGGCGGCATGGCAACGGGCCTGGCACTTGGGGTGCTCAAGAGCCCGGCCGCCGCCCTGCCAGCGGCGGTATTCGGTCCGTGGAGTGCCCTGGCAGTCTCGGTGCTGGCGGCCGCGCTGGGCCCGGCCACCCGGAAAGCTGACCAGTCGTCATGATGCGTGCTTAAGCAGCGTCCGGGTCGCAATCAGTTCGCGGGCCAAGCCGGCTGTGACGTCACCGACGGTCACCCCTGGCAGCACCGGCCAGGTGTAGGTCTCGACCTCCAGGTGCGGCCGATACGGCAGCCGGGCGATCGCGGCCAGGGCCCGCACCAGTTCAGCCCGGGTGGTACCCAGCGGGCCGAGCCGTTCGGCGTCGACCGGCACATGAAAATGCACCCGCCAGGTCTCGGCGGTCTGCCAGTCGGCCGGCGGGTCAAGGGCGAGCGTTTCAGTCAGGTCCACTGCACGCGTCACCCCGCCATCAGCCTGCCGGGCAAAGGTCTGATGCAGGTAGCGGGCCTCAGCAAAGCCGGCGAGTGCCCGACGGGCCGCGGGATCGGCTGGCTGGTCGAGCTCGACCGCACAGCTGATCTGCACCTTGTTGATTCGGATGCCAGCCGCGTCGAGCTGGCCGACGGCCGTGGCGGCATCTTCAAACTCCACCGCCTGATGACAGACGTCATAGCAGACTCCCAGATGCTCCCGGGCCGCCCGCTCACATCCGCTCGCAGCGGCTGCCAGCCAGAGCTGATTGAAAAACGCAATCGTCTCTGCCGTGGTCTCAAGCAGGCAGAAGGGCTCGGGCTCAATTGCTAGCCGGATCGTCCGGCCGGTTTCCTGCTGCAGCTGGCTGAGGTCACGGGCCAGGCTGAGCAGCTGAGTGATGGCCCGGTCGAGAAAGTCGGCCGACCGTTCGGCCTGCTTGAAGCCGAGTGGTAACGTCGAAATGCTGCCGTCGGTCCCGGCCGGCAGGATGCCGGCCAGCAGGCGACTACAGGCCCGGGTGTAGTCGAGCCGGCGGGCATCGGCCCAGTCGGGCAGATAGACCTGTTCCTTCACCCGCTCTGAATGAAAGTCACCAAAGGGAAAGGCGTTGAGCGTGTGGCAGCTGAAGCGGTGCTCAGCCAGCCAGCCCCGCAGCCGGTCAATCGCCCCGTGGTCGGCCGCCACGTCGGCCATGGCTGCTGCCGGCAGCCAGAGGCCGACGGCAATGTCGAAGCCGCACTGGTCCCGCACCGCCGCCGCCTGCCCGGCCAGCATCCGCCCGACGTCATCGAGTGATCGGCAGGGATGGACGTTGGTGCAATAGCCCAGCGGCAGTTGTTCCGGTTGTCCTGCCATGGTCTCCCTCACCGCCCGGCCGCTGCGGTCACCTCGAGCATCCGCTCAAGGGCGACCACCGACCAGCGGGCCGTTTCGTCATCGACACTGATGACATTCACCGGGCTGCCCGTCTCCAACTGCTCCAGGCTCCAGCAGAGATGAGCCAGATCGATCCGGTACATCGTGGCGCACATGCAGACGGTCGGCGACAGAAAGCGGATTGTCTGCTCGGGGTGCTCCTGTTCCAGCCGCCTGACCAGGTGCAGTTCAGTACCGATCGCCCAGACCGTCCCGGGGGCAGCCGCTTCGACCTGCTTGATGATAAAGCTGGTCGAACCGGCCAGATCGGCCTTGTCGACCACCTCCATCGCACACTCGGGATGGACCAGCACCTTCACTCCCGGCAGGTTTGCCCGCAGGGCATCGACATGCTCCGGCCGGAACATGGCATGCACGCTGCAGTGACCCTGCCAGAGAATCACCCGGCTCTGTTCGAGCGTGGCGGCATCGTTGCCGCCGAGCCTGGGCTGGTGCGGGTTCCAGACGCACATCTGCTCCAGCGGCACCCCCATCGCCCGGGCGGTGTTGCGGCCGAGGTGCTGGTCGGGAAAGAAGAGCACCCGCTTGGTCCTGGCAAAGGCCCACTCAAGGACGGCCCGGGCATTACTGGAGGTGCAGACGATGCCGCCGTGACGGCCGCAGAAGGCCTTGAGGCTGGCGGCGGAGTTGATGTAAGTGACCGGCGTGATGTCAGACGTGTCGATCACCTCGCCCAGATCGTCCCAGGCATCTTCGACCTGGTCGATCGCCGCCATGTCGGCCATCGAGCAGCCGGCGGCCATGTCGGGCAGCACGACAGTCACCCGCCGGCCGTCCCGGCTGGCAACCTGCTCGGGCCGGTTGACCAGAATGTCGGCCGTCTCGGCCATGAAATGGACGCCACAGAAGGCGATCGCCTCACAGTCGGCCCGCTCCGCAGCCATCTTGGAGAGCTGATAACTGTCGCCCCGCAGGTCGGCATGGGCGATCACACCGTCCTGCTGGTAGTGGTGGCCAAGAATCAACAGCCGGGGGCCCATTCGCCTCCGTACCGCGTCAAGTCGGGTAGCGAGGGTCGCGTCATCGAGTTCCCGGTAGGCGGCCAGCGGGCTGGCCGGAGCGGGTGCGTCTCCAGTCTTCATTGACTCCAGTATAGGCCGCCGCCAGGGTCCCTGTGCGGCGACAATAGGTCCCCTTATACTGCGGCACCCCGGCGGTAACCCGTCGCGGCTGCTGCCATCACCCGATGGCGGCACTACCGTTCACCCCACTCCGCAACAGGGAAGGCTGGCAGAGGCCGATGGCAAAAAAAACAGCGAAAAAAGTGGTCAAAAAAACAACCGCAACAGTTAAAAAGACCGTCAAGAAGAAAGCGGCGACCAAGGACACCCCCGCCACAGAAACAGCGGCTAAGAAGGCGGTGAAGAAGGTAGCCAAGAAGGCGGCCAAGCGGGCTCCCCGTAAGAAGGTAGTCAAGGAAGTCCGGCTGAAGGCCTATTGGGGTGTGTTCAACTCAAGCCTGAAGCGGCTGGCGGTCTTTGAATACGCCGACAAACGGGCTGCCGAGAAGAAGGCAAAGGAACTCTCCGGTGGCTCGAAGGGTGTCCACTTCATCCAACTGGTGAAGGAACCGATCACGGAGTAGCGGCCCGGGCACGAAGCCCGAGCTTTCCGTAAAGCCAGCAGCCGGACCCCACCCGGCGGCAGGATGCCGCCAATGACCAACAGCGGGCGGAGGCCCGCCAAGGAAAGGCGGGCAGGATGCCCGCTCTTTCCGTAAAGCTAGCAGCCGGACCCCACCCGGCGGCAGGATGCCGCCAATAATCAACAGCGGGCGGAGGCCCGCCAAGGAAAGGCGGGCAGGATGCCCGCTCTTTCCGTGAAGCCAACTGGCCGCCTTACCACGGGCTCTGCCAATCGCCCCAGGCTTCGAGGTAGCGGGCCAGCCCGGGTGATTCGGCCGCTTTGCTGCCGATCCAGGTGTGGGCCGCTTCGATTAATGACTGCTCATCAGCAAGCGTGATCGACCCGGCCATCACGCGGCTGCGCAGAAACACAAAATAGGTGTCGAGCACGTCGCTGCGGCAATAGTCGTGGATCTCCCGGGCCCGGCCGCCGTCCCAGAGATCCTGCACCATGTGGCCGGCCACGTCGAGCTTCCCCGGCTTGCCAATCAGGTTCGCCGCCAGCGACAGCCCGCCGACAAACCGGCTGGCACCGTTGTTGGTCAGCAGGTCGTGCAGGTCGAGGTGGCCGCTGGTGTTGTAGCGGTTGCGGGGCTGTTCGAAGCTGCGGGCGTTCTCAGCCAGCCACTCGGGGATCGCCAGCCCAAATTTGAACGCGCAGAGTTCCAGCAATGGCATGTCGAAGCCACGGCCATTGAATGAGACCAGCTGTGGCTGGCCGTTCTTCCGCCAGCCCTCCCAAAACAATCGTACAATTTCGTGCGGCCGCGACAGCTCTTCATCGAGGGCAACCAAATCAATCAGTGAATAGTCCTCGGCCACCGTCGCCACCACCAGCGAGACCGGCTGCTGGAAGGTATAGGGAATAAAATCCTTGCCATTCTGCTCGAGCAGTTCGGCCCGGTACTTCGCAACCGCCTCGGCGGGCGAAAGCTCCTCCCCGGGGTAACGAATCTTCGCAATCAGCGCACCATCGGCCGCCGACTCAATGTCAAAGACCAGTCGGGCCACCCGCTTTTTTGCCATCATCATCTCCTCCAGACTGTGTGGCCGGCCGGTGCGGCTACCGCCGTGCCAGGGGATGCTTCAGCGGTAGCCAGGCGGCGTCGGCCCGGCTTGAGGCGACCGCCTGCTCGATGAAATACATTCCCTCCACCCCGTCGTGGATGTTGGGATAGACGGTATCGGTCCGCTCGAAGGCCTCGCCGGCGACCGCCTGCTCCATCGCATCAAAGCCGCAACGATAGACATTGGCGAAGGCTTCGAAGAAGGCCTCTGGGTGTCCCGCCGGCAGCCGGCAGGCCGCCTGCCCCATGGCGTTGGTGAAGGGGGCGTTCGGGTCGCGGGTATAGATGGCGTGCGGATGGCCATTCTTCCGCACGAACAGCTGGTTGGGGTTCTCCTGATGCCACTCGAGGCTGGCGAGCGTCCCGTCGATCTGAATCCGCAGGTCGTTCTCCCGGCCGTGGCTGATCTGTGAGGCGGTGACGCTGCCGAGGCCGCCGTTCTCATAGCGAATGACCGCCTGGCCGTAGTCGTCGAGCGGGCGGTCGGGCACAAAGACTTTGAGGTTGGCACTGATTTTTTCGGGAAACAGGCCGGTCATGTAACGGCCAAGGTTGTAGGCGTGAGTACCAATGTCGCCGAAGGCGCCGGCCGCCCCGCTCCGCTTGGGGTCGGTCCGCCAGCTGGCCTGCTTCTGGCCCTCGCCCTCCAGCCGAGTTCGCAGCCAGCCCTGGATGTACTCCGACCGGATTGCCTGGATCTCGCCGAGTTCGCCCGACAAAATCATCTCCCGGGCCTGCCGCACCAGCGGATAGCCGGTGTAGTTGTGGGTGACAACGAAGACCGACTTGGAGTTCTTGACCACCTCGGCCAGTTCCTCAGCCTCGGCCAGGGTCAGCGTCAGCGGCTTGTCACAGACCACATGAAAGCCCGCCTCGACCGCCGCCTTGGCGACTGGAAAGTGCATGTGGTTGGGCGTGGCGACCGAGACGTAGTCGATCCGCTCGCTCTCCGGCAGGGCCCGTTCCTTTTCGAACATTTCGGTGTAGGAGCCATAGGCCCGATCCTCCGGCACGTCATAGTCGGCGGCACTTGCCTTGGAGCGGGCCGGATCGCTGGAAAATGCCCCGGCCACCAGGGTGGCCCGATTGTCGAGCACTGCGGCTGTCACATGGACCCGGCCGATAAAGGAGCCCTGCCCGCCTCCGACGATGCCCATCCGAAGCTTACGATTGAGTCTGCCGTTGGTTGCCATTGATTCCCCTTCTTTGCGGTTTTCTGTCGAGCGTGCGCGCCCCTTTGTCGCGGCGGAAGCACCCTCCAAATCGGCGCTGTTTTCGCCGTCATCGCCAGAGCGTAACACACCCCCGGGACTGGCCACAGACCCAGGCCGGGTCGTCTCGTGCCCGCTTTGGTGGGAGCCTTGCCAGCCGGCTGTTAGGATGCTCGGAAGAATCACTCGTCGCACTTCTCCGCAGGCCATCGCATGGGCTTTTCCGACCGCGGCTATTACCGCTCTGACAACTCCTTCCGCTCAGGCTCGGACTGGACGGCGGTGATCACGCTGATCATCGCCAACGTGGCCGTCTGGGTGCTGAATCTGCTGGGTGGACAGCAGTTTTCCATCAACAAAATCTTCGCCCTCCGAGGTAATCTGCCCGAGCACCTGCTTGAGGTCTGGAAACTGGTTTCCTACGGCTTCGCCCACGATGCCACTACCCCTTGGCACCTGGCCTTCAACATGCTGGCCGTGTTCTTTTTCGGCCGGGCGGTCGAGCAGGTGCTGGGCCGATCCGAGTTCTATCGCTTCTACTTCGCCTCAATCGTGATTGCCGGGCTGGCCTGGGTGGTGAGTGTGAACTTCTTCTCCGGCGGCATACCGCCGGGTCAAACCTTGCTCATCGGGGCCAGTGGCGGTGTGATGGCGGTGCTGGCAGTCTTCATCTGGTACTTCCCGCGGCAAGAGGTGCTGATCTGGGGCATCCTGCCAGTACCGGCCTGGGCCCTGGGCATCCTCTATTTCGTCAGTGACCTCCAGGGGGCAGCCCAGGGTGGCAGCAACGTCGCCCACGTCGCCCACATTGGCGGGGCGGTCTTCGGCCTGCTCTACGCCTGGCGGGGCTGGAGCCTGACCGGGTTTGCCGACGTCGGCAGCCGGCTGCGGCAGATGCGACGACGCTTCAAGGTCGTGCGGCCCGATGACGACGTCCGTGGTGGCCTTGATGACGAAGACGAAGTCAGCCTGCAGGCCAAGGTCGACGAGATTCTCGAAAAGATCAGCCGCTCAGGCGAGTCGAGCCTGACCCGCGACGAACGCGACACTCTCACCCGCGCCAGCCGCCGCTTCAAAGGCCGCTCGGGGTGATTGTGTCCTTCGTGCCTGGTGGTGAATTCCCTGGCGGCAATTACCGGGTGATGTTCCCGCCCGGCTGTTCGGCGACGCGAGGGGTGGGGTGGGCGGCAAGCCGCAACTGGTCGATTAGGCCGACGAACTGCTCATATTCCCGCTCGTCGAGCTTGCCCGACAGCACACTGTGGATCCGGCCGTCAGTATCGAGGACCACGACGTTGGGCTCTCCTGGAATGATGCCGAACATCTGCTTGAGAGTCCCCTCAAAATCAAGCCAGACCGGCAATTCCGGCGAGTCCTTCCGCATCCGAGCCCGGGCCACCGGCTGGAGCGGCCGCGGCACCTCCGTCAGCGACGCGACGGGGATGACCCGCACGTCGGGCACCGGTAGGCCGGCTGGCCAGCCTGCCAGCCCCACCACCGGCTGCTGTAACCAGGCATCAGCCGTGGCCGAATCGGCCGTCGGATGAAACCGCAAGTGCAGCTGGCGGCCGAGCTGCAGCGCTGCCTCGGCACCGTGCCGCTCGGCATAGACCAGTACCACCACGTCACCGCGGTGTGTGCCGGTCTCGTGCCGAGTGCGGAACTGATCCTCCATTGCGATGTTCATCAGCTGCTCCGCAGCGGGGACCCGGCCGATCACACCAACAGTTGCCAGCAGCAGCATAGCGGCCACCGTGCCCAAGCGTTGTTGAATGGCATGGAGCATCTTTGTTTCCTCCGGGTTGAAGAAGGCTCAGGCGGCCCGCCGCCGATCGGCTGCCGGCGAAGTGAAGGAGAGCAGATCAGCGGCATCGTCTTCGTCGTCTGCTGGTTCATCTGCACGGCCAGCAGCAGCGTTGGCCACCGGCCGCAGAATGCCGAGAATTGCTGGCAGCAGCACAAGCGAAGTCAGCGTGCAGGTGGTCACACCCAAAGTGAGCAGCCGCCCGAGGCTTTCAAGCCCCCGGTGGCTGGCAACCATCAAGGCACCAAAGCCGAGGATGGTGGTCAGGGCATCGACCAGCACCGCATTGGCGGTCGAGGCACTGATGCGGTAGGCCCCGGGCCGCTCCAGGGCGTCGTGGACAATGTGCACCCCGTAGTCGACAGCAATGCCGAGGATCAACGGAATGCCGATCAGGTTGGCCGGGTTGAGATCGAGGCCGAGCAGCCCCATCAGGCCGAGGGTCTGGGCCATGCCGACAGCCAGGGGTAGGGCTGCCAGTAGTGAATGGGTGAGATTCCGGAAGTCGAGCCAGAGCACCGCGATGATCACGAGGAGCGAATAGAGCGCGGCCTGCTCGTAGCTCCGCTTCATCTCCAGCGAGGCCTCGTAGGCCTGCAGTGGGTTCCCGGTCGCCTTGGGGTCAACGCTGCGGACGTCACCGACAAATCGCTTGAGGGCGTCGAAGTTCCAGATGTCACCCCGGCCGTAGATCTTCAGCAGATGCTTCCCGCTCGCGCCGACAAACCGGTCGACCAGGCTGGGCGGCAGGTCATCCAGCGACGGGGCGATCGGATCAGAAACGGCAGCGAGGGCATGCAGCCGGCTGAGCAGTTCACCAGCCGACCGTTGCTGGAAGCCGGCCAGGGCCTGATAGCAGGCTTCAGGTCCCATTCGCCGCAGGACATCACGGGCCCGCTCCAGGTGCCAGGCGGTCCGCATGCCGCCGGGTCGCTTGGCCGCTTCGGCCTGGGCCCAGCCAAGGGTTTCACCCAGGGCGTCGAGCCGGTCGAGAGGAATCTGCGGTGGCCGCTCCGGCAGGCCGGTCAGCCGGCTGCCGATCTGTTTGATCAGCGGTGTCTTCGCCGCCTCGTCAACGGAAAGCAGGGAGGCGATTTCATCGACCCGTTCAACCGTTGGGAGCTGCTCCAATTCTTTCTTGCGGGCCAGCAGTTCCTCGCGGGAGTCAGCAATCGAGAGGGCATACCAGACGCTCTGGTCGCACTCCTCAAGCAGCTTCTTCTCAATCTCCACGCTCTCGAGGCCATCTGGCTGCAGGTTGAGCAGGTTGTGGTCATAGCGAAGATCGTGAATGCCCGAACTGACCGCCAGGGTGCCGGCGATCGCCGCCAGCGCGACGAACCGGGGGTGCCGGGTGAACGGCTGCAGCCAGCGGTGGACCGGCACCGGCTCGGGAATCGAGCGGCCCAGCCTGCTACGGTCGACAATCGCGATCACCGCCGGCAGCACCATGAGTTCCGCCGCACAGCACAGCAGAATGCCGCCGCCGGCAATCAGACCGAGCTCAGCCACTCCCACAAAGCTGGTGAGAGCGGCCGAGAAGAAGGCGATCGAAGTGGTCACCGCCCCGGTCAAAATGCTCGGGCCGACCGAGCCACTGGTCTCGAGGATGGCCTCCTCACAGTCCAGGCCATCGCGGCGCATCGCCAGGTAGCGGCCGATGTAATAGGTGCCATAGTCGATGCCGACCCCGATCATCGTCACGGCGAAAGTGACGCTGAGAATGTTGAGGTGGCCGACGCTGCCGGTCGCCCAGGCAAAGGCCCAGGCCATGCCGATCACCAGCACCCCGTTGGCCATCAGCGCGTGCCGGATGCCGCCGAAGCCAGCCACGATCACCACCGCCACCGCGACCAACGACAGGCCGCTGGCCCAGACCATCGACTGCTTGCTCGACCGCATCTCGTCGTCTTCCATTACCGGCAGGCCGGTGAGGCCAATCTCGGCAGCGGCATGGCGGTCGGCGACGAGGGTGATCTGCTCCCGCAGGGTATCAGTCGCCTTGGAAGCACCGGCGAACCCCCCCTCTTCTTTGGCCAGCCGCAGCAGCACAAATCCAAGGGTCCCCTCCTTGGCCAGCAGGTATTGGCTGGAAAGGTCACGCAGGGTCGATAAGCTGCCGGGCATCCCGGGCCAGGGCGAGATGTAGTCGCCCGGTTGCGGCTCAGCGATCCGGCCCCGATCGGCTGCTTCAAGGCTGGCCAGCAGGCTCTCGCTGTAGCGTTCCAGTGTCTTCAGGGCCGGCTCGTCTTCTGGCCCGGCAACTGACGGTCCTGAGACCACGGCCGCTGCCAGGCCGCCAACCATCGTGCCGACCTTCAGCTGCGGCCAGCCGCCGGCGAGCACCGGCTCTGTACGATCGAGAAACCGGTTGATCACGGTGAGATCGGCCGGTGAGACATAGTGCAGCCCCTTGGCCCGAATCTGGGTCAGGTCGACCTCATGCAGAATCGAATGAAACAGCTCACCGTGCCGGGACAGCTGCTGGGAGACGTCCTCAAGGGCTGCAACGGTGGCGGCCCGAGTCGCTCCCTCAACCACGACTACAGCGTCGTCGTCCTCACCAAACTCACGGATATAGTCAATCCAGAGCTTGTTGTATTCGCTGTTGGGATCGAGCAGATCGACCCGGCTGACCTTGTAGCCGAGGGAGCCAGACGTCCAGAACCCGGCTGCGACGGCGGCGAGCACCGCCACCGTCACGATCGTCCAGGGCCGAGCGAGGCACTGGTGCGCCCAGGCGACCATCAGCCGGCTCAGAATGCTGGGCCGGTGATCGTCCGCCCGGCCTCCCCGGCCAAACCAGGTTGCTGGCGACAACGAACGACGGGGGACAGCCGGTTGTTCTGCAGACTTCTCGGGCATCAGCTTGCACGAGACCCGCAACGTGGCGGGCTCATCGGTGGCATCGCTTTTGGGGGCAGCCGGGCCAATCCCTGCTGCCGGCAAGGGAGCGGGAGCATAGGGAGGCGGCCATGCCGAGCCAAGCCCGACCCGAACCAGTCAAACCACGGAAGCTGCGCAAGCGCATCGGCATATTCGGAATTTTCATTGGCCGTTCCAGCCGGAAAACTCCGAATGAACCCACTAACAGATTGTGGCAACAGTCTGCCGCCGCCCGATGCGGCGATCGGCAAACCGGAAAATCCTCAGCGTTTTCGGGGGTTGCCCAAGTGGAAAAAAGCCGTGAAGGGCTGTTTCCACTGATAGGTGGGCAGGTTTGCCGGGCCTGAGGCCCGGCGGACCTGATGGGGGATCTTGTCAGGGGGGAAATCACATGCAGACAACGCTGCACCGCAGCCAGTTCACGGCACCGTTTACCGGCCGCGTCGGCGGATTCGTGCCGGCAGCCATTGTGGCCACCATTCTGTTAGCGGCCAGCTGCGGAGCGGCCACCACCGAACCAGCGGCCACAATCGAAGCCTGTGCAGCCCAGGCCGGCACCGACTGGGGCAGTTCCAGCCGGCATGCCAGGCGACGGGCCGCGGAGGCCCTGCCGCTCGACCAGATGGCCCCGGGCGACCGGCAGGCGATCGAATCTGCGCTGGCCTCCACCACACTCTACCGGCGGCTGCCGGTCGAACTGTTCGCCTGCGACTCCGATCTGCTCGACTTTGCGCTCGAGAAGCCCGAGGCGATCGTCGACATCTGGCGACTGCTGGGGATCAGCCGGCTGTCACTGGATCCTGCCGGGCCGGCCCAGTGGCGGCTAGCCGACGGCTACGGCACGGTCGGGCTGCTCCGACTGGCCCACCGCGAGCGGCGGCCGGAAGGGGGCATGCTGGTCTTTTATGGCCGGGGCGCTTATACCGGCCCACTCTCACCCAAGAATCTCACTGGCAACTGTGTGCTGATGGTCCGCTATCGGCAGGCCGAGCCGATGGTCGACGGCCGGCACCGGCAGGCGGTCCAGATCGACGCCTTCCTCGACATGGACGGCATCGGCCTCGAGATCGTCACCCGCACCCTCCAGCCCCTCATCGTCCACTCGGCGGCGGCCAACCTGCACGAGATCTGCCTGTTCATGGCGAGTCTCTCCGACGCCGCTGCCGCCAACCCCGAGGGGGTTGCCACGCTGGCCCGGCGGCTGCCCCGTACGGCCGCGGCCGATCAGCAGACATTGGCGACGATTGCCCTGACCTCGGCCCGGCGACAACGGCAGCCACAGCCAGCTGTGCAACTGGCCGACAACGAAGGTCGAGACGCTGCCGACCGGCTCACTGTGGATCTGGCAGCTCGCTGGCTACAGAGTGAAGAACTCGACAGGCTGAAACGCCGGTGAAGCGGCAATCAGCCGGCGTGTCGAGGCCAGGGAGCCGGGAGCGGAAGTGCCTGGACCATCGGCAAGGGCAACTGAGCCTCAACTCGCTTCGCAGATCCTGCGGCTTCCGGCTTTGAATATTCACATTCGCGCCGAGCAGCAAAAAACCCCCTTGCCTCAAAGCCCGAAGCGCAAGCTGAGGGAAACCGCGTTGTTGATCCAGCAGCCGCATTCCCTCGACTCGCCCCTCGGGCTTCCCGGAGTTCGGTTCCGCTCAGCACACCGTCGGACCTTCCGCCGGAGCTTTCAACGCGGGTACCACGCCAGCAACAGGATGTCGCCAATCAGCATTAGCAGAAGCGTGCGAACCTCTGGCTTCGCATGCTTCTACCCAAGGAACGTCGGGCACGACGCCCGAGCTTTCCGTGAAGCTGACTGCTCACGCAAACCTTGGCCCGGAGCGGTGCAGCCGACCGGCGGTGTCGCGGCTAAGGTTGAGTCGCTCAAGCACGGCGTCACTGAGCATGCTGCGAACCTCAGTGACTGCCGCCGCGAATGCCTCACCACGGGCCTGCCGTGACAGTGGCCTGCTCTCGAGATTGCCGACCCCCTCAAATCCAAATGCCGCCCAGCCGGCTTCAGCAAACGATCCTTGACTGGTCAGCCGGTGCACCGCCCCACTGGCATGCTCGGCAAACATGACCGTCTGATCACCGACCGTCTCAGCCGTCTTGGCCACCCAGGTCTTGTGCACCGGCAGCCCGGCCACCGCCTGTTCGATGAGCATCTCGATGGCCGGAAATGTCTGCGGTGCGGCAGCGGGCAGCTCAGTGATCGGTTGGGCCGTTACCTCGTCCAGCCGCACCGAGCCAAGCGTGGTGGCCGGCTCGGCAAAATCATGAACCGAGACTTCCGAGGCTGACACGCCCACCAGCTGTCCGGCAACCTTGACCGCCCGATCGACGCTGGTGTCGTGGTCGATGCCGCCCAGGCTGCTGATGCCACCGACGATATCGAACGAGAGCACCTCAAGCTGCTGACTCGGCAGCTTCCTGCCCGGCAGTTTCGGCAGCACGATCGGATCACGCGGAAGGAGGGCACCGGTTTCACCCCCAAGCGGCCGGATAATTGGCGGCTCGATCGGCGGACCCCACCAAAATTGACCATCGGTACGCACCGGAATCGTGATCACGCCCTCATCAGGAAAGAACCCCAGGGCGAGGTGGTCCCCATCACCCCGTCGCCAGCGGCTGCCCGTGATGGCGGTGCTGGTGCTGCGGCCGCCCGCCAGCGTGTGCCGGTGTAGCAGCGACGGGCTGGTCGGGTCGGTGACGTCGAAGATTGAGACCTGCATTCCCATGAACAGGCCTGTCTCGTCATCGGCATCACGGCCGATTGTCAGCAGATGATGTTCACCGAGCGGCTGAATGTGGTCGGAGTAGCCAGGTACTTTGAGTTCACCGAGCAGCGTCGGCGCTGTCGGCGTCGAAAGATCGACCACGAACAGCGGGTCGACCTGAAGGAAGGTGACAAAGTAGGCCCGGTCACCCACGAAGCGAACGGAGTAGAGGTCTTCCCCTGGTGCAAAGCCGGTGAGGCTGCCGACCTCAACCAGATTTTCACCCTGCTGCTCGAGCACCCGCACGCCGCTGCCCTCGCCCCGCACCTCCACCACGACCCGCAGGAAGCCGTCCTGCTCATCGGCGGCGAACTGGTTGAGTACCCGGCCGGTGATGGTTCCCTGGCTGGCACGTGAGACGGTCGGTGAGCCTGCCTGATCAGCACCGAAGCCGACCTTGGTGACCGTGGTGACTGATGGTCGCCACCAACTCAGTTCGATTGAACCTTGTGACGTTTCGTTCGACCAATGAGTGTCAAAGACGTACAGATCACTCTTCGTTGCAAAGACCTCGACCGTCCCACGCGTGAACAGTCCGGTCGTGACCGGCTGAGGTTGGTCACTGGTCACATCAAAGGCGGTGATCGTGGTCAATTGCCGCACTGCCCCCGGCTCGGGGATATCGATGGCCGTTGGCTCAACCAGCGGCGAGACGTCCAGCGGGTTGCCCGCGGCGTCGACCTGGTAGACCTGGGGGGTCATCGCCTCAACCACTTGCTGCCGCACCCGGGTGGCGTAGGCCTCGGCCGTTTCGTAACGGCCGCTCGGTTCGGGAATCTCAGGCAACCAAGAAAAAATATTTCGATCCAGACTCAGCGCCGGCACTGCCGGTTCTGCCGACCCGCCAACGGGGCCCGCTATCGGTTCCTCGATCGGACTGTACGGCAGCACCGCCGGCCGCGGCAGTTTCAGCTGATGGTTGAGCACCAGCCGCAGCTGGCCATCGACCATTCGCGACGACACCAGTTCGCCGTCAATGGTCGTCCGATTCGCCACCGAAACGGCGGCTGGATCACTGACGTCAAGCACGGTCACCGTTGTCTGGGCCCGGATTGGCAATGGTGGGTAGATCGAGGGAAAGACAGACAGCGTCCTGCCTGCAATCGTCACCTCAACATCCCGCGAAACGATCGTCAGCCGATCGCCAAACAGGTACATGCCTGCGATCCGCCCGCTGGTGTTGAGATCGATCTGGCTGACCAAATCGGGCGTTGCATTGGCAAAACCCTGCACGATTGAGAGCCTGCCGTGGGCGAGTGAGTAAAGGGTATCACCGTCGACCTCGACCAGGTCGGCCTCATCGACCCCAGCGATCTGGGTGTTGGTCGGTGAGGACTCGGCGGTTGTCACGGCGACATCAGAAGCGGTGACCGTCGAGTCGGCAGCAGTGACAGGCGGCATGGCCACGATTCCGCCATCGCCGCCACGCAGCACAGCAACATCGAAGAAGAAGTCGTCACCAAGCCACCACTGCTGGCCGTGGTAGGAAGCCCGTCCAAACAGATACTGCCAGCGGTCAACCGCCTGCTCAACCAGCCAGTCGGCATAGGCCTCGGCCGAGGCGAACGTGTCGAGACCAACGCCAACCTCTGCCACGATCGCCGGCGGCTCGGCAGCGTCGGGACCGGAGGTACCGTCATCGGCAACCGGATCGTTCCCGGTGAGCATCGTCCGCCGTTCGAGCGTTTCAGGTCGCCAGGAGGGGACGGCCCGATCATTGCGACGGCGACGGTCGGAACAGGAGCGGCGAGAATCAAAGTGGAACAGGGGCATGGTTCGGTTCCTTCGCGGCAACGGCGATGAGATCAGAAAAGCTGCCTCCTGAGACCGCGATTCACCGTGGCGAACCCCCCGGTGCCGCTGCCTCGTCCATTGCTGGATGCCCCTGAAGCCTCTCCTGAAAGTTCTCCTTCTTTTGGGTGACTCTACCAGTATCGGCTATTGGGGCTCAAGCAATTCGACAAAATCCGCAAAGAGCCCCCAGCCTCCCCAAGCTATCTCGGTCCTGGGGTTACCGCCGCCGCCATGCGGGGGCGGGCCTCTGAGGCCACTACGTAGGGCCGCTTGTATTCGGGCATGTATCCCTTGGAACCGCGGATGGTGATCTGCTGGCCGACCATCGGCGCCAGGCTGACCCCGGCCGAGGGGGCAACAAAGGCGAGCACGTTGTTGTTGGCATCAACGATCGCCCAGCGGGGGGCGTCGGGCCGGCGGGAGATCACCGTCGCCAGCCGCCCGCTGGTTTCGACGTAGTCCGGTGGCGTCCAGGTGGTTTTGCCCTCAGCCGGCTTGCCGCCCGGGAAGACCCCCGGCCGGATCGGGCGGCTGCCAATGCCCCCAAGACTCGACCAGAGGGAGCCGAGTTGGAGTGGCGAGGGCTCGACCTTGTCACGGGCGGCAAGGGCCAGATGCCGTCCCTTGATGGTCTCGAACCGAGCCAACCGGGCATCGATCGCCTCGGCCCGCAGCCGGTCAGTGCCGGTCGAGGCTCGGGCGGCTGCCAGCCGCAGCCGTTCCCGCAGCGGCTCAAGTTGCCAGTTCGCAGCGGGTCCAGTGACTGCCAGCGAAAGGGCCAGATCGATGTCGGAAAGCTCGTCAGCCGGGGCCGCCAGCGGGCTGGTCGCGGCGGGACTGGCCGGCGGTGGTGTCGTCAGGTCGAACAGTCCGTTGCCAACCGGCATCCAGTCGGCCAGCAGCCGATGAGTTCCGGCGATGCTGCCAAGCCTTGCCGGCTCAGCCGGCTTGGTCGGCTCGGCCAACGGCATCTCACCCGCCGCGGCAATCACCTGCGAGAGCGATTCACCGGCTTCCCGCCAGGCGTCGACCGCCGCGCGGGCCTGGGCAATGTTGGCGGCGAGTTCGCCGCTGCCAGTTGCGGCTGTTGCCAGTTCACCAGTCTGCGGTGCCAGGCCAACCGGCAGATCGAGGTCGGCCAGCCGGACCCAGCGAAACTCACCCGACGGTGGCTTGATCTTCACCCAGAGGCCGGCCTGCCGTCCCTGTTCAATCCGCTCCTCGTCGAGTACCCGTACCCGCTCGCCCGCCTCAAGCCGCACTTGGGCCACATGCCGCAGGTCGTTGATCTGAGAACCGATGCGGGCCACCGCACCATCAGTGACCACAACGCCAATGGCCGGGTCGGCCTCGATCTGCCGATCGACATCGGCCGCCCGCAGCCAGCTGAAGCTGCCCGTCAACGGCCGCACCGCACCGTAGCCAGAGGCATCGACACTCCAGAGTTCAACCGCCTCACCCTGAATCAACCGCGTGGTCGGATAATAGTCAGCTCCCGGTCCCGCCCGGAGATAGGTATGCGTGGTCCGCACCGCAGCCGTAAGCGGAAAGTGTTCACCGGCAGCAGTTGGTTCGGCCCCGAACGACACTGTCGCGTGGACCACCAGCCCAAGCAGCATCGACGCCGTCAAGAGCCCACCGTGGCCGGCTGGAAATCCGCACCGTTGAAAGCCGACCGGGGTGATCATCGGCAGGAGAATGGCGATCAGACCGTCCTGCCGCAACGCCAATCAGCAGCGGCCAATCTGCTGCTCGACAGAGCGGCCAAACACCACAAAAAAACGCGTAGACGAGGCTTGGGCTTCCCTCGTCTACGCGCTGTTCGACAGCCTGGCTTTCACCCGGCCGCCACTGCCCTTTTAGACCAGCCGGGGTTGGGCCTCAAGTCACGAATTGACGAGCCTCTGAAGTCCCGGAAAGAACCGGGGATTTCCCCTGAAAAACCACCCGCGAGGGGGGTAATCTGCGCAGCGAGCGTTAGCGGGGCGGGCTGCGTCAACTCCTCCGGCCGTGCTAGCAACTGCTGCCAGCTAAAACCCCGCGCTTCGAATCC
>Ga0180432_10005039_pt1 | contig 17795 bp, 32 predicted proteins | sample SS_ome_10_FD_132414 | JGI IMG/M metagenome (GOLD analysis project Ga0180432, IMG submission 132414) | Hypersaline lake sediment archaeal communities from the Salton Sea, California, USA - SS_1_MS_2 metaG | ecosystem: Environmental > Aquatic > Non-marine Saline and Alkaline > Hypersaline >...
TAATTTATCATCTTTCAAAAACAGATAATATCGAAATAAATATTAATAAAGAAAAAGACCCCTTAACTTCTGTTTGGTACATTCCTCACTTTATAAAAGATAGATTACATCCTGTTCAAATGCCAGAAAAAGTTGCAGAGAAGATTATCCTTAGTGGGAGCAAGGAAGGTGAAGTTGTTTTAGATTGTTTTGCAGGAGCAGGAACTTCCTTAGTTGTGGCTGATAGATTGAATAGGGATTATATTGGGATGGAAATTAATCCTGAATATATCAAAATCATAAATAAAAGATTATTACAACAGACGCTTAACAATCCTATCACGAAGGAGGGCGAGAAATGAAATCAAATACAATTCTGCAAGGAGATGCTATGGAGGCGAAGAAATGATACAAGAAAGATTAACAACAGAGAAAAAGAAAGTTAAAAGACGTCCTACTTCTCGAAAGAGAATATGGAGATAGTACGTAAAGTAAATAATTACTGAATAAAGGTAACACCTAATCGAAAGGTTTATATACCTTACTTACTTACTTATTACAAGATGAAAACAATAAATGAAACATTTGAAGATAAAGAATTTGAGTTTTTAAAAAAACAAAAGAAGGAACTTAGTTGGCATGATTATATTATATTATTATCAACTCATGCTTCAGAAGCAATTAAAAAAGGAGACTTACAAATTGGTAAAAAAAACTGAGAGATTAATGTTGGAAGCATTACAATATATTTTACACGAACAATATAAAGGTGACAATTCTAATGTAAATGACATCATTAGAGAAATTAATGAACACCTAAACCCAAAAAAGGAGGCACACGACTTCGAGTCTAAGATTTAGACGCATTAGTTGTAAGATATGTAAGATGACAGAAGAGTTTGGGATTATAATTGGGCTATTGATTGGGTTAGTAATAATTGGTTTATCAAAAATTTATCAATTATGTTTAATCAATAAAGCATTAAAAACAATGGAGAGTGCTGATAAATCATCTAAGGAGAACAAATGAAAAATCATACTTTAATTAAAGTGAGGGGGTCACAACCCAAGAGAACCTAGATTCCCATCGGGAATCGTTCCGAGTCCTAGCAAAATTAGGGACTGATGTGAACGGTTGGTGTTCTTGTAAGCACTGCTCGGAAGGTTCATAAAAATTGTCTTTTAAGAATATGGCTAGAAAACATCCTTTATTAAGAAATGAGATTGAAATGTTACAACTAATATTAGAAGACAGGGTATTTCCAACCCCTAGTTACAGATTAAAATTAGTGTATCAATTGTTTGCATATAATCCTAAACCAAAATGCGAGGTGGAAAAGATATGAAAACTTTAAATAAATTATGCGAAAGCAGGAGGAAACTTTAGAAAATGGAAGAAAAAATGCAAATGAAAAAAAGAATATCAGACGACACAAAGGAGAATGTTGCTATCACCTTAGATACAAATTTAAAACATAATCTTGTTCAATTGAAGAAAGCTAAGAAAATAAGAAAATTAAGTCCAAGAATTAATGCAATGTTATGGGAATGGATCAATAATGAATTTCAAGAAATTAGGGAGGAAAAAACTAAGGGATAATTAATATTCATATCAACTAAGGTTGAAAACACACCTTTAAAATAATGCTTAGGATAATACCAGTAAAAAAAGAGGTGGTGTGTTTTTGTCGTTTGGGTTAGTTTAACTTAAAAATGATAAATAAAGACACACCATCAAATACACGGAATTCTACACAGGAGGTTTCTTCAGACAAACAAATAGACTTTTCTAAGGAAGAACCTATATCAAACATACCTCAGCTTTCTCCTAATAGTAAGGTAGATAGGGGTTTAGTCCTAAAAAAGATACAGGAATTAGCACCTATTAACATAACAGCACTTGCTAGAGAACTGCCTTATTCAAGATCAAGTGTTTACTATGTTGTTAAATCATTGGAATATGCACAGATAATCAAGACAAGAGTTATACTAAAAGACAATCATTGTGAAAGATTAGTTTGTATTCCAAATAATATTTCTGAAGAAGCTGAGGCGACCTCCAAAGCTTCTTCTCTTTCATTAAATAAATCAGGTGAAGACAATGGAAACTGAAAGTATATTCCAAGATTTATGTAGTGTTCAAAGAGAAAAGAATGCTACCATTAAAGAAGCATTCAAAATATTATTTATTCATGAAATGAGAGAATTAAAGAAGAGATGGTATAAAGTCAAACCTAAACCTACTCAAAAAAGGGATAAGAAGTAAGATGGGAACAAATTATTATGCACGAATAAATACCTGCAACAATTGTGGGAGATATACTGAAATCCATATTGGTAAGTCTTCTTGTGGTTGGAGATTCGCAGTAGAGATTCAAGAGGGATATTATGATGGAGAAAAGACTTTTATGAAGTTTATCAATCAAAAAGAAGTTGAGATTTGGAATGAATATGGAGAAAAGATTGCTAAAACAAAATTAAGAGAATTAATTAAGTTAAAGAAAGATGATAAGTCTCATTTTGATAGTTACCCAAATGATGGAAAGAAAGGTGGAGATATAGATTTACATAAAGGAGGATTTTCTTAAAATAGGAATTAAACGAACAAGATGAAGAAGTTTAGAACTAAAGAAGAAGTAAAATATTTATGTGAAGATATTGATGAAAAGATAGAGATGTTAAAATCTGATTTAGAAAGTGACATCAATGCTTTAGAAGATAGAAGAAAAGAAATTAAATCGGAGGAACTTACCCATAAGGGTGATTAAGTGAACATGGAAGAAAAAACTAAAGAAATATATGGACGGGTGGGTGTATTTTTAGCAGGATTATTTATATTTTCACTTCCTTACATTTTAGGAAGAAATGATTTTGCAACAATTTGGTTTACATATCCTATGGGAGCTTTATTCACATTTGGGGGATTATTTTTAATAGCAGATTTTTTAGGTAAGGAATTAAAAGACGCAAAAAGGGTATATGACGAAGATGAAGATAGATAAAATAATTTATCCTGATGAAAATGGAACTGCAATATGGTATAAAAGAAATAGGTATGATGTAGTTTGTGGAAATATAACTACCTTCTTTTATAATTGGGAAGTTATAAGATTGTTAGAGTTTTTAATAGAACAAGACGTAAAGGGGGCAAAAACAGAATGAAAAGAAAAGAATTAGTTTGGGTGATTATACATCTTATAACTGGTGCAATTATTTTAATTCCTAATAAATGGTTTTTAAATATTTTTGGAGTAGGGAATTTAATTATTGGATTAATAGATTTGCATTATTATTTAGTGGTAGAGAAAAAATTAAATTCGCTTAAGCAAAAGAAGGAGAACAAAAAATGATAATTGGAATGAAGATAGCATTAGGATCTATAATTATTATGTTGGTTAGTGGTATAATTTTTATTGTAACAAATAACCAAATAGCCATGATTATTATTGTTTTATGCCCATTAATAGCATCTGTATCAATGATTCTTTCAGCACCTTACATTTATGATAAACATTTCGCAAAAGGAGACAAATAAGAATGAACCAACAACAAAAAAGAGACCAAATTAAATGGTTAGAAAAGAAGATTGATGCAATAGATACTTGTATAAAGGCATGTGTCCATAGACCTACAATTAGAGAGTGGCAATTAGAAAGAAATTTATATCAAGACTTTTACAAAGAATTAAAAGGAGAAGAATATTTAGGAAAACAATAACTTTAATTTAACCACAAAGTTTATAAAGTTGATTACTATTATAATAACAAAGAAGATGAGTGATAAAAAAAAGAAGTGCCTGAAGTGTAAACATGAATGGATTCCAAGAGTTAAAGATCCAAAATCTTGCCCTAATTGTAAAAATAGGAAGTGGAATAAAAAATGAATTTCTTCAACAATATTAAAAAGAGAATTGCAGAATATGCAGAGCAACAAAAAGAAAGCAGAGAGTTCAGAGCAGCAGCAGAAGAAAAGTTAAAACCAATCCGTAGAGCAGCATGGTTGCAACAAAAAATGTCACAAGCAGTTGAAGAAGGAAAAGCAATAGCAGAAAAAGAATTCAAAAAATCACAAACAAAACAACAAAACAAAAAGATAGAAGATTTCCATCTTCCAGACGTTAATAAGAATCAATGGGAACCAACAGTGTTTAAGGATAAAAAAAATAAACTAAATAAAGGAGGCAAAAAATAAGAATGGTAAGTGAATTCGTACATGCTTGGGGAATGCTTATGATTGCTGCAACTGCTTTTATTTGTGCAGTTTTAATTCTTAAGAATCACTTTAAGAAGAAAAGATTGCAAAGAGAAGCAATGGAAGAGCAAAGAAAAGAAGCAATACAGACAGTTCAATAATCCCGAATGAAAGGAGGTTTAGAAAATGAAAATTAAAGGAATAAAAAATCTTTTATCTAAAAAGAATGATGACGCTATACCAGTTGGACCACCATTAGAACCTGCTTCAGGAATTAATACAACAACAGCTCCAGTTGGAGAAGCACCAACACAAGCTCCTAATCCAGTTCCTGCACCTGCACCAGTTCCTCAACCAGCACCAGTAGAACCTGCACCTGCAGAACCAAATACAGGAGTATCACAAGTAGCACAGGCAGCTCCTGGGGGAAATGAGGAAGTTAATCAAGAACCTGAAGTAACACTTCAACAAGTTCTTGAAGACCATGAACTTAGATTAAGAAAAATAGAATATCACTTAAGACTAGCTTAAAGTTTTTAGATAAAAAAAGAAAATGGAAGAATTTGAACCACCTACTTATGAAGAATATCAACGAGCAACAACTTTTGCACGTTTTAGATATAAGTATGGTTTAATTGTAACATTTGCATGCTGGTTATGTTTGATTTTTATTATTATTTATATGATCAGACATGCAGAAATCCTTGGAGAAAATCCATTAACATACGGAACAGGAGAAGCAGATTTACTTTGTGAATGCTGGGGTAATACAAATAAACAAGTACATTTTTATGTGAATGAAACTGATATGTGGCTTGCTCCACCAATAAATACAGCAATAGCTAAACCTTTTTCAGATAAAGAATTGCAGGAAATATTCTCAGGCAATTAAAATTAAATAAAAAAAGATAAAAAATTGAGGTGAAAATGGGACAAGAAGAAATAATAAAGGCATTTGAAAAAAATGTTGGAAAAGAGTTTACTTCTAGTGAACTTTTAGATTTAGTGGATTGCGAGTTAGCTTCAATAAGAACAGTCCTAAGAAAACTATTGAAAGATCCATTTGTTGAAATAAAAAAAAGAGAATTATCTTTCGAAGAAAAGAAAAATAGATATGGCAAAGTAGTAAATGCAGGAATCTGTGTATATTGGATAGACAAGTCTAATAAAAAGAAATAATACTTTTTCCCAAAGACCCCAGGTAGAGAATGGCTTCTACCTGGGGGAGTTTAAGAAGTTAGAAACTATGATTAGTTTTACTTTTTTCTTAAGTGTCCTCGAACTCGAACCTTAGCTCGTCTACCTTTGACCTTCATTAAGTGTCCTCTTACTCTTACTTTTGGCATCTTACTTTGACCTCCTTCTCCTTGATTTCAATCTTTTTAATGCAGCATTTAATTTAGCTTTTTCAGTTTTGTTTAGTTTTCTTTCTGAAAGAAGACTTCTTCCAGTAGCAACAGTAACACTATTTAATCTTCCTTTCTTATGAAGTCTCTTAGCTAATCTTGCAGTATTTTTTGCACCCCTAACAGAATAGGCATAGTCGTCTCCTCTTGCACTATCAACCCAAACTCTGTAAGTTACATTCTTTGGTTTTCTTTTTATTGGCATCTTACTTTGACCTCCTTATAGTTATTTTAGCGTCCTATAACTTCGTATACTTTAGGATAACCTGTAAGTTTTCTAACCTTTACAGTACGAGTAGATTTAATTAAAAAGTTTTTATACTTTGGATCTTTTTCTTTTCTGGCAAGTTTCCTAAAACTTTTCCTTCTTTTGATAGCAGCTTTCTCTGCTAACTTTTTTGTCCGATATAACATTTTATACAAACCTCCTTTTCAACTTTTTAGATTTTTGTACTAACGCTTTAATCTGTGAAGCAGTTGGAGTTCTCTCTTTTGTTTTGAACATATTTTCTGGAGGAAGATTATAACCAGTGTTTCTTGCAAACTTTCTTAAGTTCTTTCCACTAAATTCTAATTTAACCATTTTAAAAGTCACGACTCCTTGGAAGCATTTTCATTGATCTCACAACAGCACCAGCACCACTAACAGTAGCCATTGGTCCAAACCATTGTGAAAAAGCAGTTGAAGAATGTCTAAGAGCAGCACCAGGTACACCAACAAATGGTCCTGTCTGTCCAATAACTCCTCCAACACCTACAGCAACTCCAGATTTAGTTAAATCAATAATATCTTTTGATAATTTTCTTGGCATTTTATTTTAAATCAAAACAATATCCTTTAATTTTTTTGTTCATATAGTTAACACCCATATCATTTTGTTCTTGTAATGAGGGCATTGGTTGTTTAGCTTTCAAACTATGTCCGTAAATCTTATTTAGTTCTTTTTTTCCCTTAGGTCCTACATAAGGTAGTTTTTTCTTTATTGTTTTTTTATAAGGCATATTTTTTGTTTTGCCTCCTTTCAGTATATTTCTAATTGAGATGGGCGGTGTCGATTGGGTTGCCGCCCATTTAGTGTGAGTATGATGCGAGGGTGTCAATTAAGTTTTCCCTCGCTGTCTGTTTTAAATTAAATAAATAAATTTATAAAAAGGTTGTGTAGTTACACTCCTGGTCTTCTACCGAATGAACTTAATACTACACCAAGTACAATCGCAGCAGCAATTACAACAACAATTATTGCAATCCAGTCAGCAAATGTAGCTAATCCAGTAATAAATGTAGCTGTTGAAGCTTCAGGTGTTCCTGCCTTATCGTAATTAAACGTAGACGTAATGTTTACACCTTCTGCAATTGCAGGTGAAGTATCATTATAAGATACTACTCCAGCATCAGTAAAAGTTATAGTAACAGAATCTCCTGTTGTATTATATACAGCAGTCGCAGTTACTAAATTATATCCTGTACTAGTAGAGTTAGCTAGTGTGGTTGTATTCGCATTTAGAGTTCCTGAACCATTTACACTATCTGTCCCAGTATAGTCTGTAGCAATTCCCAATCTAAATTCTGCCAGTACATATAGTCCTACACCTAGAACTATACCTACAAGAACGATTGTAAGAACTGCAGGATACAAATCTTGGAGTGATAAACCCCTCTTATCTTTTAACATTTAAAGATAAGAGAAGTTTAAATTCCAGCATTTCTTCCACCGAATGAACTTAATACTACACCAAGTACAATCGCAGCAGCAATTACAACAACAATTATTGCAATCCAGTCAGCAAATGTAGCTAATCCAGTAATAGTAGTGTTAACAGCAGTGTTAGCAGTCCCACTTATTTGTGAGCTAAATTGAGCTAGAACGTAAAGACCCACACCTAATACAATACCTACTAAAACAATTGTAAGTACAGCAGGGTACATGTCACCAAGAGTTAGTCCTTTCTTGTCTTTCATTAAAGATTTCATTTTTCTTCTCTTAAAAAACCTCCTTTCATCTCCTTCCATTGATAACTAAAAGAAAAAAAACTAATTTATAAATAAGAATAAACAAAAGGTAACATAAAGTAACTAAGTATTAACAAATAATTAAACTTCTTTAATGCCACCACGATTGATAACTTTTTCTGCTAGAATTTTACTCGCTTTAGGATAACTTATTCTAATACCATATTTTTCTTCAAACATTCTGATTATATCGTCGAGAAGTCGCCTACATTTTATATGTAACTTTGTTACAACAATTTCACCAATTACTTCTTTGCCATCCATTTTTTGTTTTTTGTTTTATTTTTACATTACTTTCCAAAAGGATCCATATTCATTCCAGGAATTCTATAATTCCTTCTTCCAGCCATATCAGGGTGTCCGTCCCATGCTAAACCCTTTCTTATTTTAAGCATATTAATTGCGTTTACAGTTTGTTTAATAAAAATCCATGCAAATATTGTTATCATAATCATTGCAAAGGCAAGTGATAATGTTCCAAGAGTACTACTTACACCTTCAGATACATTAGAATCTTGTGCAACATTTACAGCTAAGAATATGGATATTGCAACTATTACAAATGAAACAAGCAAGAAGAATATCTTCGGTCCTGGTTCTTGTATTTTTATTGCAAGAAGTAAAAAGAAGAATGAAGAAAGGAAAATCATTATAACAATTCCAATAAGTAAATTAGGAACACCAACAGGTGTAGCTCTACCACTAGAAGTAACTTCATATTCAAATATTCCAAATCCAAAGGTTGTTCCTCCTGCATTTTCCGCATTAGAATTAACAGTATAAACTCCTGCTTCGGAGGTATTTTCTGCACTTAAATTATATCGATAGTTTCCTCTTTCTACATATTCTGCAAGTGCATTACCTACAAATATAGTTCCATCGCTTTTGGTTATTGTTAAATTAACTCTAACGGTTTCAGGACAAGAAGATTCGTCTTCTTGGATACAAGGAATAGGAATTTCTGCAGCATCGTTTTGTTTAAAGAAAAAATCTGGTGTAGCACTAATTATGGGCATTATTAACAAAAATGAAACTACTAAAAATAACACTAGACTTTTTCTTAACATAAAATTACTAATCCCTTTGTTTTTATAAATCTTTATAACTTTATTAGGTTTATTTTGTGATAACATTTTATCTAAAATCATTATTCTCCCCCAGTTTTATGAAAGGAAGATTCCTATTGTTTGGAAATATTTTTATTAAATCCAGTGCAAGGGGATCATCTTCACTAATAGTAAAAGTAAATGGGGCTTCTTGTTGTTGCCCATCATAACATGCAACAACACTAGAGTATTGTCCGATAGTAGAAATTGCACTCCAATTAAACATATATCTTCCTGCACCTTCATCACTCATAACTGAATTATTGAAAAGGATTGTGTTGTTTGGATACCATGAAGTTAATCTACAACTAACTTGTGCTTCTTCACAAAGAGTTCCATTGGTATACCTACATATACTTGTAATATTAATTGCTTCTGTTGGAGAAAAGGTTTCTTCTGTTGGGAATACAAGCATTGTATTTCCTTGTGTATTAAGTGTAAATGGTTCTTCATCACAACCAATGTTTCCTGCACTATCTGTAGCACAAACTACAATGGTATTAGATCCTTCAACACTTCCATTAAATGTAAAATTATTACAACCATTACTTACATTAGCTGCACCATTCAAAGAATAGACTGCTGAAGCACAAGCAGTTGCATCTGTGTAAGTAAAGTTTGCCCAAATATCTACAGCACTTGTTTCTACAATATTTTCATTAGGACTTGTAATATTAATTACAGGTGAAGTCATATCAATAGTAATTGTTCTTGTAATTGTTGAATTTGTATTGCCTAATGAATCTGTTGAATTCACACTTATATTCCATAAACCTTCACTTAGTCCTGTGAAGTTAAAATCATAATCAGCTACTGTTACAAATGGATTTCCAACTCCACCATTGAAAGGATTATAAACTCCTGTAATACTTGCTCCACCTGTTCTCATCCATAAAGGAGCTGCAGGACTTACTTCCTCGTCAATTCTCCAGAAATTAAACCCACCATTACCCCAAGAAAGATTATATGCAGAATCATTTAATCTAGAATATGCAGCGAATCCGACAGATAAATTTCCACTTACTTTATAGTTTCCACTAACATCTGGATTAATTGTGCTTCCTGTTTGTGGACGAATTGTGTAATTATATTCTTGGTTTGAAAAACTTATGTTTTGAATTGTTCCAGAAGAATTAACTAAGTAGTAAGTTATGTTTGCAAAATGTCCTTCACGATATGAAAGGTTTAAATAAATATTATCTTCACCTGTTACATTGTTGTCTGGTAATGCACTGCTGAATTGTATTTTCAATGAATTATCAAGAATAACTCTATGAGTTATTGTTCTTGTAAATGCTTCTTCTGTTTCATTCTCATAAGCAGTTACACTAATATTCCATTCTCCATCTGCATAAAGTTCTGTATTCCAACTTGTATTGCTTTCTGTTTGATATATTCCCAAGGTTATATTGACTTGTTCTGCACCTCTTTGCGCAGTTACATTAACAAGGTAACTATCTTCTTGCTGGTCATTAACACTCCAATTAATTGCTTCTATTCCTGTGAGATTTGCATCATCATCTGGTTGAGTTATAATAACATTAGGTTCTGTGTTTAATGTTGAAGTATCTTTCTTAGTAACTTCAAATCCATTAAATCCTTGTGAATACAATGCTACTTCTTCTCCTGCTGGAACTTCTAAGAAAACATCAAAACCATATTTACTTCCTTTTGTAAAATTACCTTCACACAAAAAGTAAATAGGAACATTTGCTATGTCATCATCATCTTCTAAATATCTATTTCTTTGTGTTCTACAATTTGTTTCATTTGTTGAAGAATTTACAATTATTGTTGGTGTTTGTTCTCCACTTACACTTTTGAATGATGTTGTTAATGAAAGAAACATCATATCTCCGTGGTCACTTCCATAAGTTATATTTCCCCTACCAATATGATTTATTCCTGCAGTATAGTTTGTAGGACTTGAAAGATTAACATCATTTCTATTTGAAACAAAACTATTAATTGTGCTATTGTCATAATCAACCAAATCAAAATGGATTTGTGAAGCATCAAATGAAACATCTGCTCCTGTTGTTGATAAACAATTAAGAGTTGCATTAAATGTTTCATTAATGTCTGAAAATAAGTGTGTTCCAGATGCACTTCCTGTATCAGAACTATCTGCCATATATCTAATTACTTCTGCACCTCTTGAACTATCTTGAATATAACAAGAAGCAGTTGTTGTTGCACTTGCATTTATTGTTGCTTGTGTTGAAACATAAGTTGCTGATGCGTTTGCTTTTGTTAAAGTTACATTTGCTATTTGTTGATAAGTTGTATCTGAAAATGCAACTTCAAAACTATTTAGTTCTCCGTAAATTGAAATGTTTTCAAAGGATTGTAATTGTCCTATTGAAATATCAAAGTTTGAGATATTAACTGGTTTAATTGTTCCATCTATTCTAAGCCAAACAGAAATATTATGTTGTCCTGCACCTGCATTAGAATATTGAACATAAGGCAGAACAACTGCACCAACATCTACAGAATTTGCACTCCAAGTTATTGTTCTTGCTTTTCCTTCTGATAGTTGTAAATCATTATCTCCAGTAATGTTATAATAAACCTCTGTGCTTCCAGTTCCAAGTGCATCATTTTCAGCATTAAAAGAAGCCATAATAATAAATTCTTCATTGGGTGTTGAAGTATTATAGGTTAATGCGACTTCTTTTGAATAAGAAGTTCCTTCAAATAAGAAACTATCTGGGCTTTCTTTAATTGCAAAAAATGAAGTGTTTTTGTATGAAGGTGCAAAAGTTGGATTATCTGTAACTCCAATACTATAATTTAATAAGAAAGGAGAATTTCTTGTATTATTAGTTCTAAAATAATCTCTAAATTGCATAAACTTTCCTTCTGCTGAATTATTAAAAGGAACGTTGTTTTGCACAACTTCTTCTGTTGTCCAATCTGTCCAATCAATAGCATTTTTTCCATTAAGATATAAATCATAAATTTCTGTTGCTGATAATTTCCTATGATAGATTCTCATTTCATCAAAAGTTCCAATCCAATAATCTGAGGGGTCATAATTATAATCTGTTCCAATCTTTAGTTCTTCAGTATTATCACAAATCCCATCTGTTTTTACATTAGTTGAATTTCCAATATAAACACCATCTTTATACCAAAAGAATTGTCCTCCATCTTCTGACTTATTCCAAGTAACTGCTATATGATTTATTTCATCACTAACTAAATTAAAATCTTCAAATGTATAAGAAGTTGAAGCAGAACCTGCTTCATTACCTAATGATAATGTTGGGTCCCAAGGTGCAGCACCAACCATAGTTAAAGCATAACCTCTATCTGTTCCATCAAAGAATTTATCAACAATAACCCTACCTGCTGAACCTCCAACAGAACTTACCCAAAACGCCATTGTAAAACTACTATTCAAATCTAATTCATCACTATCAGGAATTTGAACCCAACTTTGTTCTGTATAATCTCTGTTAAATTGACTTCCTTTTCCAACAATTCCCCAATGTTCTGTTGTGTTTAAACTATTATTCATTATTGTTCCATTATTATGTCCGTCTGAATAATCATAAAGCAAACTTCCATTTTCTCCAACAGAACTATCATTGTTAAATGCCCAAAGTCCAACTAAACTTGGGTCGCTTACATTATAGGAAGTTGCAGTTCTTGTTTGGATTGTTACATTTGTATTTGCGTGTTGTGAAAGACCTAAGCTATATAGTTGATTAACATCATCTTGAGTTAATGTTCTATTCCAAGCTGTAAGCTCATCAAAACTTGAATTTGTTTGAGTTGAACCAAATGCTAATTGTCCAAGATGAATATATCCTGGACCTAAACCACTATTTACTAAACTATGTGTTTTCTCTCCAATTCTTTCTCCATTAACCCAACCATAAATATGTGAGGAGTTAATTGCAATTGCAACGTGATACCAACTACCTATTTCAGTAATAGGATTATCTGTTATATTCCATGCTGGACTTGGTGAAGCACCAGTATCATAATAAAAACTAATTTGTGCTAAGGTATTAACCCAAATATTCATTCTATTATTTCCATCTCTATAATATGAAAGTATATATTTGTTTGCACCTGGGTCATCTATTTTCTCGTGTGATTTAAACCAAAAACTAAAACTTGTTTCATTATTATCATTAAGGTCTATTGGAATAGTTGAATTAAATGAAGCACCACCTGCAGTTCCATTAAAATACATTCCATCACTTGTTAATGCTGTTATATTTCTTAATCCATAATCTCCTAAATCTACATTTCCCATTACATCTGCGTGGACATCATTAGAATACATTGTGTCCATTGGCCAGTAAACTACACAATTTTCCTCTATTGTGCAAATATCTGTTACTTTAATTCCACTTGAATTTGCTACTGCCTGAGTTATGTTCCAATCTGTTGCAGTTTCATTGAATTGAACATAACTTGTATAAGTTCCTGCATTTCCACCACTATATTTTCCACTCTTGTTACTAACAGCATATAAATCTGCAACTTCGTTAGCTCTCAAAGGTCTATCCCATATTTGAACATTATCAACATTTCCATCAAATAAATATAAAGAAGAATAATAACCTCCAATAATTGTTTTGGAACTTGAAAAATCTAAAGTTTCTGCTTTAACTGATGAATTAACTAATACACCATCTAAATAAAAATAATTATTTGGATTATCAAGGACACCACAAACTTGATGCCAAGAGGCAGTATCTGAAAATGCTATTCTTAAGTTTTCATCATAATTATTTAATTGAAGTAACAACTTGTTTCCAGTTATAAAAAATGCAAACTCTCCGTGCGCTCCTGCAAAACCACCAATATCCATAATTCCATCATTACTTGCAGTTGTGTCTGCTTTAAACCATAAACAACTTGACATTTGAGTCACACTTGAACCAAGTTGTGTTGGAACTACTCCTCCTCCATCAATATAATTTGAAGTATTAAAAGTATAACAACCAGTTCCTGTTGGACTTGCACAAGTATCATTATACCCTTCTGAAACCATAGTTTGAATTCTATTATTATAAATAGAACTATCTTTATGAATACTTGCTACTGGTGGATTATCAAACTCAACAAATAATAATGCTGGATTGTTTACTAATCCTTCTACTCTTGCTGATGTTCTATTTCCATAAAAACTTGTTGAGCTATCTGATATAACTTCGCTAATGATTGGGTCAAGGTCTGTTATTACACCTTCAAAAGTAACATCCCAAGCTATTGGTGTTGAAACATATTCTTTAAATTCCCAAAAGAAAACCCATTCCATACTCCAAAAACTTTCCCAGAAATCTGGTAGAACAGGAGTTATTGTTTTATTTGTAATATTGTTTAATGATTCAAAGTCTGAGAAATCTACATAATCATAAGTACACTTTTTTAAGAACTGATTTGGAGTAGTGCATAATGTTTCGCTTTCTAATTGATTTACTCTAAAGGTAATATTATTCAAGGGAACTTTTAGTTTTCCTTCTTTGTCATATAATGTTTTATCTAAGAACTCTGGAAAAAACTCTTCTGTTTCTACATAATCTACCCATTCAATTGTATCACTTTTAATCTGTGTTTGATTATCTTGCCATAATGAAACTTCAAAACCTTTTGAAAAATACTTATCTGAAGAAGAAGTTGTTACATCATCACCTAATGAAGCTGAGAGGTCTGCTGAAGCAATTTGAGGAATTAGAAGTAGTGAAACTAAGCAAATTATAAATACCCCTATTGTTAGATTTAGTTTCACCATCTTATAAAAAACAACTCTTCTTTATTTATAAATCTTTAAGCAACACCATAAGTATTCTCGATGTGCATCCACATTGCTCCTAAAGCACTTAGTATTATAAGTGTAGACATAAATCCTGTACTTACAAATCCTAATACTCTACAAAATACAGATACAATCATACACACAAATGATGCTACTGTGAACGCCTTTGATAATGAAGCATTTGGATTAAATAACATTTTAATAGCAATTATAAACCAAATTCCAATTATCATTCCAGGAAAAAACCAATTGTCTACGACACTGTTTATCCAAGTAAACATATCTACTGAAGTTGTTATATTTCCTGATGGTGGATCGTATGCCATTTTTATACTTTTGACCCCCTTAATAATGCAGTGATTATTCCAAAGATTATTACACTATAAAGTGCAAGTGAAATTATAAATTGGATATAGTTTGCAATCAAATCAGAAGCACCTGCTAATCTTGCTCCTTCTGCAATTATTCCACCAATATAAACTGGAGATAAGAATATTACCTTAAATACTGTTGAAACACCAGTATAAGCTATGTTAATAGTTGTAAATGCTCCTAATACCCCATCATCTGGACTTTGTGTTACATTCATAAGTTCATCAAGATCACTAGAAAGATTTCCACTTGTAGTAGCACCCCAATTAGAAGTTCCACTTCCAAACCATTCATCACTCATATTAGTATTATCATAACTATTTGCAACATCTTCAACAAGAATTCCTGCCATTAAAACAATCACTACACCCACTGTCATAATTATAAGCATATCTCTTAATAATACTCCTCCTCTCTTATCTTTCATTAATTTTGATTCCATCTTATTGTTTCCTCATTTCAAATGCTATTATTGCTCCGATAACAACTACTGCTATTACTGAAGATATTCCAATTGTCATTATATTTAATATTCTCATAACTATTACTGCTGCAACTGCAAATAATACAGCAATTGTTGGTCTCCATAATCCTAACATTACTAATGTAATTATAAAGAAGATACTCCAAAGAACTCCATCAACTCCAATCATATCTGCTGCTGAAGAATCTTTATTAATTCTTAACAAATCAACAAACTCTTCACCACTTCCAGTTCTACTTACATAAGCTCTTGCTACATAAGTTCCGTTGGCAATTATATTTGGTGATAAGTCACAAGTTATTAATGAAGCAGCATTTGCATTTGTTGTATTACAAACAGGTGCAAAGTATTGTCCTGTTCCTGCGTCTGCTTGCCCAACCTCTAATCTTGCTTGTGAGAAAGTTGAAGAAGTATCTGAATAACTATATGAAACTAATAATGCTGATTCTGATAATGAGTATTGGAATGCAGTTATATTTCCATATAAATCGTCTGCAGTAATTACTCCTGCAGGTACTGTAATTGTAACTGTACAAGGAGTTACCTGACAAGTTATCTTTGTAGTTTCAGTTGTATAAAGTAATGTTCCTCCTGCTTGATAGATTAAGAATCTATAATCTGCGTCTTCTGTTAGAATATGTCCAACTGTTTCTCCATTGAAATCTGTTGGTGAAATCTCTGTAGTTTCCCATTCTCCTGTTCCAGTATTAAATCTTTGAACATGAACAAATACACCTACTAAATCTTGGTAAGTTGAATCTCTAACATGAACTATGAATGAAGTTGAATCAGTATCATTCAAAAGGAATAAACTATAATTTGCAGTATTATTTGTTACAGTTACTGAATTAAGGTTATAATTCTTTTGTGAATATCCTGAAGCTGCATATTCAAGTACTGTTGAAACTTCATAACTATATTGTGGAGGGTTAAAACAAAAGTTCCAACTAGAATTGCCTTCTGTTAAGTCTGAATAAGAATATGATTTTGTTGAAGTGCTTCCAGGTTGTCCATAAGTAAATGTTACTTCAATTGTTCCATTTATAATTAATCCAGAACCCTCATCGTATGTTGTGAAGTTAAAGAATGGAATTGTATATGGACTTCCACAAATGCTCATGTTAATTGGAGTAATTGTTTGATTATTGTAAGTGGAATTTTCATAAGTGTTTGCTGTTGCGTTAACTAAATTAACTTCCCAATAAAATGAAGCATTACTTGCAGCATTTACAGTTTGAGTTAGTGCTGTTGCTTCAAAGTTTCTAGTATTTCCTGAACCAACTGCTGTTCCTGCATAAGTTGTTCCATTATAAATAAGATTAGCTGTTGCTCCTGCATAAATATCTTCATTATAGGAAATATTAATTGTAAAACCTTCTGTTGAAGTTTCTAATGCTGTTGCATTATATGTTTGTGAATTTTCTACAAAGTTTTTTATTCCAAAAGACCAATTAGTAGTTGCCCAATCTTGATCATTAGATTGGTCCCAACCATCACAAGTCCAATTATGGAAATCTCCAACTATATTTTCTATTTCATATTCTAAACTTAAATTAGAATAACGTGTTGTATTAAACACTGTATGATTAAGTTCTCCGTCTAACCATAATGAAATATTAACCATATCTGAAGTACTAGTTACAGCAGAACAATTAAAAGTTACACTTCTTGTAGTAAAGTTTACTCCATCTGCTGGAGAATTTAATGTTGTGTCTACTCCTTGTCTAACACCATAAACCATAAATTCAGCATCTGTTGTTCCTGCTACTCCTTGTGGAGTCCAAGTACTATTTAATCCATTACTTGCAGAATAATATAATTGACCTTCAGGATAAGTTGAACCAGCTGAAGCCCTAATACCATTACCTCCTAATTGACCACCTATTGCGATACTATAATTTGTTGAAGTACTAATTATTCCCACTGTTGGAAATGTAACATTTACATAAGTATTATCTAACAAATCTGCAGATAGATTAGAAGCAATAATATTAGACCAATCAGGTAATCCACTTGAGTTAGTTCCAAGAATATAAACTTGAACCCCATTTACATTTCCACCAAATTTAATTGTAACCCCTCTTACCTGATAATCTGCTGTTTGATTATTATAAAATACTTGAGCAGATAATTGTTCTGAATCATAACTTCCTTGTTCAGCACCTGGTGTTAAATGTGAGGCAACTTGATCTGAACCTGTAAACTCTACCCATTCAACTAAATCTATTCCATAGAACTCTGGAACAACATCAATAGTTTCTCCAGCTCTAATATCAATTTTTTCTCTTAACTTATAACTTCCAATAGGAAGTTGAGTAGCCAAGTTGTAATCTACCCAACCTCCTTGAATAGTCTTTTCTCCATCTTGTACAGAAGTACAAGAGCGTGATTTGTTGGCTGTTTGAGTACATTGTTCTACATAATTTGGAATATTATAGCTATAATCTTCATCCCAAATTTCATA
>Ga0180432_10005040_pt1 | contig 17795 bp, 14 predicted proteins | sample SS_ome_10_FD_132414 | JGI IMG/M metagenome (GOLD analysis project Ga0180432, IMG submission 132414) | Hypersaline lake sediment archaeal communities from the Salton Sea, California, USA - SS_1_MS_2 metaG | ecosystem: Environmental > Aquatic > Non-marine Saline and Alkaline > Hypersaline >...
CAACGCCGACCATGCCTTGAGCGTCCATGCCACCGAACCCATCACCATGTAAGCCCAGTTGCTCATCAGGTTGTCCACCGGCATCGCCAGCGCCTTCACGCCGCTTTTCAGTTGGGCAATCAGGTTCTCCTGGTTGCAGCGACCGTTCGCTTCCCGCCGGGTGCCACTGCTGGCTTGTCCAGCAGTGTTGTTCGAGCGACCCCCGGGCACTGCTGGGCAAGCCAGCAGTGGCACCCGCGCGTCAGCAAGGCGGCGACGAGCACGTGCGGGAATTGAGCACCAGATCGCTCAAACAACTGATCAATCAGTTGAAAGAGGAGATCGCGCGCTTCCAGTCGCGGAGTTCGTTGAAGACAGACGGTCGATGAGCGCCGCGGGTGCCACGACATGGGACTACCGCAACTCCCGATACGCCAATCCACTGCAGCAGCGCCCCTCCAGGGAGGCGTTGACGCCCACGAGACGAGCTGCCCCCAATTGACAACCAAGAGACGCGGCGGTACACTGAATTATGTGGAAAACCCGTTAGCCAGTGACTTCGCTGCGCAGAAGATGACGCACGGTCGGCGACGTGGTACGGTGGATGGGTAGACGGCACTCGGGAGGCCCGGATCGATGCCGGAGATAAGCCGTTTCTTTGGGATTGTCATCGTCATGTACTACAAGGAGCATGCGCCGCCGCACTTTCATGCAAAGTACGCGGGCCAACGGGCGGCCTTTAGCATCGACGATCTGCGGCTCACCGAGGGTCGTCTGCCGCGCAGGGCCGTTTCGCTGGTGCTGGAATGGGCGTTTCAGCACAGGGAAGAGCTGATGGAGAATTGGCGTCGTGTCGAGCAACGGGAAGACTTGCTCAAGATCGATCCCCTTGATTGAGAGGGCAATCATGCACTTCGTTACCGATGCAACCTACGTGTCCGGTCACAAGATCACGGTCCGTTTCGAGGACGGGTCGTGTCGGTTGGTGGATCTCGCACCCCACTTGGACGGTCCTGTCTTCGAGCCCCTCAAAGACGTCGCCTACTTCAAACGTTTCACGGTCAATCGCGACATCGACACAGTAGTGTGGCCGAATGACGCGGATTTCTCCCCGGATTTCCTATACGAGATTGGAGAAGAAGTCAGCGAACCAACTCTTGCAGCGGACGCGGAGAAACCGCGCCGCTGAAGAGCACCGTCTGCGGGGTCGCCGGCGAAGCTCTCGGAAACCGGTCGCCGCGACACGAGACTGCCGTAACTCCCCATACGCCAATCCATTACAGCATCGCCCCTCCAGGGAGGCATGGACGCCCGGGAGACGAACTGCTCGCAATTGACAGCCAAGAGACGCCGCGGTACACTAGCTGCCGAACACTTGATAGCGCATTTGCGAGGCAGCTATGGACGGCCCGCACAATACCGTTTACGTCGAGACTTCGATTCCAAGTTTCTACTATACTCTGCGCACCGATCCGGAGTCGGTCGCGCGAATGCATTGGACTCGCCAGTGGTGGCAGGAGTATGCGGCGGAGAGCACGCTTGTGACAAGCGTCGCCGTTATCGAGGAATTGCAGCACGGAACGGGCGGCAGGATCGAAGAGCGGATTTCCCTTCTCGATCAGGCCACGGTGCTGCCGATCAGCGACGAGGTTGTCGAGATTGCCCAAGTCTACGTTGACAAGCTGGTTATGCCACGTGATCCGAAGGGCGATGCGCTGCACCTGGCATTCGCCTCGTACCACAAGGCGGATTTCTTGCTAACATGGAACTGCCGGCACTTGGCCAACGCCAACAAGTTCCAGCACATCCGCGTGGTCAATTACGAACTGGGGCTGCCTTGCCCCGTGTTGACGACGCCTCTGAACTTCCTAAGCAGCGGTGATAACGATGAGTGATTACGAAATCGACGAGATTCGGCGTATCAGGCACCAGATTTCCGAAGCGCACGGACATGACCTGCGGAAAATTGCCGATCATTACCGCAAGCTGGAAAAGGAGCTTCGAAAGTCCGGACGCTTCAAGTTCGCCGATGAAAAGCCTCACGAAACGCAGACGGCAAACACGGAAGACGCCGTCTAGCCGGACGTTAGCCAGCGTGCCATGCCTTGCCGCGTCGGCATAACATCGGCCGGCGCCGGGGTGCCATGCCCACGCTTGCCGTGGGCATGTGTGGGGACGTGTTCGGCGGGGGGAACCTGGGGGCGGCATTGGCTCGCGGGAGAGAAAGTGCCCCCTGAATTGAGAACCAAGAGACGCGGCGGTACACGGACTTTCCGGAAAACGGGCTAACCAATAAGCTCTGCCAGGACGAGACAAACCGCGATGGGCATGTTCAATTCCATTTTGGCTGATCTCCGCTGCCCGACCAAACACGAAGTGGCCAACGACACGGAGATCCAGATAAAGTGGCAAGTCCCAGAGTCGCGGGCGCTCACCGTTTATCGCCTTGGGGATGTGCTCGAGAACATCGAGACGGAATACGACAACACCTGGATCCGAACCGACTATATCTGCCCCGTCTGCTCGAAGCAGACGACCGGAAAGAATGGCCTCACATACATCAAGATCGATGACCAGCAGAGGCATCTCGTCTTTGTGCGCATTGACCAGGGCAGAATTTGCGAGGTCCTCACGGAGGAGGAATTCGAGAAAACAGGGGTAGCCGACTTCGTCCACGATTGGTGACAAGCGAACGGGAAGGAAGAACCCGGGGCGTTGCCGTAAGGGGGGGCACCGTTCGCCGCCTGTGGGCAAGCCTCGCCTGATTTGTGTTGTTTTCCCTGATGTAGAGGGGGTCCTCGCCGATTAGTGGGAAAGTGGGGCATTCCCACTTGACTACTATCCCACCTCGTGCTACCATATCACTGACCCTGTGTGCTAGGCGAACAACGACCTTGTGCAATGGGGATACCCGAAGCCGACCTTGCAACGGAAGTAGTTATGACCACCAAGACCGCCGACGAAAAGGGGCGCATTGCGCTTGGCAAGAGCTATGCAAACCAAACGGTGCTGATCGAAGAAATCAGCCCTATGGAACTCCGCATCATTCGGGCACGCGTAGTGCCCGCTAATGAGGCGTGGCTATGGGAAAACCCGCAAGCCCTCGGATCCGTCGCCCGTGGCATCGCACAAGCACAGGCGGGCCAGATTGCTGAACCGCCGGACTTGGATGCGTCTGCCGCCTTTGTCGAGGAACGGGAAGAGTAATGTTCACGTTAATCTGGACGCCCGAGGCCCGGGAGACCTACGACACGCTTTTGGCAAAAGCAAGAAAGCAACGGAAGGCACGCAAGGCCAAAGGTAAGAAGAAGTCATCCAAGGCCGAGGGGCTTTTCAAGCAAGTAGACAAGACGGTTCGATTGTTGGCGGCGAATCCGAAGCAGCCCAGCCTGCAAACCCATAAGTATCGCAGCTTATCACACCCCTACAACAAGTCCGAAAGCGTTTTCGAGGCGTATGTTCAGCAGAATACGCCCGCCGCGTATCGTCTGTTTTGGTGCTATGGGCCCGAGGCTCAGCAGATTACCGTCATAGCCATTACGCAACACCCCTAAGGGCAACAGCAGGCCGCCGCGCTCGGCAACGGCGACCACCGGCTGCTCGTCGGCCGCTATTTCACCACCAAATTAAAGCTCTCCGAGTGGCTGTTGAATTCGGGGGCGTACATGCACTGGATCTGGGCCATGCCGGTCTGGTATTGGCCCCGGTGTACGACGCGGGTGGAATACTCGAAGACGTACGTGCCCTTCGGAAGGTAGTCGATGAAGAAGTGGCTGGCCACGTCGCGGGTCGATTCGTAGTAGGCCAGCCCGTCCTGGTACTTGTAGCGTGACAGGACGTTGACCGGCTCGGTGCCGCTGCCGCGCTGGTCCTTCAGGTGGACGTACTCCATGTCGCGGTCGACGCGCAACACGATCCGCACGACCAGCTCGTCGCCGACGGCAAGCGGCCCGGCCACCGGCTTCAAGACCGGGCCGGTCTTCGTGTTGACCTTTGTGTAGAGGGCTTTTTTCAACGTCAGCGGCGTGCCTTCGTAGGGCGTGACCTTGCTCATGTCTTCGAGGTACTGCCAATGGACGGCGCCCCAGGCGACGCCCTTGTCGATCTTCTTGACGGTGATCTCGCCCATCTGGGGTTTGATCTCCGGGCCGGTGAAGCGTTGTTCGTAGAAGCCGGTTCCGGCCTCGACCTTTTCGGGCTTGATGAGCTTGCCGGCCAGCGAGACTTCGACCAGCTCGTCGGAGGCCAAGAGATCGGTTCCCCGCAGCAGCAGGGCGTAGACGGCGTCGGCGGTGGCCTTGGTCGTCTTCCAGTCCTGGGTCTGTTTCTGCTTCAGCAGCCAGACCTTGCACTCCTCGACCGCTTTGGCGTCGCCCATCACCTCGTCGAAGGCCTCGATCATCATCGCCTGGGTCTCGATCGGGGCTCGATACCACCACCAGGACAGCTCCAGGTCGCGCCAGAACATGCCGAGCTCCTCGTTGCTGACGGAGCGTTCCTTGATCGACCGCATGATGCCCTGGGCGGCCGGCTTGTCGCCGAAGCGTTTCAAGGCAATGGCCATGTGGGCCTGGGACTGGCGGTTGGCCACTTTGAGCCAGTATTTCTTGGCCTGGGCGAGGAAGTAGTCGACCGCCTCCTTGTGTTTTTTGGCGACCGGCTTGTCTTTGAGGAAGAAGCTGCGGCCGTAGAGGTAGAACGCGATGGAGGGTGACATGTGGTTGGCGTCCTTGTCGCCGTGCTTGAGGATATCGCGGTAGCGGCGGTCGATCCAACTGTCGAGATAGTTCAACGACCGCACGGCCGGATCGACCTTGATATCGACGCCCAGGTGGCGCATCCGCCCGAAGCCGGTCGTGATGTAGCAGGTGATGTACCAGTTGCCGCGTCCGCCGGGGAACCACGGCCAGGAGCCGTCGGGCTTTTGCATTTGCGTGAGCTGGTTGAGCGCCCGGCGGGTCTCGCTGTTTAAGCGGTTATCGTCGAAGAGTATCCCGACGTCGCGGCGTGCCTGGCTTTCCTTTTTGGCCTGGCGGAGCCACGGGGTCTCTTCGAGCATCACGGCCTTGAGATCCTGGTTCTTCTCCATCGGGCTGTCCAGGGCGGGGGTGCCCTTCCACTGGTCGAATACCCGGCGGATCTTGGGATCGGAATTGGCGATGTGACGCGCGAGGCTGTTGGCGTACAGCCGGTTGAAGATCTGCTCGGCGCACTGATGCGGATACTCCATCAGGTACGGCAGGGCCATTACGGCGTACCACGAGGGATTCGAGACCATCTGCACGACGACGTTCTCTTGCTTGAGCGTCTTGGACTTGCCGGAGTCGAGCAGCTTCTGGAACACGAACTTTTTGGTCGCGGGCCCGCGGATGGGCAGCGGCAGCGATTCGGTGACAAAGATGCGCCGCGAAAGGACGGGCAGGTAGCCCTCCTCGCCGTCGGACAGCTTGCCGGTCGAGCCGATGGCCTTGTAGGACAGGAACCCCATGCCGTCGGGGACGGTCAGTTTCCAGGAGTAGCTCTTGGATTCCTTCGACGGGATGTCGAAGCTCAGGTCGGTCGCCGTGTTGCCGAGCTGGGCGTCGACCGATTTGGCGGTGCGGGCGTCGGCCAGCGTGAGCCGGACCTTGCCGGTCTGGCGGGCGGCCGACTGGTTCGACACCTTGACGGTGAACTCCAGCACGTCGCCCTCGCGGAGGAATCGCGGCGCGTTCGGCTGGACCATGATGTCTTTCGACGTGACGGCCTTGTCCTGGAGGTAGCCGCTGCGGAGCTGCTTATCGTGGGCGAAGCCGAAGAAGTTCCATTCGGTCAGGGCCTCGGGCATGGTGAACTCGAGCTTTACTTCGCCGTTCTTCTCCGAGATCAGATGCGGGAAGAAGAAGGCCGTTTCGTTGAGATTCTTCCTGGCGGCGACTTTCGTCAGGTCGGGGCCCTTGGCTTGCGGTGCCTGTTGGCCGCCGCCGTTGCGGGCGTTTTCCTTGGCGGCGCCGCCGAAGGCCGACATTTTGCGTTTTGCGGCCAACCGGTTCCCGCCGTTTGTCGGCGCACCCGGTGGTGCCGCCGCTGCGTCCATCGCCATCTCCATCGCCGGCGCCCCGGCGGCGGCCACACTACGTCGGGCGCCGCTCTTCAGGGCCATACCTGGCCTGCCACCGCGGCCGAAGTACTGATAGCCCCAGAAGTTTGCGATGATGTCGTGCGGGAAGCTGCGGTAGGTCCACTGCACGTGTTTGCTGGCAACCGGCCAATTTCCCTGCAAGTGCTGGAGCTGGCGCAGGGCATTCTCGAACTGCGAACTCAAGTTGGAATAGTCCTGTCGGAAGACGTTGAAGCGTTGCATCCAGTGGTGGGGCTTGTACGCGTCGAGCGAGGCATCGTAGAGCGTGGCAACCATCTCGGCCACGGCCTTCTTCGCGTCGGGGCCGGTGATCACCGCCGTCCAGGTCTCTTTCTGGGCCGGCTGGAGCTTCGAGACGAAGTGTTCCCATTTAACGGTCAAGTTCTTATTGGTCCACGGAACGTTTACCTTCCGAGAATGGAGGAAAGCCCGGTTTTCGCGGACCATGGTCACGCGGACGGTGAAGCCGCCTCGCATCGGTTCGGTGACCGCTTGCGTGATCGACGCCTGGGTCTGGCCGGGTTTGGTCCAGTAGCTTTGGATAACCTTGCGGCGGTGTTCGACCTCGACGTACGCCCGGGCCTTGTCGTAGCCGCTTCCCCAAAGGGCCGTGAACTTTTCGCCCGGCTCGATGGTCCAGGTTTCGGCGTCGAAGAGTTGCGCAATCCTGATCGCCAGCTTTTTGGCGTCGGGATCGAGCACGCGGAGCGGCAGCCGGGCGGTCACTTTCTTGCCGAAGCGGTCCTGGGTCTCGAGCATCGCCCGGTACATGCCGGCGCCGAGCTTGAAGGAGTACGAGACGTTGCCCTCGGCGTCGGTGGTGAATCCCCGCTCGAAGACCACCTCGCCCAACGGCCAGGAGACCGGGTTGGCGGGGTCGGGCTTGGGTTCCTTGTCCTTGGCGCCGGGGCGGCCGTAGTAGCGTCGTCCGCTGAGCCTCGGGCGGTAGACCTTGTTCGGTTCTTTCAGCTTATAGATCTTCAACGAGCCCTCGGCGCGCTGGCCGACGCCGTCGAGCGTTTGCGTCGCGATGGAGATTTCGACCGGCTTTTCGTCGGTCAGCCACGACGCCGCGCTGAGCGACGCCTGCAACGCGGTATAGCCGACGCGGACGAGCGTCTGGCCGGACCGCGTTTCGCCGGTCGTGTCGGTCACGTCGGCGTAGACGGTGTAGTGGAAGGTCGGCTCGTCCTTCTCGGGCACGGAGGGATCGGGCCTGGCGAGGAACTCGATGGTGAAGGAACCGTCCGGTTTGGTCACGGCCCGTCCGTGTGCGATTTCCTGGCTGCTGGTTTGCGGCTGCCGCCACCAGCAATACCACCCCCACCAGATCGGATAGCGGACCTGGCGGACGACGCGGTAGCGGACCTTGGCGCCGTTGATGGCCGCACCGGTGTAGGCCAGGGCCTTGCCCTTGAGGCTGACTTTGTCGCCCAGTTTTGGGGCGGTCTCCGGCTTGTCGAGCGTGACCTGGAACTTGGGGCGTTTGTATTCCTCGACGTTGAATTGCGTCGCGCCGTTCGGCTGGCCCTCGACGCGGATCGACATCCGGCCCATCAGCCGGTCGCGCGGGGCGGTGAAGCTGCCGGCGAACGAGCCGTAGTCGTTCGTGCGGTGCTTCCGCTTTTCGATCTCCTTCCCGTTGCGATCGCGGAAGACGACGGTCAGATCGCGGGCACCCAGCACATGGTAGTCGTCCTTCTGCTGGTCGACACGGATGCAGATGCCCTTGTACCGGATCGTCTGGCCGGGGCGGTAGAGCGAGCGGTCGGTGAAGAAGACCGTGCGTTCGTGCGGGCGGATGGTATAGTCGCGGCGGTAGTCGTAGTAATCGCGCATGGTGGCCAACTGCTGGCCCCTGTGCTCGGCCAAAATCGCGTAACCCTGGTTCTGTTTGGGCGAGAGCTTGAAGAGCCCGTCTTTGTCGGTCTTGGTCGAGGGCCCTGCGACACGGCCGCCGCGGGAGGTGCGGACCCAGGAGCGGATCTCTGCACCGGGGATCGGCTCGCCGGAGTTGGCTTCGAGGACGAAACCTTCGATGACGCCGGTGCCGTGCCGGGTCCGCATCACCAGCGCGAGGTCGCTGACCCACAGGGGAGTGAACTTTACCTGGTTGTTCTTGTCGCCAAACTTCGGCTCGTGGCTGGAGACGAGGTAGTAGAACCCCGGTTTGAGATTCTTGGGTGCGGGCAGTTCCTCGACCCGTTCGTGGTAATCCTTGGTGGCGGGCAAGTCGGCCGACCATTCGAGAGCCGGCTTCTTGGCCAGCAGGACCTGCCGCTCTTTCTGATCGAGGTATTCCGGGCGGTGGCGGCGCTTGATCAGTTGCTCCCAGTCGTAGGGAACCGCGCGGAAGTAGACCTTTGTGAGGTTGCGGTAGCGGACTTCGATCGTCGGCAGCGGATCGTTCCAGACTCGTTCGGTGGTGATATTGGACGATTTGGCCTCGATCTGCTGGATCAGGTTGAAGCAGCTTGCGCCGCCGGCGCTGTTGGGGAAGGCCCCGAAGCCCCGCTTGGCGAGCTTGCGGGCCTCGACCAGGTCGCCCTCGCCCCGCAGGACCGATGCCCATTGGAAGAGCGCCTGGGCGGCGATCGGGCTGTCGCCCCACTTATCGGTGAAACGCTTCATCGTTGCTTTGAACAGCTTGTTCTTGTCTTCGCCGAAGGCCTTGTTCTTTCCGAACACGAGCCGTGCGAGATCGGCGTCGATCAACGCCGTCTTGTCTTTGTCGCCGGCGTGGAATTTCAATAGGTTCTGATAGAGCCGGATCGCCTTGAGTGTGAGCGACTGCTCGTCGGTCGTCTCGGGCTCCCATTTCACAAACTCATCGGCCGGAGCGAAGATCGGGCCGTCGGCCATCAGCTCGAACGTGTCTTCGGCCTTGGCGCCCGCTTGCGTGCCCGAGGCGTAGAACTGCAAGGCGTTGTGCGCGAGGAAATCGTACATGGTCGGCCGGTAGTTGTCGGGTACGGTTCCCTTGGTCAGCAGATCGTCGTACTTGGCGACGGGCGTGGCCTTGAGCGTTTTTTCGGCTGCGAGGGCCTTGGTGAACTGCTTGTCGATTTCGGCCAGAATCCGCTTGAGGTCCCAGGTCGTGAAGTCCTTGCCGGGCGGTTCGGCCGTCTGTGTGCGGCGCAGGAATCGCCAGCGATTCTGCTGGAAGTAGTGCCAGTACCAGTTGGCCAGGATGGCGTCCATGATGGGCACCATCTCCTTGGGTGCCTTGGCGATTTCGGCCTCCATCCGGGTGATCTTTTCCTCGGGCTTGTTGCCCTGGATGTTCCCCTCCAGCGCGATTTTCCGGCCGATGGCCTTGATGGCTTCGCCGTAGGCCTTGTCCTTGAGCGCCCCGGCGATGATCGGCTCCAGGTGCTCGATGGCCGTCTTGGGCAGGCCCTTCTTGATGGCCTCGTCAACCTTCTTCCACTGGGCCTGGCGTGAGGTTTCTTTGGGGGCTTCCGCAGAGACCGACGGGCAAAAGACAATCGCGGCCAGCAACAGGATCGCAAGCAGTTTTTTCATGTTCGTTCTCGCTTTTTGTTAGGGTCAACCGGTATTTCCCGGTTTTTGAGTGCGTGTGTTTCACGTGTCGACAAGAAGTAGTCTAACCGCTGGAGGCGGACACGGTCCACCGTATGCCGTTTGACGTGTGGCAGCCACCAAAAGTTCCACCAATTTGCCGCTCCGCGAGCATCCCCCCCTATTGTACGTAGAGTGGCGGTGAGTTGCCCGTCGCCGTGGCCGACCTGCGGTGGAGATTTCGTTGACCGTACTCGTGGTACATTCTTCTTATCAAGTTGCCGGGCGGTTCTGTTTTCTGTTCAAGTAGTTCTACCATTCCCAAGTATCCGGGCCAAACGTCCGAACGAACAATACTCCGCGCCCATCCCTTGACGCTCGCATCTGTAGCGCGGGATACTGATGGGGTATTCCGGCGGGAGCGAGCAATGAACGACCTGCTCAGAAGTGCTTATGACGGCATTATTATCGGCGGCGGGCACAACGGTCTGATTGCCGCCGCGTACCTGGCCAAGGCCGGAAAGTCGGTCTGCGTGCTCGAGCGGCGGGCCGTGCTCGGCGGCAGCACCGTGACCGAGGAGCTCTGGCCCGGCTACAAGGTCTCGACCGCCGCCTACGTCGTCAGCCTGCTGCGGCCGGAGATCATCCGCCAGTTGCGGCTTGAGCACTACGGGCTGAACATTCTGCCGCGCAACCCGTCGTCGTTCACTCCCTTGTCCGACGGCCGGTCTCTGTTGATGGGTGCGGACCGGGCGATGACGCTTCGCGAGATCGCCAAGTTCAGCCGGAAGGATGCCGAGGCGTATCCCCGCTATACCCGGCTGTTGGAGCGGGTTGCCGCGGTGCTCGAGCCGGTGTTTGCCGAGGCGGCGCCCGACCCGCTGCCGCTTCCGAAGAGCCGGCGCAGGATCGGCGCGGGCAAACGGCTCCGCGACGCGCGAAAGCTCTGGAAGCTGTATCGGGCGATGTCGGGGCTGGGCGAGGACCTGCCCGAGGCCATCGAGTTGCTCACCGCGGCAGCCCGGCCGATTCTGGATCGGCACTTCGAGACCGAGGCGCTGAAGACCACACTCGCCACCGACGCGATCATCGGCGCGTTCGCCTCGGTTTCCTCTCCCGGCACCGCCTACGTTTTGTTGCACCACGTCATGGGCACGGCCGGCGGGGCCCGCGGCGTGTGGGGATACGTCGAAGGCGGAATGGGATCCCTGGCAACCGCGCTGGAACGGGCGTGCGGCGATCTGCGGGTCGACGTCCGGCGGGAAGCCGAAGTGGTGAAAATCCTCACCGCCGGCGGCCGCGCTGCCGGTGTTGCCCTGGCCGACGGCACTCAGCTTGCCGCGCGAGTCGTCGGCTCGACCGTGGACGCCCACCTGACCTTTGAGAAGCTGTTGGACCCGGGCGAGCTGCCCGACTGGTTCCGTAAGGAAGTCGCCCGGATCGACTATGCCTCGGCCACGGCAAAGATCAACGTGGCGCTGGCCGAGCCGCCGCAGTTCACCTGCGCCCCGTCCGACGGCGTCGCACCGCACCACCACGGGACGATGCACATCTCGCCGACGCTCGACTACATGGAACGGGCCTACGACGACGCCAAGTACGGCCGGCCGAGCGACGAGCCGATTCTCGAAATCACGCTCCCGACGAGTGTCGATAGGACAATCGCCCCTGAGGGGAAACACCTGATGTCGATCTTCGTGCAGTATGCGCCTTACCGGCTGGCCGAGGGGAGCTGGGACGAGATCAAGGAGGGCTTTGCCGACCGGTGCATCGAGGTGCTGGCCCGCTACGCCCCGAACGTGCCGGGGGCCGTCGAGCGCCGGCAGGTCATTAGTCCGCTTGACCTGGAACGGACGTTCTCCCTGACCGGCGGGAACATCATGCAGGGGGCGATGAACCTCGACCGGTTGTACGCCATGCGGCCGGTGGCCGGCTGGGCCGATCACCGCACGCCGATCCGCGGCCTTTACCTCTGCGGCGCGGCGAGCCATCCGGGCGGCGGCGTCATGGGGGCGTGCGGAAGGAACGCGGCGGTCGAGATACTGCGGGATTTTTAGGATGGGGGATGAGAAGGATGCCCCGCGGCATATTCCTCGCGCAGCGACTCGACCTCCTCGAAAATCGCTGTAATCTGCTCGTCGGCGACCTGCTGGTCCATGTTGATGCAGCAGACGCCGGTCAGATAGGGGTTGGCGGAATCACGGACCAGCCGGCGGATCGTGCGGCGGATCTCGTCGGGGGACTGCTTGACGATCTCGACCGGGCTGTAACGGATGTTCAGGAACGTGTCGGGCAGATGCTCGCGCAGCCGTGCCACGTCGCCCGGCCAGCCGACGTCGAGAAAATCGAGGTGCGGCAACTTCGCGAACGATTCGGCAAAGCGGTGCGGGTCCTCGCCGCAGTAGTGGATTCCGAACGGGCGGTGCCGCCGGCTCCACTCGACGTCGTACGGCATCAGGAATCTCTCGTAAGCGGCAACCGAGATCATTACGTGCGAACACTCGCTGTGCAAGTGGACGGGCCGGGGAATGCCCGCCACGTTGCGGTTGACGCTGATCGAGGTCGTGCCGGTTTCCCTCGCGATGCCGGCTGTGAATCGGTCGATGACCTCGCCGACGTCCGCAAAGAGCTTCGAGACGTTTTCCGGTTGGTCCATCATGTCCATGAAGAGCGACTGCCCGCGGAGATCCAAGGCGATGTTGAGGATGCCGGCCCAGTTGACGTCGCCGGTGAGTCCGCCGTGCTTCGTCTTCAGCGAGCCGGCGAGGTTTTCGAACTTCTTGAACGCGGGGCTTTCAAATGCCGCGTCGGGGGACACCGCGAGTGAATCGAGGTCCGCAGGAATCACTTGCGGGGCCGCATCTTCGAGATATTCGACCCGGCACCCGAGCATCTCCGAGACCAGGAACCCGGCCGCCAGATGGACCGCCCCCACTTGCGGCACGTCCTTGTCCCGGTCCTTGCCGAGCCCGAACCGCCCCCAGCGGTCGTAGAGCGCCGCTTCCATCTTCCGCTCGACTTCGACCCGGCGGGCAGGGTGGAAAAAGAAATCCTCGTCGAACGCGATGCCCTCGTGGCGATGCCACCACGCCGGCCCGAGCACGATGTCGACCGGGAGCATCGGGTTTTGCAGAGCTTCGTTTCGATGGTGCTTCATCGGGCGATTCCCACGGCGTTATTCACCAAAGAACAGCGGACGGATATGGCGATCGTAGATGTTTTCGGCAACGTTTTCGGCAATCACCTCGGCGTGCTTCTCCAGTGCATCGAGGAAGCGGTTGCCCATCTCCGCGGCCACCTTGTACGCCACGTGCAAGAGTTGCCGGAGATTGGGATTGTACGCGGCACACGCTGGATCGTGCCGCAAGGCCGACGCAAAGGCGTCCCCGTCCCACGCGCTGACGGTTTCCGCGGACGGCAGGGCCGTTGGGTCGATATCGACGACTGATGCGTACGGGCCATAGAGTTCGCCGAACCGGTCGAGCGAATTCCTGTAGATTGTCTTGGCGATTGCCAGCCCGTCGTCACCCGCACTGGCCAGCCCGATCAACTCTTCGAGCCACGTGGTGCCGGCTGTCTTCAGGTGTACCCCGGCGTTGAATTTCCCAATCGCCTCGTGCATGGGACCGTAGATCGAGAATTTGTCGCTGCCGGAATGGACGCTCAGCTTCAGGTTTTCGGGCAGGGTGAAATGCTCGACGGCATAAGCGATCACGGCAATGTCCTGCTCGAACTCCCTGGCGAACTGCGCCGCGTCGCCCACGTAATCCACCCCCTTGTTGAATCGCCCGGTGAATCGCGGGGCTATCGTCTGGGCGGGAATCCCTTCGTCGGCGACCGCCGCAAGGATCAACAGCATCTCTGCCGGCGTCTGCGGCTGCTCGGTCTCGTCCATCGACACCTCGGTCACGAAATTGCCGGCGCCCTTGGCCTGTTCGATGCGGCGATAGGTGCAGCCCGCCTCGCGGACGGCGCGAAGAAATTTCCGCGCCGCATTCTCGATCGTTTCACCGGAGATTACGAACTCCCCGTCAATGCCCGGTATCTGCAAGCAACCGGCGCACGTGCGGTGCTTCTCCACGAACTTCGCCAGGTCGTCTGCGGCCGGCTCGGCACCGATGTAATCGGCCACGTCGAGCGTGAAAAAGTCGCTCGACGCCAGGAAACCGTCGACCGTCTCCAAGCCGATATGATCGGCGTCGACGAAGTAGGGGCCCGTCCATCCGCATTTCCTCACGGCGTCGTCCGCCTCGCTGCGGACGCCCTCGGGGGTGGTGCCGACGATCGCGTGCTCGCGGTGGGACTTGTTCCAGACGGGGGCAAGGGGGAGCCCCGCTTCGTTCGCCCGGATGATCGCTCCGAGTTGCGCGGCGCCTTCGCGGCCGAAGCGATCGCCGATGCCCATGGAATACTTCGGAAGTTGCAATGCGGTGCTTCCTTTGCCGGGGAAGAGTGAGATCGGCTTCCAGCCTCGCGACCAAGAAAGCAGGGGGCACCTGCCCCCGGCCCGATCGGGAGACGAACGGAGCTGCGAGCGATCAAGAAAGGGCGTGCAATACCGGAGGACACGTTCCCCTTGATGGCCCGGGGGCAGGTGCCCCCTACTTTGGTCTCTTGTTCAGCGATGTTTTCATTCGCAGGTATTTGCCCCACTTGGTTCTTTCGCATTCCTCAGTCGGCGAGTTTCTTCATCAGCCACGCCATGTTTCCGGCCAGCGTCTCGATCGTCTCCATCCCTTCGGTGTCGTTGCTGATTTCACCCTTGTTGAGCCCGAAGGCAACGTTCCAGTAGGTCGAGCCGGGCACGATCATCTCGTTGACTAGGAAGGCGTAGTTGATCTGGGCGAAGGTGAAGTTTTGCCCTGCCCGGCGCGCGACGGCAATCGCGGCCCCCACCTTGCGGCGCAGGAAGTTCTTGCTGTGGCGGGCAACGCACCCAACGCGGTCGAGCAGGGCCATGGTCTGCGGCGTGGCCGACCCGAAGTAGACCGGCGAGCCGATCAAGATGCCGTCGGCTTCCATGAACTTCTCGATGATTCCCTCGAAAGCCGGATCGTCCTGGACACACCGGGGCTCGTCCGTTTTTCCACAACCGCCACATGCCCGGCACCCCTTGATATCGCGCCCGGCAAGCGAGAGAAACTCCGTTTCGAAGCCCTCGGCCGCCAAGACCTCCAAGGCCGTTCGGACGGCGATTTCCGTGTTACCCTTTGGGCGTGGGCTGCCCGAGATTCCCAGCACGTTCATTAGGCTACCTGCCTTCCGGAAATTGCTGTAAACAAGTTGAGTTGCCTCAGGAATTCGTGTCTCCGCTGCAATGCACGCCGCCGTACCGGCGGCGGCTAAACGATCCCGCTGTGTACGGCCCAGATGGCGGCCTGCGTTCGGTCGCTGACTCCAATCTTCCGCAGCAGGTGCTGCACGTGCTCCTTGACCGTCTCGCAACTGATGCCGAGTTCGTCCGCGATCTTGATGTTCGTCAGCCCCTCGGTCATTCGCCGCAACACTTCTCCCTCGCGTGGAGTCAGCGGGACATCGACTTTGTCCCCCGATCCGGGCACCGCCAGCACTCCGATGACGCGGCGCCGATGTGTCCGCGTCCAAAGCGACTCGCCCGACGATACGGCTTGAAGCTTGCCGAGCAGCGTTTCTCGATCAACGTCCTTCAGGAGCAGACCGGCGGCACCCGACCTGTGGGCCTGGGCAAGATGCGATGGATGGTCCTGTTCGGCCAGTATAATCACGGGAACGTCGGGGTGATCTTGCTTGATCTGCTCCAGGGCGAGAAAGCCGCCTTGAGGTGGAAGTCGTAGCGACACCAGGATCACGTCCGGGGAGCTGGAGGCGGCCAACTGCAAAGCTTCACCTACGGTGGCGGCTTCGCCAACCACCTCGATTTCGGTGTCCGCCACGAAGCCTCGAACGCCCAATCGGGCAATTTCCTGGTCGTCTGCAATCAGCAATCTGGTACTCATTTAGGACTCCATTGCGATGCACAGGCGGGGGGTTTTGGTATTAGAATAATGGTTGGCCGGTCAGGGGTCAAGGAATTCCCTGCTGGTATTATGCGGCGATTGGCGGTAGACTAAATTTTTGGACCTGCAGCCGACTGTGAAGCAGCCCTATGAGCCAGTTGACTTGCCCGCATTGTAGAAACGTAGTTGATACGGGGATGGCCGCCCCCGGGACGACGCTGGCATGCCCATTTTGCGGGGGGCAATTCCAGTCCGGGGGGGCGCAAATCCAGTCCCCAGGGCCACAGATCCAGCCTGCGGCGCCGCGCACCCAGCCCCCAGGGCCGCAAACCCCGGTCCCTCAACAGCAGTGGAGCGCACCGGTGAACCCTGCTTTCGATCTGGACACCGGCGCCGGCGGTTCGACCGGCGAACGCGCCGCCGGGAAAGAGGCCCGTTCCAACATGCTGCTGATCTACATTCTCACCGCGGTGGTGATCTTTCTGATTGCGATGATCGCGGTGATCATGATCGCCAAGAGCCTTCGGCCGGTCGTGCGGAACCAGGACACGTTGCCGAAAGCCGTGACACTGGAGGATTGGGTCGAACGGCTTTGCCGCGCGCCCGACGAGAAGACGCGGCAGGAAGCGGCGCGGAAAATCGTCTCGATGGGCCCCGACGCCGTCCTGACGACACTCGACCTTGTCACCATGGCATCGGATGACGCCATCGATATTTCGCCGAAGGTTCTCCGCGTGTTGGCGGGCATGGGACCTCCGATTATCGAGCCGCTCCGCCGGGGACTCGTCTCGCCGAAGCCGAATGTACGGGCAGGCGCGGCCAGGATTCTCCGTGAGATGGGCCCGGAAGCGCGTGGCGCGGTCGATTCGCTCGTCATCGCGCTGAGCGACGAGAACCGTTGGGTTCGCTGGTACGCAATCGAAGCGCTGGGAAATCTCGGATCCGGCGGGGCGCCCGGCGTTGACCCCCTGGTGAAGCTGCTGAGCCATGAGGATTATGGCACGCGTCAGCGGGCGGCCACCGCGCTCGGGCAGATCGGCCCTGCGGCAAAAGCCGCGGCGCCCGCGCTGAAGAGACTCAGCAACAACGACCGGCACCGTTCCGTTCGCACGGAGGCGGCCAAGGCCCTGGCGCAAGTCGACCTGGATGCCATCGCGCACGAGTCGGCCCGGCGGGCCAGCGGCAAAGTCCGCGAATTGATCGAGCAGCTTAGGGACGGCGACGAGCACGAAGCCGCCTCTGCCGCCAAACGGCTCGGCGACATGGGCTACAATGCCAAGGAGTCGATCCCCGCCTTGACGCAAGCCCTCAGCCACAATAACAAGTGGGTCCGCGAAGCCGCCGCCGACGCGCTGGGCGACATGGGCCGCCGGGCGGACAGCGCGCTGCCCGCACTGAAGAGACTCTCCAACGACGAGCCCGAGGTCCGCCTGGCCGCCGAAAAGGCCATCGACAAGATCGAAGGGCATTAACTCCGTAGTCGCACAAAATGTAGGACGGAATGGCATTCCGTCCACGAAATGCCGGCGTAAAACATAAAAGCATGGTTGCGGCCGGATCGCACGATCGGTGACGTTTGTGCATGGGACCGTGATCTGCACTTCCGCTCGTCCAGAACGGATTACCAATGGGTGCATTTGGATTGAATCCACCTGTGCGGATGAGCGTAACAGTGTTCAAAAACGCTGGTTTCGTTGAGAGGCCGCTGTCGAGACGGTGGGCAGGAGCGTGTAAAACGGGCAATATTGACCGTGACATGAAATAGAAAAAGGGGCATCCTCCGCGTGTTTACCAACACAAGGATGGAGGATGCCCCATGGATGGAAGTGAATTTAGCAAACAGGTCCCAGAATGTCCAGAGGCATTGGACAACATCGAAGCTCAAATCCGCCAAGTGGTGGACGAATTGATCCACTTCGTCCGCAGCGACAGCGACACCCTGCAGTTGATGGGTTTCGAGCGGTCGTTGTGGTCGCGCGTGGCCGTGCTGTTTCGGTTGTGCGTGGCCCTGTTTTTGGCCGTGCGACACCGACGTCTGGACCTGTCCACCTCCCAGGCCGAGGGGTGGCGTGTCCAAAAAGAGTTCGCCACTCGCACGATCAAAACGCTGTGCGGAGCGGTGACCTACGGCCGGGCCTATCTGCGGCGCAACGGCGACGGCTGGTTTCCGCTGGACGCCCTGCTGGGCATCACCGCCG
>Ga0180432_10005041_pt1 | contig 17794 bp, 26 predicted proteins | sample SS_ome_10_FD_132414 | JGI IMG/M metagenome (GOLD analysis project Ga0180432, IMG submission 132414) | Hypersaline lake sediment archaeal communities from the Salton Sea, California, USA - SS_1_MS_2 metaG | ecosystem: Environmental > Aquatic > Non-marine Saline and Alkaline > Hypersaline >...
ACAGAACCTGCAAGGTGGGTCTGGAAACGATTGAAGCTCCTTGAAGATGCGGTCATGGTATACAAGCTTACTCGAAGTCCAAGTCGGTATTTGTTCACTATTGATGTCTCTAATATGAGTACACAGCAAGCGGAGCGCAAATTACAAGAGGCCAAACAACGGCTCAAGAAACGTAAGTTCATTAATCCGGAAACAGGCAAGCCTGATTTCAGATATTCGCCATTGGCTATGGATGAAGACTTTTTCGTGGGAAGCAGGGACGGAAAAGAGCAAACCAGGGTGGATACTCTGAATGGACCTGCATATCAGCAAGTGGAAGATGTAGAGTACTTTTTGAACAAGCTTTATGCTGCGCTGAAAGTGCCAAGGGCTTATCTTGGGTATGATGAGAACATGCCGAGCAAGGCTACTTTGAGCCAAGAGGATGTTCGTTTTGCGATGACAATCTTGCGTATCCAAAATGAGATTAGAACGGGTCTTCACAAGATAGGTCGTGTGCATTTAGCTTCCAGAAACATCGACCCTGCATCGGTTGATTTCAAGATAGCCATGACAGTGCCCAGTGCTATTTTTGAATTGGGTCAAATGGAGGTTCGTAGGGCACGTGCTGATCTTGCATCACAAATGGAAAGGCACGTATCGTTGTACTGGTTGTTGAGCAATGTGTATGCATTATCGGATGATGAGATTACACAGATTATGAAGCAGAAAGAAGATGAGACAAAGAAGGCTCAATCGATGGGCGGAGGCGGCGGTTTTGAAAGCCTCATTTATGGACCTGGTAGTTCATCTTCGACGGGTTATATTTCCGAGCGTGAGTTGTTCAAGGGGAACAAAGAACATGAGAAACGCATGGAAGATATTGTGAAGCGAGCAATGGAATCTCAGGACTCAAGAATGGGTCTTCGACTAAGACAAACCGAGTACTTTCTCCGCGAATTATTACATGCTCTTCAAAATAAAAGAGCGGCTTAATTATCACTTCGAAAATCTTCACCTCGTAAAATAGAAGTAGAGTGGAAGTACAATGGACGTATACTTCCAACTTTTTTTATGTAATCGCTACAATTAATTGACATGTAAGTAATTTCATCGAGTATAGAGATATAGATAGCTCGAATCATGACATTGGAGACAAGATGAAACACGCACATGATCGGATGATGTTCGAAGCAAAGGAACTCCAAAAGCTAGTTGAGAATTCATATGAAGATTTAATGACCAAAGTGGATAATGCGATTGCTGAAAGCGAGGATGTTTTTGGCAAGGATGCAACGTTGCTGGCGACCTATCCGAATCGTGCGATTGTGATTAACGAAAACGGAAAAGTGTTTGCAGTTGATTATGTGGTAGGTCACGGTCATGTGAAGTTCGGAAATAAGAAAGAGCTGAGTGTTCCAACTATCAATCAAGACAACATTGCCAAGAAAGCAGTCGATAGTTTCTTTGATGGAAATTCCCTTGCGGAAGGTCTCAAAGGATTAGCTTCAAGCTCGTTTGTAAAACAACCGACGCCTTTGGAAGAGGTAAGTACCAAGCTGGATATTTTATTTTCAGGCGGTATGTTGTGGCGCGGGTTTGTGAAAGACAATCCTTCCCAAATGGCGCAATTTGCATTTGACCCTAAGTTCGGAACTCCGAAGATAGAGGTCGAGGCAAAGTTCGATCAGCTATACGACGGCATGACAGAGGATGAAGAGCTAGAGGTAAACAGGGAAGAGGTGGTGGCTTCATTAACGAAGGTCTCAGAGCGTTTGAATAAGCTCTTTGCCAAGGTTCGAGAATCATACAAAGCCTATAAGAACAACCTTCCTAGTGACAAAACTGAAGATGAAAGTGCAGTTCTAAAACATTTCGAATCGTTCTCAGAGGATTATATCGAAGATCTCGAAAGGGTGTTCGAGTTTGTTTCTGAGTCCGTACAGGATAGTGAATCAAATTGTGTGGCTTGTTTAGCTTTCGTTCATGACGAAGTTGCCAAGCGAGTTACTGAGCTGGAATTGGGCGAGAGGTTGATACGTAAAGTTTCAACCGAGTTTGCACAACAGTAGTGCGGCTTAGAGGAGGTTTTATATGGGAGTTAGGACGCTGAAGGAAGACTTCCAAAGAATGGGTCTTAACGAAGAGCTTGCTGAAGATTCCGTTACCGCGTTGTTCGGTGACACGAGTGGTGGCGAGTTGGATGAAGACCAGGATGATGACGATGTGTTGAGTGTCGTCGAGTCGTACAAGGGTGTCAGAAATCGTGCCGGTGTACCCAAAATCAAAACCAAGAAAACGGGTGCCAAGTACGGATATGATGCCATTCACGATCATGCGATTGACTCTGCCAAACCTCCAACGGGCAAAGGCAATGAGTATCGACTTGGCGAAGATGAAGATGAAGACGATGATGATGACATGAGCGAGGATGCATTGGCTGTATTGGAGGCTTACAAGTACGAGAAGAAACGGAAAGTTCCTTCCTCGGAAAAAGCCCGTGGCAGACAAAAGCGTAGATCTGGGCCAGGCAAAGTAGCCGCGAGGAGATCTGCGAAGAAAGCAGCTCTGCCTATGAATGTGGCCAAGAGAAAGAAAAGACAGGCAAAGATGCCGCCAGCCAAGAAGGGCTACAGGCGCGTACAGTCGTGGTTCAATTACGACGGGGAAGGTGATGAAATGCGAGAAGACATCCTTGAAAACCTGAGTATTTTGGCGGAAGCAATCGACAAAGATCCAACCGATAGGTTCAATGAGTTTGTCGAAGCTTTCAATCACATCGCGGACATCGGTGAGATTCTTACCCTCCGTTACCATGAGATGGGTGAAGAAGACATGGCCGAGGATGCGATTCAGCTCGCCACAAGTGCCGAGGGTATCCTTGAGCAAATGGAAGAGTTGGGTGGAGCATTGACCCTCGAAGCGGATGCAGCTCTTGAGCAAGCGTTGGCCGAGGCAATGGAAGACACGGCAGAGTACATGTCGGACTTTGAAGAGCTTGCCGAAGAGTACGAGGATCTTGATGAAGAGGACTTCGACGAAGATGAGGATGATGAGCCAAGTGACATCCTTTCGGCTGCTCGACGGATTGCTGAGGCTGCGAAAGTGGCGAAGGGCAAAGGCCGTCTAAAAGGCAAAGCCAAAAAGGGCAAAGGCAAGAAGAAAAAGAAAAAAGCCAAAATGGGTCAGATCAAAAAGAAGACCTCGAAGCTTTCCAAATTCGAGAAGGCTTTGACCAAGAGTGGGTCTGGCAAGAAACGCAAAGACATCAAGAATCCAGAGGCGCTCGGTGGCTATCTGAGATGGTACGGGCCTTTCAATAAGAAAACAGGCCGGTCACGCGGATACTAATGGATAGATGATGGGCACCAATATACAAATAACTGAGGTCGAAATTCCCAAAGGTAAGGAGCTTCTAGAAGACGTTTACTTCGGTGAGTTTGCGCTCATGGAAGATGCGGATGGAAAGAAGAAACCTTATCTCAAGGGCAAATTCGGACAGGCTGATATTCCAACTGCAAACAAGCGTGTTTATCCTCGCAAGGTAATGGAAAGCCAGTTCAGGCGTATAGAAGAGGCGATGAATAATCGTCAAATGTACGGCGAGCTGGACCATCCTGGCGATGGCAAGACAAAGGCTGCTCGTGTGAGCCACTTGATTTACGGGCTTTCAATGCAGGAGGATGGTCAGTTTGATGGTGTCTGTGAGATTATCCCAGGTACGATCAATGGTGACCAGGCCTTGGCGATTTTGAGGGCCGGTGGAAGACTAGGTATTAGCAGTCGTGGTTTTGGAACTACGGTTCCGGATCATAAAGGCAATCACATTGTTCAAGAAGACTACCACTTGGTAGCTTTTGATATGGTTGTCGATCCTGCTAATGCAGGTGCCTTTCCGGATTACGTTGTCGAGGATAAGGAGGTGCTAGAGATGGATCTTGCGACCTTGAAAAAAGATCATTCTGATTTGGTAGAGGCGCTTGAGGGTGAGATCAAAGAAAAGATCGAAACCGAAGCGCGGACCCATGCCAGAGATGCATTGCGAGAAGAATTCGAAGACAAGCTGCAAACTTCCGCAGATGAAGTTCGTAGCGAAGTCGAAGAAAGTGTCAGAGAAGAGCTAATGGCGGACCCTGAAGTGGCCGGATCTTCCGTTGCCATGAAGCAGGTAGCCAGGCTTGTGGCACCCTTCGTACTCAAAGAGAATGAAGGTAGTGTCATTGCTGATCTGGAAAAACGTGTTCAAGAGGCCGAGAGGAAACTTGCAAAGGCTGATGAAGAAAAGGACAAGGCTATCAAGGAAGCAACCGAGCTTGCCGAATTAGCTAAGGAAGCTTTCTTCCATCTGTACTTGGAGCAAGAGCTTCACGGTGATGAGCGACGTGAGCAGATCGAGGGTGTGTTGGGCGATGTCACAGTATTCGAGTCCTTAGAAGACCTGAAAGAGCGTGTTGAGGAAATAGTCACGGCACTCTCTGAAGAGGATGAGGTCAAAGAAGAGTACGAGCGTGAGATCAAAAAACTCAAAGCCCAAGCTCAACGACTGCAAGAGCAGTTGGAAACCTCGCTTACAGTGGGCAACCAGTTTGCCGCTAAAGCGTACATCGAGCGCAAGTTGGCTAACCATCCACGTGCAGAAGATGTGCGAGGCTTCTTAGATGAGGCCGAGCCAATGACACAGGATGAGGTCGACCGCTTAGTGGAAGCTTTCGATGCCAGGAATCCGGTATCCGATGAGTTCAGCAAGATTCGCAAAGGACTCAATAAGGATGACAATGATGATGGCAAACAAAAGCTAGGTGAAGCTCGTCAATTGCAAGCAATTGATGGTGGAAAAGTTTTGGGTGTTAACATTGGAGAACTGGCCGAAGAAGCTGGTCTCACATCAGAGGGTTAGTCTCTCGATAGGAGGTAATTATGGGCTTTGAAGCGAGAGATATGTTGAAAAGTGAAGGGCAGATAGACAGCTACATGCAGTCCGAGGCCACGATTCTCAATGAGGACCGCAATGCGCTACTGCAACAGAAGTGGGTTGCAATGCTTGAGGGCATTGACGATCCGTGGATGAGACGATGCACCGCTCAAATTCTGGAGAATGAGAGCATCCACCTTCAGAACGCCACAAGGCGTCTGATGGAGTCGTCCTTGTCACAGAACATTCCAGATCTGGTCAAGTTCATCTTTCCGCTCATCCGGAGAGTATGGCCAAACCTGATTGCGAATGGTCTGGCGTCACTACAGCCAATGAACAGCCCCATCGGTGGTATCTTCTACTGGGAGTACAAGTACGGCACCACTAAGGGAACTGTTACCGCTGGTGACAACATGATCCAGAATTTCGACCGACATTACTCCAGTGAGTTCATCGATCAGGAGAGTATCGGTTCTGGAAGTGATACCTACACAGGTACTCTGGATTGGAGTCCGGTAAAAGCTTACGGTCTGGGCCAGACAGGAATCGAGTTCATCGGTTACGCTGGTACGACCATGAAGCGCATTTACGATGCCGATGGAAGCGGAACGCTGATCGGTGATGTGGGTGTTGGTGCAAACACCATCACTTACGCCACGGGTGTATATGCGGTGAACTTTGACGCTTCCGTAGACAACGTTGTAGCGAACTACTTCTACTCGATGGAAGCGGTTGCCGCCAACGTGCCAGAGGTGAACGTCGATGTGACCCTCGAACCTGTGAAGGCATGGAGCCGGAAGCTCAAATTCCTGTGGTCTTCGGAGATCCAAGATGACATGAAAGCCATTCTCGGTATGAACATCGAGCCTGAGATGTCCGCTGGCGTTGCCAACGAGATGCAGCTCGGTATCGACCGAGAGTTGATCATGTCCATGTACGGTTCCGGAACCACCAATACGGGTGTTTGGGATGCCGCTGTACCCCCAGGTGTCAACCAGGTAGACCACTACCGGAATATCACCACGGTACTCGGTAAAGTCAGTGGGGCCATCAATACGGCCACACACAGAGGTCCAGGTAACTTCCTGATTATCGGCCCAAGTGTACAGCCGATATTCGAAGCACTCCACACACACGGAGACCTCAAGGGCATCTACGGTCCAGACGCTGGCGCTGCCGGTGGTAAGGGTCCTGGTGTCACTGGTCGTCCTGCGTTCCCATTGCCAGCCGCTCCACAGGGATACGGCGTATACGTAATGGGTATGCTGCAAGCGAAGTGGACTGTCATCGTGGACCCATACTTCCCAACTGGAAAGATCCTTGTTGGCTTGAAGGGACCATCGTTCCCAGATGCTGGTCTGGTTTATGCTCCTTACGTACCGATAGAGATGACAGGTGCATTCCTCGATCCTGCGGATTTCACGCTGAGAAAGGGCATGAGAACCCGGTACGCAAGGAAGTTGGTCAATCCCAACTTCTACGGTGTCATTACTGTAAGCAACTTGCCATAGGGACTTTCGCATTAACAGGGTGGGGAGTGTCATCACTCCCTTGCCTTGTTAAATAGGAGGAAATGAAATGCAAATTACAGTAATAAACAATCGAGCCGCAGGCGGAGACGCTGTACCGTGTGTAGACAGTACTTCATGCGAAGCTGGCGAAACTCACGTGATGCCGGGTCGTACTGCAAGAGAAGTCGCACTTCAGATGTACCATGCTGATGGTAACGACGTGATTGTTCTGACACAGATAGAGGGGGAGGATCGAGCACCCATCGTTTGTGACATGAAGAATCCGGCTGATCCAGCGGGTGGAACATTTGTCGTTGCTGCATGCGGTTTTGATCTCGAAACCGAAGCGGGAGCCGCTGCCAATGTCGATCCTCAAATGTACATGGGTGTGTTTGATGATGAGGATTGTACAATTCCATCAGTGGATGGCACGTTGGATACGGCTGCGGTCGGAACCATTGATGATGGTGCTGGCACGAATCTGATTAAGGCAACTCCGAGTGCTGCTGGTGAGCTTTCGGTATCCTTGACAGTGACGGGTGCTCAGGATGCCTGGATGAAGGCATGGCCTGTAGGTACGGACTACATCATCGATAGTAGCGAGACTGACAAAGTTACGTTCACTCCGTAAAGTTCAGATGAGTTTTTCTATGGAGTGGCGCTCGTTTAGTAACCTACCCCCGGATGCTATTACGGGCGTCACTCCCCTTTTCTCTACAAGAGAGGTATTTCGATGAAGACCGACCTTTTCGAAGATGTAAAAGGTGCTCTATTAGAGCGTGTAAAATCTGGCGATAAAGACAAGCTGTTGATTCAGGAAGCTAAAGGTGTTGGTGATTGGTGGGATAAGCTTCCAGGGAAGCGCAAGCAGAAAGTAGTCCAAATTCTCGCCTTGGACAAAAATTCAAATCGAAAATTATTCTCCAAGCTCGATGCAGATGAGCAATCGGAGATTGAAGCATATTTCAAAAAGCATAAAGGCCGCGTCGAGAGTGTGGAAGGTAAGAGCCTTTCCGAAGAGGGTCATCACTATTTCGACGGTAAGGACTACTATGCTGACACTGCTTTTATGAATTCCATTCGAGGTATCATGCCTGGTATGGAAATGAAGCATTTAGGATTTGGTGAATTTTATCTGGCTGGTCCACAGGGCGAAGTTCAGTTTGATAGGATGCGTGGCAAGGATTTCCCTGGCCAAAGTGGACGGTCGCACAAGCTGTATGACAATAAGAAGGGTGCCTTGGTCAAGCAACTGATCAAGGCTATGGAAAAGAAGAAAAAATCGAAGCTCGTGAAGGAAGATGTTGATTTAGAAGAGGGGTGTAAAACACCTGGTATGAAAAAGCGATCCAAGGGAAAAGGTCGAGGATTAGCCAAGGGTAAAGGAAAAGGACCTTTTGGAGTGCCTATTGGTGACAAAGATGAAGATGTGGACCTGGATGAAGAAGTACGAGCAGGCCAATATTTTGTGATTGTAGACATTTCTGTGCCAGGTGGAAAACTTGTTAGGCGCGAGTTGTATCGTAGTGTGAAGGGGGCCGATAAAGTAGCTGCCAAATTGAATAAACAGGGCCGCAATGTTCAGGTTTTGGATGCAATGTGGTACGAGCCAGCGCGAGCCATAATGAAGGCTCAAGGAATGATCGGGGAAGACATCACCAACGAACTGCGTAAGTGCGTTCTTGGTGAAGGTGCTGTTTCTGTAAATGCCAAATCTATTAATGAATATTTGAGTAGTATTGTGTCTGAAATTTCTAGAACAAAAAGAGATCTTGAAAAGAAAAATATGAAGGGAGTTGTCATGGGCATCAGTGATGCTTTGGGCGATTTTCAGCATATTATTTATGAGCTTGGAAAAAATAAAGAAGGTGGTGCTAGGGCTGATCAGTTGATTGGTCAAGCTAAAAAGGCTTTGTATAAAATGGAAAGAAGTTTTTGATAACGGAGGAGAAGAAGGATGAATTTGTACAAAAAAAATCCAGAGATTGAAGGCACTGTTTGTGTAAATGGTGAGCTGATGGATGATGACTCGATTGTATTCGGGAAAGATTTTGAGATGTTTGCCGATCCTAAAACGTTCCCTGGACAAAAAGTGATACTGGTACGAGTCGACTTTAATAAGCTCGACGAAAAGCAGATGGCAAAGCTGCAACAGTTTGAAGTGGGTCGGCATCCCAAGCCTCCAAGACATATGGGGCCAATAACTACTGCGAATTTCAAGAATGCTGGCGATGGCAGTGTGAAGATGTCGAACAAGCCAGACAAGGTGACTCCTCCAAAGGCTCCGGAGCCAGTAACAGAAAAGAAGAAAGAGCCTGAGAAGAAAACCGTCGAAGAGATTATTCAGGATGAAGAGAGTGAACCTGTAAAGATTGATGAGGTGTTTTCTCAACCGGAGTTTGTGGAAGATTTTGCTGGCGTGACCGATGGGAACGTAAAGAAGGTGTTGAAGAAATTCAAGACATTCGATGAGCTGGCAAAAGCATCGAATACAGATTTGAGAGCGGCGGGTGTGAGATCGAATTTCTTTGGTCGAGTTCGAGACCGTGCGAGCGAGGTACTTGAGGAGATTGCTAAAGAGGATACGGAAGAATAACGATGCATACTATTGCGGATGACAAAAATAATCTTGCTTTACTTCGTTCTCTCCGTAAAGACCTTGTTCATAAGGATGAGGCCAACAGTGAAAAGCTAAGAGAGGATGCACGATGGGATACCTTCACCGAAGCAGTGGAGAATATCAGTTGTGCTTGCGGTAAAAGGGATCTTGGGGAATTAGCTGCGGGTGTGAGGCGAATAAAGAATTTGTTACGTCGTCCCGGTGTGCGTAAGACCCTTGCTCGGTTAGAGAGTAGAGAAGACAAGAAGGGTGATAAGAAGCCAGAGGGTAACTGTTCTTGTGCTGATTGTGGCAAGGTCATCGATGGTTCGGTCGACCCGTGTGCTGAGGGGGCGCTGTGCGTCGATTGTGGCATGAAGGATAGGGATACCCCCCCTGGTGAGAAAGAGGCTAAGAAAGACGAAAAGAAGGCCAAGAAGGGTACTGCATTTCCACCTGAGATGATGGGTCAAGGTGGAGGTGGTGACAAAAAAGGTGCTCCTCCTGGTGCTCCACAAGATGAACCCGAAGAAGAGCCTCCGGAGGAGAAACCTGCAAAGGCTCCGCCGTCCTTAAGGAAAAAAAGGGGTAAGAAGAAAAAGGATAAGGAAAAAGAAAAGGCTGCTACGAAGCCATTTGGAAAGCCCAATAAGACAATGAGGGCCGAGAGCAAACTGCGATGTAGGAAGCATCGGATGGCAGCGGTTTTTGAGGATGAGTAATGGACATCAAGGGATTTAGAGAATGGGCACGGAGAAAGCTTGGTGATGATGGTAAGTGTACTGTCAAAGTTGAGCTTACCGAAGATCAATTTGATCAGGCTTTAGATGATGCTAAGGATTGGTGGAATTCCCATCATGGATTGCATAAAGAAGCGCAGTTGAATATAGCTTCGGGTCAGAGCTTTTATGATTTGTCAGCGGTTACTCCGGGTGTAGATGATGTGCTGAAAGTATGGTTGCCGGATCGTTATCAGTTGCTTGATTTTCGAGGTTTGTATCCTGGTTTCTTGGACGTAAATGGTTTTCCGTATGGAACGTTAGGGTTACATTCAGACAATAATCCACAGGGAACCTTGGTTCAGATAATGCAGAATATTTCTTCTGCACAAAGGGTGTTCAGCTCGGACCCCGATTGGGAATTTTATTCAGATAATATGGATAAATTGAATCCTGTTAGGGAGTTGAGGATATATCCACCGCCTAACGATGGTGGAGTGGCCTATTATTTCTATCGTGTAGATCCAAAGGACATCAAGCTTCACATGTACAGCCAGAGGGACCTCTGGTTGATACGTGAGTGGGCGCTGGCCGAATGTAAGTACATGCTAGGCCGAATACGAGGGAAGTACACAGGGGGGCTTCCAGCGGCGGGTGGGGACCGTACATTGGACGGTGATACGTTGTTGGTTGAATCTAGGGAAGACAAAGATCGGTTAGAGCAAAAAATCTACGAATACGGCGGTCCAGTATTGCCGCTAGTGGGGTAGGGTAATGAGCTTGAGACAAAGAGGGCACTTAGAAGAGTGGCAACTATGGATGCATCCGTATCCTACGATGATAAAGAACAAACATCGTGTGAATCCTCGATTGGTTCCCTATATGGAGATGTTTAGCGATAGCGATGGATTCATACGATTGTCCGATCTGATTGAAGGTAAGAAACGACCGACACCGCCTCAATTAAAGAGGTGCGTGCGAGCCATTGCCAAGCAGAGTGGTGGCGATGAGCCTAGCAGGAAAGACATAAGCCGTGCGTTTGCTATCTGTACTAAGCAATTGCAAAAGCATGGATACTTGAAAAAGGGGTCGCAGAAACCGACTAAGAAAGGGTCCAAGAGGGGCCGCTCTAAGGCTGGTGAAAAAGAGCATGCAGTGAAGTTAGCTGATTATGAGAAGATGTTGGCAGGTGCAAGAAAGGGAGAAGAATAATGTCACTCAGGAAAAGAAGTTCCTTGTTGGAGATGGCTCAGTACAGTAATCGAGGGCATACACCAAGGGATGTCTATGAAACATTCATAGATCATATACGGAAGCCTGGTACGCTTGTGTGGCTGGTTGTTGAGGTGGTTCAAGGTAACCGTGAATTTACTGTGAGTGGAAGCCCGTTGAAGATAGGTAATTTTTTAAAGCAAGCATCCAAGGATAATCCTGATGACAAGATGAGGTACAGGGTAATCCATTTTACCTCAGATCGAAATGAGGCGAGGCGAAAAGCGCAGGAAGTTTAGATGAACTTGCGAGTGGTCAATGAGATGCTTCTTGGTTTGATAGAACAGGTCGATGATGACATCGACATGAATGATCTAGGTCCGTTTGGTATGGACCAAATGACCCGCAAGAGATTACGTGTGAAGCGGTTGCATGCAAAGAAAAAGAAAAAGGTTACGAGGCCGATGAAAAATCGGATGCCGTACAGCTTAAGGAATCTTCCATCGATGAAGCATTCGCATGGAGAAGAGTAGTGCATGGCTCGACTACGCAAAAGAGGATACAAGGTCAAGCCGAAGACTATCAAGCTGGACCCTTTGGTGTACGTGCAGAGAACGATTTACAAGGCGTTCCCTCGGTTCAAGAAAACCGAGGTGGAGAGACATAAAAGGCGCAGTGGCGTAACCATTCGTGGTAGCTGGCCACCGCGAGGTCGACAGATATACGATTGGGAATTGGAGTTTGAGAAGCAACGAAACAACGATGTGATTACGAAGATAAACCTGTGGGGACGCAAGGGAACGAATTTTGGAGAGACATATGTTGTTTCGATAGCGAGGGCGGGAAAGTTGGCGAGCAAAATAGCGGCATGGGCCGATGAGCATATAAGCGAGATCAAGCGAAGGGAAAAGGGAAGATGACACTTCGAAGGCGTGGATATTTGTTAGAGCAAGCTGGCACCGGCTTGGGTCGGTTACAGCAAGGGAAGCGCCTAACCGATAATAGCTTCGTAACTTTGAAGCGAGGTGATTTGTTAATCAATCGAAGTAAGCAGTTTAATGCAGTTAATGTGTTAAGAATTTTGAGCAAGGTCATGGAACCAATGCAGGGCATCAGGGCCATCTTTGTGAATCCGGATAATCCATCAGAGAAAAGAACTCCTCAAGACAAGTTCTTTTTTGTGATGGCTGATGATCTGGGTAACGGCGAATATTTTTTTGTGAGGTAGTAGTGGGCTTTGTAACTACATCCGTTGATATTCTGAGTGAAATAGTGAATTTCATGATGGAAGACAACTTGCTTATGGAAGCTCGACCGTCGAAGCTTACTCCTTATCAAAAGGCACAACAGAATCGCCGCCAAACGATAGCTACTCATACTCAGCATCCGGCAAAACAGAGTACGTTCTATATGCATGCAGTAAGAGCTATTTTTCAGAATCTGAGAAAGCGTGGGGAATCTTTTAAGGGTTCGGCCAAAGGTGGTCAGAATATAGCTCGTACCATGATGACAAAACATGATTATGCGAGTGGCAATCCAAGGGGTGGAATCAAGCTAACTGGAAAAGGTCGTAAGCGAAACCGTATGCATACCAGCGAGCCTGGACATATCAAAAAGAAGAAACAACGGGCTTACGATTACATTATGGGAATCCAGCGTAGGGCCGCGCAGCAAAAGCAGGCGGTGAAACAAAAAGCGGCGGGAGCAGGCTAATGAGATCTATCAATGAGATGACAGTATCGGGTACGTGGAAAAAGATTGGAAAGGATTCCTGGGAGATGGATGCAGGTCGAGGATGGACCATTTCTGTTTCTAAAGAGAACGGCAAATTTCGTTGGGAGGTAACGGGCCGTAGACATTCTTCCAGCGGTAAAGAGAGCAGTTTTAAAAATGCACAAAAGATAGGCATTAAGCAATATCGGCAAGTAAGAGAAGAAAGGGAAACCGAGATGTACATTAAGCCTACCACTCAAGGTGTTGAGCCTGACACTAAAGAGCAATTTCAGACGGTTGGGCCATCGCAACTCGATGATTACAAGTTGATTGCCAAGATCAACCGGCGCAACAAAATGAGGGCGCTGAATTTATTGAAGGGCAAATCTCCTTTGGGTACTACGATGGGTGAAGAGAATGAGTCCATCCTAAGACAACGCAAGCATTCCAGAGGTTCGCTGAGTGAGGCGCGGGAATCTTCATTTGTCAAAAAAGTGAAGAAGATGAGTGATGCACAGCGCAAGAAACTCAGTCCGCAGGATAGGGGGCGATTCACGAAGGAACAGTATGCGCCATATGTTCAGAAAATAGCTGATCAAGTGGCACGCACGATTAATGCTGAATCAAAGAAGATGAAGATAACTCGTGTTGACATGATGAGTGGTAAGCTAGAGCCGAATCTCTACAATGCTCAGGGGTTGCTAGAAAACCTTATTATGGAGTTGGAAGACAGAGTTTAAATGGGAACGTTAATTGGAGATTGCGATCAGTGCTTTTTAGACAGTGTTGCCCAAGAGGTTAATAAGCTTGCGGGTGTTACTGCTACGCTCTTTTTGTTTGAAGAGGGTAAGAGCATTCGGAATCCATACTATGGCGAGTCGAGAGACCGTGTGTACAAGGCCAATGGGGTAGAGTGCCCCATATTTTTCGATTCTCCTGACAAATCTCCAATCTCTGGCGAAGAAGGGTTTAGGATGGATAAGACCTCTAGATTGTTCGTTGCCAGGGCGGACCTTGATTCACGTAATTTAAGAGCTTTGAAAGAGGGCGATATTGTGAAGGTGTGGGATCTCTATTTTGATGTCACTAAGTCGAGTGCCACGATGGGAAGGTTCTCTGATTCCGGTCATACATCCCTGTACGAAGTGGATGTTGTAAGGCGTACCAAGGCGCTACCGGAAGGGGTGAATATGGATGGATAAGCGAGTAGACATGCTTGCTGAAGTGTTTGGGTTGAAACAGGAGCCAGCGGTTGCCGATCCGTTGCTTCGGAAGTTTATTGCCCTTGGTAAGAAAGCTGCAAAAAAGAAACCGAGAAAAAAGGTAGAGCCGAAAAAGAAGAGGATAACTGAGTTCGAGGATATGGGGGATTGGGTGCTCACGATGATCATGGTTGCATTGATGCATGCAAACCCTGGTAAATCTCCGGAGGAAGTCATCGAAGAGGGCCGTGAGTGGGTAAAGAAATTGTGGCAACCAAGTATGAAGCATATTTGGAGATCGCAAGCGATACGAATCAAAAGGCGTGGTATACGGGCAGAGGCCAGCAAAATACGGCGCGAGCTGTATAAGTTGTTGTAAGGAGAATCTCATGAGTTTGAGACAACGTAATTATATGGTTGAAGGTGATGGCTACGGTGACTATGAACAGAGAGAGATTAGCAAGGATTTTATTGAAGTGGCCAGAATAGCGAAAAGTGCATCCAGGGAGACTGAGAAAAACCCTGCGTGGTTGGCAGTGAGGGTAGCTGCGATTATAGACAATCTCAATTCCGTTCTCTGGAACCTTCGTGCTGGAAACAGGAAGACTCCTAAGTTGCAAAAGGTGAGCAATGCATTGGCTAGGTTGCCCCAAGAACTTAGATCTTTAACGGATCAGGGCAAAAAGTTATCGTAAGGAGAATCTCATGAGTTTGAGACAACGTAGGTATGAAGAGGGTCGGGTCAATACACCAGCTCATTTTCAGGTTGCATCTTCTGAGGTTAATAAAAAAATTGGAGAAGCATACAATAGTGCGCTCAAGCTTAAAGGCATGTTTGATCAAATGGAAGAGATTCCGAATACTCTTCGTAAAATCTATAACCGAAATATGAAAGCGATGGACCTGCTTAGAAAAGCAAAGGATGAAGCTTACCAGAGTCAGATGGAATTTCGAAGGATTCGATAAGGAGCAAGCCATGAGTTTGAGACAACGTAGGTACTCTGAGTTGAATGAAGCGGCACAAGTGAAGCTGAAAGACTTGGAACCAGCTAATCGGAAAAAGGTCAAGGCTATCCAAACATCAACGGGAGGGAAGCCAGCGTATTTCCATAGTGGAATGATGGGCGAGATTGCTACATTTAGGAGTGCCAGAACCCGTTTTGATTTTGACATATTGAAGAAGCTTGTGTCGTTAAAAATCAGATGGTTTGAAGCGCGTCCACGAGATAAAGAGTTTGATGTTGGATTGTAAAAAATGAAATTGAAAGAAGCAGCATACGAGGGGAATCTTGGGGCGATAGAAATGATGAAGTTCTATCAAAAGGCGTCCCCTACTGACATAAAGAGGATGGAACAATTTCTGCGTAAAGGAGCTTGGCAGAAAGCGTGGGACCTGTTGAAAAAAGTAACCGGGGTACTGCTCCGAGATCCTAAGTGGAGGTCGTAGTGAATCTTCAGAGGCTCAATGATTGCCTGTATGAGGCCGTTGCTGATTTGCAATTGGTTGAGGGTAAGACATCTCTGAATGTGAAAACTGCATCGCTACCTAAAGCTCGCAGATATGTGCAGAATCTTTTGAGCCGCGAAGGAAGGCTTATCAATAAGGAGTATCCTAATTTCGATGAGCACTATACAAAGCTGCAAAAGAAATGCAGACAAAGCAAGGGTATTCCGCGTATCGAAATGCCGGTGATTCGGTCCTTTAATGTAGATGCTTTTAAAACTCGCTTGCGTAGGGGCGAGCTGGATATTGTAAAGCCCTATGCGAAAGGTAAGCTGTACACTCCAACTAATTTGAACAAGAAAACAGGTAAGGAGTGGCTAGTCCTTGGGTTGAAAGATGGGAACCTCAAGGATGATATAATCAAGGTCAACGTTACAAAAACTCCTGTGAAGGATTTGATTCCTACACAGTCGGATATTTGGCTCGATAAGCTGATAGGTACAAAGTCTGACATCCAGAAGTTCAAAGGCAAGCGACTTGCTCCGGTGATTGTTTCTAAAGAGGGGTACATTTTGGATGGCCATCATCGGTTTGGTAAGAAGATGCTTATGAGTCCAGGTATTAAAATGAAGATATTACGGTTGCCGTTAGGCATTGATTTGTTGCTTAAAATAGGGCGCTCATACGGTAATGCTATGGGCAGCAAACAACAGAGGTAGCAAATGAATATTCGACAGACAAACGAAGTTTTGGGCGAGACCGTAGAGGAATTGAGTGAGGCCATGTGGTCTGGCAAGGTCAAAACCAAATGGCATCCTCCAGCGGGATTTTTCAAACAGAGTGCAAGTAAGATTGCGAGCGGTTTGAAGAAAGCTTCTAAAGACATGAAGCAGGCGATGAGTCGGTTGAATTTCTATATCAATCGAGCAGGGGGCAATCTTCCAGAACCGGATATGGCCCGATTGAATAGTGCTAAAAAGAAACTGCGAAAGCTATACGCATAGGAGTGAGCAATGAGTGTTCGACGCATCAATGAGGTTTTGAGTGAAACAGTTGCAAGTTTGACCGAAGGAAAGATGCCAAAGGTTTCTGTTTATGACAATGGAGGCAAAACAACAGATCGATACACCATTGTACCTCATGGCAAGGATTGGGAAGAGGGCCGTGGTATGCGAATGATGTTAGGAGTCGACGATCAAGGGGGCCGTGCTTTTTCTCAGTTTACCAGTGGCCAGGTAGGTCGCCATCTAGGTAAGAAGATCAAGTTTTCGGATTTGCCACCAGCCACACAAAAGCATGTGAAGATGCGGTTGTCTGAATCGGTTGAATTTGGTGAGAGTGTGGATAGAACCGAGGCAAGCGAATTGAAGTTGTTTATCGATAACGATGGCCAGTTGTATCGAGGTATGACAACTAATATCTATAAGAACCTGGTGAATAAAAAAGCGGCGGGTCGGTACAATAGCCAATTGGCTACAAAGGCTTTTTTGCACTTAGCCGATGAGGGTGCAAAACGATATGTCAAAGAGTTCGGGTCCAGGGGCGATAGATGGCATGAAATGTTTAATAAGCCAACTCGCATGCATGTAGCGGAACAATTGAGAGGTGACTTCGAAGAGGAAATGAAGCTTGGCAATTACGATTATTTGTTGATGAAAAAATACCAGAAAAAAAAGTAGGCGGTTCAGATGATGTTAGATGAAAAAAGGATTTTGGTGACAAGGGCACAGGGCGTGTGCTTTGTGTGTTCGTTGTGCCAACGATGGTATGAGGGCGAAGATCAGGGTTTGACAGACAAGCTAGGTGAAACGAGGTGCGCTTCTCAGAACGGTTGTTGTGGGCCTGTATGGGGTGGCTACTTTCAAGAGTATACAGGGCCGCTTGGTGGCTATCTTCACAAGTATTGCTACCTGTGTGGACAGGATGCTACGCATGCAATTAAGGTCAAGGGCATCGCTTTGCCGATAGGAATCTGCAAGAAACATGCAGTTGAGATTAAGCAGGTAACAGCCAGGGAAGATCCACATGGGATTGTAATTGTGGTTGCCGAAGAAAAGGCCGATCCGGATCGGTTTGAGGTTGCGGTATGAATTTGCCGATGAGGAGTAAAAGACAAAAAGAGTTGGAGGCGGTATGACAACATATGTAACTAGGCAAATTCAGTTGTTGGTTACCGAGAATCAAAACGGTACTAATCAAGTAATTAATCGTGGTGAAACACCTACGAAATTTGAAGAGGTTGATGAGCTTGCCGAAGCGGAATTCAAGAAGTACGTGATTGCACTTCCAGAAACTGACAAGGACCTCTTGGAAGGTACTACCATTTCGCTTGCTAAGATTCTCTATCTAGAGACCGACACAGAGTTGACGGTGAAGCTTGAAACTGTTGGCGATACTGGGTTCAAGGTGAAGCCAATTGTTACGGAGGATGCAAGTGAGAAACGAGGCACCCTTTATTTAGAAGGCGAATTTACCAAGGTGTACGTAACTCCCACGGGTACAA
>Ga0180432_10005042_pt1 | contig 17793 bp, 20 predicted proteins | sample SS_ome_10_FD_132414 | JGI IMG/M metagenome (GOLD analysis project Ga0180432, IMG submission 132414) | Hypersaline lake sediment archaeal communities from the Salton Sea, California, USA - SS_1_MS_2 metaG | ecosystem: Environmental > Aquatic > Non-marine Saline and Alkaline > Hypersaline >...
CCCCTACGTTGGCCGATCACCGGGGTGTGGGGGGAGATCCACATGCCTGAACCCGAGCCCAAGCCGGTCGTCCTGACCATCATCGCGTTGGCCGAAGCGCCGCCTCCCGAGGATTCGATGATCTGGTCGGCGCTCGATATGGCCGTCCGTGAGATCGGCCGCCGCGTCGATGCGTCGGATCGCCGCTGGATGGCGCCGGAACTCCTCAAGTTACGGTACCTCACCCCGCGCCTCGGGCGCCTGATCCGAAACGCCGACCGGGCGGCCCTGCTGGCGGCGATCGGTGATCATGGGGGACCCGGGAGGCTGGTGCATCAGCATCACCATCGGACGGGTCTGGTCACTTCCCTGGTCGATGTCGGACCGAACGGCGTCCAAGTCGGCGCTCCCTTCCTATCGGGCGCGTCCCTCCTCTTGGAGGCGGAGAACCCGACCCCGGCGGCGGAGCCTTCGGCCAAACTGAGGTTGGTGCCGGCACCGGTGCGCGCCGAATCCCATCTTCCCTCGTGGCTGGAGGAGAACCTCCCCCGGGGGGGCTTCGATCTATTGGGCGTCAAGCTGCCCCCGTTCGCGTCGGATGCCTGGATCCTGCCGCGCTTCGGAAGCTGGCTCCCCGAGGTGGGGGATGCGCTGACCGGTGTGCTGTGGCGCATGGTTCGGGGGGAAACTGGCCGCGGCCCGTCCGCGGGGAACGCGGCCTAGCGCTCGGTCGTCTCCGCGTTGCGGACAGTGAGCACCTCTCCCTTCCCGAAGTAGAGCGACTGGCTGGGGAAGGCGAATTCGAGATCCAGGCTTTCGACGAGATCCATGATCTTCAGCAGCACGTCTTCCCGAATCCGAGTGTGCTCGACGAACCCGACGGCGTCGGTGAACCCGCGGACCAGCAGGTTGAGAGAAGAGCCTCCGAATTCGGTGAAGCGAACCAGGATTCCATCGTCACGCACATCAGGGTGATCGCTGAGGATCTGCTTGAGTCCGGCCAACAAATCACGCATCTGCTTGGCCGACGTGCTGTAGGTCACGCCCACCGCGATGTCCATCCGCCGTATGGGCATCGCCTGTTGATTGTCGATGATGAGATTCGCCATTTCCTTGTTGGGAACGGTGACCAGTGTCTTGGGGAACGTGCGGACACGCGTGGATCGGAAACCGACCTCTTCGACCACCCCCTCGAAGTTGGCCCCTCGAACCCAGTCCCCGACTTTGAACGGCCGGTCGAGCAGGATCATGATCGAGCCGAAGAGGTTGGCCACCGTATCTTGCGCCGCGAGCGCCAGCGCGAGCCCGCCGACTCCCAGCCCGGCCACGATCCCCGTCACCGAGTAGCCGAGGTTCTGGATCACGACCACGAAGGCCAGGAGCCCCAGGAAGACCTTGAGCGCCTTGCGAAAGAGAGGAATCAGCGCGTCGTCGATCTTGCTCTCCGTTTCCTTCGAGATCCCCTCGAAGAAGGTCGAGAACCCATCGATGAGACGGAAGAGCAGCCAGACTACATCGAGCGTGATGGCCACCGTCAAGATCGCGGTGGCCAGGCGGCGCACGTTCACCGGCTCGACCGGCAAGCCGAGCACGCCGCAGGCAAAGCCGATACCGGCGAGGATGACCCCGATCTCCAGCGGACGCTGCGCGGCCGACACCAGGAGGTCATCGAGCTCGGTGTCCGTCCGCCTCGTGAGCTGGGCCAGGCGATGCAGCACGAAGCTGCTCAATACCTTACGGACGATGAACCCGGCGAGGATCAGCCCGAAGGCCAGCAGCAACCTCGCCAGCGACATCTCGAGATAGGTCGTCTCGGTGAGAAACCTCAGCAATTCGTTCATCGGGTTCGGCCTCTCCGTGTCTGCTTCCATGGGCGGCGACCGCGTAAGGGTAGCGATTGCAAGGGATGGCGTCTACCGCGATCATCTTCTTCTTGTCCTGTCGGCGGGGAATGATTATGGTTCCCTCTTTCTAAGATCAGCTGACACGCGCACACGAAGGGCGCCACTCATGGCCCGAGCTGACCAGCAGAGCATAGGGAACGGAACCGCCGTGGCCCCCCCGCGGAGGCGCGCTCGGGCCACCGTCATACTGGTGTTCGTGCTGGCGATCCTGTGGGTCCTGTTCTCGGGCAAGCTCGACGTCATCCACCTGTCCTACGGCGCGCTGTCGATCATCCTGGTGGCCGTACTGACCCGCGGTCTGGTGGGGTCGCGGTCGGATCCCCGTCAGGACGAGGCCTTGGCAAGCATCCGGTGGGGAAAGGCGCTGCTCTATCCCTTCTGGCTCGTCGGGCAGATCGTGTTGGCCAATCTTGGGGTGGCGAAGCTGGTGGTGGCCCCCTCGATGCCGATCGATCCGATCCTGATCCACTTCAAGACCGGCATGCAGGGGCCGATCTGCCGGGTGACGCTGGGCAACTCGATCACCTTGACCCCCGGCACCTTCACGATCCGCATCGATGACGACGAGTTCCTTGTCCACGCGATTCACGAGGACCTGGCCGGCGGTTTGCTCGACGGGAGTATGCAGCGGAAGGTGGCCGAGGTGTACGGCGAGACCCTGCGCGATGATCTCCAGATCCGCGTGATCCGCGACGTCGCCTCGTTCCTGGCGGAGGAGCAGCGGGGATAATGTTTCTGTCGATCATCACCACATTGGTTGCGATCGCGCTGATCCTACCCTTCTACCGCGTGCTGAAGGGCCCCACCGTCTACGACCGGATGATGGGCGTGAGCGTGGCGGGGACCAAGACGGTGGTGTTGATCTGTCTGGTGGGATTCGTCTACGGCCGGATCAATATGTTCATAGACATCGCAATCGCCTACGCCATGCTCAATCTGCTGGGGGCGATCGTCGTGGCCAAGTACCTGCAGCGGACGGGAGGGGAACCGGAGTGATCCTGCAGTTGATCGCCAAGATCCTGCTCGCGGCGGGAACGGCCTTTCTCCTGCTGGGGAGCATCGGGGTCAATCGCTTCCCCGACTTCTACGCGCGGGCGCATGCGGCGACGAAGCCCGACACGCTGGGGCTGGGGCTCTGCATGCTGGGCCTGGCTCTTTACGACGGCATCACGCTCGATAGCGGCAAGCTGCTCCTGATCGTCCTCTTCGTCTGGATGGCCAATCCCGCCGCGAGCCATGCGCTGGGGCGGGCGGCCATCGATTGGGGCCTGGTGCCCTGGGTCCGCAAGGGGGAGAGACAGGATGATCGGTGACCTAGGCATCATCTTCTACGTCCTTGCCCTGGCCGCGGCTGTCGTGGCGCTGCGGGTGCGCGACCTGTTGGCGGCGTCGGTGGTGCTCTCGATGTTCAGCTTTCTGGTGGCGCTCTTGTACATCTCCCTGGGCGCCGTGGATGTGGGGTTCAACGAGGCTGTCCTGGGGGCGGGGGTCACGGGGGTCTTCTTCGTGGTCGCGGTGTTCAATACCAAGCGTAGATCGCGGGACTAGGGGGCGCCGATGCGTTGGGTCCCGCAGCTGACGATCCTGGTCACGTTCGTGGTGTTGGTCTACGCCGGCTTCGGCCTCCCCGAGTTCGGGGATGTGGAGGCGCCCGCCAACACCCACGTCTCGGATCACTACATCGAGCACGCCTACCATGACGATCACACCCCCAACATCGTGACGGTCATGATCGCCGACTACAGGTCCTACGATACGCTGGGCGAGACGGTGGTGGTCTTCACCGCCGGTCTGGCCTGCCTGCTTCTTCTGATGAGGGGTACCCGGCGGGAGGATGAGGCATGATCCGCCGGCAAGAGAACGTCATCTTGGATGTGATCACCCGCATCATGGTCCCCTTCATCCAGATCTTCGCGTTCTATGTGATCTTCCATGGTCATTACAGCCCGGGCGGCGGATTCCAGGGCGGGGCCCTGCTGGCGGGGAGCGTGTTCTTGCAGCGGGTCGTCATGGGCCGCGAGCGCTCGCTTTCCGGATTTCACGTCAAGCTGGGCGTTCCCTTCGGTGTGATCGGGATCCTGGTCTATGGGGGCACGGGACTTGTGGCCCAGGTGTTCGGCGGCAACTACCTCCAGTACGAGTGGCTTCCCTTCGGTCTCGATCCGGTTTGGGCGCGCAACACCGGGATTCTGCTGGTGGAGATCGGGGTCGCCTTTGCCGTCATGGGAATCCTGATCTCGATCTACGACAATCTGTCCGCTCGCGAAGGGGAGGGGGAGAAGCGATGAACGACATCTTCACCACCTTGATCGCCGAGCGCTGGGCCTACCTCTTGACCGTGGTGATGATCATCATCGGACTTCACGCGATGATGATGAAGCGGAACCTGGTGAAGAAGCTGATTGGCATGAATATCTTCCAGGGCGCGATCATCCTCCTTTTCATCGTGCATGCCTACAAATTCGGAGCCTCGGTGCCGGTGCACGACGCCGTGCTGGGCGATCATCCCGAGGCTTACATGAATCCCATTCCGCACGGCCTGATGCTGACCGCGATCGTCGTTTCAGTCGCGACGACCGGTGTCGCGCTGGCGCTCCTTACGCTCATCTACCGGCGGTTTGGCACGATCGATGAGATCGAGCTCCTTCAGAAGCTGAGGGAGGAGCCATGAGCGGAGCCCACGGAGCGGAAGCCGTGGTGGATCACGCCGTGTCGATGGGGCAGAGCCACCTGCCGATATTGGTGATCCTGCCGCTGCTGCTCGGGTGTGTGCTGGTTCCCGGGCTGGGGCTGTGGCGCCGGCGTTGGGCCTATCCGCTGACGCTGGTCGCGTTCGCTCTCTCCGCCTACTTCGCCTTCCGTACCCTCTTCGCGGTGTTGGAAGGGGGGCCGCTCCACTACACGCTGGCGAGCTGGGCTCCGCCGGTCGGCATCGAGCTGGCGGTCGACGCCCTGGGCGCCTTCGTCGCCGCCGTGGTGTCGATCATCGCTCTCCTGGTCGCGGTCTACGCCGGAGAGGCCGTCCGGCGGGAGAACCCCGTTCGAGAGGTTCCCTTCTTCGGTATGATGCTCGTCTTGCTCCTCGGCCTGACCGGGATGGTGCTGACCGGCGACCTCTTCAACCTGTATGTCTTCTTCGAAGTCAGTTCACTCGGTGGCTACAGCTTGATGGCCATCGGACACAAGAAGGCTCCGATCTCGGCCTTCCGCTATTTGATCATGGGAACGCTCGGCGCCTCGTTCTACCTGATGGGTGTCGGCTATCTCTATCTGCTGACCGGCAGCCTCAACATGGCCGACGTGGCGGGCATCATCTCCACGATGGGACTCAATCCCGCGCTGCTGGTCTCGCTGGTCATGATGGTGGTTGGCCTGGGGCTCAAAATGGCCCTCTTCCCGATGCATCTCTGGTTGCCCGATGCCTACACCTACGCCAGCAGCACGTCGACGGCGATCATCGCCCCGATCATGACGAAGATCTCTGCCTACGTCATGATCCGGATGCTCTTCTTCGTCTACGATTGGGATCTCTTCCTGAACGTCCATCACATCGGAGACATCATCAAGTGGCTGGCGATCGCCGGGGTCTTCGTCGGCTCGATCATGGCGATCGGCCAGAAGGACGCCAAGCGCATGCTGGCCTACAGCTCGGTGGCCCAGGTCGCCTACATCGGTGTCGGGATCGGCATGGCCAACCCCTTGGCCCTGGTCGGCGCGATGCTTCACATCATGAATCACGCCGCCATGAAGAGCTGCCTCTTCTTGGTGACGGGGAGCGTGGCGATGCAGACCGGTGCGCAGAGGCTGAAGGACTACGCCGGGCTGGGTCGCCGGATGCCCTGGACGTTTGCCGGCTTCACGTTTGCCGCGATGGCCATGGTGGGGCTCCCGCCCACGAATGGTTTCTTCAGCAAGTGGTATCTCGTGCTGGGGGGCATCGAGGATGGCGAGTGGCCGATGGTCGGTCTCATCCTGGCCAGCAGTCTGCTGACCGCGGTCTATTTCTTCCGGCTGCTGGAACGCGTCTATTCGAAGGTTCCCGGCGAGGAGCAGAAACCGGCGGGGGCGGAGGATCCTTCGTTCCGGATGCGGTTGCCGATTCTGCTCTTGGGCGTGGGCGTATTGGTCTTGGGGCTCTTCAACGCCTGGTTCGTTAGCCGGGTCCTGTCACAGGCCTTGCCGCACGGCATGAGCCTGCCGGGGTTCTAGGGGACGAGTGATGGATGCGGCGATGACATTCGAATCGACCCGCCCCCTCTGGGCGGTCCTGGTGTCGCTGATCGCGATCCCCCTCATTCTCGCCAGCACCCGGCGCCCCAATCTGCGTGAGACCTGGACGCTGCTGGCGGCGCTCATCAAGGTGGGTCTCGTCCTCTCGATGCTTCCCTGGGTGCTGGGGGGTCGAACCGCCGTCTGTACGCTTTGGCAGTTCGCGCCGGGAATCGAGCTCGCGCTCCGGGTCGACACCATGGGTTACATTTTCGCCCTGGTGGCCAGCTCGCTGTGGGTGTTGACGTCGTTCTATTCCATCGGATACGTGCGGGGAGCGGGCGAGCACAAGCAGACGCGCTATTTCGCGACCTTCGCGCTCTGCCTGTCAGCCACGATCGGGATTGCCTTCTCCGCCAATCTGCTCACGTTCGTCATCTTCTTCGAGACGCTGACGCTCGCGACCTACCCGCTCGTGTTGCACAAGGAGACGGACATCGCGAAGGCCGGCGCTCGAAAATACTTGTGCTATACGCTTCCCGCGGGTCTGTGCTTGCTGCTGGTGACCGCTTGGTGTGTCTCGCTGACTGGGACCGCCGAATTCACCCCGGGAGGATTCCTGCAGGGCGTGGGGTTGTCGACCGAGTCCGCTCGATGGATGCTCGTTTTCTTCATCCTGGCCGTGGGGGTCAAGGCGGGGATCATCCCGCTCCACTCCTGGCTGCCCGCCGCCATGGTGGCTCCCACGCCGGTCAGCGCGTTGCTGCACGCGGTGGCGGTCGTGAAGGCCGGCGTCTTTGGAGTGCTGCGGGTGACGGGGTACGTCTTCGGGCCGGAGATGTTGCGGGAGATCGGTGCTTGGACGGCCTTGGCCTGGCTGGCAGCCTTCACCTTGACGGTGGCCTCGCTGCTGGCGATGAGGCAGGACAACCTGAAACGCCGACTCGCTTACTCGACGGTGGGGCACTTGAGCTACATCGTGCTGGGAGCCGCGCTCCTCTCCGGCACGAGCTGGACCGGCTCGCTGCTCCATCTGATGTTCCATGCCACCATGAAGATCACCCTCTTCTTCTGCGCGGGCGCGATCTACGTCCGGACGCACAAGGAGAACATCAGTGACATGCATGGCATCGGCCGGCAAATGCCCTTCACCATGGCCGCGTTCGCGGTGGGGAGCCTGGGGTTGGCGGGGATCCCGGGGGTCAACGGGTTTGTCAGCAAATGGAATCTGGCGGTGGGAGCGCTGCACGCGGATCAAGTCGTCTTCGTCGTCATCCTGCTGATCAGCGGAATCCTGAACGCGGCCTACTTCTTTCCCATCGTGCACGTCGCCTTCTTCCGGAAGAACAAAGCCTTCCCCTCCTATGGTGAGGCGAGCCCCTTCATGGTGGTGCCGCTCTGCCTGACCGCGCTCCTCTCCATCGTGCTGGGGATCGCGCCCAACTTGGGGGTCCACGCCTGGGATCTGGCCCGCGGGGTCGCCGCCGCGGTGACGGGAGCTGCGCCATGAAGCCGAAGATGCCCGGAAGAAGAGGATGGAGTGGCGCCCTCGCGGCGGGCGTCCTGGTTCTGGTGGCGCCCTATATCCTGCCGATGGGGGAGGCCCATCACGGCTGGTGGGACAACGTCCCCGGGTGGTGGGCCTGGTTTGGGGCCATCGGGTGCTTCCTGCTGGTCGTGATCGCGCAGTGGCTGGGACACGTTCTCCTGCACAAGCCGGAGGACTGGTATGACTAGGTTGCGGCAGATGGGTGCGCAGTGGCTGCTACTGGGGTGTCTGGTCATCCTTGTGCTCTGCTGGGGCGCCGGCGCTGAAGGTCAGCATGACCCGCGCGATCGACACGAAGCAGTTCACACCGAAAGCGTTGCGAACGGCGAGCACGGGCACGACGTTGCCCATGACGCCGCGGCGCATGGCCACGACGACTCTCACGGCCGTGAAATCGCACCCGAGCTTACTCCCCATCCGGTCAACCGCGCTCTCTGGCCCCCGGCGCTGATCCTGATTCTGGGCGCCGCGGTGCTCCCATTCCTGCCCCGCGTGCTCCGGAGCGCGGGCACGGTGGCGCTGCCGCTCTACGCTCTCTGGTACATCTGGACGCAGATCCCGGACGGATGCATCGTGACGCTTCCCTTCGCCGGTTATGACCTCCAGGTCCTGCGCGCCGATCGGTTGAGCCTCGTCTTCGGCAAGATCTTCACCCTGGTGGGGGTGATCGCGGCCATCTACGGCTGGCACAACCCGGAGCGGAAACAGCAGGTGGCAGCCCTCCTCTACACGGCCGGCGCTGTCGGCGTCACGTTTGCGGGAGACTACTTCACGCTCTACGCATTCTGGGAGCTGATGGCCGTCTCCTCGACGATTCTGATCTGGGCCCGCCGGAGGCCCGAATCGGATCGCGCCGGCACGCGTTACCTGCTCATGCACCTCGCTGGAGGAATCGCGCTCCTGGCCGGAATCCTGTTCAACCTGCAGAGCACCGGCTCGATCGAGATCACCCGCCTGCTCCCCGGCACAGGGGGGGCGGCCGCGTGGCTCATTCTCGCGGGCTTCTGCCTCAATGCGGCGGTGCCGCCCTTGGGGCCCTGGCTGCCGGATGCGTATCCGCGCGCAACGGTAACGGGCGCCATCTTCTGCTCGGCCCTCACGACCAAGACGGCCGTCTACGCGCTCCTGCGCGTCTTTCCCGGCTGGGAGGTCCTGGTCGTCGCCGGGGCGATCATGACGCTCTATGGCGTCATCTACGCGATTCTGGCCAATGACATCCGCGAGCTCTTGAGCTACCACATCATCAGCCAGGTCGGCTACATGGTCTGCGGCTGCGGGATCGGCACGATGATGGGCGTCAACGGCTCAGCCTCCCACGCCGTCTGCCACATCCTCTACAAGGCGCTCCTCTTCATGGGCATGGGCGCTATCATCGAGACGACCGGTAAGAGCAAGATCACGGAGCTGGGCGGGTTCTGGAAGCGCCAGAAGGTGATCTTCCTCCTCTACATGGTGGGGGCTTTCTCCATCTCGGGCGTTCCGATCTGGAACGGTTTCACCAGCAAGTCGATGGTCGTTGCCGCCGCCGGCGAGTCGCATATGACCGTCATCTTCATGATGCTCATGCTCGCCTCGGTCGGAACATTCCTCAGCGTGGGGCTCAAGCTTCCCTATGCCGCGTGGATGGGGGAGGACCGGGGCATCCAACCCAAGAAGGCCCCGGTCAACATGGTGATTGGCATGGCGATCGCGGCGTTCTTCTGCACGCTGCTCGGCTTGGCTCCCGGGCTCCTCTATCGGGATCTGCCGTACGCCGTCCACTGGAATCCGTTCACGTTTCCGCATCTGATGGAAGCGATTCAGGTGTTGCTCTTCACGTTCTTCATGTTCTACCTGCTGATCCCCAGGTTCAGACCGCACGCGACGATCTCCCTCGACACCGACTTCTTCTATCGCAAATCGGCACCGGTGGCGCGGGCGGTCTTCGTAGATGCGGTGGGCTGGGTCTTTGACAGCGCGCACAAGATGGTTCACCGGATCGCCGATTGGGCGGGGGACCGGTTCCGGGATCCCACGGAGTGGGTGCCAGGATGGCCGGCGCGGGTTGCTGCCGATGAGCCTGGCTATGATGAGGATCGAGCGCGAATGCCGCTCCTATTGCCGCTCACACTGACGCTGCTGACGTTTGTGGTGGCGTCGTTGTGGATTCTGCTGAGCTGATCGCGGGCTGTTCCCCTGAGGTGCCCTGATCGGGTGACGGTGGTCCGGCGTGAAGCAAACGATGGCCGCCGCCTCGCGGGCGAGCGATGTGAACGCACCGGAGGCAGGGCGGCCTCCGCCTCGGCGAGGATTTCTTCGTATCGGGACCGGGCCTCATCGGCATCTTTGGTGAACAGCTGATTGGCCGCATCGAGCCGACCGACGAGTGAGAGTGCAGGCGACCCAGGGCCCCTGGTTTCCAAGAGGGGCCAGAAGTCCCGAACCCCGATCGGCTCCGCGGCTGCCAAGGGGGTGACGGTGAGCATGCAAACCCGGACCCGGCTGCGAAGCGCCATTCGGAGGGCCTCCCGCCTTCTCCTCGTGGCGCTCTGCGGTTTCCTCGCCGCCCGATCGGCATCCGCCGATGGCAAGTTCCATGTCCCCGATCTGGACCGTGTTCCCCCGGGCGTTCCCTACCAGCGGCGCTGATCCTCCACGATGGCGAGACCGAGGTTCTCTTGCTGCAGAGCGAGTACCGCATCGGCCGCAACGCATCCGCTTCTGACATCGCGTGGGTGGTCCCGGTCCCGGATGAGCCCGTCGTCGGATTGCTGCCTCCGAGACGGGCATCGACGCTCTTTCTCGAGCTCACCAACGCAACCTACCCATACGTTGTCTATCCGAGCTTCACCGGATCCGACATTCTGATCATCGGCCTGTTCCTGCTGGGCATCGGGGGGCTGCTCGTCAGTCTCGTCAGTTCGGTGTCGGGATGGCCCCGTTGGGTGCGCGATCGGCGGCGGCGGATCGTCCTCGGCTCGTTCGCCGCGCTGTTCTTGGTGTTCCTCAAATTGATGTCTCTCACCTTCGGAAGTGGGGTCGAATCGGGGCCGGGCGGCGTCGAGATCCTCAGCCACGAGCAGGTGGGAGTGTATGACGTTCACGTGATCACGAGTACGGACGCGGGGGCCCTCTTGCGGTGGCTGCGGGACGGCGGGTTTGCCTACGACGAGGAGAATGAGGGCGCCTTCCGGGACTACGTGGAGAAGGGGTGGTGTTTCGTCACCGCGCGGATCGGCCGCGATTCCGATGCGCCCCGCGACAGGCTCGTTGGTGACGGCCTGGTGGCGCCCCTGGTGCTCAGCTCTTCTTCTCGAGTCCCGATCTATCCCTTGGCTTTGACGGCCACCGCCGGAAGATCGACCGAGCTGCTCCTCTATGTTGCCGGCGGGACCAAGGTCGACTGCGGCAACCGCCTGCGGACGGCTTTCGCCAACACGGTGAGGTGGTGGCCAGTGAGCTCCGTGGAGGACGGGATCACGCCCAGTGACTTCCCGCTGCCCGATGCCTTGGAGCGTCCCTATCTGACCAAGTTCACGGGCACGCTGGAACCGACGGAGATGAAGGATGATCTTGTCTTCTTCCCGGCGCCGGACAACCAGCCGGTCCGGGATACGGTGTATGCAGAGTGATCTCGGCGCGCGACGTACGATTGTCAACTTCGGAGAGGGGACGATCCGCCGCCGCTCACTCAGTCTTGTCGATCGAGCACAACTAGTGGTATCGTGTACTCGGTAGGGGATACGCGCACAGAAGGGCAACACCCTAGACACAATCGTTCCTTCCCCGCCAGTGGACACCGGTGCGGACCTGCTACGACCTTTCCGCCTTGCCATGGTCCGTTCCGAAACCAGACACATCCTGGATTCTGCTTCTGGTCCACCCAATGAACGGCACCGGTCTCACGGGGAACGCCCGTGCCGGGCCGGCGCCATGCGTTCCAGCCAAGGAAAGGAGGCCGCTATGTGGCGCAGAATTCATGTGCCGCCCATGATAGCGACGGCGATCCTCTTCGTACTCGTGGGGAGTCTGGCCCAGGCTGGAGTGACCAGGACCCCGCACACCGGCAACCCGCCGCAACTCATTCCCCTCGCACCCGTAGCCGTGCCCGGGGAAAGGGAAGTCCTCGTCCCGCCTGAAGGTCGGGCCCCGTTGCTCTTCGAAGGCTGTACCTGTCAGGATGACCTCTACGACGAAGCCCTGGAGGCAGATATGTCGGATGTGGAGGGCATCTTCGATGAGCCCGATCCTCCGTACAGCGTACCCGTCTACCTGAAGTGCGACGATGAGTACCTCTATGTCACCTTCGTCAACAACGCCGACCCCGAGCTCGGCAACTACGACCAGGTGGGCATCTATTGCGACGACAACTACGATCGTGAATACCCGTATCCGGGTGATGACTCGGAGGGAAACTACTGGGTCTACCTGATGGATGACGTCACCCACACCGAATACCGGCCGATGTATTACGGCGGCGAGGAGGGAGACCCGTTCCCGATCGACAACCTCTGGGTCGGTTTGGCGGGCGGGGAGCTGGGCACGGTCATCTACGAGGTCGCGATTCCGTTCGGGGAAGAAGATGAAGCCCTGGACGTCCCGCCTGGTGATCCCTTTGGTGTATGGGTCTACGTGTCGCACTTCGACGGCAACATCGATCACTACCACGGAATCTGGCCGCCCACGCCCATGTGGAATGATCCTGCCTACTACGGCGACGTGGTCCGCCCGCTGGGACCGGGTGTCAGCCGGCCGGATGTGTGGCTCAAGGACAACTCCGGCGACAACGGCGCCGAGCCTTCCTCCGGATGGCCATGGCAGAGCCCGGACATCTGGACCGGCCTGGGCGGCTCGAAGGGATACTACAACTACAACAACAAGATCTACGCAACCGTCCGGAACCGCGGCAATGCGAACGCCGCAGTGGTCAAGGTCAAGTTCGGAGCGACCTTCCTCCCGCACGTCAACCTACAGAATTGCACCGATCCGGACATCACCTGGTTCGACTCGGTCACGGTGGTAAACGTGCCGGCGGGCGGCTCGAAGACCGCCGGGCCCGTGACCTGGAACCCCAGCGGACCACCCAAGCAAGGCCATTGGTGCTTGCCGGTGGTTCTGGATGCCGCCTCCGATCGGTTGCAGAAGTGCTATCCGAACAACGACAACAACGCCGCCGCCCTCAACATGTCGATGACCTACCGCGGGAGAGGGGGCGGCAGCCGTGAGATCAACCTGCCCTATGAATTCGGGCTCAAGAACACGTCCTGTATGGGGGCTTGGGTCTCGGTCACCGTCGATCGATCCGAGCTACCCTATGACTGGATGGCGGAGCTGAGCGTGCCCGAGTACCCGGATTCCTTCTACATGGACGGTTATGAGGATATGGTGGCGACCGTCACGGTCACGCCCAGCGAGTATGCGGACAACGGAGACATTGGACGTCTGAGAGTTAGCGAGGAGATGTACAACGCCTCGACGGGAGAGCCGATCCGGACGACCGGCGGCTTTACCTTCGATGCAGTGGTCACATCGATCGACATCCTCGAGTTCTTGGCCGACACGGGCACGATCACCGTCGGCGAGGACCTGGGTACCGGTTTCTCGCTCGAGAATATGGCGGACATCTCCCAGTCCTTCGAGATCTGGATCGATGCGGGGGTCCCCTCGGGGGATCCCTCGGAGGACAACCCCATCTTCGGCCCGGAGATATTGAACTTGGGGCCGGGCGAGGTCTTCGCCGATCAGCTGAGCCTGCCGATCCCCTTGGACGCCGAACTGGGCATCTATGTCTACGTCCTCAAGGTGGGCAACTATCCGACCGAGTGGACCGAGGCCTGCTTCACCGTCACGGTGCAAGGCGGGGGTGCGGTGGACGAGGATCCCGACATCACCCTCCCCTCCCGCTTCGAGCTGTCGGACATCTCGCCCAATCCCTTCCGCGGCGTAACCGAGATCCACTACGCGCTGCCCGAGGCCAGCCACGTCTCGCTCAAGATCTACAACGCAATGGGGCAGGAGGTGGCGACGCTGGTCAATCAGCCGCAGCCGGCCGGCTACCACACCGCGCGCTGGGATGCGCGCTGGGTGGCCAATGGCGCCTATTTCTACAAACTGGAGGCCGGAGATTACTCGTCGACGAAGAAGCTCGTCCGGATGCGCTAGACCCTTCCCCCGAGAGGATCCTCCCCTCGGGGAGGATCCTCCACGATCGGTCCGCTTCCCTGAGACCCGGATTCGCAGCGGGGAAACGCGGTTGACCGAACCGCGCATCTGGGCCTAGAGTTCGGCGCTCACTTGAGCAGGGTGAAATGGGGAGGTGGCGTGGATTCGCCGAACCCGAAGTATCGTTCCATCCGGAAGGTTGCCAACCTGGGAACGATTCCCCTGCTTCTGGGCGTATCCCCGCTGGTGGGGTTGGGGATGGGCTACCTGCTGGACCGGTGGCTCGGAACGGGCATGATTCTGAAACTGGTCTTCACGGGCCTCGGCTTCGCGGCGGGGGTTCGGGAGATGCTCAGGCTCCTGGCCCAATCGCGACGGGATCGGGACGATCTGTAGGACAGCCGAGGATACTCATGGACGAGGCCATGGCTCCAGCAGGCGACACTCCTCTACCCGCCCTTCTGACGGCGGTCGGCGCAATTCGCAGTATCCTAGTCACTTGCGTCTGGTTCGGGGCGATCGCGGCTCTTGCCGCGTGGATCAGCCTCGGTGGACCCTGGGCGCTGGGATTTCTGGGTGGCGCGGTGATCGGGGGGGGCAACCTCTATCTGATCTCCCTGCTCATTCGGCGGATCATGGACCCCCAGAAAAAGAAACTGGTCAGGACCTTAGGACTTCTGGCGATAAAGATCGTAGGCATCTACGGCGGATTGGGCCTTCTTCTTCTCTGGGATCTCACGCCGGCGGCTTCCGTCGTTTGTGGATTTTCGTTGGTTCTGGCCGTGATCGTCCTCAAGGCTGCGGGGCGCGTCCTGCTGCCCCGGGGGTCGAGCGGACCACACGGGGGATGTGATTGAGCCTATGGCGGAAGCGCGTGCGCACTGGATCTTCGTCGGCATCGCCCTGCTCGCTTGGCTGATCTGTCCGACCCTCGCCTGGGCTTCGGGAGGGGAAGGCGAGGAACACCCCGAGCTGCCCAACCTGATCCACCTCCTCTATAAGGCACTGGGAGGGGCCGAGGGTCATGCTCCCGGGTGGATAAACACGCTCTATCACTTCCAGGACGTTTTCTTTGCGCTTCTGGTGACCGGAGTCATCATCTTGATCGTCCGGTTGGGCACCCGCAATCCGACGCTCATACCGGGGCCTGCCCAGAACGTGGTTGAGCTCTTCATCGAGCGTTTCCACAGCTTCATCTGCGGCATCCTGGGACCCAAGGAGGGCCGGCGCTATGTGCCTTTCCTCGGAACCCTCTTCCTTTACATCTGGTGGATGAACCTATTCGGGCTGATCCCGCTCATGAAGTCGCCGACCGCAGTTCTGAGCACCACCGCCGCGCTCGCCTGCTGCGTGTTCCTCTTCGTTCAATTCACGGGCATGCGGCGGCTGGGAGTCCTCGGCTACATCCACCATCTGGCCGGGAGCCCGCAGGACGTGGTCGGCTGGGCGCTCGTGCCCCTGATGCTGCCACTTCACATCATTGGCGAGATTGCGAAGCCCGTCAGCCTGTCGCTCCGTCTCTTCGGCAACATCCTGGGCGAGGATGTCTTGCTGGGGGTCTTCGCCGGGTTGGGGGTCGCGATCTTGGCATTCACCAAGTTGCCCGTAGGTGTGCCGCTTCACGTGCCATTCATCCTACTGGCGCTGTTGATGAGCACGGTGCAGGCCCTCGTCTTCACGCTGCTCAGCACGATCTACATCATGCAAATGCTCCCGCATGAACACGAGGAGAGAGCCGCTTCGCGGTAGAGAGACGAAACCCCATCGCGCGACCGTCCGGCGGAGCGCGATGACCATAGGGACGGAGAAGAGGAGGATTGAGAATGGAAGCTTCGACTGCCCTGGCGTTTGCACTCCCGATCGGGTTGGCGATGGCCGCCTTCGGGTCTGCAATCGGTTTGTCCAAGGCGATCTCTGCGGCAATGGAGGCGATGGGCCGCCAGCCCGAGGTTGCGGACAAGATCCAGACGGCGATGATCATCGGCTGCGCCTTCATCGAGGCGCTGACCATCTACGCATTTGTGAGCGTCTTCCTCCTCTCGGGGAAGATCCACTAGGACGTCCGCCTGCGACAGCCCGCCGCCGGCGGGTGTTTCGGGGGGAAGGAGCGAGGTCGTGAAGCTGATCGACATTTCGCTGCTGATCACCCACATCATCGGGTTTGGAATCGTCTTTCTATTGCTCCGCCGATTTGCGTGGGGACCGGTCTTGGCGTTCCTCGACCGGAGGCGCAACTTGATCCGCGACGAGTTCGACAAGATCGAACGCGAGCAGACCGAAGTGGCCGAGATCAAGCGCGAGTACCAGGATCACCTGCGCAACATCGAGATCGAGGCGCGCCAGAAACTGCAGGAAGCGGTATCCGAGGGCAACGCGGCCGCAGCTCGCATCAAGGAACGAGCGCAGGAAGAGCGTCGACTGAGGCTGGCGAGAGCCGAGGAGGAGGTTCGCCTCCTCGAGGAATCGGCCAAGGAGACGCTCCGCAAGCGGACCGTCGAGCTCGCGCTTCGGGCCGCCGAGAAGGCGGTGCACGAGCGCATGGATGCGCCCAAGCACCAGGAGCTGATCCAGCGATTCATCGACGACCTCAGCACCGCGCCCGAGCGGGGGAAGTAGCCGATGATCCGTGATCCGGTGGCAAGACGCTACGCCCGGGCGCTCTTCGATGCCGCCTCCGGCCGAGGGCTGCTCGATTTGGTGGCGGCGGATCTCAAAGACATCGAGTTGCTGCTCAGGGGCAGCCCTGAGTTGCAGCGCCTCCTCACGACCCCCAAAGTCGATGAGGAAGGCAAGCGCCGGATCATCCGGGACCTCTTCCGGAATCGTGTGCACGACATCCTGGTCGAGCTCCTCGACCTGCTGCTCGAGAAGAAACGCTTCGGCGTGCTGGATCAGGTGATCGAGGACTACGGCAACTTGCTGGAAGAGCACCGGGGCGTCGTGCGCGCGGAGGTCACGACCGCCACCGAGGTTCCGGTAGCTCAAGAGCGGGAACTGATCGCCAAGCTGGAGAAGCGTACCGGCAAGACGATCCGGCTGGTCAAGCGGATCGATCCCTCCATACTGGGGGGAATGATGGTGCGCATCGGAGATCGGATCATCGACCGCAGTATCCGCCGCGGATTCGAAGAGATGCGTGAGAAACTGCTGGAGGTGCCCCTCGGCGAGGGTCGGGGGTAGCGCGGGGGCATTGACCCATGGGATTCAAGCCTGAAGAAGTCAGTTCGATCCTACGCAAGGAGCTGGAGAAGTACGAGACCGAGCTCGAGATGGCCTCGGTCGGCCAGGTCCTGCAGGTGGGAGACGGCATCGCCCGCATCTGGGGGCTCCAGGAGGCGATGGCCGGCGAGCTGCTCCAGTTCCCCAATGATGTCAAGGGAATGGTGCTGAACCTGGAGGAGGACAACGTCGGCGTTGTGCTCTTCGGGCCGGACGAGCTGATTAGAGAGGGGGACATCGTCCGCCGGACCGGTGAGCTGACCCGCGTTCCGGTGGGGCAGGCCGTGATCGGCCGGGTGGTTACCCCTCTGGGTGAGCCATGCGACGGGAAGGGCGAGATCGCCTACCAGGAGTTCCGTCCCTTGGAGTCGCGCGCCCCCAGCGTGGTCGAGCGCCAACCGGTGAATCAACCGGTGCAAACGGGGCTGAAGGCGATCGATTCGATGATCCCGATCGGTCGCGGTCAGCGCGAGCTCATCATCGGTGATCGGCAGACCGGCAAGACCGCGCTGGCGATCGATACGATCATCAATCAGAAGAACACCGACCTCTACTGCATCTACGTCGCGATCGGCCAGAAGGAGTCGACCATCGCCCAGGTAGTAAAGACGCTCGAAGAACACGGCGCCATGGAGTACACGACCGTGGTTGCGGCGGGAGCATCGGAGCCCGCGCCGCTGCAGTACATCGCTCCCTACGCCGGCTGCGCGATGGGGGAGTACTTCCGCGACAAGGGTGAGCACGTGGTCGTCTTCTACGATGACCTCTCGAAGCAAGCGGTTGCCTACCGCC
>Ga0180432_10005044_pt1 | contig 17790 bp, 23 predicted proteins | sample SS_ome_10_FD_132414 | JGI IMG/M metagenome (GOLD analysis project Ga0180432, IMG submission 132414) | Hypersaline lake sediment archaeal communities from the Salton Sea, California, USA - SS_1_MS_2 metaG | ecosystem: Environmental > Aquatic > Non-marine Saline and Alkaline > Hypersaline >...
ACACTTAAATCAATTGCAGCTTCAGACATAAATGAAATGCCTAAATGTTTATAATACGAACTGAAAAAGTTTACATTCGACGTATTAGTTTGTATCGACGTCTCTAACATGCTAGTTGATATGTTGATGTGTTCTTTCAATTTCGGAACATAGCTTAGATAACTATCTTCAAATTGTCCGACTACGTCTCCATTATAAAAATAAGTATAGTTTAAAACGAGATTGTTATATGTTGCAGAAACATTAATTCTAATGCTTCTGCCATTGCCTAAATCGACAATGCTGTTAAGTAAGTCTCCAACACCAGTGTTATTCTCTGAATAATTGACTCTTATTTCTTGATTAATTCTGAACCAGTTAAATCCTTCTGGAATATCTCCGTCTGGATCATACATATCATATGTAAAAATATAGTCTGTTTCTATGTAAAAACGATTACTATATTCATTAGTCCAATCATTAAGAACGTGAAACAAATCCCATTGTCCATATATCGGGTCAGGAGCATTTCCTCGTTGACAAACCATGAGGCTTGGATTACACGGAGTAATATATCCGAGATCGTCTTGTAACTCTTCGGGTACGAAAAAATCTATGTGTTCCAATGTTTGATTAATATAATTGTTTTCAAAATGGAAATGACTTTGATTAACAGATACATTAATCCAATCTGTATCATATGCATCTATCATAAAACCCGATATTGCTGGTTCTGGTATTTCTCCATTTACGAACCATTGCGACGGTTCGTCTGTTGGCGGAACAAATAATCCATTCATTGCGACGACTGCACTAGATGCAATGACTGCACTAGCTACTAATTTCTTTTTGTGTTGTTTTAGGAATTTAGCAATTTTGTCTTTATAGACATACATCGCAGTGCCAATTCCCAAAATCGTCATTAAAAATATTAATAAAATTGTTATCATCAAATAATCCTATAATTTAAAGTAAAATGTTACATTAATACGTTGATAAAAGTTGAGGGAAAGGCTGACATCACAATCAGCATTTGATCGACCCCCTGTTTAAATCGTCTATGCGAATTTAACTTTCCACGTCACTTGCAGACTGTCTCCAGTCGAAACGTTGATGTCACTAAATGTTTTACGACAGAGCATCGTTCCTGCAGACGCGCTACTAAAAACGCCAGACTCTCCAATCGCACGATCAGCACCTGTAATTGCAAATGTGACTTGCAACTGCGCAGTATCATTCGAAAGTGTCGTTGATGTAATTGTACCAGCACCTGCACTTCTACTATCTTCTGCTACTAATGCTGTTTCAGTATTAGTTGCAGCTGTACTTGAAGTACCGACAGCGATGTAGTCGAAATTGACTGCACTTCCACTTTGATCAGATAGCAATAATAGTGCCATATTCTGCAGACCGCCAAGTACAACGACATTGTGTCCATCATACTCTCCAAGAATATTTCCCTCTCCGTCATAATGGACAAAGTTTACGTCTCCAGCCATATGGACAGATGCGTCAGTGTTGTCTTTCTTTGATTGAATTATATCTTTAACTGATGGCATGTTAGAATTTCTCCATTACGGTACGAGTGGCAAGTTTGCCGTCAGACCAAACGCCCCACAGTTTCTTATCTAGTTGTTTAACTTCTACTTCACAACCGACAGCTTTTAATGACTTTGCGGCATTTTGTGCTTGTTCTTTATCAGAATGTGTGCATACGCATTTCATTACCATAACGTACCACCTTGTTTTTTATTTTCACATTTAAACGTATTTATAACCAGAAACTGTATATAAGTAAGATGTTGTACTATCAATAATTTCTGACATATAATCGTCAATAACTAAAATTAATGGATTCGTAATTCCGTTTGGACAATCTTTTATCATAAAGCCGACAGTGTTCGTGTCAGCTGATGTTCCGTCATATGTGACGACGTCTCCAAACGGTTTACTAAATGTTGCAAGTTTTCCTGCATATTCTAACGCAGAATCTAAAACTGATTTTTTATCTGATGAGACTTTTAACGTAAGTTTGTATTGATTGTTGAGTTCTTCGATATATTCTAAAACACGAACTAAGTAAATCTGAATATTAATAATGTCATCAGACGTATCAATTGTTTCTGACTGTAATGTCGCTGCTGGAACATCAATATCGCTAGTTGCTGTCAATGTTTCTGTCTGTTCGTTTGACCATGATTCATTATCTCTCCAAACGACACGCAACTGTGCAACTGCTGCATATGCCGTATCAGAACACGACGAACCCCAGAAAAATGCTTCTGTACGACATGTCAATTTGCTTTTAATATTCGAAAATGTCCATGTTTCTGGTGCATTTGTTGCCGTCGTTATATCAGCCCATGCAGTATAATCGTCTGTTGTGCTGCTGACAGTACAAAAGCCTCCCATATCATTTCCGTCGTAATACGGACTTAGTCCGTATTCTGCGACAGAACAATAGCCGCCGCCATCTGCGATATATCCAGACGTTCGTATTAAAACTTGTGTAATCGGCCCAAGATTTGATGACGTACATGTATTGTCGTCATATGTATGAATATATTCAACGCCATGACCCGTACATGTTGCAAATGTCGTCGTATTATTATCGTCAAGATTATCGGGATTTGTCCAGTTACTTCCTGAATGACTGCTAAAATAATAATCTGCTGTATGATATGTGACCATTTATTCAGTAAACCCCCTGACACGTATTGTGTATGCTGGTTCTGGACTGATGATTTCAACAGAATAACTTTCAATAATCAATGTAATTGACGATGAAATACCTTCGGGATTATTATCAATTGTAAACGTAACAGTGTTTGAATCGTTAGTCGTAGTATCGATATGAGTCGTATCTGTAAGAGGCGAACGTATTTCACGAAGCTTTCCTGCATTCTGAACTGCAGAAACTAGTGTTGTTTTTTCTGTATGTGTTAAATGTTCAAATAATAACTCGACTGAATGATCTCGTCCTTCTCGATAAATTGAAGTATCTAATGAAATAGTTGTCATATTAATAAACAGTTCTTACTAAGTTTGCAACTTCACGAGTAATGTCCCAAGGGACTTGTCCAAAATAAATCGTCGTATAAAAACCAGTATCGTCAATATTATGCTGATATTGGACTATCTCGTATTGTTGACTAGTAATTCCAAGTTCTTGAACATCTAATATAAATTGTTGTCTAGTATTAATGCCAGTTTTTCCACGTATTTTAAACGAGCCCTGTACTTTTGGATCTTTATAATTTTCTAAAATTTGACCAGCAATAGTTGCTGCGTCGCTTGAATCTGTAATGTCAGTATTTTCATATCGATATTTATAACGTCCATAAGTTGTAATTGACGTTGAATCACTTGTTGACGCTCTGACTGAAGTTCCGATAACAGTGACGTCATTTCGTATTAATGAATCGTCTTCTTCTAATGTTCCAAATTCTAAGATTTCTGGAGACGTAATAGTAAATTGAACAGACGTCGATGGTTCGTAATAATAAACAGGCAGTCCAGTAACAAACTGTACTTCGTCTGTCGCTGTAATTTCTTCTTCTAATGTATCTAAAATGCCGTGTTCGACCTTTATTTCTGCGACAGAAACATAAACTGTTTGATTTTCGTTAACGTCATAATTTGTTAGTGTAAGTCCTAAATCGTCTAAATCTGACCATGTCCAAGTACTTGGCGCATTTGTTAGAGACGTAATATCGTGCCATGCAGAATACGAACTATTCGTAGTAAATGTATCATCCCAAATAAATCCGCTGTTTCCAGCTGAGTATCTTGCTTCTCCGCTAATTTTTAGATTAGAACTGCCGTTCTGACTGCCCTTTCGACACCAACGAACGTAGACAGCTGTAATTGCGCCAGGCTTCGACGTTGCCGAATTGTCGTCAAAATCGTGTTTTTTAAATGTGCCAGAAGCAGAACCAAATGTCGACGTATTATTGTCTTTCATATTGTCTGGGTCTGTCCATTCATCGTATGGCGATGGATCTGAGTGACTGTTAAAATAGAACGTCGTCTCGCCCATTAGACACGTCTCCTGTTGCCGACATAATAATTGTATCCATCAAATTCTGTCAGCTTTCTAAAACACGTTCCAAGCGTTTCTGAGTCAAAACTAATTGCTTGAACTGTAACGCCGTCGTTTGTGTCAATGTCCGCGTAGCCAAAATCGCCAAGAGTCGTATATGTATCTAATAAATCATATGCAATTGCAGCCGTTTTCATCGTCGCGTATGACGACGTTGATGATGTCATATAACGTTCTAGTTCAAATGTACGTCCAGTACACTGAAGTTGTAAAATGATATCTCCCGCAAATTGCGTCTGCTTATTTGATACAAAGCCTTCAAACTCTAATTCAGAATCTATTGTTATTTCAATTCCACTACCAATCGTAATATTGTTATAATGAACTTTATCTTTATCAATAAAAACGAATTCTGCTGTCTGATACGACTGTTGTTTCGATTGTTTAATCAATATGTCTTCGACATTTTTCGTATCTTGTGTAACGACAATTTCAGTTGCTTCACGAGGATTAATTAAAATCTCATATTCGGTCATAATCTAGCGCCAGCACTTCTTGATCGACGTTGTAATTCTTTCATAAATTGATCGACGTTTTGTACTTGTGGAAGTGAGATGTTTCCGTAAATGTTAATGTTTTGTGTACGTGTTTGAGTCATCGGCTTCATATCTCTAGACGACGTACGACGATAGTCAGCTTCTACAGTTGCTGGTGAACTAACTAATGAATCTAACAAATTGACAATGTTTCTTGGAAGAATATACTCTCCGCCATGAATTGTCTGATTGTATAAATCTGATGGAACATAGCCGCCTTTTGCCCAACCAACTTTGTCGCCGACATGATAATCTCCACCAAGTCCTTGTTTGACTTTACCACTAGACGACGTATAATACCACGGTCGAAGATGTTCTTGTCCGTATTGCATCGGGCCGACCATTGCTTCAGCTTTTGTTATCGTGTTTGGACTATTGATTGTATCTTCGATGTTGAAACCAGAACCACTCAAGCCAGATAAATAGCTATAATGATTTTTCCATTTTGTTTCACTGTCTGTTATATAATCGTCGATTTCGTCCAATTTTAAACCCGACTGTGTTGAAATTTCTGCTAATTCGTCGTCGTGAAAACGTTTCATTCGACGTAGCAAGTCGTTATTTAATTTATCTGCTTCAGCTTTTCGCTTAGTATTCCATTCGCCAATAGCCGCGAGTTTCTCATCTATTGCAGTTTTATTTGCGTCGATTTCTTTTTGAAGGTTTTCAATTTCTGAATCTGATTTGTCTTTAAGTGCATCTTTTTCTTCTTTTAATTGTAATATTCGTTGATCTACTCTATTTTGCTGATTTCTTAAAGTCTGTTCTTCAATGTCGTCCATACGAATTTGTTCTTCTTCGACTTTGATTCGTAATCCTTCATTTGCTAATTCTAATTCGTTAATTCGACGTTCTTCGTCTTCTGTTAATTCTCGTCCTTCAAGTCTAGCACGATAACGTATCTTTGAAATCTCTAAATTATTTTTCTTTTGTGTATCGCCGTATTCATCAACTGTTTCATTGATACCATCTAAAAGACTTTGAGTTTTCAATAATTCAGTCTGTGCGACGCGCAATTCGTCGTCGAAAATCTTTGTCGCATAAGATGCATCTGTTGAACTTCGCTTGTAATCGTCTAAACTTCTAGTGATCTCTTCGATGCGTACTGCTTTTCGAAGTTCTTCATTTAAGTCGACATTCGCTTTTCGAAGTTCTTTAATTTCGTTTGTTGCCGTTTCGATGTTTTTGTCGTATTCTTCAAGATTTCTGACCGATTCTGCAAGTTCTGCTGCGAAATCTGTGATTTCTTCGTCTGTTAATCTGCCGACAGAATTGCCAAATTCGTCAACTGCATCTTTGCCATGCAATACTTCATCTGCCCATGAACTAACAGCATCGACGCCGTTGCCAAGCCAATCGATGAAGCCGCCAACTGCATCTCCAACTGCGTTTAACGCTCCAGATATTGCGTCGATTATTGGTTTAAACGTCGACGCTAGAAAATCAATAAACGGCGATAATAAGTCCCATAGCCATTTGAAAACTTCAATAACTTTTTCAACAACTGTTTTAATTACTGCTAATGCGACTTTAATCGGTATGAACGCAATTTCAACGCCCTTTTTAATAATATTGCAAACGCCGTCTATAACAGAACTAAATAATTCAAAGATGTCAATGCCTGGTGCTAATCCGCCAAATAAATCATTAAATGCGTCTGTAACAATACTAATAGCATCGACTAATAAGCTAAATGCATTTCCAAGAACTTCAGCTACGAAAGTGTACAACGGTCGTAACGTTGCGTCCCAAATTGCCATGACTGTTTTTCCAAGAATTTCAAATACTGTCATCAGTTCGCCTAATGCGTCTTCTGCACCACTGAATGCGTCAACAAATGGGCCGATGATCATGTCATACAATTTGCCAAGTACGTTGATCAAAACTCCAACAGCATTTGCAAGAGCTAATTGAACTTCAGCCATTGCTAACTGTGCAGGTACCATTTTTTCACCGATTTCTAGTTGAATATCAGTGATTCTAGCTTTCATTCTATCTAATGCGAATGCTGTCGTACCTGCCATTTTTTCAAATGCTTGATCAGTCGCACCAGCTGAATCTGCCATGTTTAACAAATCACCAGCAAATGCATCTGCATTCTCGCCAGCTAATGCCATGACAGCTTGTATACCACGAATGTTAGGAAATAGTTTTGATAATGCTTCTGTATTCGTGCCGACAGCATCAGCGACATATTCTAAAAATCCGCCAAGACCTTTAGCTTTTAACGTCGTCGCATCAAACGTAATTCCAAGCTCTTTAGCCATTTCTTTCGTTTGATCTGTCGGTTTAAGTATTGAACGTAATGCACCTCTTAAATACGTAACTGCATTTGTCGTTTGGATACCATTTCTAGTCATCGTCGCAATTGATGCTGCAACTTCATCAAATGAGACACCCAAACTAGCAGCCATTGTAATGACAGGGCCGATACCAGCTGCTAATTCTCCAAATGTCGTTTTACCGTATTTAACAGCCGTAAATAAATGATCTGATATTTGTTCAGCTTCTGCAGCAGAATAACCATATGCATTCATAATCGACGTTATTGCGTCGACTGCAGTTTCTGTATCGCTTAATCCGCCGATAGCTGCTCTGTTAGCAACTGTCAAAACGTCCATAGCTGCGCCCGCGTCTACAGACGCAGATATAACTTGATAGAGACCTTTTGTTAGCGTATCAAGTGACTCGCCAGAATCTAGTGCTAATTGTCGGAGTCCTTCAGAGTATCCTTCAAGCGGCGATGTATCTGACAACAGAGTCGATACTTCAGCTAATCCTTTTTCAAATTTGATATAAGCTTGTATACTCTCTTGTACAAACTTTATCATTGCTTGGATAGCTTTCATCACTGCTTGAATTGCCATCTGAACGACGGCAAAAGCTGCACCCATTGCAAGACCTTGCTTTGATGCACCGCCCATTCCGCCAGTGATATTACCAAGTATACCTGATAGACCGTCTTCACCAGTAAATCTGACTTTTAATTCTTCAAAGACCATTATTCACGTTTCTTTTTCATTTCAATGTAACGATTTACAAAATCGACTTCTTTCTTAGTTGCTTTTCTAACAATAGGTTTTTGACTTCCTACTGGTGCGTTTTTACGTTTAGCTTCGTCAACTTTACGAAGTGTCTCGTATAAACCGTAAAAATCATTGAGTGACAAATTATCAATATATTGTAACGGACATTTATAAAAATATGATAGCATCCATCTTGAATCGTCGAATGCTTTAAATCGTTCTTCGTCGCTTATTTCTTCACTGTCTGCTTCTGAAAGTTCGGCAAAATCCCACGAAAATTTTCAGCATTCTTTTCCCAGAGTGCCTTGACAAATTGAACAAACGCTGAATAATCCCAGTTTTCGACTTGTTCAGAAGTAACTGAATCATCGAGTTTGTTGAGAACTGATTTAACAAGTGTAATACTTGCTTCTAACTCTTTGAAATCTGGATCATCTGTAGTTGTTCTAGTTTGTTGCATTGCACGAATGTCTGAAACTTTTATAACGGGAAGTTCGAATTCTTTACCGTCGTTGACAAACGGAATACTATAAGTTGATTTCTTATTAGTCATCGTTTTGCACCTCAATTGTTATTACATTTTCCACTATTTTCGCTGTTCCTTTCATTTTGTACAGCATCTAATTATTGATAAAAAAGCTCTTAGACTGATTCTATCAGTTTAAAAAAGAGCCCTAGGTAGTAACATGTACGATTTATTTAGAGCTCTTAGAATCAGTCTAGCATGCGTAGATATCAGCGTTTACTTATTATGCTGCTTCGTATATAACTGCTTCTGTAGTCTTCGATGCAGCTAATCCTGTAAATGGCACTGTAGTCATTACAATTGCACTGTCAGAATCTAACGGAATTTCGATAGAACCGATGACTGCACTTGCAAATCTTATACTTGGATCGTTGGATGTAGAACCGAAATCTAATTCTATTGAATCAGTACTGACGTTAACACATTCATTCCAATATGTTAAACCGCCATCAGTTAAACAGACATTTGCAGAACCAGTAATGTTTCTAGGCCCTGCTTCAGCAGCTATAAGTGTAGTATTGCCAATATCTTTAGCTTCATGTAAGCCGTTATCAATTGTAACAGAAACAGACCCGACAATGTAACCCCAAGTTGCTGAACCGCCACGTTTGAAAGAACCACCTACGAATGATTTTGGCTCAGTTGCAATTGTATCAGAACAAGTTGCTGTCTTAGCAGAACTTACAGAAACGTCTTTTACAGACCAATCGATTGTCGCCATTATAGGCCCATCTTCATCTGCGTTGACTGTGACACTTCTAGCTTTGCAACCTTTCATATTGAAGTAAGTCGAAGTTGCTTGTTCGACGCCTACGCCAACTTGAAATGCGACACTAGCAAGTGTTCCAGAAGTTCGTGTAATCGCATTGTATAGAATTGTAGACGTACTATAGTTTCTGTCGACCATATATTCAGTCGTAAGACCGTACATCTTCGTTCCCTGAACAACTGTATTAACGTCGTGTGCATTTATGCATCTAGATAAATTTAACTCTTTATTATGTGAAAGTCTAACACTTTGAACACAGTTTGCAATTAGCGATAATGTCGAAGCTGTTGCAACTCCTGCACCGTATGTTGCTTCTTTAACCCAGCTGATTTCGCCTTGAAAGCCTTTTGTTGGAACTGTCATATTTTACACCTTAAATTTTAAGTCTACATTTAACACATTAATCATAATCTCCGTAAGCTCGAATACCAACGATTCGTCTTACGCCAAGCGTCTGTTTTAGAGGGTCTAAATCCCTACAATTAGTACATTCAACAAAAATACATCCTGATATCGTTTTCTCGTTCTCTCGAATACAAGATTCAATAGCGTCCGATACTTCTTGACGGATAGTTTCAATTGACCAACGATCATCTTTAACTAAAAAGATATGTGCGTCAATAATTGCAGTATGACTTCTTCGACCAGCACCAATATGAACGTTTCTAGATGTTGACGACGTCATTGATAACAAAATCATATGCGGATTGTTAATTCCAAGTTTTCCGCCTTCTTCGAATTGAGAGACTTGTCCTTCCCATAAGTGAACGTCGACTTTAAACTCATCTCCTCTATCACTGTGGAAGACAATTCCTTTACGTTCTTGTCCAGAAGGTTGGTATGAATTTAACGTACTTCGAATTTCATCGCGTGGATCGAAAATATCAAATCACCTCAGTCAAACATTTCTGCTTTAGCTTGATTTCCATCAATTCGTTCAACAGCTGGCCTAAGAAAAGGCTGTGGATGTTGTCCTAATACGAAGCGAACACGTTTCCAATCTCCGCCAATTTGAAACGACAGATAATCGGAAGATTTTGGTTCAATTGGTTCGCCAGTTGCTGCAGGTCCTTCACCATAAACGCCGCTGCCAAATTCAACAGCCCATGCATATACTAATGGAGAACCAACTTCCCAAACAGCGTCAGAAACTTTACGCGCGTATATTGATCTAGCTAGATTACCAGTTGCACCGTGAGGTGCTAGCGTTTTAGCGATATCTCTGCATTGACGTGCTGCACTAGCGATTGCTTTATCTTGTTTGCTTTTATCGCACGAATTTGTTAAATTTGTTACTAAATTCGATGCAGCTGCCGTCGGCCACATTGCTGAAAACGTCATTTATTCACAATCTGATATCCGCGAACATCTGGAAGATGTTTACGCAACATTTCGATTGCGTCTTTTTCCCAGCTTTGCGTAATTGTGTATAGACCGTTTTCTTCGCCGACTTGTTTTTCTGTAACCCATGCTTCTCTAGTCAAATTCACACGTTTTTGTATAACGCGTGGCTCTGCGCCAACTTTAGAAGCAACTAACATAATAACTGCTTCAGTATCTGCAGTATCAGGGTTCGACAAAGAAACACCGTATTTAGAGTTGACATGATATTCTACTGCTTTGATTTTTGACAGTAATTGTCTATCTGGATATTCTTCTTCTGTTAGACGTGGATTAAAAAATTCACGCACGTCATCAACTGTTACAATTTGCGGCGTATATGCCAATCTAATCACCTATACGCGGATTATTCCGTCTATCGTATTTTTTACCTTCGTATATAGAATACAAAACATGTGTACGTTCATCAAAGCGTCCGCCACCGTCGGGAAATGAAATATCGGCGTAATCTCGTTCACTTTCACTTAGATTACGCCTATCTTCAAGACCTCGCTGACGCAATTCGAGATACTTTCGAGATAAGTACTTACCTGCATTATTTTTATGCAGCATTGTATCATCTCTAGCAGTACTGAGACATTTTAGACTTCAATTACACATGTTGCGTTAGCATGTAAATAATTGACGTCATATCTCATTGAAATGACTGCGCCTTGTATATCTCTTCTCACATCAGTGAATTTTTTAGTTGTTAGATCGCGTCTCATTGCAATTCCGCCAGCATTTGCTTTATCAAGTACCATTGCCATGAAATAACTGTCAGTATCTCCGCCCCAAGTACCAGTGAATCCACCATATGTTGAACTTGCAGTTACGTTACATACGTAAGATTTAAGTCCAAATATTGGGAACACTTTACCTGTTTTTAGAGAACTGTCAGTACCTGCATATGCTTGGTATATGATAGCTGAATCTGCCATTAAGTCAGACCATGCATTTGCTGAAAGAACTTGTGTGTCTGGATCAAAGCCATCTTCTTGGATTGCTTTAACTGCTTTTGCAATATAGGTTGTACTATATGCGCTGCCAGTTGTATCAACTTCGTTTCCTGCGTTGTCCATTAATGTTCCGACTGCATCTCTGTTCAATCTCATTTCGCAAGCTTTTGCTGCTTTCTTGACTTCAAGATCGACAATATCATAAAGACCATCTTCGATGAGTTCTTCTGATATTTCAGCTGCTTGTGAGATTTTGTATGTAGTGAATGTTCTTTTGCCGTAATCTTGTTCTGCTGCTGGTGAGCTTGCGCCTTCTCCAACTTTGCTTGCATACGTTGCTGCTGAACCATATGGCCAGTCAAATGCGTTTGATTTGATTCTGATGAGTGGTAGCCATTCTCTTGCAGATATCTTAGGTTGTGCGCCTTCTGCGACAGCCTTTGAAAATTCTGTTTGAATGAGTGTAGTAGATTCAATGCCTTCAGTCTGTAAAAGTTTACGGAGCTGAGGAGACATTGCTCTCACGTTCTCGTTTCTTACTGAATCAGAACCATCAAGTTCGTATGCTAATAGTTTTCTTAACTCTGACATACATATCCTCAATACATCTTTTTTAGACATTAAAACATATGAAATACATAAAACGTAAATTTAAACAATTTTATCTAAGCGTCAAAAAATTCTTATGCAGTATTACTCATTGCGGGATTGACTAAACACTTACCCCAGCCGTTAGCTGCGATATCTGTTAATGCAAGACCGATAATATACTCGTCAGAATCTGCGCCACCAGCTTGTGCAACTACTGCGCCGCCGACATTTACGTCTGCGACTTTCAAAACTGTGCCTTCACCAATTGCTGATGTATCGTCTTCGTTAGCAACATAACAAATTGTACCAGCAGTATTTACTGTTACTTCATCATTTGTTGCTGCGTTTGTGTCTGCAACTCCGATTGGCATATAGCCATCGTTAGAATCACCCGCAACGACGTTACCATCGTTATCGATACAAACGACCATACCTGCTTTTATAGTTTCAGCTGCTTTGAATGTTAGTGCGTTTACGCCGTTTACGCGAACTCTGTTAGTTATTGTTGGAAATGCTGATATGTCTGCCATTAACTGACCACCTCTGTGTACGGCATGATTAGTGCACGACCCCAGCCGCCAGCTGCGATATCTTCTAACGCTACGCCGACAATGTACGCTGCTCCACTCGAATATGATGTTACTGTTCCGCCGACGTCAGCATCTGCTAATTGCAATGTTGTGCCTTCGCCAACTGCTGCACTTCCAGATTCATTCGCTACATAACAAATACAACCTGGTAAACAAACTGTTACTGGTGCATCTGCTGCAGCGTCAAACAATGCTACGCCAACTACTGGACCTGCATCGTCTGAGTCGCCTGCTTTGACTGTATCGTCGCCAGTTGTCGGATCTAATTCTACAACCATACCAGCGCTGATAGCTTCGCCTGCAGTGAATGTTCTAGTTGGTGCTACTTGAGGATCTGTCACAAGAATTGTATGTCTAGTTGGGAATGTTGTTATATCTGCCATCTGTAATTACCTCTATGCGATAGTACTTAGATGCGGACATAAAAGAACTTGTCCCCAGCCGTTTGCTGCTATGTCTGTCACTGCGATGCCGACGATATATTCAGTTGCTCCGCCAGCCCATGCTTGAAGTGTACCGTCACAACTTGTGTCGGCACTTACTTTAAGTGCTGAACCAGCTTCGATTGCTGTAGTATCGTCTGCGTTTGCGCCATAACATACACAGCCATACAAATTAACTGTAACGTCAGTGTCACCAGATGTTGCATTTTGATCTACGATTCCAATTGGAACTGCAGTATTTGCGACTGCACCTGCGTAGATTTTAAAATCTCCACCACTAGGTTTAACTTGCACGACCTGTCCTGCTGTCAGAGTTTCTGCTGCTTCGAATGTGTATTGATTGTCTCCATGAACTAATATACGATTAGTTGCTGTTGGAAATGTTGATATTGCTGCCATATTAATCTTCTCCTTCGACTATTACTTCTACGCTACCTTCTGTTTCTCTTACATTTGACGGATGATAATCTTCTATTAGCTTCTCAGTTGGAACTTTTGTTTTGACGTCTTTCTGACTCTCTAGTGATTTTAAGCGTTCGTCAAATTTTGTGAATGTTTCATCGACTTTCTTTAACGATTCTTGTACTTCACTAAGAACTTCTCTGTCTTTCTCTGCTACAGCTTTTGTTTCCTCAGCTGCTTTCTTTGCATCTTCTGCTTCTTCGGATTTCTTAACGACTTCAGCTTTTAATTTACTGACTTCGTCAGAAGATTTGTTGATCGCTTTTGATTTAACTGATTTTGAATCAAGCTTTGAATATAAATCATTTATACAATTGACAATTACTTCATGCCAATCAGTATCTTCTGACTTATTTGCTTTTTCGGGTAATGGGTATGATTTTCCTTGTCCAGTTCGTAAGTTTGTTACTAACTGTGCCAAACTGTTAAGATCTTCTGCAGAAATTTCTTCGCCTAACTGTTGAAGTCTGCTTAGTTCTTCACGTATAGCTCCAACAAGTCCGCCGCCGTCTTGCTTCTCTTCAGATTTCGTATCGATTGACTTGTCCTTCATCTCATCCTCATCGTCCATTTCATCTTCGTCAGAATCTTGTTTTTCAGAAGTGTCTTCTTCAGTTTTAGTCTCGTCAGTTTTGACGTCTTTAGATTCTTCTTCTGTTTCGGGTTCTTCAGATTTTGAAACTTCTTTATCATCAGATGATTTGTCGTCTTTAGGTTTGTGTTTTAGCTCTTCTTCAGCCATCTTTTCGCCCTTTTGTGTTTCTTTGACATTTTTACTTTTAGATAAAATTTTAAATCGTGACAATGGATTTTTTGGATTTTGACAAACTGAAACTTCAAGTAGATTCAATTTTCGAACTTCTTCCCAAACACCGTCAACTATATGTTGTGCAGTGTCTAATGGTTCGAACGAAATTGAAAACGCATTGAATTCTCCAGCTTCGATTCCGTCCCAAACGTCTTTTGCAGTTTCTATATCATCGTATATTTTTGCGACAATAAACAAACCTTTATCATCTACGTGTGTTGTATATGATTTGTATCCGTCTAGTACTTCACCAATTTGTATGCCTTCATGTGAAAACATAATGTTTCTGCGTGCCGAATTCTTCATAAACTTTTTCAAGCCCTTTAGCAATGCGTCACGCGTTACTAATTGATCGTCGCTGTCAATCATGACATATGAGCCATAACCTGCGACGATATGTTCGCCCTTTTTGCTGACAACATCAAATCCAAAGTTTGTCGTCGATTTAGTCTTTTTATTCGATTGTTTTTTCATTTGATCACTTTTGTTTTTAACATTGTCAACATTTAACTGACGTTTTTTAATTTCTGACTTAATCATATTATATTTACGCAGTTGTGACTGACAGACTGCGTAACGTTGTTTCGTATCGCTATATTCGTCGACCATAACTGTGTCACTCATACAACGTGACAAAAAGTCTTCGTCAGATTCGTCTATTCGCGGCTTAGGTATCGGCATCTGAATCAAACCTTTCAAGTAGTTGTTCGTCAGATTCTAATTGAAGTTGTTTTTCAAAATAATACTCGTCAATATTTTCGACAAACATCGCTTCGTTGTTTTTTAATGTCAACAGTTTCTTTTCAGTAAACGGCACGAATGTTTTAACGTTATATCGATATGTACTGTCGTCATTGCGTACAATAGTGCCAATTTTAAGTTTTCCATAAGCGTAGTCGTTTGTACACAATATAAATTCTCGTCCTTCGATTCTGAAACGCTTATCTAAATTGAACGACGTAATTGTTCCGTCTTCTGAATTCCATTGTGCATCATTTAAAAAGAGACCTTCGTCAGGCTTGTCTGTTAATTCTAACACACTGCCGTCAGATATGATATCTCCTCGCCATGATTTAACTTCTTCACGCGAAAATTCGTCAATTGAATTAGACGCGTCGACAATAAATAATTGTTTCGGACGTAATCTTTTTGCTAACTCAAAAGTCTTATCATAATCGTCTAGTGTTAGACAGTTAACAATCCACTTCGAATTGTATAGTTCTTTTTCGCAATCTGTTGACAAATTATTGACATCTGAAATTATACAAATGTCTGAATTCTCTGTCAAGATTTTTACAGCGACATTAGAATGCTCGGTACCTAAATTTACTACTTTCAGTTTCATTATAACGTATTATCTTAAACCGACATTTAACATTTAACACGCGTTTTATTCGATTTCTTTAGCTTCCAAGAATGTTTCAATTGCTTTACGCAAATTGTTATTTAATGCCCAGACACTGGGAACGTCTTTAATTATAGAATTCTTTAAGAAATCATAGTCTGACTCTTCGAGTTCTAAGACACCAGTATCGACTGCTTTTTGGAATGCTTTTGCAATGCGTCCAAATACTTGGAACTTTTCGATGCCTTTCGGCAATTCACGTGGATCTTTTCCAGCAATAACAATATTTAGTGCTGCAAGAAGTGATTCTTCAACTTCGTTGCCTTCGCTGTTGATAGAAGTCCACTTTTCGATTTTTATTCGTCTCATTGTAATCCTCCCGCATCTATTGCGACATTAAAAAGAAAAAGATATTTAAGGCGCAGTTTTAGTTGTTAAGATATAGTGATCATTTGTTCCGATAGCGACTTTTATCCAGCCATCAAATGCACTAATAGTGCCTAATTCACTAGTATTATCTGAACCATCATCTGCAGCGATTGTATTGTCGTCTTCAAATAATGCAAATTTCGCACAGTCTTCGATTCTCATCGCAGTTTGCCAATCTTCGCCACTAGAAGCCTTTTCGATCTTTATTGCGTCGTATTCTAATCCGCTAACGTCTAATGCGTCGCCAGTATTGCTTGAAATTTTAATACCGGATACATTACCATCAGTACATGTCATATCTGTATCTAATTCAATAGATGCGATAATACCATGTAAATTGACTGTGTCGCCATTTAATGTTACTGCTGCTGAAGACGAGATATCTGCTTCAAGATTTGCCCAGATTGCTGCTGACTGAAGTGAAGAAACTGTATGTGTTGCAGTTGATGCAAATTTAGTATTTGCTCGAATTGAATATATACTTTCTCCTGCGTCGAATGCAGCAGCACCAGCAATGACTGTTCTTGCTTCTAATGCACGTGCTGTAGTTGAACCACTAAGTTTCGACGTAACAGTCGCATTAACAAGTGCAAGTTTTGTGATAGTATCTGATAATGCTAATGGTGTACTCCACGTACCAACTTGAAGCGTCGCGCCGCCAGCAAAAACTAATGCGTCGGCACTTTGATCCCAGACCATATATGCACTTGCAGTATCGCCGTAAAATTTGACGTCAACGCCTGTTCCGTCAGAACCCCAATTCCATGATGCTGTCGACGGTAGTGTGACGTTGATTCCGTTAGAACCATCAGGAGATAAATATGCGTTTTCTCCAAGATTATCTATCGCAAGCTTTTCAGTTACACGAAACATATCTTCATTTGTCCATGACATATGTTTACCTTCTGTTCTTTAAATACATTTATACATACGATTTTTTATTAGCGTCAATTTCTGCATCTTTACATGCAGGGTTATCTACTACTAACGCGACGCCATTAAATTCTAACTTGTTTACTTCGCGTCGTTTAGTATAATAATTTATTGAATCCCAAGTTCTTACTTCTGGCGATAAATATTTAATAATGCCGTTATCAATCTGATTAATGATGTCTTTTGCGTCGCGAGTAATCGGAAGAATCCTTAAATCTCCGACGATCGCTTTTTTCAAATGACTGTAATGCGGATTTTCAACAAATCCGACAATATTAAACGAATCAACTGGAGTTCCATCAGAACGTTTTGTATGTGTTCTATAGATAAATTTACGTTTCCAGTTTGTTGCGTATTCATTGCAAACTTCTTCTGGATAATAAATTTGACTCTTTTTGTCCTGTTGATCCCATGTGCCAGAACTAAGTATTACGACGTCATGATAAATAACGTCGTTCATAACATTTTTGTCTTTCGACTTATACACGACTTTTGTTTGCATTTTATTCACAGCCAGTACTTTCGCCCCAAACTAGTGAGATTGCACAATCAGCTGTATCTGCAGATTTATCTGTTAGACGAACTAAATATTTCGTATCTGTCGCTAAAACAAATTCTCCAATTTTAGTGCTTCCGTCGCTAGTTATAAATTTTCCAGACGCACCAGAAATAAGTGTCGACGCGATTGACATTCCCGTAGACGAAACTCCTGGTTCGTATGATATTGTCGATACTGCTTCTGATGTATTGTTACGATTATGTATATAACTAGTTATTTCAGTACCGTCGTTTGTTGTCGTTGCATTTTCGTAAAGATTGAGTTCTGCTTCGCCAGATGCTGTTGCGTCAATCCATAAATGAACATAACAACTAGTGTCAGTTACGAATAAAATGTCAGATGACGCACTAGCT
>Ga0180432_10005045_pt1 | contig 17789 bp, 12 predicted proteins | sample SS_ome_10_FD_132414 | JGI IMG/M metagenome (GOLD analysis project Ga0180432, IMG submission 132414) | Hypersaline lake sediment archaeal communities from the Salton Sea, California, USA - SS_1_MS_2 metaG | ecosystem: Environmental > Aquatic > Non-marine Saline and Alkaline > Hypersaline >...
GAAGACCTCCTCGAGGCCCACGTCGATGATCTCCACGTTGTCGACCGGGTTGTGTTCGCGCAGGTGGTCGAGGGTCCGGGGGGTGTAACCGGTGACGGTCAGCAGCCACTCGCGCCGTTCCACGCGTTGCCAGATGGTGCCGGCCGGCGGCCGGGCGGGCGCGGCGCCGTCGGGCAGCACCGCCCGGATGCGCTTGGTACCGTTGACCAGCTCGTCGGTGGGCCGGACCGCCAGCAGTTGCCCGCCGTAAAGGATGCCGATGGTGTCGGCCAGCCGCTGCACGTCCGAGAGTGTGTGGCTGGAGAAGAACACGGTGCGCTGGCGGGCGCAGAGGGTGCGAAGCACGCCGTCGAGGAACTCCTCGCGGATGATGGGGTCCAGGCCGGAGGTGGGCTCGTCGAGGATCAGGACCTCGGGCTCGTGGGCCACCGCCAGCAGCAGGGCCAGCTTGGCCACCATCCCCTTGGAGAGGTGTTTGACCCGCTTGCCGCGGTCCAGCTCGAAGAGCTCGAGCAGTTCGGCGGACAGTTCGTCGTTCCAGGTGCGGTAGAACGAGCGACAGAAGCGGACCGCCTCGCCCACGCGCATCCAGCGATAGATGTAGTGGAGCTCGGGCACGTAGCCCACCCGCTGCTTCATGGCCGCCGGATCGCGGGCCACGTCGATGCCCAGGATCCGGGCCCGCCCGGCCGTGGGGCGAAGCATGCCCATCAGCATCCGAATCGTCGTCGTCTTGCCCGCTCCGTTCGGTCCGATGAAGCCGAAGGTGCTGCCGGCCGGGACCGCCAGGCTCAGCCCCTTGACCGCCGTCTGGTCGCCGAAACGCCGGGTAAGCTCCTCCATCTCGATGGCAGGGGAGGTCATCGTTTCGTCGCCCATCTCAGCACTCCGGCGTCCCCGTGGACTCATCCCATTGCTCCTCGAACGCGCCACGGATGCTACCGGGCGACATCCGGGCCGCCCGACCCAGTTCGATCCCCTCTGCAAACCGTGCCCGCACCGCCGCGGCCGCCCCGTTCCGCGCCGACCGCTCGCCGCCCTCGGCCACGAAGGCGCCCAAGCCCTTACGGGTGTAAAGCAAGCCCTGACGCTCCAACTCCTGGTAGGCCCGCTGCACCGTGTTCGGGTTGACAAGCAGCTCCAGAGCTAAAGCACGAATGGATGGCAGCGGCTCGCCAGGGCGGTACACCCCGGCCGCCACGGCTCCGCGGAGGTGATCCGCGATCTGCTCGTAAATGGGCACATGGCTGTTCGGGTCTACGGGCACGTTGGCGGCACCTCGGCCTCACTACACCACTGTATTAGATAGCTAGTACAGGATACCGCACCCTCCCCGCGCGGTCAACCCGGGAGACAGAATCACACAACCTTATGCAAAACAAAGGATTGCCTGAAGCACAGTGGCGAGCCGGGCTGGTTGGGCGGTGTACCCGCAACTCGGGCCCGTGGACGGTCGATGAGTAAATCAGGCTGCGGGACAAAGAAGAATCGACTCTCTCTGCACGCACTGCGGGAGGCCTCCCCATGGGCTGGTGGGATCGCGTTGTTGGCCGGTTCTTCGGACCCGCGGGCGCCGGTTCCGCGGCCGGTCCGTCCGCGGATCAGCCGGCAGTCGCCGCGCTGGACGCGCCCCCCGAACCAGCCCCTGAGCCGGCCGAGCAGCCGGCCGAGCAGAACGCCTCGGCGTGGTGGCTGGTGGAAGGCGCCACCCTCCGCGAACCGGCGGCGGTCAAACGTCCGGACCTCTCGGCCGAGGCGATCGCGCTCGAGGAGCTGCTGGTTTCGCACTTTGACGGCCACGACCTGGAGATTCCCACCCTGCCGCACGTGCCCCAGCGCGTGCTCAGCCGACTGCGCAGCCGCGACTGCACGGTCGCCGACCTCGCCCGGGAGATCTCCGAGGATCAGGTGGTGGCTGCCGCCGTGTTGCGCACCTGCAACTCGCCCATGTTCCGCGGGCTGGAGAAGATCACCGCCCTGACGCCCGCGGTCGCCCGCCTGGGCAGCCGCGCACTTCAGACGCTGATGATGCACCAGTCGCTACGGGCGGCCATGTTCCACAGCAAGAGCGGCGACAACGATCTGGCCAACATCCTCTGGACCCGGTCGCTGGCCGCCGCGGTGGTCATGCATGAGCTGGCCCCCCTCACCACCGTGGAACGCGAGGATGCCTTCCTCATCGGCCTGCTCCACGACATCGGCAACGTCATGGTTCTGCGCCTGGTGCGCACCCACGAGCGTATGGCCGGCACCCGCATCGATCTCGAGGCCTTCGAATACCTCTGCCATGAGTGCCACCAGGAATTCGGCGAACTCATCGCCCGGGCCTGGAAGCTCCCCGGCGTGCTGGCCTCTCTCATCGCCGGCCACCACGACCGTCCGCATCCCGGCGACCCGCTGGCCACCGAGCGTTGGCTTGTGCAACTGGCCGACATGATCATCGCCCTGCTGGGCTATGCGCCGCACGCCCCCTACGACCTGCTCAACTCGCTGCCCGCCGGCGAGCTGGGCCTGGCCAACGACGCCGCGTTCGCGGCGACGCTGCCGCAACTGCCGGCCCGCGTGGAGCACCTCCTGGCAACGCTGTGACCACGGCAACCATCGCGCCCGCCCGATAACACCATGGCCGCCGGCACCGACGGCCCATTGCCGCATCTCGGCAACACAGGGATCACGCGACTTCCTCGGCCCCGGACCGGGCGTGCCCCGAACGGCGTCCAACGCCCTGCCGACCCGGCATACAGGATCAGGGCTCCCGCGCCCGCAGACTCGGAACGGAAGACTTGAGGCCCATGTTGTTGCAGCAACGCAGGGCGCCGTATTGCGGCCGGTGCCCACAACACTGACTCTGTTGCATGACTTACCCGTGCCGGACAATCACGGCCGGACCACACGAAAGGTGAGAGCACGCGGCATTGCGGATCGGCCCTGCAACGGCCCGGTACAACAGCCCGGGGCGAAGACCGCGGCCCGGAGCGCACACCGGAGATGAAGTCCGGGGCCGCGGCCGAACGACCGGGAAACCAAGGCCACGGAACATGATAGAGGCTGTCTTCTGGGTGGCGACGCCGCCGCAGTATGCAACGCGGAGGCAGTGTTGTGTCTCAGAGAAACCTCGCTCTTCTCGATCGGATCCACCAGCGCATCAAGATGCGGCCCTCACGCGGCGACCCGGCGGCGGCGTCAGACCGCACCGCTGGCGGCAGTGCGGCGGGGGCGGGCAGCCGATCCGCCGATGCAGTCCATGGCCTGAGCGACGTCGGCGATGATGTCGTCGGGGCTCTCGATGCCGACGGAGATGCGGACCAGGCCGTCGGTGATGTTGGCCCGCAACCGGGCTTCGGCGCCCATCGAGGCGTGGGTCATGCTGGCCGGATGCTGGATGAGCGACTCGACGCCACCCAGGCTGACCGCCAGGCCACACAGCTTGACCGAGTCCATCATGGTTCTGCCGGCCTCCAGCCCGCCCTTGAGCTCGAAGCTGATCATGGCCCCCGGGGCGCTCATCTGCTTGCGGCCGATGGCGTACTGCGGATGACTCTCCAGGCCCGGGTAGCGCACCCACTCGATGCGCGAGTCCGCCTCGAGGAACTTGGCCACCTTCAGGGCATTCTCGCTCTGTCGCTGAATGCGGACGGCCAGCGTCTTGATCCCCCGGTGCACCAGGAACGACTCGAACGGCGGCAGCACACCGCCGAGATGATTGAGCATCTTGCGGAACGCGGGATACTGCGCCTCCTCCTTGAGCACGATCATGCCCCCCACCACGTCGGCGTGGCCGTTCAGGAACTTGGTCAGGCTGTGAATGACCACATCCGCCCCCCAGTTGAAGGGCTGCTGGAGAACGGGGCTCATGAAGGTGTTGTCCACCACCAGGGCTGCGCCGTTGGCGTGGGCGATCTTGCTGATGGCTTCCAGATCGGTGATCACCAGCGTGGGGTTGCCGGGCGTCTCCACGTAGACGACCTTGGTGTTGGGGCGCATGGCCCGCTCGACGGCGCCCAGGTCGGACGTATCCACGATGGTGGGCTCGATGCCGAAGCGAGGCAGGATGGTCTCGACCAGGCTGCAGGTCGGCCCGTAGACAGCGTCGCTGCACACGATGTGGTCTCCCTGTTTCATCAGGGTGACCAGGGCGGAGTGGATGGCGGCCATGCCGCTGCCGCAGGCCAGACCGGCCGCCCCGCCTTCCATGGCCGCAACCGAGCGTTCCAGGGCCTCCACGGTGGGATTGCCCATCCGGGAGTAGATGTAGCCCTCCTCCTCACCCGCGAACAGCGCCGCCCCCTGAGCGGCGTTCTCAAAAGCGAAGGTCGAAACCTGGTAAATGGGGGGGACAACCGGCCGATACTGGTAGTTGCCGACTCCTGCGTGAACGGCGAGGGTTTCCGGGGATGATGCGTGCGTGTGATCCATGGTGTGATTCCTTCATGCTGAGGGTTGCGCCGCCGGTCCCAGGGGCAATCCGCATACCAGAGCCGGTGGTTCCTACGCTCATACCATAACCTCTCCCAGCCGATTCTTCGAGACCCGCCGGACGGGCACGCCGCCGCACCCGTGGCCCGCTGGGCCGACCACTGCCGAAAAAAGCCCCCGCCCACCTTGATGTATTCCGCCACCCGGTCATCATTCGGCGTATCGCGGCAGCGCGCGGCGATCCTCCAGGACCGCGCCCGCGTGTGATCCGCAGCCCCGGCCCCACCGGGCGGCGAGCCCGAGCCGATCGCTCGGCAGAGACCGCCGGCCCTGCGCCGGGGGTCCTCCGCGCCTTGCGCGGGGATGCAGGTCTGGACCGTTCGTCGTGCCACGATGCCGGCACAGGAACAGAAGAAACCGGCCGCGCTTCGGGGAATCAACGCTCCGCGCAGCGAAGCTGCCGAGCGGAAACCGGGAAACGAGCAGGGCGACTTTCCATGCTGACCGAGTGCCCGCACTGCGGCAAGCGACTGAAGATCGAGGACGCGCTCGCCGGGCAACAGCGGCTCTGCCCCGCCTGCCAGTCGGTGTTCACCGTGCCCCCGACGCCAGCCGGGCAATCCTCGCCCGGCGGCACCGGAACCAAGCCGGTGCCGAGCGAACCGGAGCCGGGCGTACCCGGGGCCACCGCCGCGGGCACGCGGGCCACCCCGCCCCCGCTGCCGGCATCTGCACGTCGCCGACCGGGTCCGGCGCCGGCGGGGCGGGAAGGTGCCGGCCGTGCGCTGGATACGCTGGAGGCTCGCGGCGTGCTGGAGGGAGTGTTGTCGGCGCTGAGCGGCACCATGAGCCTGACCAAGCTGGCGTTCTTCGCCGCCGGGGCAGCGGCGACCGCGTTGGTGGTGGCGTGTCTGCTCTGGGCGGCCGGCCGGGCGAACCCCTCGGTGGCGGCGGTCATCCTGTTCCTGGGCCTCGTCGGCGCGGCGGGCATGCTGTTCGGTGTTCTGCCGGGTGGCCTGGCCTACCTCGAGCACGCCCGGCGGCAGGGCCGGCCCACGGGCATGGCCGACGCCATCGGTTTCTGCGGCCGGCGGTTTCATTCCCTGTTCGGAGCGGTCCTCCTGTGGCTGGCGGCCTTTGCCGTTCTCAACGGGCTGATGTCGTTGCTCAACACGTCCGGCGAGGCGGCGTCCTTCGTGGCGGCCCTGCTGTTTCTTCCGCAGTTCGCGGTCAACCTCCTGCTGGCCGTCGCCGTGCTGCTGGGAGTCCTGCTGCCCTGCGCCATCGCGGTGGAGGGCAGAGGCGTGTTCGCAGCCGTGCCCCTGGTAGTGCGGCTGGTGCGACACCGCACGCTCCAGGTGCTGCTGCATGTGGTCCTTACGCTCTTCCTGTTGAGCATCCTCACCACTCTCACCGCCGGCCTGGGCCAGTTGGCCCTGCTGCCGACGGCGGCCACGAACAGCCCCTCCGCGACCGGCCTGCCTGGTCTGGCACACCTGGGAGAACTGCTGACCGCACCTGTCGGCGCGGGAATGGGAACGGCAGGGTCGATGGGTACCGGCTCGGGCGGGGACCTGATCCGCGTGGTCAGCCTGGCGATCGCGGCGCTGATGTTGGCATCGCTGCCCGCGGTGTACTGGGTCGTCTCCTTCACGGGGTATTACGATCGGTTCCGCCTGTCCGGCCGGGACTGACCGCGGTGTCGAGGGTTGCCCGCCATGACCGACACGACCGCCGCCTGGTATCTCCCCGGCGATGACGATCGCCCGGCCGGCCCGTACACCACCGACCAGATCCTGGCCTGGGTGACCAACGACGAAATGGACGATGGGGCGCTCTGCTGGCGGGAGGGCCTGGCGGATTGGCAGCCGGTGAACCAGACCGAGCCGTTCGCCTCGGCAATCGCCCGGGCCCGGGCTGCGGAACGCCGCCGCGGCCGCCGGGTTGTCGCCGGCCTGGCGGTGTTCGCCCTGCTGCTCGCGGCCGGCCTGACCGCCTGGGTGCTGCTCACCGACCCGCCCGAGATCGCCCGGGCCAGGCGGCTGATCGAAACCGGGCAGCACCGCACGGCCGAGCAGGAGCTGGCCTCGTTCGTGGATGACCACCCCGAAGACGACCGCGGTCTCTACTGGCTGGCGGTGGCCCAGGTGCACCGCATCACCGCCGCGGGGCAGACAGGCGGCGGATTCGGCCTCGTGACCGCGCCGGATACGGCCGAGACCGCCGCCTTGTTCAACAGAGCGTTCCAGGCGGATCCGCAGTGGAAACAGCAGGCCGGACGCGAACTCGCCCGGGTCACCGCCGACCTGCGCGGCACCGGAGCGCCGGGGGCGATGGCCACCGTCCTGGCGATCGCCCGCCTGCGGGCCGATGTGGGGGTAGCCGACGAAGCGGCGCTGGCTCGCGAGCTGATCGACGCCCTGGCCGCGAGCCTGGATTCCCAGACCCGCCTAAGACCCGGCGAACTCGACGCCGCCCTCCAGGTCCTGAGCTGGGAAGCGGGCTTGGCCGCGGAGCTCGGCGCCGCCGTCCTCCCCGGCCGGGAGGGGCCCTTCGATTACCTCGAAGCCCGTGTTCGCACCCTGCTCCAGGGCAGTCTCCAGAAGCCTGCGGTGGCGGCGCCGGTAGCCGAATTGCTGCTCGCAACCGCCGACCGCTACGCCGGAGCGCAGCGGTTCGATCAGGCCGACATCCTCTTCTCGTCGGCGGCCGCGGTCAGCTCCGATCACGCCGAAGAGGCCCTGACCCGCCGGCTGGCCTGCCTGCGCCGCCGGCTGACCGGCGGCGACGCCGACGGCACCGTGCGGGCCCTGGACCGCATCACGCCACAGAGCCCACAGGCCGTGAGCGAGGCGGCGGCGCTCTACCTGGAGGCGGCGACCCTGCTCCGCGGGGACCACCAGGATCGAGCCCGACACGCCATGAGCAAGGCCTTCGCCGTCGACCCCCAGGCCCCGGACACCGAGGAGCGCCTGCTCCTCTGGATCGAGCTGGCGGAGCGGCCCGACGCCGAGAAGCTGGAACGTTGCCGGTCGTTCCTGGCCGACCACCCGCGGAGCCGATACCGCGGGGCGATCCTGGGCGTCATTCTCTCCGACGCGATCGACGTGTACGAGGCGACCGACCGACACGATGCGGACATGGTCCGTGCGTACGTCCGGGCCGCGGAGGAGTCCGCGTACGAACTCCTGCTGGTGGCCGCCGACACGCCGCATCTCGACGAGAACGTGCTGGCCCTGGCCGACGCCCTGGCCGGAATCGGGCACCCCGACAAGGCCGCCCGGCTGGTGACCGATCTGCTCCGGCGCGTGCCCCACACGCCCCTGGCCGAGGACATCGGCCGGGCGATCGCCGATTGGCAGCGCAGCCCGGAAGACGAACCGCCCCAGGAGCGGCCCTCCTCCTCCGAACCCCAGGATGAGACGCCGGAAGAATCGGAACCGACGGGCACTCCCGTCCTGATCACGTCAGCCCAGGAGCTCACGGCTTTCCTGAACGACGGTCAGGGGATCGCCGTGGCCTGGGTGCGGCTGCGGAAGGGGGAAGTGGAGGACGCAGCGGTGGTCAGGCTCATGGAATGGGTGCGGACCGGTGGGGTGCTCTGGGTGGACACGGACCTGGCCCGCTCGTTGGGGTTCAGCCGGGTCGGCCGGACGCCGACGGGCTACCAGGGCGGCCAGGCGACCGTCCGCGTGCCCCGTCGAGGTCATCCAATCCTGGAGGGTCTGGCGCAGGACACGCGGGTGGGCTACACGCTCTCCCGGCAGCGCAGCGTGCTGTACGATTCGGCCAGGCGGCCCGCGGGCGACGTGGTCGCACTGCTGGTCGACCTCCCCTGGTCGAAGAACCGGGCGCGGATGGCCGTCATCTGCGGCGTACGCCCCGAGGGCAAAGGCCTGATCATCTTCCGACCCGAGAGGTTTGACACCGGCTCTCCGGCGGGCTTGCGGTTCGAACGGAACCTGCGGCGTTACAGCTTCCTGCACAGCAGTCGGCCCGCCGATGAAGGAAACGAGGAGACCCCCTGAGCCCGCAGCCGCCCGTACTGAACTTGACGGGCGGCACAGCCGTGCGATCATCGGTCGGGCAAACCCCCGTAGTGGCCGGACACGTCCGTCTGCCGCACGCCGGCCGGAAAGGAAGGAACCATGTCACGCACCAGCTCCATCGGACAGCACAGTCTCGTCGCGGGAGCCCTGGCCGCGGTGATCCTCTGCCTCGGGCCGGCGTGTACGCCGACCGGCGGGGGAGGCGGCGGCGCGCCCGCGGACACCGACGACACCAACGGCAATGACAACGCCAACGCGAACGAGGCCACCCCGCCGGTCAACGACAACGAGAACGACAACGGCGAAACCGTGCCTGACGGCGGCGACGGGGAGACCACACCGCCGGAGGGAACACCGATCGAAGGCCTGCCCATCCCCCTCTCGGTTGCCGCCCCCGCGGGTGCGGCGGAGCTGATGCCGGTCACGGTGGGGGTGCCCCTGGCCACCGCGACGGCCTCCGAGCCGCTCACCGTGGTCGGGCCGGACGGACCGGTGCCGACGCAGACCCGCAATGCCGTCCGGCTTGGCGACGACAACGGGCTGACCTGGCTGCTGGTGGACTTCCAGGCACAGCCCGGCGCCGCGTACACGCTGGACGAAGGCACGCCGCCGGAGGCGACACCGGCCGTTGAGGTAACCACCGAGGCCGACGGCGGGGTGATCGTGGACACCGGCGCGGGACGCTGGGAGGTCCCGGCGAGCAGCGATCTGCTGGCCGCGGTCACAGACGGCGAGGGCGCGGAACTCATCAGGTCCGCGGGCTGGGGCGAGACCACGGCCGCGGAGGTTGAGGTCGTGGACGTCGGCCCGCTACGGGCCATGGTGCGGGTAACCGCCCGCGAGGCGGTGTCCGGGCTCGACCTGGTCGGCCGGCTGCACTTCTACGCCGGCCGCCCCTACGCCCGCGTGCGCATCACGCTGGTCAACCACAGCCGGTGCCCCACCGGCGAGGAGGTGCCCAGATCCGACAACGGGGCCTGCGGCCTGGCCGACACCCAGCCGGCCTGCAACGGGGTGCTCAGCGCCAACCAAGTCCAGGCGGAGGACCTCACCTGGGCCCTGGAACTGGCCGACCCGCCGACCGGGGAAGAGGTCATCTACCAGGATTCCAGCGGAACCTGGAACTGGGACTACTACGCGGACCTCGAACCGCGCATGCAGTCGGGCGTCACCTTCCGCGGTTTCCGCCACACCCGCGACGGGGAGGTCGTGGCGGAAGGCGACGCCGCGGAGGGGACGCTGAGCGCCGCTGGCGTCCGGCTGGACGTGCCCTGGTTCCGGGAGCTGTTTCCCAAGGCCCTGCGGGCCCGGGCGGGAAGGCTCGAGTTCGGCGTGCTGCCCGAGGAGTTCGCCGAGCCCCACCGGCTGCGGGCCGGCGAGCAGAAGACGCACGACGTGTTCGTCTGCCTGGATCCGGAGGTGACACCGCCCTGGCCCGTCTACGCCGCCCCGGCCTTCGGATACCTGCGGGCCACGCACGCCCTGGGTTACATCGGTCCGCGGATCGAGGGCGAGTTCGGCGCCTACGAGGCCTACCTCGACAACCAGTTCGACGACGAGGCCCACACCACCGACGACTGCAACAACGACCTCAGCCAGTGCGCCGCCAGCATCCCGGATGCCCGGGAGCTGTGGGACTATTACGGCTGGACGGACTTCGGTGACGTGCCCACCGACTTCGAGAACCCCCGCAGCCCCTTCAACCCCAAGTACGACATGAACCTGGGCTTCCTGCACCAGGCCCTGCGGACCGGCGAGGTACGCTGGTGGGAGCTGGCCCACGCCATGAACGTGCACTTCGCCGACATCGACATCCTTCACGCCCGGGTGCGGGGGTACGAGACGGATCGGATCTGGTTCGAGGGCGGTTCGTTCGGGCACACCTACCACAACGAGGAGGGGCTGACCAATCCGCACCGCAACTGCGGGAACCCGGCGCCGGACATGTACTACGGCGGGGCGGGGGCGGTGGCCTGGGCGCTGCTGACCGGTGACGACATGGTGGGTGAAGCGGCTGTCGAGGTGGCCGACAACGCCCTGTGGCGGGCGCTCAACGCCGCTGACACCGAGTGCGCCCGGACCGCCTGGGGCGGCGGCAGCGGCGAGGGGTTCGTGGTCTGGGAGGACACGCAGCCGCCTGCCCGGCCGGTGGCCAACACGCAGCGGCTGCTCACCTGGGCGTTTCGGTTGACCGGAGATTCGGCCTATCTCGACGGCGCGGCCGGCGCCGCCCGCTGGTACGACTGCGAACAGGGGGAGTTCTCCTGCGGCAACTGGCCGGAGGCCCTGCTGGCCCGCAGCATGGGCGAGTACATCACCGCCGCCCGCGATGCGGGCCTGAGCGTCGACCCCACCGCCGAGTCCGGGCTGGAGGACCTGCTCGAGTTGCTGGCGGACAACACGGTCCGCGAGGGCGATCGGGCCTGGCTGATGCACTGCACGGAGGACTACGCCGAGATCAACGCCTGGATGTTCCTGGCCGCCGACGCCTTCAGCTACGGCCACGCCATCGGCGACGAGCACACCTGGCTGGAGGACTATGCCCGGCCCCTGTTCAACACCGCCCAGCAGGACCCGTACTACGAGGGGGACACCAGCCAGTACCACACCAGCAAGGAGCTGACCAACGCGGTCTCGGCGGGGACGGTCTTCCTGCACTTCGCCCGGGACGGCGAGCCGTAGCCGAGGCGGGCAAAGCACCCGCCGACGCCGGGGGCCGTGACGCCCGGGCGAAGTTCCCGCGGCCCGGCTTGGCATCGAGCCGCCGGGTTGATCCCGGCGCTCGTTCAGGCGATGCGCCGCCGGGCTGGGCGTGAGCGCGGGGATGGACCCCGCGGCTCGCTTGTGCCCTGCCGGCGGGCGATCGATAATGAGGTTGTCATGGACGCCACCCCGCTCTGGCCGTTCCAGCGCCCGTCGGTTCACGAGCAGGTCTCGGCCATCATCCGGCAGCATTCCACCAACCCGCAGGACGTGCGCGACGCCGCCCTGGCCGACCTGGAACTCTCCCGGGTCCGGCACGTGCTCGACCTGGGCTGCGGTTTCGGCTTCATGGCCGAGGCGGTCGCCCGCCGGGTGGCTCCCGACGCCTGCCTGGTCGGGGTCGATCTCTGGCCCACGAACGAGGAGCCCTTCCTCCGGCGGGTCGCCGCCGCAGGCCGCCAGGGGCGGTTCTTCTGCAGCGAGGTGGGATCCCGTTTCCCGTGTCCCGATCACGGGTACGACCTGGTGGTGTGCTCCTACTCGCTGTACTTCTTCCTGGATGCCCTGCCGGAGGTCACCCGTGTGCTGGCGGCGGACGGGCTCTTTCTGGCGGTCACCCACAGCGAGGCCAGCCTGCGGAGCCTGCTGAGCGTGGCCGGGGTGGGCGACCTCGACTCGACCGTCTTCCGCCTGAGACAGGGCTTCTCCGCGGAGAACGGGAGCGGCGTCCTCGAGCCCTGGTTCGGCGAGATCACCCGCACGGCCTACGAGAATACGCTGCGTTTCGATCCCGGGCACCTGGACGAACTGCTGACGCTGCTGCGCTTCAAGCTGCCCCTGCTGGCAGCCCGGTCGGAGCCGACCGACGAGCTGCCGGATGCTGTCACCGGGCACGTCACCGACCTCTACGCCCGAGCCGGGGAGGTACTGGTGCAGAAGAACGACGCCATTTTCCACTGCCGGAGCCCGCGATGCCCCTGAAACGTGAATACTGCTCGCAGTGCGGCGCCGCCGTGGAGGTCCGTGCCATCGAGGGGCGGCCGCGGGAGGTCTGTCCGGCCTGCGACACGATCTTCTACGACAACCCCCTGCCCGTGGCCGCCGCCGTGGTGCTCAACGCCAGGCGGGAGGTCCTGCTGGTCAAGCGGAAGCGCGAGCCCCGGCAAGGATTGTGGTGTCTGCCCACCGGCTTCGCCGAGCTGGGCGAGACCATCGGGCAGGCCGCCCAGCGGGAACTGAAGGAGGAGGCCGGCATCGACGCCCGCCTGCTCCGCCTGCTGGCCAGCGACTCGTTCGACAGCGACTTCTACGGAGACCTGCTGATCGTCACCTTCGAGCTGGAAAAGACCGGCGGCGCCGAGCAGGCCGGCGACGACGCGGAGGAGGTGCGCTACTTCGCGCTGGACGCCCTGCCCGAAATGGCCTTCGAGCCCAACCGGCAGGCCATCGCCGTCTGCGCCGAGGCCCACCGCGAGGAATGGGCCATCCAGGACTCCTTCCGGCGGCTGCAGGACGACGAAGGCCGGGAGATGCTCTCGGATGCCCTGGTGGCCATGATCCGCGACCACGCCGAGGAAGTCACCCGCCTGTGGTACCACGACGTGCGGGCCAACGCCACGACCACCAGCTACCGCAAGCTGGATGCCGACACCCTGTTCGACCGCGGCTATACGGCCGTCTCGCAGTTCGGCCGCTGGCTGCGGGGGCGCGAGGCCGACAACGAGGTCCGGACCTTCTACCGGGCCCTGGGCCGCGAACGCCGCCAGCAGGGCTTCGCCGTCCACGAGGTGCTCAGTTCGCTTACCCTGCTGCGCAAGCACGTCTGGACCTACGCCCGCGGAGAGGGCGTCTGGGAGAAACCCATCGACGTCTACCGCGTCCTGGAGCTCAACCGCCGCATCGCCCTGTTCTTCGACAAGGCCATCTACCACACCGTGCGGGGGTTCGAGCAGACGACCACCGGCTGACTTCGACGCCCGCCCCGGGGCGCCGGCACCGCGGGTCCGATCCGGCGGGACGATCCGCACAGCGCCCCCCTCCTCACTTTTCACTTCTCACTTGTTGCTTTTTGCCTTTCCACTTTCCCCTTCTCGCTTCCGGCTTCGAGCCTCGGCCGGGGGCCGAGCGACGGCTCACACGCTCAGGGCGAGCACGTCCTGCGCTTCGTCGTAGAGCGGGTGTTTCTCGACGTCGACGGGCAGGCAGTCGCAGAGCGAGGCGTCACGGAAGCAGGGGGTGATGGCCCGGTCGATGGCCTCGCGGCTGTAGGCGGCGAAGCAGCCCTGGTAGGGCTCGCGGAAGACCCTGGTCCTGATGATGCGGGCGTGGATGTCGGCCAGCGGCGTGTCCCAGAGGTTGCCGAAGCTGATGGGGAAGAAGTAGCAGGCCAGGACGTCGCCGTAGGGGGTGATGCCCATGTAGGCCTTGCCGGCCGGGCAGCCGTAGCCGAAGTAGTTGCTGGTCAGGTGGGTGGTCAGGAAGGGCAGCTTGGCGCAGAGAGCGTCCAGCTCTTTCTGGAGCGGCTCGTCGAGGACGTCGTCCAGGTGTTCGTCGCTGGCCCCGCCGGTGGGCACGATGGGGTTGATGGAGAGCCAGGCGTCGAGCTCCCTGGCCAGGTCGATCACCCGGTGGATCTCGCCGGACTCGAAGTGGTGGCGGGTGACCACGCACTTGAGCTGCATCTGGATGCCCAGGGCCTGGGCGCGGCGGAAGTTGGCCAGGGCCGTCTCCAGGTAGTCGGGCAGCCCGGTGATGGCGGCGTTCTCGGCCGGATCCGTGGAGTAGATGGTCACCGCCACGGAGAACACCCCGGCGTCCTTGAGCGTTCGGGCCAGGGCCTCGTCGAGGAGCTGGCCGTTCGAGGCCACCATGGGCAGCATGCCCTGGTCCCGGGTGTAGCGCACGTACTCGGGCAGGCGTTCGTCCATCAGCGGTTCGCCGCCCAGGAAGCAGATCACCGGCACCTTCATGCCGCGGGCCTGGCGGATGATGTCGCGGATCTTCTCCGGTGTCAGCAGCAGCCGGTCGTCCTTCCAGGTGTACTTCGAGTTCGAGCAGTGCCTGCACCGGGCGTTGCAGCGATAGGTGGACATGATCTCGATGTACTGGATCTGCGGCTGCTTGAGGAGGTTCACCTTGAGGTAGGCGGTGCCCATCCGGCAGAGGGCCCGGAACTTGCACGCCGACATCCCGCCGCCCAGCACCTTCCGGCCCATCACGATGGAGGTGTCCAGCAGTCCGCGCTTCATGCTCGTGCGACTCCGTAGATCGACATGTACACCAAGCGGTCGAGGCGGGTGAGCCGGACGAGGCGATCCACCGGCCGTACCTGAAAAAGGTCGTACATCAGCAGGCGGGCGAGCCGCTTGAGGGCGCCGCCGGCCATGCCCTGGTAGAAAGACGAGGCGAAGATGAGATCGTTCTCCACCTGCACCCGGCAGTCGTCGTAGCCCGAGGCCCGCAGGGCCGCCGCCAGCGACGCGGCGGTCTGAACGTTGACGTGGATGCGCTCGATGCGCTCCCGCTGCCGCGGCCGGATCATGCCCAACAGCCAGCAGAGGGCGTTGTGCAGGTGCCGGTTGGGGAAGGTGTGCACCAGCAAACGACCGTCGGGCGTCAGCAGACGGCGCACGGTCCGCAGGGCGTCCGCCAGCACCGCCGGCGGAACGTGCTCGACGAAGTCGATCATCAGCACGCGGTCGAAGCGGTCACGCACGTGGGTCTCGAGGTTCTCCACCCCCGCGCAGATCAGCTCGTAGCTGTGCGGATCGACGCCCCAGGCGTCGAGATTGCGCCCGGCGATTTCGAGGGCCACCGCGGAGGCATCCACCCCGACCACGCGGGCGGCCCCCCGGCGGACCGCCAGGCGGATCATCTCGCCGCGCCCGCAGCCCACGTCCAGCACCGTCCGGCCGGCGAAGTCCAGGCCGGCGACATCCACAATGCGCTCGTAGAAGCCGCCGTCGCCGCCGGCCCGCATCTCGGCGTAGTAGCGATCGTCGTACAGCTCGGTGCTCATGTAACGGTTATCGGTACCTGTCCGGGTCGTCTGGACGCAAAAGCCGGTCCGGCCGAGACGGCGCCCCGTCCACGTTCGCCGGCCCAGGCGTGCTTCGCTCCGTAGCGGCCGACCTCCGGGTCGGCCGTCGGCACGGCGGCTGCCCGTGGGCCGGCACAGAGGCCGGCCGCTACCGGGTGGTCATCGCGCACTGGAAGCAACACCGCACGGGAAACAGCCGCGAGGGGGCGAAACGCTCCTGGGTAACGGTGAAGTATCGCCCCAGCAGCGCTCGCATCTCGGGGATCCGCCATACGTGCAGGTGGTAGTGGTCACCACCCCAGGAGACGCGGCGGAAGGGCGGCAGGGCGGTGAGACCGCAGGTCCGGATCAGCCCCTTGAGGCCGTTGACCAGGTGGTCGTTGGGGAAGGTGATCACGGCCCGTCCGCCGGGCCGCAGGAGCGGTTGGATGTCGTCCAGGATGCCCTCCGGGTCGACCGCGTGCTCGAGCACCTCGGTGCAGATCACCGCGTCGTACTGCTCGTGTGGCAGGTCGAGCTCGTGCAGCTCGCCCTTGTGCAGCTCCACGCGGCACTCGCGCAGGTTCCGCCGGGCCTTCTCGAGCATCCGGCCGGAGACGTCCACGCCGGTCAGCTCGCACTCGGGGAACATCCGCAGCACGTGGCCGCCGCCGCACCCGACCTCCAGCACACGGTCGCCGGGCCCGACGGCCGCCATCCGCCGGATGCAGACCAGCCGCCGCCGCTCGATGAGGCGGATCAGGCAGCTCGATTCGGCGTAGTAGGCGTCGATGTCGTTCTCGGCGGCGAAGGCGTCGTTCCAGGCCTCGACGTTGTCGACCGCGGCGTGCAGTTCGGGCATCACGATTCCCCCGGGGCGGTGTCGGCCAGCAGGGCGGGCACGGCCCAGTCAGCGTCGTCTGCCGCGGTGGTGGCGCGATGGGCGGCGCTCTCCAGGCGGAACTTGAGCAGCTCCCAGACGATCCGGGCAGAGACCAGCAACGGGAACGCGCTGAGGAAGGACTGTCCGTGGCGGCGGGGCTCGAAGGTGGTGTCGAGCTCCCGGATGGTGAACCCCCGGGCGACGGCCGACACGCCCAGGAAGCTCTGGAAGTAGCGGTATCGGTAACGGTGGCGGAGGATGGCGGCCAGCACGTCCCGGCGACAGAGAATGAACCCCGACTTGTTGTCCCGCAGTCGGGTGCGGAAGGCGAAGTTCAGCAGGAAGTTCAGGCCCCGGCTGAAGAGCTGGAGCCGGCGCACGCCGTCGGCGGGACGCCGGACAGCCTGGACGATGTCGCAGCCGCCGCCAGCGTAGGCGGCATACAGCCGGGCGACGTCCTCCGGCCGATTCTGCAGATCTGCGTCGATCAGGCAGACCAGCCGACCGGCGGACGCCTCCAAGCCCGTGTGCCAGCCGCCGACGATGCCGCGGTTGACCGCGTGTCGGCACCCGCGCACCCGGGGATCCGAGTCGGCCCGCCGGCTGATGCAGGGCCAGGTGCCGTCGCTGCTGCCGTCGTCGACGAGCACCAGCTCGGCCGGGATGTCCCTCGCGTCGAAGGTTGCCAGCATGCGGTCCGCCAGGGCGTCGATGTTGCCCTCCTCGTTGAAGCAGGGCGCGATGACGGACAGGTCCACGCCGCTGCAGGGATCGGGCAGCGCGTTGGTCGAACAAGGGTCCATGGGTGTCAGTTTCCCGTCTCCACCAGGATCGCCGGCTCGCCCGGTGCCGAGCCGGCAGCGAAGTCGTGTCTCGCCGAGGCCGTGGCGGGCCGGCCCAGCAGGCTCTTCATGCACTCGGCCGTCATCAGCGTGTTCCAGTACCTGCGGTCGAAGCTGTGCCGTCCCTGCATCCAGAGATTCACCGGCGTGGGCAGGCCGTGCTTGACCGTGCGCTCCAGGACCAGGGCCTCCGCCGGCAGCAGCCTGCGGGCCGCCTGGTGGACGATCCACTTGCCCGTGCCGTCCCGGAAACGCAGCGAGTCGTCCAGCGAGAAGGCGAACTCCACCAGCCGGTGATCGAGGTAGGGGCAGCGGTTCTCCAGCCCGTGGGCCATGCACATCCGGTCGCCCATCTGGAGCAGCGGCTGAAGGAAGACCCGCGACTCGACGTAGGCGATGTTGTCCTCCAGCGAACGGTGGTCGGACCAGTAGTGCGACAGGAACATTCTCATGGCCGCCGCGCCCGCCAGGCCCGACCGCGAGGCCATCCGGCAGTACCGGTCCAGGTCACTGCCGTGGTAGCGCTCGAGCATGCTGCCGTACCCGCACCGCCGGGCATCGCCCGCGTGACTCTGTTCCGAGAGCAGCAGTTCGTTGCGGACGTAACCGGTGAACAGCTCGTCCGCTCCCTCCCCGGTCAGCACGACCTTGTAGCCCGCCGCCCGGCAGGCCCGGGCCAGGGCGTACAGCGGAAAGACGCTGAACGAGCCGGTGGGCATCTCCAGGTGGTAGCTCATGCTGGCCAGGTCGGCGAGGAACTCCTCGCGGGAGGGGCGGATGTAGTGCACCTGGATGCCCAGCCGCGCGGCCAGGTCGCGCACGTAGGTCTCCTCGTTGATGGTGTCGCGGAATTCGTCGAACTGGCAGGTGAAGGCCTC
>Ga0180432_10005046_pt1 | contig 17789 bp, 12 predicted proteins | sample SS_ome_10_FD_132414 | JGI IMG/M metagenome (GOLD analysis project Ga0180432, IMG submission 132414) | Hypersaline lake sediment archaeal communities from the Salton Sea, California, USA - SS_1_MS_2 metaG | ecosystem: Environmental > Aquatic > Non-marine Saline and Alkaline > Hypersaline >...
TAGCACCGGTTTTCGCATTTCAGGGAGCGTCGACCAGACTTCGAAAAACCTGTGCTAGCACCCCCAAAACGCTGCATACACGTGCCAAATCAGCCTCACAAAATCCTAGAAACTACTGCTTAGGGATTGCTCAAGAATCGCTTCGGTAATTCCGGACATCGCCTGCCATAAAGCCGCGACCGTTGGTCGCGCCGAACCCGGGCCGCGGTCTTTTCTGGCAGCGCTTGGCGCGACCACCGGTCGCGGCTTTATGGCCGAAATGCCGAGCTTATTCTTGAGCAATTCCTTAGCCGGATTTCGCCCGCTCGTAGACCGCCTGCTCGGTGATTACCTTGTCCAAGTAGACGTCGTGCTCGCCCATGGGAACGTTCGGGAAGAGCTGGCACTCGAACGCCAGTCCCACAAGATGGGTATCGGAGCGGACGCGGCCCAGCAGGCGGTCGAAGTAGCCGCGGCCGTGCCCTATGCGTCCGCCCGAGCGGTCGAAAGCCACGCCCGGCACGGCGACCAGGTCGAGTTCGGCCGCGTCAACGGTTCGGCTGGCGCAATCCCGCAGCGCGTCGCGGGGCTCCAAGATCCCGAAAGCCCGGGGCGTCAGCTCCTCGATGTTGTCGAGCCAAAACAGCTTCAGCTCGTCGCCGCAGCAGTACGGGACCACCAGTCGCTTGTTCTGTGACCGGATGTTCGGGAAGAAGTGCCGGGTCTGGACCTCGGGCGGGATATCGACGTAGATCAAGAGCGTTTCCGCGGCGGCATATTTCGGCAGGCCGGCCAGACGTTCGCAGATCGTGCGACTGAGTTGTCCCTTGTTCTGCTGCTTGTGCCGGTTCGTCTCGGCCCGGGCGCGGATTTTGCGTTTCAACTCGCTCAGTGAAACCGCTTCGTCGTGCTGTTCTGCCGGCATCTCGACCACTCGATCGCGGGACCCTTGATTGCGTGCCTCGGATATTGTAACCTGCTCAAAGCGATGCCGCCACCGGACTTTGTGCGTTGGGGTTTGCTGAGAACCCCGGCACGCAGTGCCGGGGCTTTTGCGCCCACCCGCTATCCACCATCCACTATCCACCATCCACTACTTCCCATGTCCGACTTCGGCGGGATCATTCTCTGTGGCGGCGGGAGCCGGCGGATGGGGCGGCCCAAGGCCGCCTTGCCGTTCGGCCCGGAATCGATGCTCGCCCGCGTCGTGCGGCTTCTGGGCGAGGCAGTCGAGCCGGTTGTCGTGGTCGCCGCCGCGGGCCAGGAACTCCCGCCGTTGCCGCCGGAGGTCGTCCCGGCCCGCGACCGCCACGAAGATTGCGGACCGCTCGAAGGTTTAGTCGTGGGGCTACGGGCGATCGGCGACCGGGCCGAAGGGGCTTTTGTGACCGGCTGCGACGTACCGCTGCTTCGGCCCGAGTTCGTCCGCCGCATGATCGAGCTTTCCGGCGGATACGACATTGCCGTGCCGCACGTCGATGGGTACGACGAGCCGCTGGCGACGGTCTACCGGACCACCGTTGCCCCGAAAGCCGAGTCGCTGTTGGCCGCCGGTCGCCGCCGCCCGCGGTTGCTCTTCGACCAGGTTGCCACGCGGCGGGTCACGGCCGATGAACTGGCCGACGTCGATCCCGGTTTGCAGAGTCTCACCAACGTGAACAGCCCGGACGATTATCAAGCGGCACTGGCGAAAGCGGGGTTCTGAATAGCGTCATAAAGCCGCGACCGGTGGTCGCGCCTGACGGCACCCGAAACGTTCCCTACGTCTTGCGGGGAACGGTCAGGTCGTTGATGTTGACGAAATTGGGCGGTGGTTCGGGCCGGGCAGGGCTGCCGCCGTCGACCAGGCCGGCACAATCGGCGCCGCAACTCGGGCCCATGATGCGTTTGGCGGCCTTGCAGGAACACGTCGGGCAACGTCCTCCCAACAACATGCCGATCGACATGCTGAGGAAGGCGAGGGCGAAAATGACGACGGCCGCTATAAAGACTTCCATAATACTCTCCGCTCGGACACCCCTTATTGTATTGTAGCAGGTCGTCGAAGCCCGGGGTAGTCTTCTCGACGAAACCGGCGCTTTCCTTGATGATAAACAGGCAGGACAGTCCTTCCCGCAGGGCCAGGTCGTAGCCGGCCTCCGGCCCCAGGACCATCAGCGCGGTCGCCAGGGCATCGGCCTGCGCACACTCGGGGGCGAGCACCGTGACGGACGCCAGCCGGTGCGAAACCGGTTTTCCGGTCCTCGGGTCGATAATGTGGCAGTAGCGGACTCCGCCCTTCTCGAAGTAATTGCGGTAGTCGCCGGAGGTGGCCATCGCGATATTCTCCAGCGGTACGACCCGCCGGACCGTCCGTGTATCGGCGACGGGCGACTCGACGGCGATTTGCCAGGGCTTGCCGTGCCGGTTGTGCCCCCTTGCCCGGACCTCGCCGCCGACCTCGACCATGTAATTCTCGGCGCCGGCGGCGTCGAGGCGCTCGGCGAGTCGATCGACGGCAAACCCCTTGGCGATGCCGGAGAGGTCGACCTGGAGATCCGCCCGTTTTTTCCTCACGGCCGGGGGCGCAAGCCGCACTTCGATCTTGTCGAGCCCGGCGCGATCCTTTGCGCGGTCGATTTCCTCGTCCGTCGGAACGGCGTCTTCCGCGGCTTTCTCCGGTCCGAAGTTCCACAGATCGACCAGCGGCCCGATGGTGACGTCGAAGGCGCCGTCGGTGAGTTGCCCTATGCGGACCGCTTCGTCAATAACCTCGGCAGTCTGCGGTGAAATCGTGAACCACTGCTTGCTGTCAGAGCGGTTGAAGCGTGATAGTTCCGAGTCGGACTGATAAGTCGACATCAGGACGTTGATCTCGTTTAGCACCTGCTCGATCTCTCGCTCGACGGAAACCGGATCGAACGATTCGGGCGGTTCGACCACCTTGACCGTGTAGACGGTGCCCATGGTTTCGCCGGAGAATGTCAGCACGGGCCGCACGCGGGGAGAGCACCCGGCGGCGAGGATGACGACCGCCGTAAAGAGAACGGCGGCAGGCCAAGAGATCGGAGATGAAGCCACTGTCTTACGCATCATCCTTGGGGGCACCCGCCTCCGGACTCGGCTCGTTTTGTTATGTACCGTGTTATGTGCCGGGGGCAGGTGCCCCCTCCTTTGCTCTTTGCGGACGGCATATAGGAACGACACTCCGTGTCGTGAATCACGGCACGGAGTGCCGTACCACACTGATTCTTTCACAACCTCGGAGTGTGCCTGCTACTTTTCTTGGGCCGTTCTACGCTTCCGGCTCCTCCGGGCCGGCACCGTGCTCGATCTTGGCCAACTGCTCGTAGTAGTGCCACCGGGCGTCGATGTCCTGCTGGGCGAGTTCCAACAGCCGCTCGGAGTGCTCGGGCTTGGAGCGGGCGAGCTGGGCAAAGCGGTTCTCCTGCATCGCGAAGTCTTTGAACGCGCCCTTCGGGGCCTTGCTGGCGAGCTTGAAGGGGTGCAGCTCTTCCCGCGGATCGAAGCTGTACAGCGGCCAGAAACCGCAGTTGACGGCCTCCTTCTGGTGGTTCATCGCGGTGGTCATGTTGATCCCCTGGCCGATGCAATGGCTGTAGCAGATCAACAGCGACGTGCCGCGGTAGGACTCGGCGGCGCGGATGGTGCGGATGGTGTGCATCGGGTTGGCCCCCATCGAGATCTGGCCGACGAAGGTAATGCCGTAGGACATGGCGATCATGCCGAGGTCTTTCTTGCGGCCGGGTTTTCCGGCGGCGGCGAACTTGGCGACCGCCCCGCGCGGCGTGGCCTTCGAGGCCTGCCCGCCCGTGTTCGAGTAGACCTCGGTATCGAGCACGAGGATATTCAGATCGCGGCCGGAGGCGAAGATATGGTCGAGGCCGCCGAAGCCGATGTCGTAGGCCCAGCCGTCGCCGCCGAAGCTCCAGATGCTCCGCCGGATGAGATACTCGGCCGAAGCGAGCAGGCTCTCGGCGTCGGGGCCGTCGATCGCCGAGAGCCGCTTCTTCAACTCGGCGACACCGGCCCGTTGCTGCGCGATCTCTTCTTCGGTCTCCTGCTTGTTGTTCAGAAGCGCGGCGATCAGCTCATCGCCCAACTCGGACGCCAGCCGCGACAGGAGCACCTTGACGTAGTCGATCTGCTGATCCACCGCCAGGCGCATCCCGAAGCCGAACTCACCGGAATCCTCGAACAGCGAGTTGTTCCAGGTGGGGCCGCGGCCGTCGCGGTCGACGCAGTAAGGCGTACACGGCAGGTTGCCGCCGTAGATCGACGAGCAGCCGGTGGCGTTGGCGATCATCATCCGGTCGCCGAAGAACTGGGTGATCAGCTTGACGTAGGGCGTCTCGCCGCAGCCACCGCAGGCACCGGAAAACTCGAACAGCGGCCGCAGCAATTGCGAACCCTTCATCGTGTCGATTTTCACCAGGCTCCGGTCGATGTCGGGGATACCCAGGAAAAATTCGAGATTGGCCTGCTCGCGCCCGAGGTGGTCGAGTTTCCACTCCATGTTGATGGCGTTGCGGCCCTCGACTTCCTTATTCTTGCCGGGACAGCAATCGACGCAGACGCCGCAGCCGGTGCAATCGTCGGGGAAGACCTGGACGCGGAACTTGCGGTCGGGGAACTCTTTGCCCTTCGCATCCACCACGGCAAAGCCCTCCGGCGCCCCTTCGAGATCGGCCGGCTCGATCGTCTTGATGCGGATGGCCGCGTGCGGGCAGACCATCGAGCAGCGGCCGCACTGGAGGCAGACCTTCGGGTCCCAGATCGGGATGTCCTGGGCAACGCTCCGCTTTTCGAGGCGGGTGGTTGCCGTCGGAAAGGTCCCGTCGACCGGCATCGCGCTGACCGGAATATCGTCACCGCGGTTGGCGATGATCGCGCCGAGGACGTTGCGGATGAACTCGGGGGCGTCTTCGGGAACCGGCGACTGGCGATGGCGCGTCGAGGTGGCCTTGTCCGGGACCTGAACCTCGTTGAGCGCGCCGATGGCCCCGTCCACGGCGGCGTAGTTCCGCTTCAGCACCGTCTCACCCCGCTTGCCGTAGGTCCGCTTGATGGCGTCCTTGATCTGGGCGATGGCCTCTTCCTCGGGGAGGATGTCGGCCAGCTTCATGAAGCACGTCTGCATGACCGTGTTGATCCGCGCGCCCATCTTGGCCTCGCGGGCGACGCGGTAGGCATCGACGACGTAGAACTTCAGCTTCTTCTCGATAATCTGCTCCTGCATCTCGACCGGCAGGGTATCCCATACCTCGTCGGGTCCGAAGGGGCTGTTCAAAAGGAACGTGGCCCCCGGCTCGGCCATCGACAGCAGGTCGAGCTTGTCGGGGAAGTGTACCTGGTGGCAGGCGACGAAATTCGCCTGGTGGACCAGATAGGAGCCGCGGATGGGCCGCGGGCTGACGCGCAGGTGCGAGATGGTCAGCGAGCCGGCCTTGCGCGAGTCGTAGACGAAGTAGCCCTGGGCGTGTAGCGGGGTGTTCTCGCCGACGATTTTCACCGTGTTGCGGATCGCGCCGACCGTGCCGTCACTGCCGAGCCCGAAGAACACTGCGCGGGTGACGTCGTCGCCCTCGGTCGAGAACGCCGGGTCGTAGTCGAGGCTCGTGTTGGTCACGTCGTCGTTGATACCGAGGGTGAAGTGATTCTTGGGGGAATCCTTGGCGAGTTCGTCGAACACGGCGGCGAGCATGGCCGGCGTGAACTCCTTCGAGGAAAGCCCATAGCGGCCGCCGATGACTTGCGGGACGGGGGTATCGCCGTGGATCGCGCCCCAACGCTCGACCAGTGCCGCGACCACGTCCAGATAGAGCGGCTCGCCCAGCGCACCCGGCTCCTTCGTCCGGTCGAGCACCCCGATACCCCGGACCGTTTTCGGCAGGGCATGGAGGAAGGCATCGACGTCGAATGGCCGGTAGAGCCGCACCTTGATGCCACCGACCTTCTGCCCCTCGGCGTTGAGCTTTTCGACCGTTTCTTCCACGGCCCCGATGCTCGAGGTCATGCTGATAACCACCCGGTCGGCGTCCTCGGCACCGACGTAGTCGAACAGGTGGTACTGCCGGCCGGTCACCTCGGCGAACTTGTCCATCGTATTCTGGACGATCCCGGCGGCCGCGTCGTAGAACGGGTTGCACGCCTCGCGGGCCTGGAAGAAGTGGTCGGGGTTTTGGGCCGTGCCGCGAAGGACCGGGTGTTCGGGGTTCATCGCCCGGTCGCGATGGGCGCGTACGGCCTCCATGTTGATCATTGCCCGGGCGTCGTCTTCAGTGAGCGGCTCGATCTTGTTCACTTCGTGGGAGATGCGGAACCCGTCGTAGAAGTGGATGAACGGGATGCGGGCGTCCAGCGTGGCGGCCTGGGCAATCAGCGCCATGTCGTGGGCCTCCTGGATGCTCCCCGACGCCAGCAAGGCCCAACCCGTGCTGCGGCAGGCCATCACGTCGCTGTGATCGCCGAAGATCGACAGGGCGTGGGTAGCCACCGTCCGGGCGGTTACGTGGAAGACGGCCGGAAGCAACTCCCCGGCAATCTTGAACATATTGGGGATCATCAGCAACAGGCCCTGCGAGGCGGTGAAGGTGGTGGTAATGGCCCCACCCTGCAAGGAGCCGTGTACCGCGCCGGCGGCGCCGGCTTCGCTTTGCATCTCCATGACATGCGGCACGGCGCCGAAGATGTTCTTGCGCCCTCCGGCGGCCCAGGCATCCGGCATCTCGCCGAGACCCGACGACGGGGTGATCGGATAAATCGCCATTACCTCGTTGCACATGTGGGCAATATCCGCCGTCGCCTCATTGCCGTCGACGGTCACAAAGCGTCTTTCTTCCACGGGTGTTCTCCTCACTGAATGAAAACGAAGGTTGCGTGTGTTTCAGGAATCGGGGACAGGTTCCGCCCGGGCTTTGTCTGAAAAGTCGTTTGCGGCTCTCGTACGATGGCCCTCCGAGGCCGTCGAGCCCCGGTTTTCACGCGAAATCGAACCTTAATCGACGGCCTCGGAGGGCCATCGTACGGGTTTTCCGACAAAACCTAACGGGAAACTATTCAAGTTATCTGTTTGCCGGGCCGCTCACAAGGACGCCTACCGGGGGGGACAATGGGGCGAGAAAGCGGGTAATCGCTCGATTCATCCCGTCCATCCACGCCTCTCACCGGCCCCGGGAACTACTTCTTGCCGGAATCGCACAGCCAATCGAGAGTGAATCTCGCGAATGTGATCTTCTTGTAGCCGTCGCGCTCGAAGAGGCACCCGATGGCGCCGTCGGGCAGGATGACCAGGTCGGAATAGGCGGAGCCGCCCCGGTAGACCCGTTTGGCGACCGGCCATGTCTTGCCCTCGTCGTAGCTTGCCCGCACCGTCAAGTTGTTGCGCCCCGAGCCGCCGGGGCCGGAGTAGAGGATGATGTTCTTGGGCTTGATGCTGTAGCGTTGGATGCTGGATTGGCAGGTCGGGCAGTAGACCTGCTCATGGTGTTCGGGTTTGGACCAGCTCGCGCCGCGGTCCTCGCTTACGGCGAACGCCCGCTGGTTCTTGCCGAAGTAGTTCCTCATGCTCAACAACAGCGACCCGTCGGCCAGCTCGACACACTCGCACTCGTTCATACCGCGGTCGGTCGCGCCGCCGAGTTTCCATGTCTTTCCGTGATCGTCGCTGAAGAAGACGAACGAGTGGCCTTTGTTCTTCCAATCCCCCCATCCTTTGCTATAACCGCAATCGCAGGGGATCACGAGCCGGCCGCCGGAGAGCTGGATGCCGTGGCCCGGGCCGGTGGCGTACCATCCCCATTCGGGCCTCTTGACGTCCTTGGTGATCTCGACCGGCGCGGCCCAGGTCTTGCCGTCGTCGTCGCTACGGGTCACGAAGACGCGATCGTTGTTACGGCAGAAGGGCAGCCAGATGGTGCCGGTCTTCTGATCGACGACGGGGCAGGGGTTGCCGATGGTGATTTTGGCCGTTCCGCCTTCCTCGTAAACCAACTGCATCGGCCCCCAGGTCTTTCCGCCGTCGGTGCTCCGGCGGAGCATCAGATCGAGGTCGCCGTGGTCGCCGCGACCGGTCTTGCGCCCCTCGCAGAAGGCCAGGAGCGTGTTCTTCTTCGTCAACACGATGCCGGGGATGCGGTAGGTATGGTAGCCCTCGGCACCGCTGGCGTAGACGTCGGTCATTTCGACGTCCTTTTCGGCTTCCGCGGCGGCAGGGACGTTGATGAGAAACATTGCAGAGATCGCAGCAAGGCTGGCAGTTGCTCGCGTAATCATGGACCTTCTCCCGAGAAGACTTTTCGGATGCACCACCCAGGCGGGGTGCTGGTTGCCAACCCCATCGTACCCTCCACGTCCGGCGCGTCAAGAGTTTCCATGCTCCTGCAAAGCCGCGACCACTGTTGTGCGGGTCTGATTCGTGCTAAGCTAGCGGCCCGGAACGCCCAATCCAAGGAATCCCCAAGGAACCCCCATCATGCAATACACGAAACTCGGCCGCAGCGGCCTGACCGTCAGCCGGCTCTGCCTGGGAACCATGAATTTCGCCAGTGCGACCGGCGAGCAGACGAGCTTTGCTATTATGGACAAGGCGCTGGAACTGGGAATCAACTTCATTGACACGGCCAATTTCTACGGCAAGCCGGCCGGCGGGGGGCTGACCGAATCGCTCATCGGCCGTTGGCTGGCCCAGGGCGGCGGCCGCCGCGAGAGCATCATCCTCGCCACCAAGGTCTTCTGCCAGATGGGCAACCGCGTACACGACCAGGGGCTCTCGGCGGTGACGATTCGCCGGGCGTGCGACGAGAGCCTCCGGCGGATGCAGACCGACCATATCGACCTGTACCAGATGCACCATGTCGACCGCGGGATCCCGACCGACTTCGAGCAGACCAACACGCCCGCCAGGGATTATTGGCGCGACCTTCACAACGTCGACCACGGGGCCGGCTGGGACGAGCTCTGGCAAGTGATGGACCAGTTGATCGCCGCCGGGAAGATTACGTACGTCGGCAGCAGCAATTTTCCGGCGTGGGAAATCGCCCGGGGTAATACGCTGGCAGCGGCGCGAGACAGCATGGGGCTCGTGAGCGAGCAAAGCCGGTACAATCTGTCGGTCCGCATGAACGAGCTGGAGATCAATCCGGCGTGCGAGGCACTCGGCCTCGGAATTCTTCCATGGAGCCCGCTGGCCGGGGGATTGCTCGCCGGGGCGCTCGAAAAGGAGACCGAAGGGCGGCGGGCAAGTATCGAGCCCGGTGAGATCGAGAGGTACCACCGCCAGTTGGAGACCTATGAAACCTTCTGCCGGGAATTCGGCGAAAAACCCGCGGACGTCGCCCTGGCGTGGCTGCTGACCAATCCAGTGGTGACGGCCCCCATCCTCGGCCCGCGGACGATGGCACAACTCACCGGATCGTTCCGGGCACTCGATATCGAGCTTCCGGACGAGATATTGGCCCGGCTCGATCAGATATGGCCCGGTCCCGGGGGCCCGGCGCCGGAGGCCTATGCGTGGTGATAGGGATTCGGGGTTAGGAGTCGCTCAAAAATAAGTTCGGCAATTGGGTCTATAAAGCCGCGACCGTTGGTCGCGCCCCGCGTTACCAAGAGCCGTTCCGAGCGTCGCTCGGCGCGACCAACGGTCGCGGCTTTATGCCGTGTGGCATCCGTATTTGTCGAAGTTGTTTTTGAGCAATTCCTTAGCTTAGGGGTTAGGGTTTTACGTCGTAATTTCTGCGCGCTGTGCTCGCGGGGATATTGCAAATTGAAGATTGAATTTGCAGTTTGCAATTTGCAGTTTGCAATTTACAATTACCCGCTGTTTGGTCAGCTCCATCACCGATAGGAAGCAAGAAGCATGGAAAAACGCGTTTACAATTTTTCTCCCGGTCCCGCGGTGTTGCCGCTTCCCGCCCTGGAGGAGGCCCGGCGCGACCTGCTGGTTCTGCCGGGCGCGGGGGCGTCCATCATGGAAATCAGCCACCGCTCGAAGGAGTTCACCGCGATCATCGAAGCGGCCGAGGCCAATCTCCGGCGCCTGCTGGCCGTTCCCGACGACTATCACGTCCTGTTCCTTTCGGGCGGGGCCCAAATGCAATTCGGCATGGTGCCGATGAACTTCCTGCGCAACACGGGCAAGTCGGCCGACTACATCCTGACCGGCTCGTGGGGCAACAAGGCGATGGAAGCCGCCGCGACGCAGGGCAACGTCCGCGCCGCGTTCGACGCCGCCGGGACAAACTACAACCGCTTGCCCGAATCCGACGAACTCGACCTCGATCCCAAGGCCGCCTACGTCCACATTACGTCGAACGAGACGATCCAGGGCGTGCAGTTTCCCTCGGAGCCGGAGGTGGGCGACGTGCCACTGGTGTGCGACTCCTCGTCCGATCTGCTTTCGCGCCCGGTGCCGGTCGAGAAGTACGGGGTCCTCTACGCCTGCGCCCAGAAAAACCTGGGGCCGGCAGGCGTTACGCTGGTGATCATCCGCAAAGACCTGGCGGACCGATCACCCGACGATCTCCCCCCCATGCTCAACTACAAGGCCATGGCCGACGGCAAGTCGCTGGCAAACACGCCTCCAACGTTCCCGATCTACATGGTCAGGCTGGTGACCGAATGGTTGTTGAATGAAGTCGGGGGTTTAGAGAAGATGGCCGAAATCAACCGGAAAAAGGCGGCTCTCCTGTACGACGCGGTCGACAAGTCGGAAGGTTTCTACCTGCCCCACGCCGAGCCGGACTGCCGCTCGATCATGAACGTTCCTTTCCGGTTGGCCGACGCGGATCTGGACGGCCCCTTCCTGGAACAGGCGGCCGCCGCAGGGTTGGCGGGCCTGAAGGGACACCGGTCGGTGGGCGGTTGCCGGGCATCGATCTACAACGCCATGCCGGTCGAAGGCGTCGAGAAGCTCCGCGGCTTTATGCTGGAATTCTGCGAAAAGAACCGGTAAACTCTGCCGGATTCACTGGCGCTGGGCGTGGATCTTCTCGGTTTGATAGGAGACAATCTGCTGAAGGTCCTTGCGCTCCTTGGCCTCTCGCTTGTGCCGTTTCTTCGCGCGGCAATATCCCAAGTAGCCGCGAATGCTGGAACTCGTCGCCAAGACAAGGCAAATCACCAGATAGCCGGCCACGCTGATCGCGGAGGAAACGATCAGCGGCACGTCGCTGGTTGCAAGTCCCCAAACGAACAGTATCACGCAGACTGCGGCCATGGCACCCAGGATGATCGCTGCGAAGTGCTGGACCTTCGGCAACGCCCGGAGCAGGCACGCAATAAGCACCAACGACACCAGCAGCCGAGTAACGTGTACCGGAAGCAACGACCAGTCCGCGGTTGCCAGGTCCTGCACCGGAACCGCCAGCGCCACCACGATCAGGAAGATGTAAATCGAGATCAGCGCGTTTCTTCCGCGATTCATTTCGAGACGGGTCAACACGCGAACCTCTTCCAGAAAACGGCCGGAAGGGGGGGGGAGCGGCCGCCCGTTCGACTCCTCGTACGGAACCGGTAACTGGTTGGAATTGTCCGACATCATGCGATCAATGTCCGCCGGCGGGCGGCGCGGGAAATTATTTCAGCCACCAAGGAATGTTTCCTGAAACACTCATTTTACCGCCGAAATCCCCCCGAATCAAGCTATATTCCGGTTGTTGTACCCGTCCGGGGCAGTCTATTCCGGTTGTGCGAAAGGAACGGTTCAAAAAAGGGAGACCGCTAATCCGCGTGCCGGGCAACTTCGGCCAGAATTTCAACGGCCCGATCCACGTCGGCCGCCGCGATGCCCAGGTGGGCAACGGCTCGGATGACCGCCGGGCCGGTCGCCAACACCAGGAGCCCCCGCTCCTTGAGCTTTGCGACGAACTCTGCGGCCGTGCCCTGCGAAGGATCGACCTCGAAGTAGAGGATGTTTGTATCAACCGGGCGGTCCCTGTCGGGGTTTTCGCGCACGCGAAGCCCGGCGATACCGCTTATTCCTTCCGCCAGGCGGAGGGCATTCGCATGATCCTCGGCCAGGCGATCGACGTGGTGTTCCAGGGCATATAAGGCGCCGGCGGCGATGATGCCGGCCTGGCGCATCCCCCCGCCGAGGACCTTGCGGTGGCGATGGGCCTCGGCGATCAGCTCGCGCGATCCGGCCAGTGCCGAACCGACCGGGGCGCCGAGTCCTTTGCTGAAACAGATGCCAACCGTGTCGAAGTGCCATGCCCAGCGCGGGGCCTCGATACCGGTGGCCACGACGGCGTTCAACAGCCGGGCACCGTCGAGATGGGTCCTCAATCCGTTTTCGTGCGCCCAGCCGCAGATGGCCTCGACCGTTCCGTAGGGCTGTATCCGGCCGCCGCCGCGGTTGTGGGTGTTTTCCAGCGTGACGAGCCGGGTGCGGGGGAAATGGGCGTCCGGGGGCCGGATAAGCGGCTCGATCTGTTCGAGTTGCATCACGCCGCCGGCGCCCTGAACCGGCCGCGGCGCCACGCCGCAGAGCTGGGCATAACCGCTCTGCTCCAGGTAGAACATGTGGCAGTTCGCCTCGCAGATCATCTCGTCGCCCGGCCGGCAGTGCGCCCGCACGGCGAGCACGTTGCACATCGTGCCCGACGTGACATACAAGGCCGATTCCTTGCCGAGCATTTCGGCGACGCGCTCTTGCAAGCGGTTGACGGTCGGGTCCTCGCCGAACACGTCGTCGCCCACTTCGGCCTCGGCCATCGCCGCACGCATCTCCGGCGTCGGCAACGTGACGGTGTCGCTGCGAAAATCAAGGGGCTTGCCTGTCATCGATCACCCTACTTGGTTCGTGCCGGATTTTTCGAACAACGCTGCAATAACGGTCGGGAAAACCGAATGGCGCTATCACACTTCGCTTGCCAGAGAGGTGAACCGCCGAAATCACCCCTTTCCACGAAGCATCGATAGGGCCAGTGGTTTAGTTCCCAGCAAAGCCGATCTTACACTGAGGGGGGTACTTCTTCAGCACTTCCTGGTACCGCTGTGTCTCGGCGGCGAGCACGACACCCAACGGTATGTGCCGCACGCCGGAGGAAACGTCCTCCTTCGGGTCGGTATACAGGTTGACCATGAGTGCGCCGCCGGTCTGGGTAATGACGGCGCCGCTGAAGCCGGCCTGGTATCCCCGCGGGAAAACGGCCTTCTCCAACTCGAGGGTGAAGTGGGCCTTGAATTCGTCGATGCGGACAGCCGAAAGGAACTGGTTGAGCGTGTAGATGCGGCTGCGCCGACTCGACTGTCCGTCCTCGGCGAGCAGGAACGACGCCTGGTCGATGCCATCGACGTAATGGTCCTTCGGTACCATCGTCGCGAGGCTTGCCCCGGGCTTGCCGGCGATGGACGCCATCGTGTTGAACAGATCGGCCAGGTCGAACAGCCCGTCCGACTTGCGCGGCTCGATCATGCCCTTCCAGTAGACGAACGTCGGCACGCGCACGCCGCCCTCCCAACTCGAGCCCTTGTAACCGCGGAACGGGGAACGGCCGTGGGGTGGGACCTCACCCTCCGGGCCGTTGTCCGAGGTGAAGAAGATCAGGGTGTTTTCGAGCTGGCCGGTCTGCTGTAGGGCGCCAACCAGGCGGCCCAGAATATCGTCGGCCTCGACCATACCGTCGCTGTAGACGGTCCGCGCGGGCGAGCGCCCCGCGTATTTGTCGTTCGGATAGTTGTCGAAATGACACGCCCGGGTGGCATGGTAGAGGAACCAGGGCTTGCGGCTGCCGGCCATCTTGCGGATGAACTTCTCGCTGTAGGCGGCCCAGTCCTGGTCCAGGTCCCTGATCGTCGTCAGGTTGATTTCGTAGACGTTCTCGACCTCCTTTTTGCCTTTCACGCAGTGGACGTTGTTATGGTTGAAGCCGAGCTTCTGCATCATCTTGAACCGGGAAGGGCTCAATGCGACCTCGGGGTTGAAGTATTGGTCCCGCCATTCGGTATACATGTCGGACACGCCGAGGAAACCGTAGTAGTCGTCGTAGCCGACGTTTTGCGGGAGTGAGGCATCGTTCTCGCCCATGTGCCACTTGCCGACGCCCTGGGTCACGTAGCCGAGCTTCTGGAGTATCGCGGGCAGGGTGACCGCGCCGTCAAGGCCGCCGGGTTCGCCGTACATGGGCGGGCGGAGCAGGCCGTGGTGCAGCGGGTTTTGACCCGTGTGGATGGTGGCCCGCGTCGGTGTGCAACTGGGGGTCGAATAGGCCGAGGTGAGGATCAGCCCGGCATGGGCGAGGCGATCCATGTTGGGCGTGGGGTTGCCGACGGTCCCGCCGCCGCCGTTGAAGCCCGGGTCCATCCACCCCACGTCGTCCATGATGAAGACCAGAATGTTCGGCGCTTTGCCGGAACGCTTCTTAAACGCAGCCAGCTTCGCCCGGGCTTCCCTGTCCTGATCGGGATGTTGGATCACCGGCTCCATGTTGTCGGCGATCTTCACCGACAGCCTGTGAATGTACTGGTTGGGATGGTCGTATCCCTTGGCCGTTGTCTGCCCCGTTGTCGACCCGCGGGTGATTTGCTGGGCCTGTGTGGAGCCGGGGGCCAGCATCCCCGCTATGGTCAGAGCCGTTGCAAGTATTATAATGGCGCCTGGAATTCTTGTCTTTTTCACGGGTGTTTTTCCTTCCTGCAAGTTGTTGATTAGTCGCTGATTACGTTCCCGGTTCTCGGCACGGTTGGGTCCTTTGTTGTTTTGACCTCCTTTCTGACCTGAAGCGTCAAGTCACGAGACATCGACAAAGCACAAAAGTCTCCGGCATGATAGCATCGGCAGCCGAAAAGGAAAAGCATGTCGTCCAAGAACCGCTGCCACCTACTTTCGAGGGGCCGGCATGCCGCCAGCGGGTCACCCTGAGAATCGACACCACCGGCACAATCGTTCTGCCCTCAACTCCCGCGTTTATCCCGGAATCACGTCGGCATGATGTGTTTAGCGGCGATTGGCCGATAAGACGATCACCCATGCTTGTCGAGTGCCACTCACCGGTATTGGGATTTGGTAACACCTTCGCCGTTAGGAGTACGATGGCCCCCCCAAGGCCGTCGCTACAATATCGCAAGCCCTCGACGGCCTTGGAAGGCCATCGTACGGAGACGAGAGGCATGATGCCGTTTACTTTTCGAAGCCGGGCAGCCGCGGTTCAACTAGTCGTCGTGACGACGCTGTTGCTGTTCGGACGCACAGGCTCTGCTCAGGAAGCCGGCAGCGGCTTACCCGACTTCGGCGGATGTCTTTGGTGCCGCCCAAAGCTGACGGGCAACTGGTGTGGGATGCGGCCCTGCCTGGCCCAAAGCGGCATTACGTTGGACGCCGACGTGACACAGTTTTACCAGGGCGTGACCGGCGGCGGCCGCCGGCAGAGGTTCAAGTACGGAGGCCACGGGGATTACGTCGTCGACTTCGACTTCGGCAAACTCGGAGTGCAGGAGGGGTTGTTTCTCAAGCTGCGTGCCGAACACCGCTTCGGCGAGAACGTGAATCGAGACACCGGCGCCATCCTTCCGGTGGCCCTGGCGGCCAATCTGCCCGTCTCCGACCGCGAGGACCTGTACCTGACGGATGTCCTGTTCACCCAGGCGCTCTCCGAGTCGTTCATCGTCTTCTTGGGCAAGACCGACACGCTGGACGGCGAACCGAACGCGTTTGCCCAAGGCCGGGGCACCGACCAGTTTTGCAACGCCGCGTTCGTGTTCAATCCGGCCCTGATTCGGACGATGCCGTACTCGACCCTGGCAACCGGTTTTGCCCTGCTTGAAAAACAGGTTCCGTGGTTCACCTTCACGGTGCTCAACGCGACCGACACGGTGAAGACGAGCGGCTTCCGCGAACTTTTTGCCAACGGCGTTGCCCTCGTGCCCGAGTTGAGAATCCCGGTTACCTTGTTCGGCTTGCCGGGGCACCAGCTCTTCGGCGGTAGCTGGAGCAGCCGGGATTTCGTCGCCCTGGGGCAAGATCCGCGTATCATCATCCCCGGCGGCGGTGTTCCGATCGCACGCAAGGCAGGCTCCTGGGCCCTGTTCTACAACTTCGATCAGTACCTACACCTCGACCCACACAAGCCGACACGGGGCTGGGGCGCGTTCGGGCGGGCCGCGATCTCGGACGGAAACCCCAATCCGCTGAAATGGTTTCTCAGTTTCGGCGTCGGGGGCAACAGCCCCCTGCGCGCCCGCGAAAACGACTCCTTCGGCATCGGCTGGTACTACGCGGGCGTGAGCGACGAACTCGGCCCGCTTCTGAACCTTCATGATGGACAAGGGATCGAGTTTTACTACAACGTCGCCGTGACTCCCTGGTTCCACCTGACGCCGGACCTTCAGATCATCGAGCCGGCCAGGCCGCGGGCCGACACGGCTCTCGTATTCGGATTGCGTGCCAAGGCCGACTTCTGAACCGCCCGTTCCTGCCCGATGCGAACACCGCCCCTTCACCCCAGGGTGGCCGCAAGATCTTGACACGCAATGACTTGATGAGATAAAATCAACACAGAAGTCTTGCGTTGGATGGGCGGGGTTGTAGAGGTCAAGCGACAAATCGGGGACAGGATGATCGAAAACGTTGGAGGTTACCGCATGCCCGAGTACGAAGCACTACTTGCCGAGGCGAGCCGTTTGCCGCTTGGCGAGCGAATTCAGTTGATCGAAGCCTTGTGGGACACTGTGCCTGAAGAATCCCTTCCGCCGCTGAGCGATGCATGGATTGCCGAAATCGAGAGGCGATCGGCGGAATACGATGCCGGCTCCGTGCAGGCCGTGCCCTGGGAGCAGGTCAGGGCTGATGCGCTGCGCCGCGCAGGACTGACGGTGTCCGATGATTCCCGTTGACTACCTACCAGGGTGCCATGCCCACGCTCGCCATTCATATTCTTCCCATAAAATTCTGGAAACCCGAATAGTCTCGCGAAGCAGTCGTGAAAACTGTCCCAGTCTTGTATTTCGTCTGTATCCAGAACTAGCCTGTTCATATCAGAGACACATAACGTCACGCATCACCGGGTCGGCGGTGACGATTCTCCATTGGTATTCGGCCCGACCGCCGAGTCCGTTGCATGCGATGGTCCTGCCTTGGGTTGATTGTGTGAGCCGGGCAGCATTCCAAGCATGATTTTGCCGATGAGGAGTTCGACAGGCAAGAGAGCGAGCACGAACATGAAGGCGAAGGGTAGCATTAGGAACCCGGCTAATCCACGATGCGCAGCCATCAGGCCCATCGCGGCGAGAAGCAGAAGGATCGACGAATAGCCGAAGTGCGGCCCAACGTGGCAATACCCGATCCACATGGCCACAGGGAACCACGCCAGAACCAGGGCCGCCGGATACGCCAGCGGGTCGAGGAATTGTAGGTGTGGCGTCAGAAGTCCGGCAACCGCGCAGCCAAGGATGAGTAGCGAGAACGCAATCATTGCATCGACGAGCCAACGCATCGGCGATTCAGGACAGACTCGCACAGGCATTGGTTGACGGAGCCATTCCGTGAGGCAATCACGCATCGAGCCAGTTTCATCGCTCGCGTGCGGTGGATCGTATGGGTTGGGTATCATGATTGAATGGCAGCAACTCGTTATTCTACACAAAATCTCCATTTGCCTCGCAGGGCAGACGAAGACCCAGTGGACGATACCCCATTTTGGTGGATTTGTCAACGATTTGGGACGAAATCGGCCGGGAATCTTGCCAGGGTGCCATGCCCACGCTCGCCGTGGGCATGTGTTGGAGGGCATTTGCTGTCGGTCGCGCAGGGTCGCAACGGAGATTTGGCGTGGGAATACGTTTCCTCCAGTTCCGCATGGCCACGCAAGCGTGGA
>Ga0180432_10005047_pt1 | contig 17789 bp, 9 predicted proteins | sample SS_ome_10_FD_132414 | JGI IMG/M metagenome (GOLD analysis project Ga0180432, IMG submission 132414) | Hypersaline lake sediment archaeal communities from the Salton Sea, California, USA - SS_1_MS_2 metaG | ecosystem: Environmental > Aquatic > Non-marine Saline and Alkaline > Hypersaline >...
CTTCCCGGTGTGCGGCGACATGAGCGTGGACGGCATCACCCTGCCGGGCTGGTTCACCCAGGCGGGAGGCAACCAGGAGATCGAGCAGAGGTACAGCGCGGTGATGCACTACGACGACTGCGACGGATCCTGCGATGAGCACCGCAACATCAACCTGAACATCCTCACCAGCCGCGGCATGCCGTAGGCGGGCGCCGGCGGTTACTGGCGGTACTTCTCCACGTTCTTGGGGTTCTCGATGGCTTCCTTCATTCGCGTAACACCCTTGCGGATCAGGTCCTTGGCGGTGGCGTAGGACAACCGCACGTACTCCTGGTCTTCGCCCTGGTTGCGGGCGCCGAAGCAGGTGCGGCCCAGGACGGCCACGTTGGCTTCGTGCAGCAGGTAGCTGGCCAGCTCCTTGGAGCTGGGCAGGCCCAGTTTCTGGCAGGCGCCGGTGACGTTGGGGAAGACGTAGAAAGCGCCGCGGGGCTTGATGCAGGACACGCCGTCGATCGAGTTGAGCAGGTCCACCACGATGGGGGCGCGCTCGCGGAACTCTTTCATCATCTTGCCGACCTCGTCCATGGGGCCCTTGAGCCCCTCCATGCCGGCCAGCTGGTTGAAGGTGCAGGTGCAGGAGTCGGAGTTGGTCATCATCCGGGTGATCTTTACGGCGAGCTCGGTGGGCATGACGCCCCAGCCGAGGCGCCAGCCGGTCATGGCGAAGGTCTTGGAGCAGCCGTCGAGAATTATGGTGCGCTCCTTCATGCCGGGAAGCTGGGCTATGGAGCGGAACTCCCCCTCCCAGACCATGCGGTTGTAAACCTCGTCGGACAAGACCCAGCAGTCGTGTCGCTTGGCCAGATCGGCTATGACCTCCAGGTCCTCGGGCAACAGGGCGCCGCCGGTGGGGTTCTGGGGGGAGTTGATGATGATCAGGGCGGTCTTGTCGTTGACCCGCTTCTTGAGGTCCTCGGTGTCGATGGAGAACCCCCGCGACTCCAGGAGCGGGGAGGGCACCGGCCTGGCGCCCACGAAGTTGATCATCGACTCGTAGATGGGGAAGCCCGGGTTGGGGTAGATGACCTCGTCGCCCTTCTCGGCGATGCACAGTATGCTGTGGAACATGATCGGCTTGGCCCCGGGGGTGACCACCACCTCGTCGATGTTGCAGTCGAAGCCCGGCCGCATCTTCTTGGTGTCGGCCACGATGGCCTCGCGGAACTGGGGCAGGCCGTTGGAGGGGTTGTAGTGCGTGAAGTTCTCGTCCAGGGCCCGCTTGGCGGCGTCCTTGATGTTCTGGGGGGTGTCGAAGTCCGGCTCCCCGATGGCGAACGAGATGATGTCGCGGCCCTGGGCCTTGAGCTGGTTGACCACCGCCAGCACGTCGAAGGCGGTTTCAGTACCTATTCTGCTCATGCGTTCGGCGAATTTCATGATCTTTCCTCCACTACAAGAAAATAAGAGTTGCGGCGATAAACACCGGAACCAGTATACCTATTGACCATAACATGTAGCCGAAGAAACTGGGCATCTTCAATCCCCTTTCTTCGGCGATGGATTTGACCATGAAATTGGGGGCGTTGCCGATGTAGGTCATGGCGCCCAAAAACACCGCCCCCAGGCTGATGCCCGTAAGGATCACCTCGTGCACTCCGGTGCGGGCAACCGTGGCCCCCAGGTGGGCCATCTCCGGGTTGCGGCCCAGGTTCTCGGCCAGGGCGTAAAAGACCACGTAGGTGGGCGTGTTGTCCAGAAACGCCGACAGGGACCCGGTGGCCCAGAAGAACATCATGGGAGTCTGCACTCCCAGCTCGCCACCGCGGGCGTTGAGTATCAATATGGCCGGGATCATGGTGGCGAAGATGCCGGCGAACAGCGCGGCCACTTCCAGGATGGGATAGAAGGTGAAGTGATTGGCCCGGCGCACGTGCTTGGGCGTGATTATCATTGAGATGGCCGCCAGGCCGATCAGCACCCCCTCGCGCAGGGGGAAGGCGGAAAACGGCAGGTAGTTCTCGTTCAGAAACGCCACCGACAGCACCACGCCGCAGAGCAGCGGGACGTTGTGCCAGTGCCCCAGGATCCGGGTGGGCTTGACCTCCAGGCGGTCGGCCTCGATGGCCGCCATGGGCTCGCGGGTGTACAGGACGGTGTCCAGGACGAAGTAGACCAGCAGCAAAACGCCGACCACCGCGGCCCATTCGGGGATCAGCTTGAAGGTCCACTCGAAGGGCACGCCCTTGAGGTAGCCCATGAACAGCGGCGGGTCGCCCAAAGGCGTCAGGCACCCCCCGATGTTGGCCACCAGGAAGGTGAAGAAGACAATGGTGTGCACCTTCTTGGTGCGCTGCTTGTTGGTTTCCAGCACCGGGCGGATCAGCAGCATGGCCGCGCCGGTGGTGCCCATGAACGACGCCAGCACTGAGCCCAGCGCCAGAAACCCGGTGTTGGCCAGCGGCGTGGCCCGCAGGTCGGTCTCTAAAAAAATCCCTCCCGAGATGATGAAGAGGGCGCCCAGCAGGATGATGAAGGAGGTGTACTCCTGCCCGATGTGCAAAACGGCGTGGTAGTCCATGTACAAAAACATGCCCACCACCGGCAGGCCCAGCACCGCCGAGACGATCAGCTTGTTCTTGTTGGGGTGCCACCACTTGTGGGCGGCCAGCGGGAGGACGGCGATGCACAGCAGCATCACCACGAAGAAGGTCACCCACCAGGGCGACAGGTGCTGGCCTATGTCCGCATGCACCGATCGTACCTATTTGATCACGCCGTGCTTCTTGCCGACTTCGATGAATGCGGCGATGGCCTTGTCGATCTGATCTTTTTCGTGAGCGGCTGAGATCTGCACGCGGATGCGGGCCTGATCCTTGGGAACCACCGGATAGGAGAAACCCACCACGTAGATGCCCCGTTCATACATGTCACGGGCCATGTCCGAGGCCAGCCGGGCGTCGCCGAGCATGATCGGGACGATGGGGTGCACGCCCTCCTTGATGTCGAAACCGGCCTCGGTCATCTTCTTGCGGAAGTACATGGTGCTTTCTTCCAGCTTGTCGCGCAGCGCGGTGGTTCCGGCGATCATCTCGAAGGCCTTCATGGCCGCGACCACCACCACCGGGCACAGCGTGTTGGAGAACAGGTAGGGCCGGGAGCGCTGGCGCAGGATCTCGATGATCTCGGCGCGGCCGGAGGTGAACCCGCCGGAGGCGCCGCCCATGGCCTTGCCCAAAGTGGAGGTGATCACGTCCACCCGGCCCAGCACCCCGCAGTGCTCGATGGTGCCCTTGCCGTGCTTGCCCATGAAGCCGGTGGAGTGCGAGTCGTCCACCATCACCATGGCGTCGTACTTATCGGCCAAATCGCAGATCTTGTCCAGGGGCGCCATGTTGCCGTCCATGGAGAACACCCCGTCGGTGGCCACCATCCGCCGGCGCTTATCCTGGGTCTTCTTCAGAATGTCCTCCAGTTCGCCCATGTCGGCGTTCTTGTAGCGGTGCCGCTCGGCCTTGCACAGGCGGACGCCGTCGATGATGCTGGCGTGGTTGAGCTGGTCGGAGATGATGGCGTCTTCCTTGGTGAGGATGGACTCGAACAGGCCGCCGTTGGCGTCGAAGCAGGAGGAGTACAGGATGGTGTCCTCGGTCTCCAGAAAATCGGAGATCTGTTTCTCCAGCGTCTTGTGGATGTCCTGGGTGCCGCAGATGAAGCGCACCGAGCTCATCCCGTAGCCGTGGGTGTCCAGGCCCTTCTTGGCCGCATCCAGCAGCTCCGGTTTGGATGAAAGGCCCAAATAGTTATTGGCGCAGAAGTTCAACACCTCGCGGCCGTCCTCCACGCCAATCTCGGCTCCCTGGGGCCCGGTGATGACCCACTCGTCCTTGTACAGCCCGGCCTCGCGGATGTCCGCGATCTCTTTCTTCAGATCTTCCTTGACTTTCCCGAACATGGAATCCTCCTGGTTTGCTTTAAGACGGGCGGGCATTGTAGCCTCATGGACGGGGGGCGTCAACCGTGGCATTATGGGGGCTCAAGGAGCGGAAAAATGAGAGTGCTGCTGGCCGGGATGGCTTGTTTTCTGCTGGTTTGGGGCTGCTCGGACGGGTCGGGGACCGACGGGGGGATCGATGCCGTGGAGGATGCCTTCGATGGCGGGGAGGATGATGCCGGCGAGGACGCCGGAGGGGATGCCCCACAAGACGGGACCGCAGAAGACGCGGATGCCGGAGGCGATGATGGCGGTACTTCCGGCGACGGCGACCCTGGAACAGATAGGGCCGTGGACGGCGGCGACGGAAACGGTGATGAGGGCGGGGATGAGGGTGGAGACGAGGTAATAACTCACGAGTGTTCGGTTGGGGAGAAGATCTGTGTCGATCATGTTGCCCGGCGGTTTTGTGCTGATACGCCGCAGGGTCGCCGGTGGCAGGACGAGGAGTGTGCGGCGGGGCAGGGGTGCGTGGACGGGGAGTGCGTATTGGGGCGGTGTTCGGACGAGTGCAATTTGGGGGACGAGGACTCGGGACGGAATTGCGAGCTTTACGACATTACGACCGGGTCGTGGGTGTCGCCGGATCCGGCGGCTTCGATGAACGACCGGTCGCGGGCCTACAACATGTGGCTGCGGCGGGACAGCCTTTACCACGGGGGGGTGGGCAACGCCACCTACACCGATCCGCCCAATTACACCAACGTGGCCTACTGGGGCGGCCTGGGCGACTCGGCCATCTGGACCGGATCGTACCTGGCGGCCGAGGCCTTGCGCTTGATGAACACCGGATCGCCGGACGCCCGCGAGAACGTTAAGGCGCTGGTGGAGACATTGCACCTGTGGTTCAACGTGTCAGGCGATCCAGGAGTATTGGCCCGCTGGGTGACGCCCACCGGGCAGGGATCCCAGGGCGAGCTCAACTGCGGCGTCGACCAGTTTCACCACTGCGGGGTTTCCTTCCAGGGCGACAGCTGGGACTACCTGGGCCACATCAGCCGTGACCAGTACCAGGGGGTCATGCTGGGCTACGCCCTGGCCTACGAGGCGCTGGGCGAGCACGACGAGGCCCACCGGGCGTTGATCCGCGAGGACGTGGTCGAGCTGGTCGAAGAATTGATGACCGAGCGCCAGGTTGACGTGCAGATCACCTGGAACGGGACCGACTGGCCCACCCGGACAATCACCATGCGCCACGCGGTGCTGTGCACCCGCGAGATGGAAAACGGAGCCATCCGCCTGGTCGTCGACAGCGGCGATTTCACCAACTCGATGATGTGGGGGTTCCAGGAGTTCATGCCCAACTGGAAGGATATGATCCACCAGCTGATCCCGGTGTGGAACGCCGACATTCCCCGGGCGGACAGCGGGATCATGCTGCCATCCTTTTTCCGGGTGGCCATGCTGGTCACCGACGGCGTGCCCGGCTACGAGGCGCGGCATGACGCGTTTCTGGATTACTACCTGAACAACCCGGAGGCGCAGGGGGGCAACGTCGACTACTGGATTCTGATGGCCGACGGCTGGTTCTACAACGACGACTGCGGGAACAAGTACTACGCCAACAACATCGCCATGCAGCCCATGCACAACTGGGCCCGCCTGGAGGACGACCCCACCATCCTGGGCCGCATCCGCTCGGAGGTGCTGCTGGCCCGGATGTGGCCGGAGCACGAGCACACCAAGAACTGCTTCTTCTACTACATCTACGGCGCCAACTGGCCCGGCCTGGATCCGGCGGTGATCCAGCTTGCCAACACCCAGTTGGCCCAGTTCCCCGAGCCCCCGCGGATCCGGGTGCCGGTGGATTTGAGAAACGACGCACGCTACCAGCCCCACGAGGACGGCTGCGCCAACCAGACCACCCGCGACAAGGCCGTGGACGTGGGTGAGCGGGTGACCTCCGACTTCATCTGGCAGCGCAATCCCTGGGGCCTGTATGACGAGGGGCACCCGAATTTGACCTACCCGGGGGTAGACTACCTGTTGGCCTACTGGATGGGCCGCTACCACGGGTTCGTCGACGACGACACGCCGGGCAAGTGCCTGGCCTGGCACTGAGGGAGGCCGCAATGTCTCCGAAGGGAAAACCGGCCGGGCTGGATCGGGGCTGGGTGATCGCCAACCACAAGCTGGTGTCCTTTCACGCGGCCTTCCTGACATCCCTGTTGAGCATCTCCAGCGACGTTGCTTCGAGGGTGGACGTGGTCCGCGAGATGTTCTGGAGCCTGGAGCTTTTGATCTCCGCGGCCATCTGGTACCTGGCCTGGCATGTCAACATCGCGATCCACGAGATGGGGCACTATCTGGCCGCGGTGAGGACCAACAACCTCAGGCCCGAGTTGGCCGGGCCCGCGCGGCAGCGGCAGGAGCAGGGGGTTTGGAAACGGTGGCTCTGGTATCTGGAGATGCTGGTGAAGATCCCCTACGGCGCTTTTTCGGGGGTGAACAAGGAATCCGGCAGTTTTCACCCCAGCGTCAAGTCCCAGAACCTGGCGGTCAGCGCGGCGGGCCCCCGGGCCAGCAAGTTACTCAGCCTGGCGACGCTGCCGCCGGGGATCCTCCTGGTGGTCTTGGGCCTCTACCTGGGCGATTTCATACGCGTGCCGGAAGTCCTTCTGCATGTTCTGGTGTATGCGGGGAGGCTGCTGTTCACCATCGGCGTCGTGGCTCTCTTCGACTTCCTGCTGGCGGACCCGGGCATGTACAGGGCCTTCAAACACCGGCAGTCGGATGCGGCCCAAAAGGCCCGCGAGGCGAGGGCGGAGGGGGCCCGCGGCGGGCAGCACAAATGGCACCATGCCCAGCCGGCGGAGATCAAGCGCAAGCTGGAGATGCACCGCCTCCAGGAAATCACCCTCCCCGACGACCGGCTGGTGTTCGCCCCCTGGGAGTTCCGGAATTCGATCATGGGGGGCCGCCACACCGAAGAAATGGGCGGCAACCTGAGTTTCCAGGAACTTATGTTTCTGCCCCTGACCGCCCGGGATTACATCGAGGCCCAGCGGGTGACCAACGACCTTCAGAGCCGGGTCATCCAGATCATCCAGGACTCCGAGGGGCTGAACTTCGTGGGCATCGGGCTGGAGGGCGGGGTGGTGGCCTCTTACACCCGGAGGAAAGGAGATCTGATTCCCGAGGAGCGTGCGCTCAAGGTCGCCATCCAGGCCATCGAGGAGTGCGGATTCGTGCCCGACCGGGACGTCTGCCTGGCGTTGGACTCCGCCGCGAGCGAGCTCAGCAATGCTTATCGCGAAAAGACCGGAGAAAAGGAGTCCATCGGGCAGTACCTCTTCTGGAGGGCCGAGGATCCCCGGGTGATGACCACCGACGAGCTCGTGGACCTCTACACCCGCTGGGTCCGGGAGTATCCCATCGTGTCGCTGGAGGACCCCTTCGGCGAGGACGACTTCGAGGGCTGGAAGAAGCTGATGGACCGGCTGGGGGACGATATCCTGATCATCGGGGACGATCTGGTGACCACCAAGGATACCACCATCAAGAGATGCGCCGAAGAGGGTCTGATCAACACCGCGCTGATCAAGGCCAACCAGATAGGCACCCTGAGCGAGACCCTGCTGGCGACCTCGGTGGCCAAGGAGAAGAACTTGGCCCTGGTGGTTTCGCACCGCTCCAAGTCGCCCAACGAAGTCATGGAGGCGGACATCGCCTTTGCCGTCGGGGCGCTGGGGCTGAAATGCGGCGGCGGAAGCAACACGGAGAGGTTGATCAAGTACGGCCGGGTCGTCGAGCTGATAGAGCTGGCCCGCAAGGGCGCCAAGATAACCAGGAAGCTGGATGCCTCCCTGCAGATAGCCAGCATCAGCGCGCACGAGGAGCCGACCAACGCCGGCATTCCCACCGTCGGCGTCGTGATCAGGCTCGACAACGGCGTGAAATTCACCGCGGCCACCCCCCTGGGCACCTCGGCGGGCGAGGACGAGGCAATTCACCTGGTAGACACGATCATCGAATCCGGTCCCCTGACCCGGAAGCACCCGGAGGTTTTTTCCTACCGGGAAAAGGAAAAGAGCTATCGTTTCGCGGAAGGCGTCGACGCCGAGACCATCGCCGCCAAGAACAACGACGAGCTCTCGGGGCTGTGGATGCGGGCAAAGCGCTACGGCGGAAAGGGCTGTTTGAACGCCGTGGCGAACGTCGAGGAGGTCATCGCCCCGAGGTTTCTGGGCAGGCGCATGTCCGAACTCGGCAGCCTGGTGGACATCGATCGCACTCTGCTGATGCTCGAACTGGACCTGGCCGTCAGGCGGGGTAAGATCGACCGCGGCGCTCCGGCCGCCGAGAAGATCAACGTCATGCAGAGGAAGGCCAATCTCGGCATGAACGCAATACTTTCGGTTTCCCTGGCTCTGGGCCGCCTGCTGGCGGCCAGGGAGGGCAAGGAGCTTCCGGATCTACTCCAGGCCTTGGAGGGCCGGATCGACCGCGACTACCTTTATTCGGTCAAGGAGCCGGACTGAGATATATCTTCAGCGGTCGTCCGGCCCGGGGATGGAGACGTCATTGGCCGCGCAGAGGTCCTCGAGATCCTTCAGCGACCAGGTCGAGTCGAAATCGTAAAACTCGCGGTAGGGCCGCTGGAGAAGCTGCAAGACTTCGAAGGTTTGGGGATCGCAGCAGTCGGGGGCGGACTTGGTGGCCTGGTCGAGCGGGACGCCGCTCAACTTCAGGGGCATCAGGCAGGTTACGTTGCCCGGGTGAAGATGCAGTTTGTCGAGCCCGTTCTGAAGAATCTTTTTCTTGGCCCGCAGCACTTTCCTTTCGCCCACCTCGTACAATACCTGCATGTATTTCTCGAAAAGAACCCACTCGTTCACCAGAAGACAAATCTCTATGATGTCGAAGGCCCTCCAGAAGGAAACCGGTTTCGGGAGAGAGAGGAAGCGGCCCAGCATGAAGGCGCCCGCCTTCAGGCCGGAAACGCCCTCACGGCGGCATTTTGCCAGGGCTTTCTTGAAGAAAGTCTTTTTCTGGTCCGGCTTCAACATGTCGAATACGGTGTGCTGGTTCAGGTGGTCGCCCAGTTCGCTCACTAGGATCTCGTCTACATAGATGGACTCATGGGTGTCGAACCAGGCCCTGACCAGCTTGCGGGCCTCGTCCTTTTCGCCCCGCAGCTCGAGATTGACCAGGCGGACCAGCTCGTTGAGTGTGAAGATCTGGTCCAGCTTGAGCCCCCGAACCAGTTGCTGGTAGTACCGGTAGGCGTAGGCCATGTTGTCGAAGACTTCCCGTTCGCCCTCCTCGAACTTTACCTTTTCGCCGTTCATGTAGCGGATCAGCCGTGCGGGCTTGAACTTGGCCTTGCCGGCAAACACCGCCTGTCTCCGGGACGATATCGTGACCCAGTCGCCTTCGTTGATCTCGGCTCCGGAGGAGTTGACAATTCGCCCCTCTTCAAGCACGGCCACTCCCTGTTTTTCCAGGCTCAAGAGCGCCGGGATGCCGAAGCTCCGGCATATGGTCACGACATGAATAGCCGCGGAGGTCAGGCTCAGGATGGCGTTCATCTCCCGCATCACCACGGTGTCGCTGGGCACGAAGGATTTTTTGCACAGGCATACCGACTCTCCGCGCCGCTTGGCTCTCAGGGCCGTATCGGCCGAGAAGTAGATCTGGGCGCTCACCGCCGATCGGGGAATGATGGATATTCCGGGGCTGAACAGGTCCAGGTTCTGGAAGGAGCTTTTTTCTATGGTGTCGGACTCCATCTGCTTGATGTGATAGGGGAGGATCAGCTCGGGCACTTTTCTGCGGGTAATCGTGCCCTCCTTGAGCAGGTTGATCGTCGAGATGAACGCCGCCCGGCCGGACATCTCCGTCCGGTTCAACTGCAGGAGCGCGAAGAACTGGTGGCCTTTCGACGCCTCCGCCGCGAACTCGATTGTTGCCGGGGATTCAAACTCCCGCTCGATCTCCCGCAGCTGGGGGGAGAAGAAGGCCACTGCCGAGAAGTCGTCTTTGATCTCACTTCCGTCTTCAAAGGAGATCTGCTCGGGCTCCACCGTTCCTGTCATGATGTCTTCACCGAAGATGTTGTGGGCGAACTCGAGTTGAAGACCCTCTCCCGACTGGGAATTGCGGCTGTACAGGACTCCCACGTAGGATTGGGCATCCCTCACCGAGCACACCATTTTTTGCATGATGATCGAGGGGTAATGCTGCTCTCCCCGTGAAAAAGTGATCAGCAGGTCGGTGTTCTTCTCGAAGTAGTCGCGCGACTGATTCAGCAGGAAGGCGGCCTGGCGGAAGGGATCTTCGAGCAGGCTGCGGTCGCGCTTCCGCACGGCGGTTGACATCCGATCTATCAAGTCGTTCACCTCGTCCAGGGAGCGGGCGCGATTGATTTTTTCTCGAAGCGGTTCGTAGGCCTCCCGGTCTTGCGATTTGAACAGGTTCTTGAGGTTGTTCAGGTAGATCCTTCTGGCCACCCCGGCGCCGTATTTGTCCTCCAGCACCGGGAGAATGCCTTCGGTTACTCCCACGTTGAGATAGGTGGGCATTACTCCCGGGATGTAATCGGGCATGGCGCACCGAATGGCGAATATCAGCGGGTCGTTTGAGGCTCCCAGTTTCTGCCCGGTGAGCCGCTCCAGGTCCCCGAGCGCCGTGCCCAGGTAGTCCTCCCAGTTTGTCTCCCATCCGGTGTAGGTGTCGGCGGTGAGAATGACGAAGTCGGGCACGGGATAGCCGAGCCGGCTTAATTCCAGCAAGGTGATGCCCTTGTGGCTGATCCGGGTCGCCGGGTAGGTTTCCTCGCTCGATGACGGCACCGCGAAACGGTTCTCCACCAGGCCGGCGGTGTCGAGTTTGCTTTTCAGTTCCTGGATGTTCCGATTGGTCAGTTCGTCCAGTTTCTTGCGAGCCGCCGGATCTCCCCGGCGGGCCCGGAGGATCGCCCCCATGTGCTCGCGGGCCTGCTCCAGGTCGGGTCGGCACAACAACGGCAGATCGATGTCGCGGATTGCGATTTCTTCAGGACCATCGCCGGCGTTTTCCCTGGTCCAGTACTCGGCGATCGGCGGGGAGTACCCCGGCAGCCGCCGGACGCCCTTCTTCTCCTCCCCGCAGCGGTTTTCCGCGCTGCACAGCAGGCTCCGGGAGTTGGGAAAGTTACCGCGGACCCTCACCCGATCGATGTTGTATCGATATTTACCGGACTGCATTCGCCCCATTTACCCCGGAAAATATCATACCGGAGTCAGTCTGACAACCCGACGAAAAACCGGGAAATTATCAATCAGGACGGTTTTCTGGCGCGACGCCGGGCCTGACCCAAAGCCAGCCAGGCAATAAGCGTCAGGACCGCCGGGCCGGATCCAACGCCGCCGGTGGAGCCCTGTGGCCTGCCAGGACTGCTTGAGCTGCATCCGCCCTTGATGCCTCCACTGTAGTCGCCGTTTCCGGCGTCGGTGCCGGAGCCGGAGTCGGTTACGATGTCGGCGCCGGCATCTGTGCCGGTGTCGGTAACTGTGCCGGCATCATCACCCCCGACACCTGCGTCATCTCCGCCTCCGCCGGCGTCTTCATCGGGCGGCACGCATCCGTTGTCCACGGTTCCGTCGCAGTCGTTGTCGATGCCGTCGCCGCAGGGATCATCCCAGGCGGTGGGCACGCAGCCGCCGGTGGCGGTCAGGGCGTTTTTTACGAAGTCCGTCCACGGCTCCAGGCGGGTGAAGCGGGCGTCGCCGGTGCAGTCGGAGGTCAGGATGTCGTGGGCCACGCCCAGGAGCACGTCGTCGTCGGCAAAGAGCGGGCCGCCGGAATCGCCGGGGCAGGCGCCGACTTGGGCGTTGAGCGACTGGGAGTACACCTCTGAGATGGTGCCCGAGCGGGTGTTGCGGCTGCCCGCCGAGGAGCTGTCGCCCGCGACGGTGTTGCCGAAGCCCACGTGGCGCACCGGCGCACCGCTCGCCACCGAGGCCCTTCCCTCGAAGGCCCAGCGGTAGAAGTCGAACTCGAAGTCCTCTGCCAGCAGCATGGCGGCCAGGTCTTCGCTCACCCCGGTGCCGCCGGAAGTCTCCCGGATCTCCGCGACCAGGTACTCGGCGTCCCGGGTGGCCACCTGCAGCGGGGCCGGTCCCACCAGCACCCGCCACTGGTCGGCGGTGGTGCCGCTGGTGCAGTGCTTGGCGGTCAAAACCACCCGCTCGGAAATCGCCGTGCCGGTGCAGCCGCGCCCTCCGGGGATGACCACCAAAACCACCCCGGGATCGTCGTCGGCCGGAGTGCCGCCCACCACCGGGGTTGAAACCGAGGAAAACTGACCGTTGCCGGGACCGCAGCCGTAAAACATCGTAAAAACAACCAATGCGCCTATTCTGTTCACGTCTTGATTGTACGGTGATTTACAGCCGGTGTAAACCGATAAGGTTTTAAAGCGGGGTGACCGTCCCCGAGGGCCAGTCGATCTCGCAGACGTACCAGTCCTGGTCCTCGGTGGTGAGGGTTTCGTTGAAGGTCTGCACCAGGGCGCCGTCGATGTAGACGTTGACGGTCACCGGGTTGGGGGTGTTGTTGACCGAGCCGGGGTAGTCGTGGACGAAGACGGTGTATACCCCGTCGGCCGGGTCGGAGATGTTGATGTTCTCGGGGCCGGTGCCGGGGATGTCGTCCAGGTCCAGGTGGGGGTCGTCGCCGTCGTAGCCGTTCACCCCCCAGTCGGGGGGGAACCAGCCGGTGCAGTTCATGAAGTAGCAGTCGCCGCTGGTGCGCGGGTTGCCGCCCGGGGAGAGCAGGTGCAGGTCCATGTCGTCTCCGGAGTGGGTCCAGTACATCTCGATCCACAGATCCTCGGTGGGAGTGACCGTGGCCGCGGCGCGGCAGGGCCGGCTCATTTGCCCCAGGTCGTTCTCGACGATCAGCTCGGCAATGTAGGTGCCGGCCAGGTCGACTTCGGTGTAGCGGTTGGCCCCGGTGCCCACCAGCCTCGCCGCCGAACCGGCGGGGAAGGAGACGATGGACCAGTGGTAGTCGGTTATGGTCCGGTTGTTGGTGTCGTAGCTCTGATCGCCGTACCAGGTGATGGTGGTAAGCGGGACCGCGGATACCGGGTCCACCGAGCAGATGGCCACCGGTCCTTCGCCGCCCGGATAGAGGCCGAAGGCGTTCAGGTCGATCCTGATCTCATTGGTGTCCTTGTCGTTTCCGAAGACGGAGAGCACGCCGACGTCCTGGCCGTGGGTGGCCGGGTCGTAGCCCAGGCCCACCTGGAGGATGTCGCCGGGATCGAAGGAGGTGCCCGGGGCCGGTCCGGTGAGCATCGAGAACTCCACATCGGGCGTGTTCTGGGTGATCTCCAGGCGATCGATTACGCAGGTGTCGTTGCCCACGTTGGAGAGCACCAGGTCGGTGGTGGCCGACTGGCCCACCTCGATGGAACCGAAGTTGACCGCGAAAGGCGTGGCCAGGATGTCGCACACGTTGGGATCGGAGCGGCCCAGCAATTGTACCGTGCCGGTCAGGTTGGTGGCCGGATCCGAGGTTATGTCCGAGGAATAGATTTCGGCTCCGCCGGCGTCCGAGCCGGGCGTCTGGGGGTAGTACTGGACGTCCACCGACACCTGCGCACCCACCGGCAGGGTGGTGGGCAGGTTGAGGTTGGGCAGGTTGGTCAGGCTGAAATCCTGGCTGGAGCCCGTGGCCATGATCACGTCGTAGAGGTCGACCTCCAGCAGTCCGCAGTTGGTAAGGGTGAAGTTCTTACTAGCGGTGGTGCCGGTGACCACGTTGCCGAAGTCCAGCACCATGGGATCCGGGCAGATCCGCGGGGCTATGCCCTGCCCGCGCAGAACCACCTCCACCTCGGGCTCGTTGACGTCGTCGGAGATGACCCTCAGGCTGGAGAGGTGCTCGCCGCCGTAGAAGGGGACGTAAACGGCGTAGACTGCGATCTCGTCCCCCGGCGAGAGCACGCCGGGCACGTTGTTGTTCTTGTCCACCTCGAAAACGAACGTGGAGCCGCCGTAGATGACCACGTCCGAGATCTGCAGCTGCCTGAATCCCAGGTTGCGGATGATGATGTCCCGGCTGATGCGCTGCTCCATATTGGCGTCGCCGAACTCCACGATGATGGAGTCCTTGTCGTCGTTGCTGCAGATCTCCCCCACTCCCTGGCAGGGCTGCAGCTGCTGATCGCCGACGCAGTCCGAGGCGCAAACCTGGATTCCGAGGACTCCCTCGCCGGTTAGATTCACCGTGATGATCTGGTGCTTCGGAGTGTTGAGGGTCAGTACGAAGGATCCGCTGTCGGTGTCGACTTCTGCGGGGACATAGGTGATCTTTATCACCAGGTGATCGCCGGGGATGGCGTTCGAGTTAACGCTTTCGATTAAAAAGTCCAGGCTGGTGGCGGGATCGATCGACAGGTTGACCAGCGTCAGGTTGCCGGTGCCCTCGTTGGGGATGAACAGGTAGCGGTAGGCGAAGGTGTTCACGTCCACCGGTCCGAAGTCGATGTCGATCACGTCCGATTCGGGAATGGGGGACAGGTCGACCGACTGGGGAGGGGAGTCGGTGGTGCCGGCGTAGTAGTTGTCGGCCTTAGCGCCGGTTTCGTGCAGGGTGTCGTCGTCGCACCCGGAGCCAACCAGAAAAAGCACCGGCAGGCTTACCGCCAAGAGGTACGCAGTACGTAGCATTCAACTCTCCTTTTCTTACGGGTATTTTGGGGCCAGAGCGGTGGTTTTAGTCAAGGGGATTTCCAAAAAAAACAAGAAGGTAGGAGCCTGTCACACTTTTGGGTATATGGGCTTCAGGCGGGCCTCGAGGCGATATGCCAAGTACTTCCAGACGAGTACGGCCAACGGCCACCACAATGCGATCCACAAGGGGACGCCTGAATGTAGAGGATCTCGATCAGCGGACCGGTTAACATGAAAATCAGGAGCAATTTGAAGTCGTGCTTGCGTTGATTGCCAGGTTGCCGGCGGTCTTGAAAAGCGCCCGGGTCTTGCGCCGAGCGTCGAGGAGCCGGTCGCGGGCTCAATTGGATTCGCCCTCCTCCTTTACGCGGACCCGCCAACGGCGCAGGACCTTGCCGTTCGGGTCGCGCAGCTCCATGATGTGCACGCCCGGGCGGAGCTTCTTTCCCAGGCCGGGGAGGGTCTTCACGTTTATCCCGTCGATGTACAGGGTGTTTCCGCCGGACTCGGCGGCGCCCGTCTCGGCGGTTTTCTTTTTTGGGGATTTCTTGCGGCTCTTCTTGGTCCGGCGCCGCCGGGAGCTCTTTTTCTTCTTCTTGTAGCGCTTCTTTTTCTTGCTTCGCGAGGTGTATTTGCGCCGGCGCTTTTTCTTCTTGCGCGACCGGTAGCGCTTGCGCCGCTTCTTCTTTTTCTTGCTCTTCTTTACGGTTTTCTTTTTCTCTTCTTCCTGGGCCTTTTTCAAAAGCGCGGCCGCCTTGGCGGCCTCGTCGGCCTTTCTGGCCTCCTCGGCTTTTTTGGCCTCTTCGGCCAGCTTCTCGGCTTCTTCTGCTTTTCGGGTTTCTTCTGCTTTTCGGGCCTCTTCCGCTTTTCGGGCCTCTTCCGCCTTTCGGGCTTCCTCGGCCTTTTCGGTTTCCGCGTCCTTGGGGGTGGCCTTGGCGACCTCTACCGGCGTGACCGCGGCCGGCCGGGTCTTTTCGGTTTTGGACGAGCCGGAGTCGCTCAGCAGCAGGGCGACCAGGCCGCCGCCCAGCACTGCTCCGACCACCACCAGCACCAGATAGGACAGCGTGGTTTTTTTCTTGTGGTCTTCTTCGGTGGTGTATTCTTCGAACTCGCCGGTGGCGGCCTCGGGTTCAAAGGGCACTTGCGGTTGCTCGTCCTCGAAGAGATCTTCAATCCCGGTAGGTCCCGCCTCCGGCTCTGCCGGCAATGCCGCCTTTTTCTTTGCCTGGGGCCTGGGCGGTAGCCGCGCGGGGATCTTGTCCTCGGCCACTCCGGTACGCTGGGGGAGCGATTCGGACTCCATGGTGGGCGGGGAGGTGTCCAGGTCCTTGTCCAGATCGTCGTAGCGGACGCGGTACTGCGCCAGGCGCCGGGCCTTGAGAGTCTCCATTTCCTCCCGGGTGCTCTCGACCTCGGTGGCCACCAGGTCGTCGTCCTCGTAGTCGGGGCCCTGGTCAAGTTCAGATAGCTCCACCCGGACGGTTTCCTCTTCGTCGTCCTCGTCGTCCACATCCGCGAAGGCCTGCTTGTCCAGGCCCGGGGGCCAGCCCTCCTCGTCCTTGCCCAGCACCAGGGTGTCGAGCTCGCCGGCGGCCGAGGCTTCCATCTTGGCGATGTGCCGGGCCTCCGGGCGGAGCTTCTCGGCCAGCTCGGCCTCCTTGGTCAGATCCCGCTCCTCCTTGTTGATGTCCTCCTTGAACATGTCGTGCATGAATCCCGACAGCCCCGAGGTGGAGAAGCGCAGGTTCTTGGAGACCAGAAAGCCCTCCAGCTCGTCGCGCCAGTCGGCTGCGGAAGGGTAGCGGTCCTGGGGATTCTTCTTCAGCGCCCGGAGGACTATGGCTTCCAGCTCCTTGGGGATGGCGGGATTCAGCTTGGTGGGCGGCTTGAAGGAGGCTTCGCGAACCTTGCGGAGCACCTCCAGCTCGCTATGTCCGATGAACATCTCCGACAAGGTGAGCATCTCGTAGAAGCAGATGCCCAGGGAGAAGATGTCGGTGCGGTGATCCAGGGGCTTGCCCCGGGCCTGCTCGGGGGACATGTAGCTGTATTTTCCCTTGAGCACACCGCTGGAGGTCTGCGCCTTGCTGCGGGAGGCCTTGGCGATTCCGAAGTCGGCGATCTTCACCTCGCCGTCATAGGAGACGATGATGTTCGGCGGCGACATGTCCCGGTGGACGATGTTGAGCGGCTTGCCGAAACGATCTCGCTGGTTGTGGGCGTTGTGCAGGCCGTTGAGCACCTCGATGAAGATGTGGCAGGCCAGCTCCACCGGTGTTTGCAGGCGCCGGCTCTTTATCTTGCGGGTTATTTCCGAAATGTCCTTGCCGTGGACGTACTCCATGGAAAGGAACAACATGTTCTCGATGCAGCCGAAATCGTAGATGGGGACGATGTTGACGTGGTTGAGGTTGGCGGCCAGCTTGGCCTCGTTGACGAACATATCCACGAACTGGTGATCGGAGGACAGATGCGGCAGCATGCGCTTGATGGCCACCAGCTTCTCGAAGCCCTCGGCCCCGTAGGCCATGGCGCGGAAGATCTCGGCCATGCCCCCGATGGCGATGCGCTTGAGGAGCACATACCGGCCGAAACTGGAGGGTTCAAAAGACATTCACCCACCCGGTTGGTGTCGAAATTCTATTGTAAGTCAAACCACTTGGGGCGTCAATTTGCCGATCGCCGCCCGGATCCTCCCTTGACATGAAAAGGGCTAAGGTCCAAAATGAACACGATTGCTCAAATTGGCGTCTTATCTCAAAGACGATCCAGAAAGCCAAAGGAGCTAATCATGCGCAGATTGGTAGTTTTAACGGTGGCCGGGCTGCTGCTCATCTCCGCTCCCGCCCTGGCCGACTTTTTCGCCCTGGATGTGGATGCCCAGGCCGGCTACTCCAGTTTCGCCAATATCAGCGTTTCAGACGAGGTCAGCACCCTGGCCGGTGGAACATTCGGGGTCCGCGGCAAACTCGAGATCCTGTTCTTGTGCGCGGTCATCGACTACCAGCATTTCTTCAACAACGCCGACTTCATGCATTTGGGCCTGGGGGCGGACTTCAAGTTGCCCCTGTCGGTGGTGGAGCCCTACGTGCGCGGCTCGCTGTGCCTGATCCTGCTGACCGGTGAGCCCGCGGCTTTCGACCCCGAAC
>Ga0180432_10005048_pt1 | contig 17788 bp, 17 predicted proteins | sample SS_ome_10_FD_132414 | JGI IMG/M metagenome (GOLD analysis project Ga0180432, IMG submission 132414) | Hypersaline lake sediment archaeal communities from the Salton Sea, California, USA - SS_1_MS_2 metaG | ecosystem: Environmental > Aquatic > Non-marine Saline and Alkaline > Hypersaline >...
GGGGTGTTCTGACACACTATTTCGGCACCGACGATAGATTTATTGTCGACATGCTTATAGTGAAGTCTGTTTATAGAGTCCCACCACTTTGTTTCTACGACCAGGTCTTCTATTGTCACGTTGGTTTCCGATTTCACCTTAACCTTGAATACCATCCCGCTGGCACGATCGAGCGGAACAAATCCGCCGTGACAGATCTCGATGGATAGATTTCCGATTTCCTCCGAGATAGCGGTGGAACCGATCGCTAAAAAGGAGAAAACAAGAAGAAACACGGCCAGCCTGAAAAATCGTTTTTTCACAGACTACCTCCTAAAAATTTTGCATATTCATAATTTTAGTATGGGGTTATATATATTGTCAATTCATTATTATCGCGGTGTTATAAGGGTACATTACAGGGAGGGCGAAGATATTCGGGTTGTTTAATTAAAAGAGTTTTTTTCATTGAGAACGAAAAACAGAAAAAAACGACGTATTTTTCAAATCATGTCTACAATCGACCGAACTTAAAAAATGACGGTCCCCCGCAATGATCCATATCCAAAAAAATGGACTGAGGTTGAATATGACCGAACTGTTTTTCGGCGCTCCAAGAAAAGACGCGGGGATATCTATCTCCGTTTTCGGCTCGTCCCGTATTAGATTTGTGGAAAATTAATTTGATGGACCGGTGGGCCGTGTCGGGATGGAACCGTCGACTCTCTGCTTAAGAAAGCAATCCGGTTTTATCGATAATCGATGGTCTGCATCATGGGGTTCGGCTATTTAGAAAAGAATAAAATCATCAGATCCAACAAGACTACCCCTTTTCTTTCCTTTTGAAAACCTTTATCAGTCTACCGTCTATGGCCGCCAGGCCCAGAAATATTATTCCCATCCCCACAAAGGCGTTCCATCCAAGACGCTCTCCTAAAATCAGATAGCCCAGAAATATTGCATTTATGGGGACCAGAAATGTAACGAGAAGACTGTTTGTGGGGCCGGCAACGGCTAATATACGGAAATAGATAAGGTACGCCAATGACGTACTTATCGCCGCAAGTCCGAATAGGGCCAGAAGTGTCAAGACACCCGGAGATAGATGCCAGGGCCGTTCTATAAACAGCGCCAGGGGAGTGATCATGACACTTGAGCTGCAAAGCATTCCGGCTGCTACGACAAGTGTGCTCATGTTTTTAAAACGACGCCCATAAATGGCCCCGAATGCGTAACATAACGATGCTCCTAAAACGGCAATTTGCCCGATTACCTCAATACCAAATCCACGCAGGGATTCAATCCCGATTAGAACGGTAACTCCCAGCCAGCCTATTAATACCCCGGCAACTCGATTACCAGTCAGTCGTTCTTCCCGGGTTAATAAATGGGCAAGGATAACGCTGAAAATAGGTGTCGTGGCGTTTAATATGCTGGCAAGGCCGCTTTCAATATGTGTCTGCCCCCAGACTATCAGACTGAAGGGAATTACATTGAACAATGCGCCCATAATAAGGAAAGCACCCAAGATATTCGGTGATGACGGCATCCGTTCCTTTTTAAAGTGCACAATTATTAAAAGAATTATAGACGCAATCGTAACCCTGAACATCACTATCGTCAATGGTGTCATTTCTCTTACGGTAACACCGATGAAGAAAAAGGAACCGCCCCATATAATAGACAAGATTAATATCAGTACCCATTCCTTGATGCCCATAACGCGGTTGACATCCTCGGATCCCGGCAAATCAGGTTTCTTTTTAGCGGGCTCGGTTGTTGTCATATATAGTTCCTTTCGATTCATCACAGCGATTGTTTAGAGTGTTTTATCCGCCTCAACTTTATTGTGGTGAAAGAAAGTTTTCAGCGGAAATACCAGACAGTTTTTTAAAAGGCATTGAATAATGCTGAACGCTGCAAAGATTATTAAAGAAATGTAGTTTTTGTTTAAGGGTTCAAAATGCAAAGGTCAGGAAAATTCCCGACCTTTGTTTGATATTAATAGTTCTGGTGGGCCGTACTGGGATCGAACCAGTGACTCTCTGCTTAAAAGGCAGATACTCTACCGACTGAGTTAACGGCCCAAAAGGTTAACCTGTTTTTCAAACTATGAAGATAGAATAAAATGTCTGATAAAGTCAAGAACTTTTTCGTATACAATAACTCGAATGAGTTTCCCGGCATAAACAACGGAATGCTGAAAAGATATCCGTCACCTCACCCGAATGTCCGCTGCGAGGCGACCTCAAAAGCGGACGCCGCCCGGCTCTTCCATATTAGTATGATTTTCAAAACAGGCAAATTCCTTTAGAAATGATAGCTTGATCATGCCGGTCGGCCCGTTTCTCTGCTTTCCAATGTTAATCTCGGCTACACCCTTATTCTCTTCTACAGACCACTCATCATCAGGTTTCTTTTGACGATAAACGTCCTCTCTGTAGATAAAGATGATAAGATCGGCGTCCTGCTCCAATGCTCCCGATTCCCTGAGATCGGCCAAGACAGGCCTCTTGTTTTCCCGGCTCTCCACTGCCCTGCTAAGCTGGGAGAGGGCCACAACCGGAACGTTCAGCTCCTTTGCCATCGCCTTGAGGGACCTCGATATCTCCGATATCTCCAGGTCCCTCCTCTCCGCCCTCCCCATTCCCGTCATAAGCTGGAGGTAATCCACCACGATAAGGCCTATATCCTTTTCCGTCTTCAGTCTTCTGGCCTTTGCCCGCATCTCAAGGGGATTCAGGCTCGCCGTATCGTCAATGGTGATGGGCGCATCGTAAAGTATACCCGCCGCCCTTCCCAGCTTGTCCCATGATTCCTTCAGTGTTCCGGTCCTCAATCTCACCAAATCAATTTTTGACTCCGATGATAGGAGCCTCAGAGCGAGCTGCTCCTTTGACATCTCAAGGGAGAAAACCAATACGGGGACCTTGTAGTTCACTGCACAATTTCTCGCGATATTAAGTGCCAGGGACGTCTTCCCCATGGATGGGCGGCCCGCTATGATTATCAGGTCGGAGGTCTGAAAGCCGGATGTTTTTTTATCCAATTCGTGAAAACCCGTAGCAATTCCACTGATCGGCTCTATCTTATCGTACAGCTTCTCAAACTTCTTATAGCTCTCATTTATGATCGGTTTTAGATCTGAATAATCCGTGGTTATTTTATATTCGGATATTTTAAAAATCTTGCTCTCGGCATCGTCCAAGATATCGTCCACGCCTTTAGCCGCCTCGTACGAGTCGGCCGTGATCTCGCCCGAGATCGTAATCAGGTTTCTGAGAATCGACTTCTCCTTTACTATCTTTGCGTAATACTGGATGTTTGCGGCGGTGGGGATGTCGTCGACGAGGGAGGTGAGATATGCAAAGCCGCCCGTGTCCTCGAGCCTTCCCCGCTTCTTTAGCGCGTCCGACAGTGTCACGATGTCCACCGGCTCGTTTTTGTCGAAGAGGTCGATCATTGCGGTGAAGATGTCTCCGTGATTCTTCCGGTAGAAGTCGGACGGGGAAATGATGTCGAGGACCCTGGCTATGGCCTTGTCTTCCAGGAGGATTCCGCCCAATACCGATTTCTCCGCATCGAGACTCTGGGGAGGAATCCTCAATATCTCCTTTGCCGCCTTGTCTGAAATAGGTGTGGCCATATCATCCTCCCGGGATTATCGCTGTGGGATCTATTTCAATTATACACAAAGGACGCAGGGGATACAATACATTTCAGGAGGGATTCAAGTTTATATACATCCGCACATCCGTTTTTGCCCATCAGTAAACCAATTTAGATATTGTCCGTGCTTTTAAGGAGAACATCGTTTTTTTACTAATGTCTTAGTCTTTTTCTCCCTCCCCGGCTCGAGTTGAGCTACTCTTCCCTCAGGACCTCGATTTTGAGATTTGCCACAACTTCGGAAAAGAGCTTCACCGAGACGGTGTAGTCGCCGAGCCGCTTGATCGCCTCGTCGATGACTATCTTTTTCTTATCCACATCTATCCCCTCCATCGAGAGGGCCGCGGCGATTTCGGTGGACGTGACCGAGCCGTAGAGCTTGTCCTCCTCCCCGGCGGGCTTTAACAGCGTCAATGTGAGGGTCTCGATCTTTTCCTTTAAGGCCTCGGCGCTCGCCTTGTCCCTCTCCCTTGCCTTATCGTCCTTATGACTGATATCATCCAGTTTTTTCAGGTTTCCCTTCGTGGCCTTGAGGGCCAGCTTCTTCGGAATCAGGTAGTTTCTTGCGTATCCCGGAGCGACGTTCACCTTTTCTCCGCTCTTTCCCAGGGAATCGACGTCTTTCAATAGTATTATTTCCATATCCTTTGACTCGCAGGTTAATTTTTTAAACAACCGGGACAAATCGATTACCATGCTCCCGTTCTTTGGGCCTTTTAAGGCCGCCAATCACCAATCAATATGTCGTCGAGATCGTGGCTTCCTTCGTGTTTCATCTCCAACAAACCGGGAGCTGAAAAAGCGTGTCCGCGGACCTTCTGGTCGTCCCGAGTATTGTCGAACCTTAGAACCTTGAGGTGGTGGAGGCAAAAGGCAACAGGGCCAGTATCCTCGCTCTTTTTATGGCGGTGTTCAGCTCTCTCTGGTGTTTGGCGCAGTTTCCCGATATTCTCCTGGGGATGATTTTTCCCCTCTCCGTAACAAAATATTTCAGAGACTTCTGATCTTTGTAATCGATTTTCATAGAGGGATTTGCGCAGAACTTGCAGGCCTTCCTCTTATGAAAACCCCTCTTTTTCATTATTGTTGTCATCTCATTTTTCCCCTTAAATGCGAGAGCGTCCGTTTACTATTTAACGCTATCGCTCTTGCAATCGTCTAACCGAAGTTTCGACATATTATCACGGTGACTTGCCGCTTATTTTTCCTCCCGAGCGGGAGAGACGGGTCTATTCCGCCGGAGTCTCTTCCTCTTTTTCCACGTTTTCGACTTGTTCTTCTTCGGTGTCTTCAGAGCTCGTACTCCCGTCCGACTCCGCATCATCTTCGTCCTTTTTATCTTCAGAAGTGGACGGAGAAAGCGTGTCTTGATCTTCGCCTTCGGACTTTTCAATCTTCTCGGTCTTGTCCGACTCAAAATCTATCTCTTCATCGGCGATTTTGACCGTGAGAAATTTGTATACTTCCTCGGTTATTCTCAGGTTTCTCTCTAAGACGGAGATGATGTTTCCGGAGCCGTAGTAGACGAAGCGGTGGTAGTCTCCCTTGAATTTCTTCCTGACACGATAGGCGAGCTTCCTTTTCCCCCAGTGGTCTAGAAACGCAATACGCCCCTTCTGGCTTTCGATTACGCCTTCGATTTTCTTTACTACCTTTTCGCTGTCTTCGTCTGAGAGATCGGGATCGAGGACGATGATGGTCTCGTAGGTACGCATCTAAGTTTCACCTCCTTTCGGATATAAAGCCCGGGATTTTTGGGAAATCGAGGCGGTCAACAATCATAATGCCTCGGATCCAACCGTGTCCGAGAAACGATACCGTATCCCTCGGCCCACAGTATTACCCCCCCTTCTTTTCATTCCCCATTCCCCCACTCCCGAGCAAGGAGTTCCGGCCCGTTTGAGCCATCAGTTTTTAAAGCAAATCGATGCCACGGTCCTGGTGGCATCGGTATGTGAAATTTTATCAAAAAATCAAGAAAAGTCAAGAGAATTTGTTGTTTTTCCGATCAGACGTTGAATTTTATACTGATGATATCGCCGTCCTCAACGATATATTCTTTTCCCTCCGTCCTTATCTTCCCCTCTTCCCTTACCCCCTCTTCGGAGCCGATCGCCTTGAGGTCCGCAAAGCTTGTCACCTCGGCTCTTATGAAGCCCCGCTCCATATCGGTATGGATCTTCCCGGCGGCCACGGACGCCGTGGTCCCCCTCGGGATCGACCAGGCCCTCAGCTCCGGCCCCACGGCGGTGTAAAACGTTATCAGATCGAGGAGATTGTAGCCCTCCTCGATGATCCGGGAAAGGCCGGTCTCGGTAAGGCCCGACTCTTTGAGATATTCGTCCCGCTCGTCCGGGTCAAGGGACAGAAGCTCCTCCTCGAACTTCCCCGAGATGACCACCGCCGCCGTCCTCCCCTCCGCAGCAATCTCCTGGACCTTTCTCGAGTGGTCGTCTCCAGCAGGGAGGGATCCCTCGTCTATGTTGGCGACAAAGAGCACTGGTTTTGCCGTGATGAGGTTCATCTCGGTAAAGGAGGGGTTGTCCCCCTCACCTTTTGACAAGAACTCGATCGCCGGCCTTCCCGAATCGAGGATATCCTTTACGGCCTCGTAGACGGCGAAAGACTCCTTCGCCTCTTTGTCCCCCGACTGGGCGACCTTCTTGACCTTGTCTATCCTCCTCTCCACGACAGCGAGGTCGGCCAGGATAAGCTCCGTATCGATGATCCCGATGTCCCGCCCGGGATCGATATCCCCCTCGGGGTGGGCCACGTTCTCGTCGGCGAAACAGCGAACCACGTGGATCACCGCATTGAGATTTCTGATGTGGCCCAGAAACTGGTTTCCGAGACCCTCTCCCTTATTCGCGCCCTTGACCAGCCCCGCAACGTCGACGAACTCCATCGATGTGGGCGTGATCTTCTTATGCCTTGTTATCTCCGCTATCCGGTCGAGTCTCTCGTCCGGCACCGTGACGATACCGCTGTTCGGATCGATGGTGGTAAAGGGGTATCCCGCCGTCTGGGCCGCGGCCCCGGTCAGCGCGTTGAAGATAGTCGATTTCCCCGCGTTGGGGAGGCCTATTATGCCGGTGGTAAAGCCCATAAATATTTTACCCGAAAAAAGACAGCAGGATGAGATGAGAGGGCCTGGGCGAATAAATTCGAGACTATTAAAGCCCTACAGAAAAACAGAAATGAATAAAGGACAATAGTGAATATATTTTCGAGTTCCCCCCCTGCCCGCAGAAAAGATTCAACAACCGTCACTAATACCTAATAAATGTAGATATAGGGCCTTAAAGTCTCGTCAATGCCCCGCATTCTTCCGAACAGCGGTTTTTTAATCCCTTCTTTGTCCTTAAAGTTGAGCCAAATGGGTAGACCGGATCACTTTCTCGTGAAGATCATATTTGTGACCTTCTTCATCCCCTTGGCGATCGAGTTATATATAAACAGCACGGCGTCCCTCGGATCGAAGAGGGGGCTCGGCATCCCGAAGGTACGGGGAAGCGTAACAAAGAGCATCTTGGTCCCCAGGGGGCACCCCTTGATCCGTACTACCTTCTTCGCCTCCAGCTTTCCCATGACCCTGGTGCAGTCCCCGATAAAAAGCACCGGCTGGCCGGGGTGGATTACGTCCCCGTCATAGACACCGGTCACGATCGCGCCGGGGCGGGCGTTTTTCACCGATCCGGGCCTCCTCGCGTCTATCGTCCCGAGGCAGCCCTTCAAAGCCGCGAGACATCCGCCGTAGCAGAACCGCCCCCTGTCCGGGTCGTTGCCGGTGTAGAATTTTATCGGCGTGTCAACCTTCTGAATGTCCTGGTACTCACTTACGATCCCCTTCGTCTTTTTAGCGAGCTCCCCTATCGTTACGTCGCCCGTGACCTCGATGTCCTTGTCGGCGATGGAGCCATATCCCCGCTCGCTGGCCATAACCAGATGGATCACGTCTTCCGGCTTGAAGCCCAATATCTTCGCCCCGACGGCGTCGGCCGCCAGCGGATCGTTAGCGACGAGTATCAGTCCCAGGTCGAAGGGCTTGGGGGCGGACTCGTAGCCGTGGGCGATCTTAACAGCGTCGCTGATGACGACGTCCGGGAAGCCGACCTCCAGAAGATCGACTATCTTCTCGTTCAGCCGATCGTCGTGAAAGAGCATCCTCTCGGCGTGGGTCAGGATTCCGATGTTTAGCTTTACGGAGTTGGTTATGGTGCAGCAGATGTGGTATTTCAGCTTCGGCATCCAGACTTTAAAATCGGCGTCGTTAAGGCTCTTGGCCACCCGCATCGATTTATGCCACATCCCCTTCTTCAGGGGGACCTTGTAAGATTTTTCCTCGTTGAAGTCCACCACCTTTACCCCCTTCTCCTTTCCCAGCTTGTAGTAGCCGGACTCCTTCAGGAAGAGCCTCGACGGGATGCCGTAGCCCCCGGATTCCCCCACGGTGACATCGGCGGCCCCCATGGAGCGAAGGACGTCTACGGCGGACCCGATAACGGTGGGGTGGGTGTAGGAATCGAAGATATACGCCTTGTTCGCCGTGACGACGTTCGGCTTTATGAGGGTCTTCCCCTTCGGCTTTATCCCGAGATCGGTAAGGGACTCCCTTACTATCCCCGATATGACGTCCTCGTTGTAAGAATCGCATCTCCTTAAGATCACCTTTTTCTTTTTTTTCTTTGCCATCTCTCTGTACCTCGCCAACGATTTTGTCTAAATAGTATCAGATACTGTCCGTTCATGTCAACAGTAATGCTTTAGGGGGATTGGTTGGAAATTGGTTCGGCCAGTGTATCAATGAAGAGGAAGGGGATAAATAGCTTGCCATTTGATACCGTATATCATATAATCTTTGAACGTAACTTCGGACTAATTCGTATTAATAGTATGTAGGGGGGTCTCAGAAAATGGAAGTCAAGATCGGAACGGGGACTCTCTCCTTAATCAAGGGGGACATCACGGACGAGTCCACCGACGCCATCGCCAACGCGGCGAACAGCGGGCTTCGTGGGGGAGGGGGCGTAGACGGGGCTATCCACAGGGCCGGTGGGCCGAAGATAATGGAGGAGTGCAGGAAGATAGGGGGCTGCCCCACCGGGAGCGCTGTCATCACTACAGGGGGAGACCTCAAGGCCAAGTACGTGATCCACGCCGTCGGCCCCATCTACAAGGGGGGCGCGAAGGGGGAGGAGAAGCTCCTTGCCTCCGCCTACAGGACGTGTCTCGAGATCGCATCGGAGAACGGGATAAGGTCGATCGCCTTTCCCTCCATCAGCACCGGCGTCTACGGCTACCCGATAGCGGACGCATCGAAGACGGCGCTGAAGATCGTAATCGACTACATGAAAGCCCACCCGGAGGTCGAGCTGGTCCGCTTCGTCCTCTTCAGCGACAGCGACCTGAAGGTCTACGAGGAGAGCCTGAAACGGCTTTCGCCGTAGGGTTTCGGAGACGGCACCCCATATAAATATCAACTCCGGTCGTGTTTTCGCTTTGGTTCGGAAAGCTGGGACCGTCTTTTTATCATAATATCGTCTAATCTCTCAAGGGAGTGAATAATTGAAGTTCAAATACGATAAATGCGACAAGTGCGGCGTCTGCCTCGAGAAGTGCCCGGAAGTCCAGATGGACTCCGACTCGGCAAAGGCGGCGATCTCGCAATTAATGGAGGGGACTTCGGGAAGGGGGGCAAAGGAGGTGCTTTCGCGCTGCTCCTCCTGCTTTTCTTGCAACATATACTGCCCAAATGACGCCGACCCCTACTACCTCGTTTTGGAGCGGTGGAACGACATATACAAGAAAAAGGGGGCGCCGCCCATCTTCGGCTTTGTCTGCCCGAACAGGAAGGACAACGCCTGGACGATGCTGAACAGCCTTGCCACCGATGGCGAGCGAAGTCAATTTCGTAAATGGGCCGAAAACGAGAGGGAAATCCTTAAAGGTTCCTTGCCTAAGAAAAAGCCGTTGATCCTCGGAAACTACGGCCACCTCTTCCCCCACATAACGGACTCCCCCCTCTTTGACAACTTCGCGGTGGTAGACCCGATCGGCCACTGGGAGAGCGGCGCCTACCTGATGCAGGCGGGATACTCCGAGGTGGTCGAGGAGATCGGCTCAATCGCGAAAAACTTCTACGACGCTCTCGGAGGCGGCGAGGTCTACATCCTGACCGACGCCGTCAACATCCTCATGAACGACCTCAGGCCGGAGATATACGGGATCGAGGCGAAGACGAAATCGTTCACGCACACGCTTAAGGAAGCCCTCAAGGGGAAAAAAACTCCCTTTGGCAAGGTCGGGTTAAAGAAGAAGGTGGGATTAAAGCTCTCCGTTCACGACAGCTGCTATGCCAAGGCGGAGGGGGATGAGATCTTCGACGACGCCCGGGAGGTCCTTTCGGCTACAGGCGCCGAGGTAGTGGAGCTTTGCCACAACCGGAGTGACTCCCACTGCTGCGGCTTCGGGCGGGGCGCGGCGAATATATCTAAAATTAGGGTGCCGTTCGAGATAATGAAAGGGGCAATGAGAAAGCTGAAGGAGGCTGAGGACGCGGGCGCCGACGGCCTCGTCACCTACTGCACCGGGTGCATGTATCTGCTCTGGTCGGCGAGGGAGCTGATGGGAAGCAGGGTCGCCGTCTACCACCTGACGGAGCCGGTGACGATGGCGATGGGCGAATATAAGTACGCGGACCTGAAGCGCCAGCGGGAGCGGGCCTGGGACATCATCTCCCAGATTACGTACACCTACACGAAGAGCCTCTTTCAGGGGAGGTTCAAGATAGGCGATGTTTCTAAAAACCTCTATTCGCCGGAGGTGGCGCGCTCCTACCCAATCCTCAGGGTGATCCGGGCTCTGTTGTCAATCGGGCTTTTCAGAAAGGCGTACGCCCTCGGGTTTCGGGCGCTGACGCGGGTGTTGTAGGGGGGGTAGATTAAAATCTACTTTGTTTCGTAGGTTGGATATAAAGTATCTCTATACAAAATTAGTTTTGGGTTTTTTAGGTCTGTATTCGTTTTTACCCATTCAACAGGATTAGAAAATTTAGGGTCTGTCAACATCCTATAGAGTTCATCCATACCTTCAGGCAATGCGGAGAAAACATCCGTCTTCACTTGACCATTTTTATCCTTGAAGTAAAGTATAAATCCTATACCATGTCTTAATCCTTCTCTCTCTAAGATTTTATAAGCATTTTTATATTTTGATGTGTCCACAAAAAAATAAATAACATTGCCTTCTCTACCTCCAGCTAATTCAAAAGCAAGTTTTTTAAGAATGGCCAAGTGTTTATTATCACTATGAGATGGGTCATATCCATCAAAAACCCCAACAACCGCGTTCTCACGCCTCGCCTTGACGCCGGCCAATTCATCGAGCGTGATTTCTTTGATGAGGCCCTGTGAAATATATCCTCCTCCGAAATAATTTTCAGGTGATGTTGGATTATCCAATATGTCTCTAAATGTTCTTTTTGAATTCTTTTTATCTAAACCCATATCTCTAATATAAGCTTTTTCAAAACAGCCTTTTGCCTCTGCTTTATAAGAATCATCTTCTGCATAATATCTAAAACCATACCACCATTTTTCGATTGGATACTTGTAAATAATCTTGTTGTAGAGATTATTGTCTTCTTGACTGTTAGCAACTTCCGGCCCGTTGAAGCTGATGAAAAAAACCGCCGCGGTAAAAACGAAGAGCAAAAGAGTCGTTGCATTGACTAATTTTTTCATATCAAGCTCATTTGAGGAGTTTTCTTCATTTAATCTCATTAAGCAATTCTTCAACCTGTGACAGCAGTTCAGGCAGGTTGTTATTGATTATCTTCCATACCTCTTCATGGTTTACGAGATCGTATCCATGTATCAATACGTTTCTGAATGCGATAATCCGGGCATAATCGCCGATTCTTTCGGCGGTCTCGGGGTCGTACTTGGCGATCCTGTTCATAGCCTCACCGATAATCTCAAAATGCCGCTCCACCGCCGACCTCAGCATCGTGTCGGAGGAATAATCATCCAGGGTCTTCCCTTTGGTAAAGTCGAGGATAAAAGATGAAGATACACGGATGTCATCCAGCCATTTTGGGGTTTTAGGCAGCATATTGGTATAGCAATTTTTTCGAGCGGTTGACTTCGGATAAAAAGTAGGGATTCTTAAGAGATGGTGAATTTGACATCACAAGGTCGACGCCGTATCCCAGAAGTACTTCCAGCTCATCCTTTAAGTCGAAGTAGTGCGCCATCCAGGGGCCAAGGTCTACACCCGGCATATACTCCACCAGAAAGTCTATGTCCGAGGATTCGGGGTCGAACCCGCCCTCGGCCGCCGTGCCGAAGACCTCTAGACTCTTTACGCTGTATTTTTTGCACAGCCGCTTGATCTCCTCGATCTTTTCTAATATAAGGGGTATCATGGCTTTCCAAACCTCGCGTTAATTCCCTTATTTTATATCACAGATTTTCTGAAAAGACAAACGGATATCCGGCTTAACCGGTTACGCGTCAAACCCCTCCCCCTTCCCCCCGCGGTCGAGCTTCAACAGCGACTCGATCTCGTCGACCGTCGGGAGCGCCGGGATGGCGCCGCGCCTGGTCGTGGTGATGGCGCCGGCGGCGTTGGCGAACCTGAAGATATTTATCATCTCCAGGTCGGTGAGTGAGTAGAGGTCGGCGACGTTGAGGTCGAACATCTTATAAAGCATGGCGGCGGTAAAGGCGTCCCCTGCGCCGGTGGTGTCGCCGGCAGTGCTTGAAGTTGACACGTCAAACCCCAGCACCTCTACCCCGTAGCGCGCCGTGACCCCCACCGAGCCCTCCTTCCCCTTGGTCACGACGACCAATTTCGGCCCCATCGTGAGGATCTCCTTGGCGGCGGACTTAGGGTCGCCCTTGCCGGTGATGAATTGCGCCTCCTCCGCCGACAGCTTCACGATGTCGGAAAGGGGGATCACCCCCCTAATCTCGTGCTTCGCGATCGCCTCGTCCGGCCACAGCGACATCCTGACGTTCGGGTCGAGGGAGACTATGGCGCCGAGCCTTTTGGCCTCGTTGACAAGATGGAGGGTTGTTTCCCGGGATGGGCCGGAGATAAGGCTTATGGAGCCGAAGTGAAAGGCGTAAGTCCCCTTGAGGTAGTCCGCCGGGACGTCGGTCTTCGTTATCAGCATGTCGGCCGAGGGGTGGCGGAAGAAGACGAAGTCCCGCTCGCCGTCGGGGGTCAGGCTCACGAAGGCGAGCATCGTCCTCGCCTCGGCCGAAAACGAAAGTGCGGTCGTGTCGACGCCGTATTGGTTTAGGATATTTTTAAGCTTCAATCCGAAGGGATCGTCTCCCACCTTGCCGATGAACCCCGCGTCCCCGCCCAGCCTTGAAATCCCCACAGCGACGTTTGCCGGGGCGCCCCCGGCGACGGGGGCGAAGGCGGACGCATCCCCCACCGAAAATCCCCTCTCGGTGGAGATGAAGTCGATAAGAAGCTCGCCCATAGTTACAAAGCTCGGCATGGTTTCTCCCAAGACGTTAATCAAAAGTATTAAGGCGACAAGGCCCGCCGTTTGTGCAAATCCCTGCTATATATGGGAGACTATAACAGGGTCACCACTTTGGATATTACAGCCCTGACGCCCGCTATCCACGCGAGGTGCAGGGGGATCATCAAGAGGGTGCTCAGAACACCCGCGAGAACCTTGACCCAGACCCTCCAGCGCCTTTTCTGGATGATGTATACGCCCGTGAGCATAATCAGGGCGAGCCCGCCGTATCCGAAGACGACCATGATCGGCGCGCCCCCCCAAATAGTCACGGCGGCCTGGAATTTCCAGAGGACCATCGGGAAGACGGAGGCCATCGCCTCGTTCATCGCGGCGTACGCCCCCATAAAGACCATCGAGACGAGGAGGGTCGGTATGAGCCTCTTTCCCTCAACGAAGTCGCCGTGGACGAGCCTCTCCGATAAGGTCATGGAAATATATGTGGTGAACGACCAGAAGACGGCGAGGACCAAGGGAGCCGATCCGATCCAGAAATTAAAGGCGTAAGGATTGTAGGAGTAGAGGTCGGTGATTTGCGCGACGACGTTTTCCCGCAAGATTCCGAGAACCGCCCCCGTGACGAAGAAGAGGATCGTAAATCCGCTTCCCCTTACTCTTACGCTGTGGAAGATGAGGGCGAGGGTCAGTGCTAAGCTCAATATTTCAAAGAGGAGGACCATTTCAATTTCCTAACGATATTAATCTGGATTCCCGTTTTCCAAGGGAATGACAAATTAACTGCGGGAATGACAGTATTACCCGCGGGTATGAAACCTATTCTGTCATTCCCAGCTTGACTGGGAATCCAGTTGATATTTTTATGGATTCCCGCTTCCCGAGGGAATGACAGCGTTTTGTTTTTCTGGATTCCCGCTTCCACTGTAATGGTCCGGATTTCCGTTCAGCATGGGAGTGTCATCAAGATGACAAATCAGCTCCGAGCGTGAATCATATCAGCGCATCCAGGGGAAGAGTAACCGCAATAGTGGATTTTTGTTCTGCGAATTGTCCGTGGTTCCTCCGCCGCCGGGAGTCGTCGTGCCGCTCCCGTCTGGAGGCGTCGTTCCGGTTCCGCTATCGGGTGTCGTTCCGGTCCCGCCGTCCGGGGGTGCTCCGGTTCCGCCTTCCGGCGTTATCGGCGGGATCTCCCTCTCTTCAACCTTTGGCGCCTTCTTCTTCTTGACAGGCGGTTTCTTCGGCTCCTCCTCGGGCTTTTTCTCCTCCGGGGGGAGCTCCTGAGCCACGACCGTAAAAGATACGGTCTTATAAAGCTCGTTGTCGAGGTAGATCTTCCACGTCTGCGTCCCCACGGGGTAGAGGGAATCGAGGGTGACTATCCTTGTGAATACGGTCTTTTCAGCGGGCAGCGTTGTGCTGAAGACGCCCCGGTTCTCCGACGGGAAGAGCTGGAAAATGCCCTCGCCGGTTATCCAGGATTCCCAGTTTTCGGGTAAATAGGGATAGAGCATCTCCTGGTGATACTTGATGGGCTTTTCACTCTTGCTCTCGTATTCAAAGTAGACGCCGAATTTCGTGTCGGGAATCCGGGGTATCGTCGGGCTTTCAAAGACGGTGGTTTTTCCCATCGGGTCGGTCGTGATTACCCCTGCCTGAAAATTGCTGATTTTGCAGCAGTTCAGGGAATCGTATTTAGGCTTACCGGCGTAGCCGAAGAAGTAGATAAGGGCGGCCGCTCCCAAAAGCACAATGAGAAACGACACGGCGGCGATAATCGGGGCCGTAAGGCTCGCCGCCGCCGGCGCCTCCGCGGCCCTCATATCGTCTCCCTTGTACTCTATCTTGGCGCCGGAAAGCTCCACCACGTCACCGATCTTGAGATGTACGCCGGAGTTGTGAACCTTCTCCCCGTTGACAAGGCTTCCGTTCTTGCTCCGGTCGAAATAAGTCACCATCCCCCCGCCGACCGTGAAATGTCCATGCTCTCTGGAGACCTTTTCGTTCCTGATAACAATATTATTGCTGGAAGCCCTTCCTACCTTGAAGGTCTCTTCATCGGATTCGAGTCTCTTTACCTTTCCGTCTTCATAGGTGATTTTAAAAACTTTCATGACTCTTCCCCCAATAAGGGTAAATCTTTTCTTCTATCTCATTTATAAATCCCGTACCTCCCGGTTTTAAGGAGAGGCGTTTCCGGAATTAAAACGACTCGAACAGGTGGATTATGGAATTGCTGTAATATTCGAGGACTTCCATCCTGTCGGTATTTAATCTGATCTCCTTTTTCTTCTTTTTTGCAATCTTCCTGAGGCTAAGCACCTCGAGGGCGAGATCCATGGTCTTTTGCATCTCTTCTATCTCGATGACGCCGTACTCGAAATTGACAAGCTCCATCGTGCGGTCATCTTCCATATCCTCGATCTTTTGTTTCTCCTTCATTAGATCCAGAAAATCGTTTCCCATAACGATCCTTGCATCCTTGGCGATAAGCTCATTTTTTATATCCGTCATCGATTGGATGAGGTCGATCTCCGGTATCCTGTTTCTGCCGTCCTTGAGGATTGCGTAGGACAAAAGCGGCACCGGTGTAATCGGGATCACCACCGCGACCCTCTTCATGACGTAGTCGGCGAATTTTTTGACCTCGGCGAGTCGCTCCTTTCTCGGCAGTTTGAAGATGTCGCTGCAGTACTCCTCGATGTAGCGGTCCAGAGATATGGGGGTGCCGAAGGCCACCGATGTGTAGCCGTATTTTCTGACCCCCTTGAAGATGTAGTAAAATCCGTTTCTGATTACCACCTTTGGGATTTTTACTATCAATGCCAGTCCCGAGAGGATCTTCTTGATGCCCCGCTTTTCGGGTTCCGCGCCGCCGATTTCCCTGATGAGGTTCAGGTCTTCAAGCACCCTGTCGTAGTTTATCGCCGTCGGGACGAAGATCAAATCCTTTGTAAAATCCGGATCTTTTTTAGTCAGTAATATATAGTCCAGAAGGCCGATCTTTGTATCCCGAATTCTGCCGTCCCTCGATAGTCCCCCCTCGATGAATATTCCCTGGGTAATTCCGTTTTTACTGATGAGCTGGATGTACTTCTCCAGCACCTTGTGATAAAGACGCTCCCTGTACTTTCGCCTGATTAGGTATGATCCAAAGCTCTTGAAGACGTATTCCAGGGGCCAGATTCTGGCCCACTCGCCCACGGCAAAGGAGAGGGCTATATGCTCGGCGAGCATGTAGGATACAAGGAGATAGTCCGCATTGCTCCTGTGATTCATGATGTAGATGACTACGCTGTTTTTCGGGATTTTTGTTATCGGCTTGAAATATTCTTTATCTATAACGACGTTGTAAACCAGATTTAAAAGAAATTTGGCCAAGACATAGCCAAATTTGTAATATGATAAAACGTTAAAAAATGGGAGTATCTCGTCGATGTAGCTCTCCACCCTGTCCAGGGCCTCTTCGCGGGTGATATTGTTCTCCTTGGCGTAGTTATTCATCTCCTCCCAGATCTCCACCTCTTTTAGAAGCTGAAACTTGATGTATTTTTTCCTCGTCAGCTTGAATCTCTCCACCCGTACACGAAATTGGCGAATAGCCTTGATGCTAGACCTCTTTACGAGCTCCTCTCCGTATTTTTTGAGTTTTTTTCTAAGAAAGACGTAAAAGATGAGAAAGAGAACAAGGGTTATTAAGGCAATATTTTTCCACATACAGACCTCTTATAAATAGTGATATGAAAACGATATAACGGATTATTTATCACATATTATCGGAAATCTCAATGCTAATAATAGACTAACACAAAAATGTAAAAAGGGGGAATATATACCCCCTTTTACTGTTATGGTAAATTTACCCGTTGAATGCGGTCGTTTAAGAGCCCTTCGGGATCATCGATCAATAGGCTGTCTCGATTTGCAGGAAACTGCACCCTGATTGCAGGCAGCGAGGTGAAACAGAAATCAGATTAGAATCGACCCCTGTTTACAGGCGGCGAAGTGAAGCAGAAATCAAGATATTCCTCTTCCCCTCCCATCCCCGACAGCAGACTTCCTGATAAGAAATCGTTTACCTCCCTGACTGTTGTGATGGTTTCTATCGTCTGATTTGTATCTTTTAAGAGAAGCGAGTCTCTTTAATATTGAAATTTTCTCCTCCGCATCGCCTTTGCGGCCCTCTTTTTTGCTTCCGCCCTTTTTCTCTTTTTTTTGATACTCGGTTTCTCGTAGAAGCGCCTTTCCTTCATCTCCTTGAAAAATCCGCTTTTGGCTAGCTTGTTTTTGAGGACTTTGAGCGCCTTTTCTACATCGTTGTCGTAAACTTTAACCTCCAAGCAGTTACACCCCCCCTCTGTTGATTGGGATAGATTTATATTTTACTTTCCCCGATTTACAATTTGCCTCAGATTCAATTTGAATTTAAATTGCTCTCCCCCTGCCCCCCCTGAATCTATGATGTCGTAAATGAAACACCGACGGTAATTATATATTGATATTCATTCTTTTTGTACCATTTTTAGTGGGGAAAATCAAGTTAAATATGATCTAAAAACCGTTTTTGAGAAAATATTGCATTGAGAAGAGGTAAAAAACCACGCTTCTAACTTGGGTCTCCCCACGCTTGACATTTCCAATATA
>Ga0180432_10005049_pt1 | contig 17783 bp, 15 predicted proteins | sample SS_ome_10_FD_132414 | JGI IMG/M metagenome (GOLD analysis project Ga0180432, IMG submission 132414) | Hypersaline lake sediment archaeal communities from the Salton Sea, California, USA - SS_1_MS_2 metaG | ecosystem: Environmental > Aquatic > Non-marine Saline and Alkaline > Hypersaline >...
CAGCTATTTTGAAACCTGCGGGAGGGTAGCTGAGCAGTGACGAGTTTGTAGCCCAGGCCGCGTACCGTGAGCAGCAGTTGGGGGATGGCGGGATCGAGTTCGAGCTTGGCGCGCAACCGGCGTACCAGGTTCTCGACCTGGTAATCGTAGACGCCCTCGTGGTACTCGGGCCAGACGGCGTCGCCGATGTCGTCCTTCGAGCAGACCTGACCCCGCTGCTCATGCAAGTAGGCCAGCAGCGCGAACTCCTTGGGCGAAAGCTCGACCACGTGCCGATCCACCCGCACGACGCCCGCCGCCACGTCCACCTCCAACTCCGGAAAGGGGGTATCGCGGTACGTGACGTCGGGATCGTGAAAGACGAGAACCACGTCGCCGATCTTGATACGGTCCTCGTCCTGCAGCGCCATAGGGGTCAGCACGCGCTCGTCGTTCAAGAACGTGCCGTTGGTGCTGCCCAGGTCTTCCAGCATCACGCGCCAGCCATCGCGCCGCACGCAGGCGTGCTCGCGCGAGACGCGTTTGCTGGTGATGACGACGTCATTCTGGACCCCCCGGCCAATGGTGATGGTCTCGCCGGTCAGGGGATGCTCTCGCCCCGTGGGGTCGATGAGGAAGGGAGCTTGTTCGGTCGTGGTCATCGGTCACCTCCGCCCCCCTAGTCTACCCCGACCGCGCAACCCTGTCAACCTGGCATACGTCGACTGGAAGCCAGATTCCGACTAAAAAAAGACCGCTCCGAGAGCGGTCTTCGCTGCATCAGATAGCTGAATCGGCTACGACAAACGATTCAATCTCAAACCTGTCCTAGCGGATTTCGTAAACGACCTGGACGCTCACAGAGACGGAGAAGGTGCCCGGCGAAATGGCGGGCGCGGCCACTTCTACCATCCCACCGCCGCCCCCGACGCCCCGTTCTATGGAGACGGGGTACTGGCCACCTGTCTCCATCACCAGGGTAGGCTTGCCAAGGGCGATACCCAACCCTTCTGCCATCTGCTTGGCCCGAGCGCCAGCGTCCTCCAGAGCCTGCTGGCGGGCCTGCTCCACCAGGGCTTCCGAATCCTCTACCGTGAAACTCACGCCCGAGATGGAGTTCGCCCCCGCCTCTACCACCGCCGACAGAAGCTCACCCACCCGATCCAGGTCACGCAGGGTCACCTGAACCTGATGGGAAACGTGGTAGACAACCTCTCCAGTCGGTATGCCCTTGTCGGGGTCGTAGATGTTCTCCACCCACAGGTTGTAGCCGACGGTCTGGATATCTTCGTCGGCAACCGCCAGTTTCTTCGCGGCGGAGATGGCCTGGTCGATTTTCCGCGCAGCCTCATCCACGAGGGCTGCAGGGTCATCACCGCGCAACTCCACGCCGAAGGTGATCTGAGCCACTTCCGGCTCCGCGCTGGCGGTGCCGGTGCCGACGACGACCAGTCCTTCGACGAACTGGCCGTTAGTAGAGAGTGTACCACCCCCACCGCCTAGTACCGGCGATGTGCCCTCCGCGGCCAGGGTTGGCAGCGCGCCCACCCGTCCACAGGCCGTGAGAGCCAAAGTCACCACGGCCACGATCAAGACGATCCAAATTCTCCTTGTCATCGTTATCCCTCCTGAGACTATGTGTAGCAATGCGAGCATTCGCAGGCATTGCTCATATTTAGACGACATACGGCTGCTATTGGTTCCACAGCAGCTACCTTTCGGTGGTCTTCGAAGACACCCCCCTCTCCGACCCAGACGTTGGCGCAAGCGGAAGATTGGGCACACCAGGACTGGGGGGCCAGTCGCTGTGCCAAGTGCCGTCTGCCCCACGGCTGTAGCTGGCGTTCGGGGCAAGATGGTCAAAAGTGACGGCATCCACCAATGCACCGTCAGGCTCAAGCAACCGGACATCATCACCGCCGTCATCGAGGACGACACCGGTATCCCTTCCGTAGAAAAGCACGAACGCATCGGATTGAAGCACCACCCCTTCCGGGATCTGGTATGGCACACTACCCCCTTCGCCATCGTCCAGTAGCCAGCCGCCCAGGTCAACGGGACCTGACCCGGCGTTGTAGAGCTCAATCCACTCGTCCAGTTCGTCGAGAACGCCATCCCCGTTCCTATCCAGTGGGGCCGGCACGGGCAGGATCTCGTTGAGACGTGCGCCAGTCGGGACAGGTGGTGGGTTGGTCGTTGAGCCGACGATCACAGTGACTTTAGCAGAGTCGGTGCCGCCGTTCCCGTCGCTAATCGTGTAGCCGAAAGCGTCGCTACCACTGAAGGCGGCAGGCGGGGTATAGGTGCACACCCCGGCAGCCGTGCAACTCACCGTGCCGCCCTGTCCGCCGACCACATCGTACTGGCTGACAGTGAGCGCATCACCATCGGGATCCGAGTCATTGGCCAGCACGTTGATGGACACCGATGCATCCCTGTCAGTCGCAGTGGAGTCATCCACGGCCACTGGTGGGTCGTTCACCGGGTTAACGGTCACGGTGACGGTACCGGCATCGGTGCCGCCCTTGCCATCGCTGGCGGTATAAGTAAAGGTATCACTGCCGTTGAAGTCGGCGGGAGGGGTATAGGTGCATACCCCAGCGCTGGCGCAGTTCACCTTGCCACCCCGGACGCTGGAGGCCTGAAAGGCACTGACAGTAATGGTGTCGCCATCGGGATCAGAATCATTGGCCAGCACGTTGATGTAGACTCGGGTGTCCTCATCGGTGATGGCGGAGTCGTCTGCAGCCACCGGCGGTCGGTTCGGCGCAGGCGTGGGGGTAGGCCAGTCACCGATTCGCTTCCACCAGAACTTGACCAGCGCATCCCCGCCGCGTTCGTAATACTCGACCACCAGCCGGTGCTGGTCGCGCAGAGTCCGATCGACCACGTATACCTGAACGCCGTCGCTGTCGTGCCATTCGTCCAACACCAGGTTGCCGTCGACGTACAAGCGAACGCCATCATCGGCTTTGGCAGAGAAGCGGTAGAGGCCGGGCTCGAAGGACATGGTACGGCTCCAGCGGGCCGAGAAGTCATCCACAGGCAGTCCAACCACGACTGCGCCCCTACCCCAGTCGAACTCGATCGTCCTGTCGTTGCGCACGAAGGCCGTGCTGCCCTTCAAGTCCCGGTTCGACCAATACTCACCCTTCCACTCAGGATAAGACGGAGACGTAACCTTCTCCCACCATACACGAATCCGCGCCTCGCCGGTGCGTTCGTAGAACTCGACCCGCAGGCGATGCGTGCCCTGCGCCAGCGCGTAATCCGCTGTCACCTCGCGGGCAGCGCCGTCACGCCACGTGTCTACGATCATCTGGTCATCCACCCACAGGCGCGCCCCGTCATCCACGAGAACGTGGAAACGGTAGGTAGCCGACTCGAACTTGGCCGCGCGCGTCCAGCGCGCGGAGAAGTTGTCAGCAGGCAAACCCGCTGCTGGAGCACCCTGGCCCCACTTGAAGTCTATGGCCGCGTCGTTGCGCACCAAGGCCGGGTTGCCACTCAGGCTTCGATTGGACCAGTACTCGCCGCGCCAGTCCGGGTATGCGGGCAGCTTCTCCCACCACACCTGGATCAGCGCATCGCCAGCGCGCTCATAGTACTCGACGCGGAGGGAGTGATTCCCATTCGCCAGGGCACGATCGGCGGTCACTTCATGGCGTCCGCCATCCTGCCAGGCGTCGATCACCAATGTGTCGTCCACGTACAAACGCGCGCCGTCATCCACGACGGCGTGGAAGCGGTACAATCCTTCCTCAAACACCAACGCGCGCGTCCAACGGGCCGAGAACCCATCCACGGGGAGCCCTGTGGCCGGCGCGTTGCGCCCCCAGTTGAAATCCACCGTCACATCGTTACGCGTCACCACCGGAGCGCCTACAAGTGTCACGTTGGGGAAATACTCCCCCCGCCATTGAGGGAAATCGCCCGCGCGCTCCCACCAGAACCGAACGTTGGCCGCCCCCTTGTTTTCATAGTATTCGATTCGGACTGCGTGCCCACCCGCACCCAACGTCCGCTCTGCAGTGTAGGTGGTGCCTGAGGCATCGCGCCACTGGTCAACGATCAGTTCTCCATCCAGCCAGACCCGCACGCCGTCGTCGCTGCGGACGTAGAAACGATAGGTTCCCCCTCCAAGAGAGAGGGTACGCGTCCAACGTATGGAGAACCCATCGGCCGGGATACCAGTCGAGGGGGCAGCATAGCCCCAGTCGAAGTTGATGCCGACCGGGGTCCCTTGGTCAGGCGCATCGTCGCGCACCAGCGCCGGCTCGCCCGCCAGATAGCGGTTGCCGTAGTATTCACCACGCCAACCGGTGACCGCTGGCGTAGGGGTAGGCGGCGGGCCGACGATGATCCGCACCCAGAAGGCGGCACCGTCTGGGCCGCTCTCAGTGCCAAAAAGGCCACCGTTCGCATTCCGCAGCCGCCACTTACCTTCATAAGTACCGTTGCCGGCCGGCGCGTTCAGCGCGACCGACAGGTCAACTACACTGCCGGGTACAACCGGCCCGCGCAGAGGGACGGAAGCGGGACCGCCCATCTTATGACCGTCAACGAACACGATGGCATAGTCCGTGGTCCAGGTGCAGGTGCCGGTATTGCGCAAGCGCCAAATCTTCACGAAGGGTTGTCCCGGCGAGAGATAGGTCCCATCGGCGATCGTCACATCTTTGACGAAGGATGCCCTATCAGTGCAGCCTGGAGTCGGTGATGGCTCAGGCGGGGCCGGCTCAGGCAGCGGCAGGAACCGGTAGTCCCAACCGAAGTTCACCGCCGATCTACGCTCATCTTCCCGCAAAGTGACGGTATAGCTGGCTACACTACTGTTCTCAGCCGCAGACGGGAAAGTCCAACTCCCCGGGAGTAAAGAGGCATTCTCCGCACGCAAAGCATCCACCGACACGCAATACGTCCCGGCGCTTAGCTCGGTGAAGACATACACACCGCCAGCACCGGTCTTGGTGGTTGCCAGACCATAGGCCGGACACGGCCCAACGCCGAGTTGAATCGACACGCCGCCGATTCCAGGTTCGCCGACCTCGAGCAGGCCGTCGGCCTGATATCCCCCATCGCCGGTCCGAATGCAATCACCGGAAGGATTGACGGGGCTGCCTTCTTCACCACCTGCGATAGCGCATAGGTCGTGCCACACCCGGCCGCTGATAGAAGCGGACCCAGGAGATGGCTCCACGCTCGGTGTCAGGACAATCTGAGTAGGCGCTGGGATGATTTGAGTAGGTGTTGGGACCACCATGGTAGGAACCAGGGTAGGCATCGCCCAGGGAGTCTGAGCCCTTCCCACCAGCAGGCCGAATCCACCTGCCAACATACCCACGATCAGCGGAACCATTACCCAAGTGATCAGATATAGTTTCTTGGCCTTCATCACTTGCCTCCTAGATAACGAGACACCACCGGCTCCACCCATACTATGCACAGGAGCGATACAATGATCAGCAACCCGATTCCGAGCCTTACAGAAAGACGAAGCCGACGAGGTATCAGTCTCCTATGTATGTGCTCGTTTTCCTCCACAGATCGGTAGCCGGGCGAATGGGGAGGCCCCAGAAAATGCTGCTCAATGGTAGAAATGCTCACGTTCCACCTCCTCCCGCGAACCGGGTCAAGTAGAACAGGGGGACACAGCTCGTTCACCGAACGTTCCCCGCTGAGGCAACAACCTGACGATCGTTGCGATGAGACTGGCCGCCGGGAACCCCTTGAGTAGCACGGCATCAGCACCGGCAGCTTCCGCCTCCTGGTTCTGTTGGACGTCGTTGGCCAGGACAATGCACCGGACCCCCGGGCATCTGGCCTTGGTCCGCCTCACCGTCATCCAAACCTCGCCGTTAGCCAGGTCAGAGTCCAACACCACCAGATCCGGGCAATGCTCAAAGACCACCCGCAGTGCTAAGGAAATGTCCTCGACCTCCTCTACGGCTTCTATCTGAGGTGTTGCTGTCATCAGAGCCCGCAAGCCATCTCTCAGTGGGCCTGGCTTAGCCACGATCAACGCCGCTGTGCAGTCCTGTGTCATCTGTCGTAAACTCCTCTTCTTCTCAGTCTCTGGTTTCTCACCGGTCGACGCTATCATACCACTCTTCAGTGCAGCACACATCGGCCAGAAAATGGATTTCAGTTAAGACAAAAAGGCCGCCTGGCAAGCGACCTTTTCTGTGTCAAATGGCTGAGTCGGCTACGACAAATGACGGACGAGGCTCAATCCTCCTGAGCTGGCCGCCCCACCGGCAACAAGCATAACGGTTCCTCCTGACGCGAGATAATCAGAGCATAGCTCACCCATGCAACATCGAACTCATTGACCGGAACACCCACCAAACCCAAAGCCGCCGCCTGTATGAGCACCCTCTCGACAACACGACCAACCTCCATCGGCAAGCAGCGTAACGACTGCTTTTCACAGCGCTCCAAGCCATTCTGGGGAACAGTGCTGATCGCCAAAATACACGGAGATTGAGCGATGAACCACCGATTACGGGCCGCACCCGCCAAATCCTCGCGCACATCTCTGCCTAGATGCCGCGTCAGACAGTGTTCTCGCGGGTGGTACCTCCACACCCCGTCTGCGCAGCAAGCACGGAGCACGAGCCATGTTCGCCCGTTGGGGCCCTTTCTCCTGCGAATGTTGTCACCGGCAGTATGTGCAGCCCATAGGAGCTGTCCAAGCTGTTCTGCCGTTAACTGCTCCTCAGTATAGGGACCCACGAAGGGACGTACGGCAACAGCAGTTTCTATTGAGATTTGGCCCTTGATATAGGGAGAGGGTAATACGATACATGACATAGCTGCTAACCAATCGCGAATCGGTTCTCCTAACGGCAGTCCGGCGGTCGTACATATAACCCGACCACGGCGGTCTGTCCGGCAGAGCTCACCGCTGCTTCTCCCACCATAGCGGTCTTACGATCCATGCTTCTGAGCTCAAAGGTCATCGAGTTAGACGTTGGCCCGCCTTGCACCTGCCTCTCCCAGGCGTACGTGTACTGGCAATCCCCACCGTGACCCGCCACGAATATCGTCGCTGCCCATCCGCCGCCCGACGTACAGACCCGGCTCACCGGCCAGGCATCGAGCCGTAACGGGCCGCCCGCGCACACAGCCTGCTGTAGAGATGACCGGCTGGGAACCGAGGAGGGAACCGGGGCAGCGCCGACCCGCTGCCAGGTTACGCGTGCCATCGCGGCCTGCGTACGGTCAAAGTACTCGACGCGCACCGAGTGATTCCCTGTCGATAGGGACGTATAGCCAGTACGCGTGCCGCGCATAGGCTGCCAGGCATCGATGATCAAGTGATCGTCCACGTAGAGCCGCACGCCGTCATCGGTGGTGGCGGTGAAGCGGTAGCGACCGTTCTCGAAGGGGAACGTACCGCTCCAACGCACGGAGAAGTCATCCCGGTTCATCCCCGGCGCGGGGGCTTCCCAACCCCAGTTGAAGTCGATTGCGGCGTCGGTACGCACCAATGCCGGGGAGCCCACGAGGCCCTGGGTGTTGAAGTATTCCCCCTGCCAGGGGCCGACCAGCGCAGGGGCAGGCGTGGGTACTGGCGTCGGACCAGTGGGAATGGGTGACGTGCTGCTCGGCTCCCACCAGAAACGGACACGCGCACCACCAGCGCGCTCGAAGTACGCCACCTTAAGCGTGTGAACACCCACCAGGTAGGTCTCGTCCAGATAGCGCCATGCATAGTCCTGGGGCTGCCAGTAGTCCATGACCAGTGCATTGTCAAGCCAGACCCGCACGCCGTCGTCGGAGCGCACGTTGAAGCGATAGTAACCAGGGCTGAAGTCAACCTGGCGCGTCCAGATGATGGAGAAGTTATCGGCGGGCATCCAATCGACGGGGGCACCCTCGCCCCAATCAAAATCGATCGCGGCATCGTCGCGGATGAGTGCCGGGCCGCCGCGCAGTTCGGCATTGTCGTAGTAGCGGCCTTCCCATCCAGCGAAAGACTGTTGCAAGTTCCACCATACGTGGGCACTGGCCTCGCCGCCATGCTCGTAGTACTCGACGATGAGCGTATGCTGCCCGCCGCCAAGAGTGATGTCGCCCGAACGGATGCTGGACAGCTTCTGGTCCTGCCAGGCGTCCACGACGCGCTGACCATCCACGGTGATGCGCACGCCATCGTCGCAACTGGCGTAGAAGCGATAAGTACCGGCAGCGAAGCCCAGGGTGCGCGTCCAGCGCACGGAGAAGTTATCGGCGGGAAGAGCAGCATCTGGACTGTTGCCCTGCCAGTCAAAATCAACGGCCGGGTCGTAGCGCACCAGGACCGGCGAACCGGCGAGTTTGCGGTTATTGAAGTACTCACCCCGCCAACCAGCGCCGCCGCTGACCCGATCCCATCCCGCCTGGAGGACCGCACCGCCGCCGTGTTCATAGTACTCCACGCGCACACGATGAGTGCCGCGAGGGATGAAACGGTCTACGAAGGACCAGGCAGCCTCACGGTCACGCCAATCATCGACAACCAGCGTATCTCCCACCCAGATGCGAACGCCGTCGTCAGAACGGTAGGAGAAGCGGTAGGTGCCATTCTCGAACCACTCGTCGCGCGTCCAGCGGGCGGAAAAGTCATCTCTGGGGATGCCGGACCCGGGGCTGCCCCCGCCCCACTCAAAGTGCAGCCTGTCTTCGTAGCGGGTGAGGGCTGGCGCTCCGGACAGGTCCCGAGTGGGGAAGTACTCAGCGTACCAGGAACCCTGCGCGACGGCTATGACTGCCGCCGCATCGAAACTCAGTACAGCCAACACGATGGTCACCACGGTGGCAAGCCTCCACATTCGGCTTTTCATATTATCACCTCCTGATTTTCTGCACACAACCTCGCGTGCAAGATAGGCCTTACGTGGGGGGGGCTAAGTGCCCAGTGCCTCACTGTGCAATGACATCATACCATGACCCAACCCAGTGCACATCGGCGAGAAGATGGATTTCGACTAGACCAAAAAGACCGCTCCTAGAGCGGCCCTCGATGGATCAAATGACCGAGTTGGCTACGACAAATGATGGAGGTTGCTTTCAGTTCGCGTCCAGTCGGGCCAGCCCTTCCCGCAGTGCGTACAGGGTTGCCTGGGTGCGGTTCGCCAGATGCAACTTGCTCAGGATATTGCTGACGTGAGTGCGCACCGTGCGTTCGCTGATGAAGAGTGCCTCGGCAATCTCCTGGTTCGATAGCCCCCGCGCTACCTGGCCCAACACCGCCATCTCACGCTCCGTCAACGGTTCGTCCGTGGGAGGCAAATCGGATGGCCGCTGGAGTTCGCGCATCAACTTGCGGGCAATGGTGGGGTGCATGGATAGCTCACCCTGGTGCACGTCACGGATCGCCTGAAGCAATTCCTGGGCCGACGAATCTTTCAAGAGATAGCCCTGCGCCCCGGCTTTGATGGCCGGGAAGACTTTGTCGTCCTCCGCAAAGCTGGTGAGAACCAGAATGCGGGCGTCAGGGTCCTCCTGCTTGATCTCACCGATGGCCTCTATGCCGCCCTTGCGGGGCATCACCAGGTCCAGCAAGATCACGTCGGGCCGCAGAGCGCGCGCCTTCACCAACACTTCGCACCCATCGGCGGCTTCACCCACCAACTCCATCCCAGGCTCGGTGTCGATCAGCGCCCGCAACCCTTCCCGTACCACGGCGTGGTCATCGGCGATGAGAATACGGATCGTTTCAATCATTGAGGCACCTCCGAAAGGTTATGGGGCCCCGCGGGAGTTCCCACTTCTATGCTGACTGTCACTCTCGTCCCCTCGTCCGGTGCCGAGAGGATCGTCAGCGAACCTCCTAGCTTTTCAGCTCGTTCTCGCATACTGATCAATCCCAGGCCACCCTTGTCGCTCTCGATTCTGGGATCAAATCCGATACCGTTGTCCACTACCTCCAGCTCGATCCGGTTGCCCACGCCGCGGACACGCACTGTCACGGCAGTGGCCGCAGCATGCTTCAGCGCGTTGTTGAGTGCTTCCTGCGCGATGCGGTAGAGCGCCTCCTCCTCAAACACGGGCAACTCAACCAGCCCTTCTGCCAGCAGGCGAGCCTCGACACCCGCCCGCCTCTCCACGGCATCCAGCCGTTGCTGCAATGCTCCTGCCAGACCCTCTCGCTTCAAAACCAACGGCCGCAACTCGTAGACGAGTAGCCGCATCTCCTTGAGCGCCTGTTGGCTGATCTCACCAAGCCGGTCGAGGTACCTCTCTACGCGTTCCAGGTTTCCAGCTTCGGCCAGGCGGCGCCCCGCTTCGGCCAGCAGCGTCAGACTATACAGCGACTGGGTGACCGAGTCATGGAGTTCCCGCGCCAGCCGCTCCCGCTCTTTTACCACCGCCAGTTGCTCAGCCTGCCGGTACAGTTGGGCGTTCTCCACCGCCACTCCCACCTGGTCAGCAATGGACACCAGCAGAGACAGCTCCGTCTCCTCAAAGTGCCACCCTGCCTCGCCGACCACGCTGAGCACGCCCAAGGTCCGTCCCCTGGCACGCACCGGCACACCAACGTAAGCCTGAGTGTCTCCAGCGGGGAGCGCCAGGAGCGGCCGTGGACTGTCCGCTACGGCCGGCACGATCAACGGTTTACCTCGTTCGATCGTCCAGCCTGCCAGGCCGCTGCTCACCGGCACCGAATCGATCCCGGTCACGGTATCGGACGAGACACCTTGCGCCGCAGCAAGACGTAGCGTCTTCCCAGTCTCGTCAAGCAAATGGATGGCCCCCACGCTGCTCCCCATCACCTTCAACACCCGATCCAACGAACTCGTCAAGACCGTCTCCAGGTCCAGCGACTCACTGGCTGCTGCCATCACGTCGTGCAGGGCCGATAGCTCTCGCGTGCGGTGGGCCACCTGCTGCTCCAGCATCTGCCGAGCCAGCACCCGTTCTGTGGCATCGGTGACCACGCTGACAAGGCCCATGACTTCCCCTTGCTCGACGAGCGGGCTCAAGACCAAGTCCCAATATGAAACATTGCCGGCGGTTTCCAGACGGAGTGCCTCTCGGCGCACCATCTCGCCAGCCAATACCCGCTCGATGACCGGAAGGGACTCGGCTTCAATACCAGGAAACAGATCGACTAAACTTATCCCTGGCACTACCTGGTTGGCCGTCGAGGGGGTGTAACGATCAACGAACGCGATCCAGGTGGGGTTACATCGCCGGAGCACAAGGCCCCGGTCGAAGATAGCGATGCCCATCGGCATGTGATCAAAGAGTCTGTCGAGCAGGTTGAGCTGATGGCTTTGGATTGTCAGTCGTCCTGATCTGCACCTTTCCATAGGAGGGCCACTGTCTTATCTAGATCCTCAACCCGAGTCACGCTGTGTTGAAACCAGTGCCGGCCCTCGTCGTCCATCTCCTCCGAGGTCCTGGCATGGCGACCGTGTATCCTCACCACCAGATCCTCTTGATAGGTCAACCGGCCCGCCCCTGATCTGAGCTTGAACTTCAATTCCAGATTGACGTACGTATCACCAGTCTCAAAGAGCCTGTTGACCTCGCCCACAACTGCCATCTTATGCTCGTCCCAATAGCTGGCGACACCACGCAGCAGACGTTCCTTCAACCTCAACTTGATGTGAGGCGGTGTCATGGAAGGCTCCGCCTGGCAATTGCAGTGCCCCTCGCATATACTGATCAGGTCAAATGCCTGGAGGTCATTGAGACGCGCTAACCATTCATCCTCAAGATTCGCGTCCACGCAAAAACCACGCCACTCCCTTTCATAGTCTCTACACTTCCTACGGGGTGTCCTCTTGGGCAGCATAATCCACAACCTCTCCACCACCATCCGCTCACTCGATGCCGTACCGTTCCACGGCTTCGTCGAGGATCATGTTGACCAACTCGGCATGACTGATCCCCCCCGCGTCGGCCTCAATCACCAGGTCGCTGATACCGGGCGACAGTCCAGGCAACGGATTGATCTCCAGGATGTACGGCGTCTCGCCATCGGCCTCGTCCAGCCGGAAATCGACCCGCGCCACGTCCAGGCAACCCGTGACGCGGAACGTAGCTGCCGCCAGCCATTCCAACTCCTCCACCTGGTCCGGGGTCAGCCGGGCAGGACAGATGTAGTTCAGCTTGTCGGCCAGGGCGACCTTGGCGTGATAGGTATAGACGCCGCCCTCTTCCTGCATATAGGCCCCCAAGTCTATCTCCAGTGGGGGGAGGAAACGCAAGCCCCGTTGGACGCGGGGGGCCTCCTCGTCCTCTGGAACCCGCCAGGCGACGGGAGGCACGAGGTTGCCCACCATGCCCACCGTTATGTCCCGGCCAGAGATGAAGCGCTCTACCAGCACCGGCTCCTCGTAGGTCCTGAGCATGTTCTCGAGCTGAAGTCTCAGTTCAGCCTCGTCCTGGACGATAGACTGCGCACTGATCCCCATGCCCGTGCCCTGACGGCTGGGCTTGACGAACAGGGGAAACGTCAGGGTCGCGTCCAGCGGCTCGTCGGAGCGCTCGAAGACCTGGAAGGGTGGGGTAGGCAGGCTGTGAAAGGTCAGTACACGCTTGGTCATCGGCTTGTCAAGCGCCAGGGCCATGGTCAACACCTTGGAACCGGTGTATGGAATACGCAACATCTCCAGGATGGCCGGGACCTGAGCCTCACGTGCGTCGCCGAAGTGGCCCTCGCAGATATTGAAGCAGATGTCCGGTTGCACCTCCCGGAGGCGGTCGTACAAGGTCACATCTCCCTCCAGAAAGGTCACCTGATGCCCCTGCTGGTGCAGCGCATCGGTGATGGCTGCGATTGTGTACTCCGAATCCAGGTCGGCCCAATAGTCGTCCGGCATGCCCGGCAAGAGAGGGGCATCCTTCTTCAAGTTGGCTAACAGGGCCACGTGTAGCTGTCGGTTACCTGGTGGCATCACTTATCCTCCTTATCTCCGCGCCAGACTGACGTCTGGCATCCCCGGTCAATCCGAGTCCCAGGTGGGGCGTCCACAGGACGGGAAGTAGTATAGCACAGAACGAAACTTGTGGTAGTGAGCCATTGGTGAGCGCCCAGTAAGAGATTGGTGTACACGCTGATTGACTTTTCACGCGCCCAGTGCTATCATAGCCGCACACAAGGTGCCAGGCACCTGGAGATCATCGGGTAGTCAGAAGATGCATATCCTCATCCTCACCCTATCATCCGACGCCAGGGAGAAGGTGCAGGCCGCACTCGACGATACGGCCGACCGCTGCACCATCGCCACCGCCTGGTCAGACGTCGTCGCTCAGCTCCAGCAGGACCGTCCCGACGTGATCCTCATCGAACGGGCCGCACTGAACCAGGTTGAACTCGTTACCCTGGTCAGCCTGCTGGAGCCCGGTCGCTGGCCTCCCCTGCTCATCGTAGATGCGTCAGACGCTGGGGCCAGGGCAGGGATCGCCGTCATGCAACGCCTCACCCAGACCCGACCTCACTACTATCAAGTCGGGGAATTGCGCATCGATACTCGCAGGAAACGGGCCAAGATCGGGGATCGGTGGGTCACCCTACCCCCAATCCAGTACCGCCTGCTGTTGACGTTGGCTGACCGCGTCGGGGAAGTCATCGATTGCCAGGAACTGCTACGCGCGGTGTGGGGATACGATGGTGAGGAGAACGAAGCTCGTGAGCTGGTTAAGGTCCACATCCGCCAGATCCGTCGGCGACTAGGTCTGGATGCGGAAGAATACTCATACATCCACTCCGTGCGCGGTTTCGGCTACATGCTCGCGGCGCCTGGCGACGACTGACAGATAAGCGCCTTACCCCGAACACTCACCTCAACTTCACCAATCTCTTACCGTCATACGGCCTGTTCTGTGATATAGTATGGACGATTCATCCGTACGGCGCTGCGACTATCTGTCTCGAGTGAGACGCGCAAGTGGGAAGTCGGCACCGCCCTATCGATTTGTCCATCAAGGTGCCAAGCGAAGGTCGCAAGCGCCTCCCAATAAGCGCCCCGTCCAACGTGGACGGGGCGCTTCATCATGCCCTGGGGGCCACGCGCGATCATCCACACGCTCCCACGGGCTGCTATTTCCCGAGAAAATCCCTCAGTCTGCGAGAATAAGCCGGATGACGCAGCCGCCGAAGCGCCCTGGCCTCTATCTGGCGCACCCGTTCACGGGTCACCCCCAGCTTGCTGCCCACCTCCTCCAAGGTGTGCATCTCAATCGTCTTATTCTCCTGTAAGACTTCATAGTGCATCAGATCGCACAGCGCAGGTAGCGGAGCGAAAAGAGGAGGCAAAAAGCGCCTCGCTAAGGCGGCGAGGCGCTTGCGTGCAGCCTTGCTGCTATGCACTTGTGCACAGAAGCCGGAGAAGTGCTTAGCTCTCCTCCCAATCATTCTGCCAGTCGTCGGTGAAATCTACTTCGAAAGGATCAGCACTGATGATCTCCAACTCTACGCCACACCCCGGACAATCGATCACAGCCCCCTCGCCCGGCTTTTCCACTCTGACGGTGTTGTCACAATTGGGGCAGCGCGTCTTAGGCATTTCTTCGCTCTCCTTTTGACTGGTTCGGTCACCTCGTCCCGTCACTGGGCATATTGCCCGTTTGATCCCTCATCTTCGTCCCAGTCATCATCGTAGTCATCGTCGAAATAGTCGAGGGGGAAGTCCACCTCAAATGGATTGGTGCTGATGATCTCCAGTTGTGTGCCACATTCCTGGCAAATGATCGTCGCCCCCTCTTGCGGCTTGTCCGTGGTAACGACGGCGTCACAGTTGGGACAGTATGTCTTAGGCATTTCCTACCTCCCTATTTGTCTTATGTTCAGCGCACCCGCTGGGTCATATTCTCAGTGGGTCTTGCGCAGTATAGCACAGATTCGACCCCCCAGCGGTAAGATGTTAGTGAGACACCGGTAAAGATTCGGTGATAACGTCATCCAGGCTAGAGGATATCTCCGCCGGCCCAAGACTTTGACTTTCACCCTCAGGTCAGGTATACTCAAGCATTGTGAAGAAATCATTGCCCAACGTTCAACTTTTCCTGCGCCCCGGGGTGGTCGAGCTCAGTTGGGGCCATCCCGACCTCGCGTTGTTGCCGGTGGATGGCATGCGCCAGGCCACCCAGCTCGCGCTGGAGCGCGACGGGACGGCGGCGCTGTCCTACGGGGCCGAACAAGGGCCGGGGTGTCTCATTGAGCAGATGTGCGCGCGGCTGGGCTGCCTGGAGGGCACGGAGCCCCCCCCCGAACAGATGATGATCACCGGCGGCACCTCGCAAGCCCTGGACATACTGTGCACGCTGCTGACCCAACCCGGTGACGTGGTGCTGGTGGAATCCCCGACCTACCACCTGGCGCTGCGCGTGCTGCGCGACCACGATTTGGCGTTGATGCCGGTGCCAACCGACGACGGCGGGCTGCGCGTGGACGCGTTGGAGGAGATACTGGCGGCGCTCCAGCATCAGGGGCGACAGGCACGCCTGCTCTACATGGTGCCGACGTTCAGCAACCCGACCGGAGCCACGCTGGCGACAGAGCGCCGCGCGGCGCTCCTGGCATTGGCGCAGCGCACCGGCCTCCTCGTGCTGGAGGACGACGTGTACCACGAGCTGTGGTATGACGCCCCCCCGCCGCCTCCACTCTACAGCCTGTCTCCCGGCGGGCCGGTCGTGCGCCTGGGGTCCTTCTCCAAGGTGCTGGCACCCGGCCTGCGCCTGGGTTGGATGCTGGCCGCGCCCGAGATCATCCGGCGCTGCACGGGCAGCGGCATGCTGGACAGCGGCGGCGGCGTCAACCACTTCACGGCCCACGTGGTGGCGGCCTTCGTCGAGCTGGGTCTGCTGGATCGGCAGGTAGAGATGCTGCGCGCGGCCTACCGCCAGCGCCGCGACGTGCTGCTGGACGCGCTGGCGCACCACCTGCCGGAGGAATGCCGCTGGGCACATCCCGGAGGTGGCTTCTTCGTCTGGCTGCGCCTGCCACGGGGGGTGGACAGCGCCGCGCTGCTGCCCGCTGCCGAAGCGAAGGGCGTGTCGTACGTGCCAGGGGCCCGGTTCTGCGCCGATGGGGGTGGCGAGCGCTACTGCCGCCTGGCCTTCACACTGGTATCCCCTGAGGATATGGTCGAGGGTGCACGCCGCCTGGGCGCGGCGCTGCGCAACCACCCTCCCGCAGGTTGCCATTGAACCTGCGGGAGGATGAACAGCAATCAGCCCTAGTAGATCGTCTCGACGAGGCCTGGCAGGCGCTGGGTTTCGGCCTCGAAGCGGTACAGACGGTACCCTGGCTGAGTACGTCCAATACCGCCACGAACGCATTCCAGCGGCACGCCCCCCGTGTCCTCCCACGAGAGCCGTACCCAGCCGCCGTCCACCTGAACCTGAAGCGGCAGCACTCCCGCCTCACCCAGCGGCACGGAACAGGAAGGCCCCGCCGATCCGTCGGGCAGCACGCTCAATTGGGCCACCGATGCACCTGAGACCAACTGTCCGCCCGACCACTCCACCACCAGCCACACATCGCCGTCCCTGTACACCTCAAGCCGGAGGTTGCCAGCGGCCTGCTCGCCTGCTGAGTGCGACTGCCGGTATAGAAGAATGTCACGGCGCGGCCAGATGGGAACGGGCCAGTGCTGTCCCTGTTCCTCAACCTCGACGACGGTCGTCTCGTCGGTGCCCGGCTGCTGGATCGCCACCCGGCAATGCCCACCAGGGGCGCGGGTGATGTCCTGGCCCGGTAGTTGGCGGCCTGAGGGGCGGTTATCCACCGCCGCCGCCGCGTCGGCGATGCTGTTGCCATCAGGAAGGACTGTCGCCGTCTCCAGGATGCGCCGTTTGACCTCGGCCGGAGAGAGGTCGGGCTCGTTTTCCAAAATCAGCGCCGCAATCCCCGCGATCTGGGGAGCCGTACACGACATGCCGCCCTCAAGGTCGGACGGCTTATCGTCGTCGAGGAAGCGATCCATCGCCCCCACCTCCCACCGGGGGTCCCAGAAGTAGCCGGGGCGGATGACGGCGTCGTTATGGCCGTGGTAGTGAAACCAGACGACCACGACGCCAGCCTCAATCGCGCGGTCGATGGCCGCGTGCACCACTGGTGCGTTGGGCCACGGCGCGGCGCTGCTGGTGATGACGTCCACACCGCGCTCAACCGCATAGTCGATGGCGTCGGCGTACGCCCGGATCACGGCTTCTATCTGATCGTACCGCTCGCCGTGGTGCAGGAAGACGAGCGAGGCGTCCGGCGCGACGGCCAGCACGAGCCTGGCCATCGCGGTGCCGTGGAAGTTCTGGTACCCGCCGAAGTCCTGGCCGGGGAAGAACGTCGCTTTGTCCACCACGTGCCCCTGGAAAGTGGGGTTGTCCACGTGGAAGCCCTGATCGAGCACGGCCACCGTCACGCCCTGGCCGGTCACCGTCTCCCAGGCGGCAGGGGCGTTGAGCGCGTTGACCAGCCAGCGCTCGTCAAGACGAACACCCACCGCACTGGCCGCATTCACCCGCCGGAGGCGGAACGCCAACTCCGTCGGCGAGTAGTCGCCGGTCTGCGGGTCCACGCGAATCGTCGCAGAGGTCCACTCGCCCGTCTCGGGGATGCTGGCCTGGTACATCCGGTCGGCCGTGTCTACCAGGCGCTGCTTGAGCGCCTCCGGGCTGAGCGCGGGTTCGACGGCCAGGACCAGGGCCCCGACCCCGGCCGCGGTCAGGACAGCCCCCCGGTCGAAGGCCACACCCGGGGGGGCAAAGCCATAGGGGGCAAACAGGTTGATCCGCCGCCGCGCCAGGTCACGGCCCAGGGCACAGCCCCGGCGATCCAGTCCCCCGACGGTGATAGCACCGGCGGC
>Ga0180432_10005053_pt1 | contig 17775 bp, 9 predicted proteins | sample SS_ome_10_FD_132414 | JGI IMG/M metagenome (GOLD analysis project Ga0180432, IMG submission 132414) | Hypersaline lake sediment archaeal communities from the Salton Sea, California, USA - SS_1_MS_2 metaG | ecosystem: Environmental > Aquatic > Non-marine Saline and Alkaline > Hypersaline >...
CTGGCCCATGTGACCGCCGATCGACGGCTCCTTCTCGACGAGATACACCTTCGAGCCGCCGTCGGCGATGTTGAGCGCCGCCGTGATCCCCGCAATCCCGCCGCCCACGACCACCGCGTTCGGGTGGATGGGCACCTTGCGGTCCTCGAGCGGCTCGTGGAACGCCACGCGCTTGAGCGCCGCGTTCACCAGCGCCTTCGCCTTGTCCGTGGCGACGCGGCGCTCCTCGTGCACCCAGGCGCAGTGCTCGCGGATATTGGCCATCTCGAACAGGTACTTGTTCAGGCCCGCCCGCTCGCACGCCGTCTGGAACGTCGGCTCGTGCATCCGCGGCGAACACGACGCCACCACGACCCGGTCGAGCTTCTGCTCCTTGATGTCGTTGACGATCATCTCCTGGCCGGGATCCGAGCACATGTACTTGTAGTGGCGCGCCACGACGACGTTGCCTTCCGCCTGGGCAAACTTCGTGACCTCCTCGACGTCCACCATCTGCGCGATGTTCGTTCCGCAGTGGCAGATGTAGCACCCGATCCGGCATCCCGGTTTCTTAGGCTCAACCATCACACGGCCCCTCCCTTTCGGGCGGACGCCCCGGTCACGCGGCGCTTGAGCAACGGCTGCGGGTCAATGAACCCCTTGTTCAGCCCCAGCTCCGCCTCGTCCACGCCGAGAGCGACACCCATCAGTTGACTAAAGAACAGCACGGGGAAGTCGAAATCGAAACCGTACTTGGCGTTGACACGGCTCATCTGCGTCTCCAGGTTGATATGGCACATCGGGCAGAGCGTCACGATCGCTTCGGCGCCCGAATCCGCCGCGCACTTGAGGATGTCGGCGATGAGGTCGAGTGCCACGTCCTCCCGGCTCACGATGAGCGAGGCGCCGCAGCAGCGCGCCTTCATCGACCATTCCACCGGCTCGGCCCCGAGCGAGGCCAGCAACTGGTCGAGGATAACGGGGTAGTCTTTGCTGTCGAGCCCCGTGTCCGGCCGCACGAGCTGGCACCCGTAGTAGGCCGCCGCTTTCAGCCCGCCGAGGGAATGTGTGACCTGCTCGCTGATCACGTCGAGCCCCACGTCGTTCACCATCACGTCGAGCGCGTGCCGGACCTTCACCGTGCCCTTGTACGAAAGCCCCGCAGCGCCGAGCGCCTGCGTGACCTTCTCACGCACGCCCGCGTCTTCTTTGAAGTAGCGGTTCGTCTTGTGCAGAACGACGAAGCAGGCGTTGCACGGGGTCACCAGGTCGCGACCCAACGGCTCGGCCAGCGCCAGGTTGCGCGCCGAGATGCAGAAGCTCATGAGCTCCCGGACGCTCATGTAGGCCGTTGCCCCGCAGCAATTCCAGTCCTCGAGCTCGGCAAGCTCGACGTCGAGCGCCTTCGCCACCGCTCGGAGCGAGCGGTCATACCAGAGGCTCGTGGCGCCGACCGAACATCCCGGGTAGTATGTGTAGGCGAGTCCCATCGCGCTCTCTCCTGCTGCGTTAATGACCGGGTTCTGACACCTGTCCTTACTGCGTTGCCCGCCGCCGGTCTTCTTACGCGCGAGGGTTCTTCGTGAGCGCTCAGCTCACGAGCTATAACCCGCGCATCTCGTTGACGGCGGCAAGGATTTGCTTCATCTGGTCAAGCCCTTTCCGACTCACGCGGTCCCGCCCGAACAGCGGTATTCGGCCAAGGCGCATCAGCTTCATGCCTGTGGGCATGTCGCGGAACGCCTTGCCGATCTGGGCGCCTTTGAGGTACAGCTGCTGCATCAGATCGCGCTCGGAGTTGCGCCCGTGCTTGTTGACGAGCTTCTCGAACACCTCGGCCATGACGCGCGCCGCTCGTGTATCCGGCTTCGCCTTGCCCTCTTTCATGGCAAGACGCTTGAGCGCATACATGACGTCGGTGATCTTGATCTCCTTCGGGCACCGCACGTAGCACGTGTAGCAGGAAGCACACGTCCACGGCGTGTTGGAATTGAGGACCTCGTCGCGCATCCCGCAGCGGATCAACGCGAAAAGCTGGCGGGGCGAGTGGTCCATCCAGGGCGCGGTCGGGCAACTGCCGGAGCACGAGCCGCACTGGATACACTGCGTAATCAGTTCACCCCCAGGCAGAGAAGAAACCTCGCCCAGGAACTTGTCGTCGATCGCAGGAGCGTACATGCCCGATCCCCCGTCATAAGGCCCCACGCACAATCAGAGCCCCGCCCGTGCCCGGCGAGCCAACGAAACGCCCTGCGACTCACCCGGTGTCATCCAGTGGGCGCTGTCCAGTAGGCGCTGTCCAGTAGGCGTCGTCGAATCGGCGAGGCCTGGTCTGAATGGAGCGACCGTGATAGTTTTCACAGGCATGATCTCATACTGACCTCAAGGGTCAACAAGTATTTTCCGGAATCGACCGACTTTACGCCCTACACGAGACCCCGTCGCAATTAGCCCGGCCAAATCCTGCCACGCGCCAGGCCCCTTTAACTGAGCCCGTCACGAATACACTCCCGCCATAGGCTCTTTGACACGCAACGCGCACGCGGCGATGCTTCCAGACGCCGCTCGAACACCCCTTTCGCGGTGGGCTCGTACATTCCACTTGTCCATTGGGCGCCAAACAGCGTATGAAACGCCAAAAGGAACGAAGAGCCAATGATTCCGCGCGAAGAGGAACTCGTGTACCGGACCCGCTGGCTGGTGCGGGTCCGGTGGGTTGTTGCGTTTCTGATGGCGGCCGGGGCGGCCGCCTCCGCCTTGGTGCGCCTTGCCTATCCGCTCGTCCCACTGCTGCTGGTGGCTGCCTTTGTCGGCGCCTACAATGTCCTGTTCGCCCTCACGACGCGGTGGACCATTGCCAAGCCCGTGGACCTCCGCCGGGTGTACCGTTTCGTGAACCTTCAGATTGCGGCCGACTTCCTCGCGTTGCTCGCCTGGGTCCACTATACGGGCGGGCCCACAAGCCCCTTCCTCCCCTTCTTCGTGTTCCACCTCGTTCTCTCCGGCCTTTTGGTGAGCTTGCGCATGACGCTCGTGCACGCCGCCTGGGTGCTGGTGGCCCTCGTCTTGATGGGACTCTGTGAGGCGCTCGGATGGCTCGAGCACTGTTCGCCGTTCCGGCACGGCCCCGCTCACCCGATCGACAACGTGTCCTACCTTCTCCCCATCGGCCTCGTGACCGCGGTGACGTTCGTGGCAATCGCCGTCGTGGTCGGCGGAATCGCCGGACGCCTGCGGCGGCGCGAGCGCGAACTCGACGATGCCCGCCGCGAGCTCGAGAGCCATGCCAGAGAAATCGAGGCCGCCCATGCCAAGCTCGAGCGCCTCGACATCGAACGGAGCGCTTTCTTCCGCCTCGTGAGCCATCAGTTGCGCGCGCCGCTCGCCTCGATCCAGACCGTGCTCCGGCTCGTGACCTCCGGTTACGCCGGCGAGCCGGAAAAGGTCGCCGAACTCGTCGGCCGGGCCGAGCGCCAGTCCCAGGAAATGCTCGCCTTGATCAACGACATGCTCAGCCTCACGCGCATCAAGTCCATACAGGAGGCGGAACGCGTCGAGATGGTCGCCCTGGGCCCCCTGTTCGCCGATGTCGTCGAGGCCGCCCAGACCGCCGCCCAGCAGAAGGCCATCGCGCTCACAGCCGACATTGACACCGAGCTGCCGAGCATCCGGGCGGACCGCAACCACCTCAAGCAGCTCTTCGCCGTCCTCGTCCAGAACGCCGTCAAGTACACCCCGAACGCAGGGACGGTTGTCGTGCGCGCAGCCCGCGACAACGGGCGGGTCCGCGTCGAGGTCGAGGACACGGGAATCGGCGTCCTGCCCGAGGACCGCGAGAAGATCTTCGACGAGTTCTACCGCGCCGAAAACGCCCGGGCCCACGAACGGGCAGGCACCGGCCTCGGCCTGACCATCGCCCGCAAGATCGCCCGTGACTTCGGCGGCGACATCGAGCTTGAAAGCACCCTCGGCCGCGGCAGCACCTTCACCGTCACCATTCCTGTCCCACCCTCGACGGAGTGACCTCCCCTTCCCCCGCCCTGCCGAGTGCACGAATCGCACAAGGGGCCATCCGGCTCACTTTCCACAAATGTACGGTCCCAAGACGCCGACAACTATGAATGACCATCGAGCTGAACGGAACGGGGCACAGGCTCAAGCCCCAGGAGGACGACCATGAAAAAAAACCGTTTCGCATCAACACGTCCGCCCGCCGCCCACCTTCTCGCGCTGATCGTGCTCGGGTGCCTGCTCCTGGCGCCACAGGCAAGCGCTGCCCCCGGGCAGAGCCCCATCCTCGAAGCCGCGCGGGGCGATGGCGAGCTCACAACCGGCGAGTTCAACGACGAGATCGTCGGCTGGGACCGCAAAGACGTCAAAGTGTACTGGAAGCGCCTCTGGTACCGCCCCGTCCGATGCGCGGACAACAACGGGGATACGTTGTATCACCTGTGGCTCGATCAGTCCGGAACGCCTATCACCGACGAGACACTGATCGAAGAGCTGTTCACCGCGCTCCTGTTTCTCCAAAACCCGACACCGACGGACCTCGCCCGTTCGGCGACGCAGGCCGAGACCCGCGCCGCTGTCTACAAGCAAGAGGAAGCCGATTACACCGAAATCACGGGCGAGGCCACTGCCGTGCAGATCGCGGCCGAAGCCTTCTCCATCTACATGTCGCTCCAGAACACCGACCCGGCCAAGTTCTGGGACTACCTCGCCGGATCAATCAGCGTCTACAACAGCATCGACCTCTTCTCCAACCTGATGAAGCTGTACGGCAACGCCGATGACCTGACCGAGGAAGGTGTCCGGACAATGCTCGAGGACCAGCGCACCAACCTCATGCACGACATCCTGGGCAAGCACTACTCGCGCGCCGACCTCGGCAAGTCGGTCGCCGGAGCGGCCGCCCTGGTCAAGCAGCGCCATGACCTCTCACGCGCGCTTGAAACCGAATCCAATCTACTGCACCGCTTCAGAATCAAGGGCTCGCTCGCCAAGGCCGACCTCAATCTGAGGGAGGCGGCGACCACGTTGGGATGGTCCCTCTTCACCTACATCGAGGACACCGGCGGCGTCGCCCAGCAGGCCGCTGAGTTCGCCCTCATGAATCGGACCGCCTACATGTGCCACCTCAAAATCGCCGACATTTATCGCCGCGCGGCCGAGGGAAACTTGCAGGACGCCGACGAAACCCAGCTCTTGTCGCTGTGGGTCCCGATGACGACCGAACTGAGGGGCAAGCTCCTCGAGCGATACCTCAACGCATACCGCGAGCGAAAGAAGACCTTCTCCGGAGCGATCTGGAGCGCGTACGAGACCGCGAGGGGCATGTCCGTCGAGGAAGCCGGGGAACAAGCCATCACGACCAACGCCGACCTGCTCGTCATGGAGCAGGAACATTTCAGAAAGGCCCTCATCGCCCTCGAAGTCGAGATGAGCGCGACGATGGCCGCCCTCCGACGCGCGGACAACCCGCCCGATGACGACGCGCCCGGCGACACCGTCGCTCGCGACCAGGACCTCGGCAACGTCACCTACAGCCAGGCGCCCAAGACGTGGACCATCAACGTCCCCGAGAACTTCGCCAAGGTCGAGGTCGCCCACTACAGCTACGGCACGGACGAGCAGAGGAAGTACTCCGGCTGGAACGGCTCACTCAAGGTCAACGGCAAGTACGCCTGGAAATTCGTGCGATTCGACTCCAAGCTCGGCGGCATCGTCCACGACTACGTCAAAGGCGAGAACGTCCGCGAAACCACGGGCCGCGGCGCCTACCTGGACATCACGTCCATGGTCACGCCCGGCGAGAACACCATTACCTATTACCACTTCACCGAAGGCCCCGGCATCGGCGTGAAGATACGCATTCACAGGAGGTGATTGCCGCCGCCCTGCGCGGTAGAATGAAAATCGAATAGACGGCGTGGCGGATTCGCGTGTAAAAAGCCCTCGTGTGCCCGCGCACCAACTCATCGTACATGACCGCAGGAGGAGAAGATGAACGTCATCGTCGTCATGATCGATTCGCTGCGCCAGGACCACGTGAGCTTCTACGGCTGGGAAGGCTGCCCGCTCGAAACCCCCAACATGGACGCCTTCGCCGCCGAAGCCGTCGTCTTCGACAACTGCTACCCCGAGGGCATGCCGACCATCCCCGTCCGGACCGACCTCATGACCGGCCAGAGCTCGCTCACGAACCGCACCTGGCAGCCGCTGTCGAGCACCGACGTCACCGCTGCACAGCTTTTTCGCAAGGAGGGTTATCTCTGCGCCCTCCAAGCAGATACATACCATCTGTTCAAGCCCGGCATGAACTTCCACACCGGCTTTGATATCTTCCACTGGATCCGAGGCGCCGAGTACGACGGTTGCCGTGCCGGCCCGCCCAGGCTGCTCAAGCTCGAGGACCACGTCAACGATCGCATCCCCGAAAGCTGGTACCCGCAAGTTCGCGCCGCCATCCGCAACCTCGAAGGCCGCGTCGAGCCCGAGGACTTCCCCTGCCGCCAGACGATGGACAGCGCGCGCACCGTCCTCGAGGACGCACGCCGTGTCGAAAAGCCCCTCTTCCTCTGGATTGACACCTTCCAGACGCACGAGCCCTGGTGCCCGCCTGCACGGTTCGACACCTTCGCCGACCCAGGCTACACCGGCCCCAGGATCGTCATGCCGCCCGGCATTCCGGTCGAGGAATGGGCCTCCGACGACGACGTCCGGCGCATCCGGAGCCTCTATGCCGGCGAGGTCGCGTACGTTGACGACTGCATCGGCAAGCTCTTCGACGCCATGCGCGGGATGGGCTACTTCGACGACTCCGTTATTGTCATCCTAGCCGACCACGGCCACCCGCTCGGCGACCACGGCAGGTTCCTCAAGGGCACCGGCCGCATGTACAGCGAGCTCCTCAAAGTGCCGTTCATGGTCCGCCTCCCCGGCGGCGAGAACGGCGGCCGGCGCGTGGACGACCTCGCGCGCTTCCCCGACCTGCTGCCAACGCTCCTCGACCTGGCGGGGCTGGGGAACAACACGAATTCCATGGCGGGGACGAGCCTGCGGCCCGTCATCGAGGGCACCGGCCACACGCCCTACAAAGCGACCATCACCGGTTTCTTCCCCGGCCTGCCGCGAACCGTCCGGAACAAGCGCTACAGCTACATGATGAAGGAACCGGGCGAAGGCGATGAGCTGTACGACCTCGAAGCCGATCCGCGTGAGCGCAACAACATCCTGAACGACAACCTCGACGTCGCGCAGGCCCTCGTCAACGAGATCGGCGGCGCCTACTTCGCGCCCGAGACCAAGCCCCGCGGCCTGCAGGGCTCCTTCGAGGTCGCTGACACCCCCCTGGCGTGAGGGTCCCCGTCCGCCTTACTCGCCCGCCGCTTCGAGCAGCACGTGCAGTTCCGCGTCGTCCCGGCACTCCTTAAAGACTTTGTCAACGTCCTTCTGCTGCTTGAGCTCGAGTATCTTTGCCTTGACGGCGAGGTCCTCGGATTGGTCTTTCAGTAGCCGCAATGAGAGGTAGATCCACAGCTTGTAGTCGCACGAGTCCGCGCTCGCCCCTGTCTTAACCTCCGAGATGATCCTCGACAAGGCCTGTAACGCCGTTGCCTTGCGCAGATCAGCCGCGGCCGTTTCCAGAAAGACATACAGAACACAACGCACTGCTTCCCGATGATATTGCTCGGCGAAAGCCTTCGCGGCCATGGCTAAGGCCTCAGCGTCCAACTTGACAAAGCCAAGCGAGTCTAGGGGTTTTCGGGCGTCGCGCCAGGCACTGTATCCCCGCCCTACCGAGCCGCCACCATGGGAGGTGCCGAAGTATTTCATCTCCATCGGCGCCGGCAGCCACTCGGCCAACGCCTCGCGCGACATAGTCCGTTCCTTGAGGCCCACGTCGAACCGGCACAACCAGGGATGGTGCTTGTGGCTGACGAACGCCGAGAACGTCTCGGCTTTCCAGCGCCAGTCGGTGATTGGGTCGGAAAGGGGATGCGTGAATTCGTAGTACGAGTAGATGGCCCCGGTGCACCAATGGAGTTTCCCTTGCCACGGCACGATCACCAGAATCTGAAGGGGCCGGCCCGTTCCAACGTAGAGTCCTTCCCTGAGAAGGTATTCGCGCACTATGCGAACGATGCTGCTCATCGGCTCGTGCGCATGGGGTAGATTGGATTCGTTGAACGCGAGGTACTTCAGCTTCAGGCCGAACTCCTTCAGCAGCTCGACCTCCGATTTGTCGAAGGGCCTGTTCTCGAGCTCCTTCTCGCTCATCAGCTTCAGCTTGACGAGCATTTCCTCGAGCGTTTCATAGTGCTTTCCTGTCGCGACGATGTTGTGTCGACCGAATGGCGATTCCCGGTCCTCTTCCTTGTCTGCCTTGGTCTTGTCGAACGCCTTCACGTTCTCGAAGACCACTCGCGTTCTGCGAACGAGTGCCGCGAGTGCTGCGTAGTACTCCGGAACAGGCTCAACATAGCCATGGAAGCGCTCATCCTGGTCGTACATCCCAAGGTAGTACGCTGTGTCCTTGGCGTACAGAAAGACATCATGCTCGATCTGGCTCCACGCGCCGAGTTGTGCGTTGGCTGTCTTGAGCGCCCAGGAGCGTGTGTTCATGAATTCCGGATAGCCTTTACCGCCCGGCGTACTGAGCTTCGAGAGCACGACGAGTGCGGAGGTGTGGACGTCGAGGCCCGTTTCGTAGTTCGTCACGGCTTCGTCAACCGCCTGTCTCGCCGAGGCCAGAAGCTTGGCCTGGTCCTCATCCAACGGGACAGCCTCGTTTCCAAGCAAATGCAGAACGTGTTCGCCACAAGGCGGAATGGTTTGTTCTCCCAACTGCTGAAACGCCTGCGCACGAATGGAAACGCCCGGCGACAACACTCTGAGCCCCCAGCCGAGGGTCGGATCCGCTCCCGGCCTGTCCTGCGGTTGGTCAGCAATGGCCGGTCGCTTGAGTCTTGTGAGCCGATCCCGAAGTCTGTTCGCCGACCCTTCGTCCGCCAACTCGAGCGGGGACACTGAGTCGCCGAACAGCGAACGCATCACTCCGAGCACATCCCGGGGAGAGACGTCCTCGGGCTCGCCGGCGAGGAACCGTGCCAGGCCCCTGAGATCCTGGTAGGCGCTTTGGGCATCCTTGCTGGAATAGAGTGCCAGCGTGACCAGCGCGCACGTCTGAGCGCCCTCGGTCGTCTCAGACTTCACCGGCGTCAGTGTCAGAAAGCGGTTACAGCGGAAGTACCGGCGCATCTGCTCGCTTCGTTCGTAGCCCGCGATGGGTCTATAGACGGTGTAGTCGCGCGTGCGTTCTTCACCCGGGAGCTTGCCGATGAACGTTGCCTCGATGATCCGATCCACCTCCGCGATGACCGCCTCGCGGACACTCGGCTCGAGCTGGGCCTCGGGATCGATGAGCCGGTGCGCGGTGGCCCAGTAGGCCAATGCGTCGTCCGCAGGGCCGGCGAGTTCTGCCGGGACATCCGCACGCAGGTCGAGCGCTCCTTTGTGAGCACCCGCCACGAGCGATTCGAGTTTGCCGGCAAGCACCGCCTCCTCGAGTGTGCTCAATGTATCCGCCAACAGGACGTGATACGCGTGAAAGACGCAGTCGGCCGTAATGAAGGGCGCCGGATTAGGCTCGTAGATTTCATACATATCGAGCTTGGGACACGTCGAGACAAGGAAGCCATTCTTGGCCAGAAGCTTCTTGTGCTCGGCCGGCAACCCGGACAGCGTTTTGCCGTCCTCAACGTTACTGAAATCTGCCTCGACCTTGTAGGTCAGAACGGACGGCACAACGCTGACCTTGGCCGTCTTCGCCGCTGTCGAAGCATCCTTTTCGGCATCGGGCAGATGCCACTCATCCGGCTTCGACCCGCAGCCAGCGACGAGGAGAATCGACGCGATGATAGGTAATACGGCAGTCACCGCTCGGGATGTCTTGCACATGAACGTCTCCCCTCAAACCAAGTCCACCGGGCTCTTGGGCCCAGTCTGTGAAACGTCATAGAGGCGGCAAGGCAATGGTGTGATTTCGGTTGGTGCGCGATCCGCCGTCGGTGCGTGGCTGAACCACGAAGACCGGGGCACGTGAAACAGACCTTCCGGCGTGCAAGTTGACCACAGCAGCCCCGTGACGTCAAGGAGATTGCTGACGTCGCCGCGACCCATCCGCCCACAGGCTCACCCCCAGGGCGTTTTCCCGCCAACGCCCCCCTGCTCTGGCCGAGCGTGCGGCAATCCGGCGGGCCGTTCAGCAGACGGAGGTTTTTCGAAACGTCCCGATCCGCGAAAGAGATCTCAGTTGAAGATCTCTACAAGCAAGGCGGTGGCTTCTGAAACAGCCATCTTGAAAACCGCCACGAGCGCATCCAGAACGGTACGGAAACTATACCCCAACGCCTTTAACATCTGGCCCACCTGGCTGGCCGTCTTGCCGAACACGGCCTTGAGTGCTTGCGCAATCTGCGCTGCCGAGTAGCCGAGATGTTTGAGTCGTGAGGCCACCTGGGACGCAGTCCGGCCGAACACGCTCTTCAATGCCTTGGCCACCTCTATGGCCGTGTACCCCAGCGCTTTCAGACGCGAAGCCACTTGGGCCTCGGTCCGCCTGAACACATTCTTCAGTGCTGTGGCGATCTGCCTAGCTGTAGAGCCGAGCTGTTTCAGGCGCGACGCCACTTGCGATTCCGTCTGGCCGAAGACCTCCTTCAACGCGCGCGCTGTTTCCTGGGCTTGAAATCCAAGCTGCTTCAGTCTTGGAGCAACGTGTGACACTGTCTCCCCGAACGTTTCCTTCAATGCCGTCGCGACCTCGATGGCACTGCATCCAGCCTGCACGAGCCAGGTGGCGACGTCGGAGGCAGTTGACCGGTACACCTGCTTCAGCGCGGAAGCGATCTCCGCGGCCCTGAACTTCAATGCCTGCAGTATGGAGGCGACCGCCGATCCGCTCTTGCTGAACACAACCTTCATGGCCTCGGTTATTTCTCTAGCCGAAAAGCCGGCCCGCCTCAGGATCTCCGCGGTTCGCTCTGCCGTCTCATTGAACTCTGTCTTGAGCTTCACGGCGATTTCAATGGCCGTCTTGCCTGCCGCCTTCATCCTGGCCGCGAGTTGATCGGCGGTCTCTTGCAGGTCGGCTCTTCGCCGCGCTACCAGCAAACGCTTCCGTAGCTCTTTCTCGCGGGCCTGTGCGATCTTCGTCAGCGCTTTCAGGGCTGTGTTCAGGCTGTCGAGTGTTTTCTGATCCCTTGCGGGATCTTGACTCCGAAGCTTCAGAAACGCGCTCAGCAACTCCTTCGAGGAAATCGCCGACAGAGCACGCCCCTTCGCGGCGGCCATGATGCACTGGGCCAGTCTGCGGCCCGACTTGCCGCGCAGCGAAGCGAGATCCGCCGCGGTCAGTCTGTACTTGTTCAGAAGCTGAGCAGTTTGAATGGCCACTTGTTTGAAGCCCTCGTCCAGCTTCTTGACGTCGTATTTCGTCACCGCCTGTGCTGCTGTCGCCGGCGGCGACCACAGGAACCACGTCACCACAACGGCTATGAGGCAGGTACTTTTCATCGTGTGTTTCCTCCTCCCACAGTGAGTGTATCCTCAGCACACGTGGCAGACCTTCCGCTGCAGGTCTTCAGCAGGAGAGGCTCTTGAGGCCGGGCGTTGAATCGCGGTTCCCGGCGCCGCGCCTACACACGCTAGCACATGCCGTCGTTGAGCTCAAGTGGATCGTCGAGTTGGGTGGCGTACCTGGCGCGTCCGCGCTACTTGCGCCGTACGTTGCCCGTGCCGTTCTTGACGTTGCCGGGAGCGGCGCCCGACCTGCCGGGCGTCACCTCCGCTCCCGACGACGCGGACGCGGGTGGTGGTGCTGCGGCGGCCTCAGGGGTCCAGTTCGATATCACTTCACTCAGATCCAGACCGTCTACGAGACCGCTGCCATCCAGATCGGCATCCGGGTTCCAGAGGAGATCGCCCGGCGTGGTCTCCCATGCGCTGATCACCGCGGTCAAGTCGAGGCCGTTCACGACTCCGTTGCCGTCCACGTCGCCAAGGATGTCGGGCGGCTGCTCATACCAGTACGCGGTTGATTCGTAGAGCCGGGCGTACTGCAACCCCCAGTAGTCAACGCCTTGATACTCCACCAGAACAGACTCCTCGAACGGCACGAAATCAATGATGCGGTGACGATACTGGCTGGTCACGCCGCTGGCCTTCTTAAGTAACCCCGAAAAGGGTCCACCAAACGTGTCCCCATAGTAGTATCCGCCGTTGAAAGCGTCTTCGAGGCCGGTGCCATAGAGCGTCTGCTTGGCGCCGCCATCCACCGTGATCCTGTCGTTCCCCTCCAGGTAGCCGAGCTGGTTCGAGGCGGGCGTGACGCTCAACAGGCAGCCCAGGTAGTGGCCCTGACCCTCCGGCACGCTCAGCACCTGGTACATGCGGTCCGCGCCCGCGGCAAACTGCTCCTGACGGTACAGGGCGTGCAGGTAGGCATACGTCTTGTCCACATGACAAGGCTCATACTCGACATCCGCCGCGGTGACGTCCACCGCCGCTGCCGACGTGTTCTCGAGCTCAATCCGAATCCCGGCACGGAACGGCATCGGCAGGTAGCAGTAGTAGCCGCCCGTGTGATCCGTCCCGAGCGCGAGCGCTTTGTACACCACGCGTCCTCGTCCGGCGGCGAAGAACTCACCCACCGGTATGTCAATCGTTGCGTCGCCGTTTCCGTCGTAGAGTACCCTGAGCTTCAGCCCCATGAGCTGCGTGTCACTTGGATCGTTCAGCTTGAGCTGCAATCGCGTAACGACGCCTTGCGCACAGGCCAGGTTAGCCAAGACGAGCGTCTCGCCCGGCGCCACAACACCCGACGCGTTGAGCACCACCGATCCGGCAGGCCCGGGGTTGTTCCCGACCGCCGTAAGAATGTCCGCCGCCAGGTTCCAATCCGCCTGCTGCCCGGGCGTCTGCGTGCCGGTGTAGGTTTCAACCGCCGTGCCGGGCGGCAGCAACAGGTAGTTCACCTGGTAGAAGTTCAGCAGGCCTGAGCGGTTGTCCGACTGGATCTTCAGGCTGTCCTCGAAATACAGCGGCATAGAGCACCATGCGCCGCCCGTCCCCTTGCCGACAAAGGGTTCCTCGATCGCGGGATGGCCTGGCACCCCGGCGTCGTACCACTCGAGCGTCGTCGTATCAAGGCGCGGCGTAACTTCGCCGTCGAAGGAGAACTTCAGCTTGAACTCCGGCCCGGGCTGCCACGGCATCCACGTGCGTGTAATCAGGCCCGGACCCGTCAGTTGGCGTATGGTGACCGGATCCACGTCCCCGCTGGCGCCGTTCGGGTGCGAGTCGTACCGGTTGTAGTCGCTGCTGGTGTTGTAGATGTTGAAGGACCGGTGATAGCTCGACGCCACACCGGCTTCCGTCCCGGGCTTCAGGACCGCCAGATCCCGCCACTGCAGTATCACATCGAGCCCGTAGCTGGCCTCGTGGAACGTTCTCGGCGGCAGCACCTCAAAAAGCTCGAACGGCGACTGCAGCGTGTTGAACGTGGCCTGTATGGCAGTGGCGCCCTCCGCCTGCCCCGTGCACACGCCCGTGCCCGGATCGATGGACGCAATGGCGGGATGGACCGACGACCAGGTGACGAACCCGGAGAGGTCGTAGCGAAGGCCCTTGTCATCGTAGGCCTCGCAGAAGTTCCTGGCCGTCCCGCCGACGTACACCGCGTTGCCTGCGGGCCTGATGCTCAGCGATGTCAAGCTCACCGGCGCGTGAACCTCCCACTCGTTGAGGTGCACGTGATTGTCGCCAAGAAGCCGCTCGCCTGTCAGCTTGAAGATCTTGGCCGTGACCGTCGGATCGAGGTCCACGGCGCAGGACGTCCAGTCCTGGGCGAACGTCCAGGGGACAATCTCGGCCCAGGACCCGCTCTGGCCGTTCATGTCGGCCTGGGTGTCCGCCTTTTCGACCTTCCAGCGGTAAGGATTGACCCCGCTCTGATGCGAGAAGACCGTCGCCATCTTGTGCACCGTCTGCGCCTGCGCAAAGGCAACCTGCACGACCACGGGGTTGATGTCCGTGCCGACTCCCGTTCGGAACAGCGTCCCGGAGTAGCCATCGAAAACGTTGTCAATGGTGCCGATGTCCGGCGGCGGGGCATAGGTCACCACGGCTGTCCCGAGCGACCGCATCCGGTTAATGTCCAGACGGGTGATGTATGTTTCATCGGCCCGAGACACGCTCGCTCGGGCCATGGCCATCAGGGCTACGAGCAACACCAGACTTCTTTTCATTCCGGTTGCCTTCCTTCTGCGAATCAACCCCAGCGTGCAAACCACACATTGAGTATACCGCACAATGGGCCGGCAATGCAAGTGAAAAACAGTGACACGAATTCCCGAGGTGAGATGGGTATCTCCCCCTCAGCCTTCAGCCTTGAGCCTTTAGCCTGCGTCGGCGGCTCCGGCGCCTTCCCATCCGCCTGACTCGCGTTCCTCCTCAACCCTGCAGTGTCTTTCCGCCGCCTGCTCACGCAACGGTGCGAAGGGGTTGCTGCCCGCGGCGGTAGTGTCGTCGAGTCAATGGCTTACTTGACCGGCAGGCAAACGCGGTTTGGCCGTATGGAGTGCCTCGGCAGTAAGGCGAACGCCTGCGCTGTCACCAAGGGCGCCGCTGAGGCCGCGAAGCGCTCACGGACCTCTGTGCATGCCTACTTGCGCCGCACGTTGCCCGTACCGTTCTTGACGTTGCCGGGAGCGGCGCCCGACCTGCCGGGCTTCACCTCTGCTCCCGACGACGCGGACGCGGGTGGTGGTGCTGCGGCGGCCTCAGGGGTCCAGTTGGCGATGATTTCGGTGAGGTCGAAACCATCCACGACCCCGCTGCCGTCCAGATCGGCAGCCGGGTTCCAGAGCGGATCGCCCGGTGTGGTCTCCCACGCCGTGATCACCGCGGCCAAGTCGAGGCCGTTCACGATCCCGTTGCCGTCCACGTCGCCGGGGACGGCGGGCGGCTGCTCGTACCAATACGCGGTGCTCTCGTAGGTCCGCTCGTACTCCTGCCCCCAGCAGTCAACAGCCTGGTACTCGACCAGGATTGACTGCTCGAACGGCACGAAGTCAGTGATGCGGTGGCGGTATTGGCTCGTCATGCCGTTGGCCAGCTTGGCGAGCAACCCGGAGAAGGGCCCGTCGAACGCGTTCTTGTAATAGTAGCCGCCGTTGAACGCGTCCTCCAGCCCCGTGCCGTACAGGGTCTCCTTCGCCCCGCCGTCCACCTCGATGATGTCGTTGCCTTCGAGATAGCCGTACTTGTCCTCCTCCGGAGAGCGCGTGATCGTCATCAGGCAGCCAAGGTAGTGGCCCGAGCCGTCGGGCACGCTAAGCACCTCGTACATGGTGTCCACGCCCGGGGCGAACGTCTCCTGACGGCGGCGCGCGTGGAGGGTGGCGTACGTCGCGTCAACCGCTTGCGGCTCGTACTCGACGTGCGCGCTCGTCACGTCCACCGTCTCGGCCGAGTCGTTCACAATCTCGACGCGGACGCCGGAGCGGAACGGCATCGGCAGATAGCAGTAGTAGCCGTCGTCATGGTCCGTGCCCAGGGAGAGGGCCTTCGAGATGACGCGGTCGCGGCCGGCGCCGAAGAACTCGCCGATCGGCACGTCAATCGCCGGTTCCGCCAGGTTGGGGTGGCTCACCTTGAGCTTTGCGCCGGCGAGTTGCACGTCAGTCGGGGCGTCCAGCTTGATCTGCAGGCGCGTGATGATGCCTTGCTGGCCCGTGCCGAGGTCGGCCAGCACCAGCGTCTCGCCCGGGCCGAGGCTGCCGCTGCTCTGGATGACATTCGCACCCGCCGGTCCCGGGTTCGTTCCTACGGCATTGAGGACCTCGGCCGCAAGGTTCCAGTCGGCCCGTTGCGACGCCGACTGCGTCGCCGTGTAGGTCTCGACTTCGGTGCCCGGCGGCAGCAGCAGGTAGTTCATCTGATAGAAGTTGAGTTGCCCGACGCGGTTGTCCGACTCGATCGTGAGGCCGTCCTGGAAGTAGAGCGGCGCGTAACACCATGCCCCGCCCGTCCCTTTGCCCACGAACGGTTCCTCGATCGCCGCATGGCCCGGGATGCCCGCGTCGTACCACGCCAGCGTGGTCGTATCCAGACGCGGCGTCGGCTCGCCATCGAAGTAGAACTTCAGCTTGAACTCCGGCCCCGGCATCCACGGCATCCACGTGCGTGTGATCAGGCCCGGGCGGCCGGTCCGCTCGCGAATGGTCGTCGGATCAACGTTGCCGGTGAGCCTGTAGGAATGAGAATCGTACCAGTTATTGTCGCCGGTCGTGTTGAGCGGGCTGACGTTGCGGTTGTAGCTGGACGCCATCCCCGCCTCGCAGCCCGGCTTGAGCGTGGCCAGGTCCCGCCACTGAAGCAGCACATCGAGCCCGTACGCGGTCGCATGCGGCGTCCTCGGCGGCAGCACCTCGAAAGCCGCCAGGGGCGACTCCAGGGCGCCGAGCGCGGCCCGGATGTGCGTGCCGCCTTGCGCGATGCCCGTGCACGTACGCTCTACCTCATTGATGAGTGCTGTCGCCGGATCGAGCGACGACCACTCCACCCACGTCGTGACGTCGTAGCACGTGCCCGTTCCGTCGTAGCCCTCGCAGAACAGCGGCGCTGTGCCGCCTACGTACACGGCATTGGACGACGGTTTCACCTGGAGCGACGTCAGCACGACCGGGTCGTAGAGCTCGAGCCTCCAGTTGTCGCTCGTGAACTGCGCGCCCGCGTTCCTGGTGACGCCCCACGTCTCGTTGCCCACTCCCATCGTGCTGAGCATCAGGAAGCGCCGGTTGGCCATATCAGCGGTCATGTTGGCGTACGCAACCGAGTAGACGTCCGGCGTATCCTGAGTCACCGTCTCCTGCACGATGGCGCCGACCACCGTTCCCGCGTCAAGATCGGTCAGCGTGCCGAAGACCTGGCCGTACGTGCTGCCGTCCCAGCGGTAGTGGCCCTCAATCCGGTAGTTGACGCCGGCAACAAGCGATCCGCCGCCGGTCAGGTCGTCGCTGACCGCCTTGCCGGACCAGTCGCCCCCGTTGCCGAAAAAGATGTGGAAACGGACGGCGCCCCCGCTCTCCTCGATGGTAGCCCCAACGAAATGCTGGCGATTGGCCCAGGTCTCGAAGTGGGTTGGATTGTCCGCGTCGCCGTCGGCGGCGCTATACCACAACCCGAGCATCAGCCGCTCATCGTTCGCCGCAGGAACGAAAGAGGAAAAGCAGACATCGAACGAAAAGTCGAAGTCCTCCGTGTACTCCACGTATTGGTCGGCGTCGCCATAACCGGCGGCGCTGAAGCTCACGGAGGCCCGCTCCGCCGTCCCGTCGTCCAGGGTCTGGGCGTTCTTCCCGCGGCGCGCCTCACCGGCCATGTTATCGGCGGCGTCGCTCCATGAGTAGGAGTCAGTCGAGACGGCCGGATCCTGGTACAGGTAGGACAGCGGATCCGAGCCGCAGGTGAAGTCCTCATCCAGAACAACGAAAGAAGCATGACCCGGCGCCGCCAGCATAAGGACCGACACGGCAATCGTAGCGTACGTGCATACGGGTGTGCTCACCGACCGTTCCCCTAACCTGATGGTGCCCCTTATTCGTTGCACCTAGTGTAGTGTTTCGTATTTGTAGTTGATTATGCTGCTTGCCTCCGGTATGGTTGCACCCGGATCGTATGGAGAGTGGCCGGATGCGAGTGGCATGCCATATTGCGCTGACCGACGATGAA
>Ga0180432_10005054_pt1 | contig 17774 bp, 12 predicted proteins | sample SS_ome_10_FD_132414 | JGI IMG/M metagenome (GOLD analysis project Ga0180432, IMG submission 132414) | Hypersaline lake sediment archaeal communities from the Salton Sea, California, USA - SS_1_MS_2 metaG | ecosystem: Environmental > Aquatic > Non-marine Saline and Alkaline > Hypersaline >...
CATGCCACATCTGCTTTTCGGGCAGGCCGCCTTTTACCAGCTTTGCCTGCAACGCACAGTATTCTGGTCTCTCAGTTTTTGCGGTCGAGGGGTCTACATACGGAAAAAGCGCGTCAGGATCGACAAATTGGTCCTTCGGAAGCGATTTGGCCCACTGCGCAACTGTCTTGTCTAACTGCTTCGAGAGCTGCCTGTCGCCGGGAAGATGCTTGAGAACTGTATCGCCCAGTTTTCCGCAGGCCCAGCCTATCAAACCGCCTGTCACAGGATCGACCATTTCTTCGTACCTTTTCGGACAGCTTTGCTTTCCTCTGAGCGAACTCGCTCACTAATTTCGGGTTGATTATAGCATATTGGCCGTTCTATCCCAAAAGAATCTCAAAAAACCGGCATTTTTCAAATTTTATTTGAAATATAACGAATAATATGGTATAATATACACGCAACTAGATGTTGTTGCGAGTTTTGTGTTGTTAGTTTTGAGTTTTGAGTTGAGAATGGATAAAGGGAGAATATGGAAGTCAGGAGTCAGGAGACAGAATGGAACCGACAGAGAATTGGCGAATTATGGTTACTACTCTCTGCGTTCTCCGCGTACTCTGCGGTTAATGTAATTTGATAAAACAAACCCAATCAGCCCGCCTTCGGCGGGAAATCCGAAGCACTAAGCTCGAAATCCGAAATGAGTGGTTTTTGCAAAACAAAGCCAATTTGGAAGCGTCCCAAATTGGCGCAAGTTCTTTATTAAAAGAATATTATGAGTGCAGATGGAGCATAGGACCTCATCAAGAAACAAAGCCAATATGGATCCGAAACAAACAGGCACGATTCTGATTACCTGCTCGGCGGGGCTGGTGGATTATGTCCGGCGGGAAGTGGAAGGCCTCGGCTACCAGACCGGTGAATCTCACAAGACCGGGCTGGAATTGCAGGGGGATCAGTACGACGCGATGCGGCTGAATCTGCACCTGCGCACGGCGTACAACGTCCTGTTCATGCTCAGAGAATTCAAGTGCAAGTCACCCGCAGATCTTTATGAGAGCGTCGCCGGGCTGCCCTGGGAGGATATGATTTCTCCCGATGAGTACCTGAGCGTCGTCAGCAGGATCAACACCGACCGCGTGAATAATTCCATGTTCGCCAGCCTTAAGGTCAAAGATGCCATCGTAGATCGCATCGCCGCCAAAACCGGATCGCGCCCCGACTCGGGCAAGGAAAGGGACAGAGTGGTCGTGCAGTTGTACTGGAAGAACGACTTCTGCCGGCTCTATTTGAACACCTCCGGGCTTAAGCTGTCGGATCGGGGATATCGCAAGATGCCGGGCAAGGCGCCGCTGCGCGAGTCTTTAGCCGCGGCGATTATAATGGCGACCGGCTACGACGGCAGCGAGCCGCTGGTCTGTCCGATGTGCGGCAGCGGAACCTTAGCTATAGAAGCGGCATTGATAGCGAGCAGGCGAGCGCCCGGGCTGCTGCGGAGCAATTACGGATTCATGCACGTGAAGTATTTCGACGAGCCGGCCTGGAAGCAAATGCGCGGCGACGCGCTCAAAAGGAGCAAACAGCGCGGCGGCAAAGCCGGCTTCAAGCCCGCGCGTATAATCGCCACCGACATCGACGCCGAAGCCGTCGAGGCGGCACGTAAGAACGCGATGACTGCGGGCGTCTCGCATCTGATTGATTTCGACGTCTGCGATTTCGCCGAGACATCGATCCCGCCGGGCGCAGGCATCATAGTCATGAATCCCGAATACGGCCTGAGGCTGGGTGACATTCAGAAGCTGAAAAAGACGTACAAACGCATCGGCGATTTCTTCAAGCAGAAATGCCCCGGCTACGCCGGCTACATCTTCACCGGCAATCCCGCCCTCTCGAAGTCAGTCGGCCTGCGCACCAGCAGAAGGATCGAGTTCTACAACGCCAACATAGAATGCCGACTGCTCAAGTACGAACTCTACGCCGGAACGATAAACAAAGAATAGCAGACTATACGAAAGCGGTGTTTGCTCTTTGACATTTGAACATCCGATCAATCGTAGAGTTCCTTTACGCGTCTTCTTGTTCCGTTGAACATGCCGTTGAAGCTCTTTTTGGTCATAGGTTCGACGATCCATGCCGTGCCGAAGGGGATTTTGCCGGTGTCGGTGTATACTCGATAGTAGGCCAGGACCTTGTCATCGCCACCCGGCAGACTTTCGAGAATCCATTGCCCGTAAGTGTCTACTACGGTATTTTTTTGTTGGACCTCCGGCCAGGGCAGTTTCGTCCAGGAAAGCTGCCACCTGCCGGGTTCCTCTTTCGACTGGAACTTGAGGCGGTACTTCTTGACAAATCCCATCGGAAGCCCGAGTTTGTAGTCTACGACTGTTCCGCCGTCTTCTGATTTGCGTGTCACGATCTGCTCAACGTTGGGCATGAACTTGGGGTAACTGTTGAAGTCGGCCAGGACGCCGGATACCTGCTCCAATGTCCCGTCGATAATGCCGATCACCTCATGTTCCTGCTCGTTGTTGGCGGGTTTTGCGATCACGCGGATGATTATCTCCCCCCTGGTGATTTTCGATCTGTTTCGGTTGAACAGCGCAGCCATGTCGGCCTGGTTCCTTTTCTCGATGTAAGCGGCATCCATCAGGATATAGTCACCGGAATCCTCAAGCTGTGCGGCTCGAATCGGATCGAGCTGCTTAAGAACTCTCCTGTCATTCAGCGCCGATTGAACCTGACCGCCGGCTTTCAATGCGAGTGCCCGGTTGAAATGGAAAACAAAACGATCAGGGTCGCCCCCCCACTTCTTGCTTATGCAGAATGTGAAGTGTTGAACGGCTTTGTCGAATTGCCCTGTCTTCGCCAGAGCCACGCCCAGGTTTACTCGGGCAAAGTAATACTTGGGATTCAGCTCAAGAGATTTCTCGAAAGCGGCGACCGCCTTATCGTACCGGCCATCGCGGAAGTAAGCGTTGCCGTTCAAATAGTAATCGTATTCGGTCTTTGGATCTCTTTGTACCGAAGAAGCGGTGCCGACGGTTGAGCAACTGGGCAGAAGTAAAAAAATGGAAAGGATACAAATCTTGAAGATATTTCTAATCATTGTCGCCACTCCGCAATTATTTGGCCGCGGCGCTAATACACATCAGATGCGATGTTGTGCGAAGGTACATCTTTTCATCGGCGACGGCCGGCGTCGCGTCGCTCCTCTCGCCGAGTGCATTGACGGCCAACAGCTCATATTCAGGTGCGGCTTTTATTACAACAATATCGCCCTCCCGCGTTATGCAATACAGGCGTCCATCCACCCAGACGGGCGAACCGTAGTACCTGCCTGCCGGTTTCTCGGTCCAGAGAATCTTTCCCGTTGCAGCGCGTCGGCAGCAGATGTTCCCCTGATCGTGATAGCTGAACAGCAATCCGTCCTTGCACAGCGACGTCGAGACATAGGGGATCGTTCCGCCGGCGCGATCTTCGGAACTGTAGGCTTCAGTTGGTGAGGCGTTAGGCGAAGCCGGAGGTCTGATCGCGGCGATACGTTTGCCGCCGCCGCCCGTGCCGCAGGTCCCGACGATAAGATCGCCTGCGATCACTGGCGAGCTTACCACGCGGGCGATAAATGCCGATTTGGCTTCCCAGGCAATCTTGCCGTCGCGAGGATGGACCGCCGTTATGCCGTGCTCCTGGCTCGTAAAGATGAGCCGCTCAGGACCGCCCTGCGAGGCGTAGAGGCACGGCGTGGAGTAGGAGATAGCGCCGGTGCTTCTGGGTATGGTCCAGCGTATTTGGCCTGTGTGGCGATCCAGCGCGAGCCACTCACTCTTCGCTGAGCCTGTATTGGTTTTCTGCTCGCGGGAAAAAACGATAAGATCGTCAAGCACCATAGGCGAGATTCCCGGTCCGTGAGAAGACGTCGTAGAGCCGAATTCCTTCCGCCAGACTTCGCCGCCGTCGTGGTCGAGTACGACTAAAATCATCTTATTAGCCGTTGACCATAGAACATAGACTCGGTCGGCTGTCAGCGCGGGCGTGCCGGTCGCATAGCTGTTTAGTCTGTTCATCTTGTAGCGTGGAAGAGAGTATTCCTTCTTCCAGAGCGTTTTGCCCGTAGCGGCGTCAAATGCGATGAGAATCCCTTTCGGCGCGCTCGTATCGGCACAGGTTGTAAAGACCTTTTCATCCCAGACGACCGGTGATGCAGGTCCGCTGCCGGGAAGCTCGACGCGCCAGTCATAATCATTCTGGGTCCATTTAACAGGGATGGTCTTTGCATCGCTGATGCCCTGGCCGTTCGGGCCGCGGAAACGTGGCCATTGGCCCGCCAGGCCGGCCGATGCTAAAAACAGTGTGATAACCATGATGGTTACACTGGATTTTCGTTCTTTCATGTGTTTCTCCTGAGTTCTTTACGGTGCTTACGGCCTATTTCGCAAGATTGTTCGTGAGTTTTGCCGAGCCGGGGGCGATATCGACCCGGCCCTCGAAAATGTTGTTGCTTATGAGGTTGCTGCCGCCCTTCTTGACTGCCAGAACAAGCCTCTTATCGGCTTGGGCACGGATATCTTGAACCAGGCAGCCGGAGATAATTGTATCCCGGACGTCATTCATGAGAATGCCGCAGTTGTCACAGTCGAGTATCGTGCAGCCGGAAATGTTAAAACGCCGGCATTTTTCCAACACCAGTCCGGCCTCGTGTCCTTTTACGCTGTCAATATGCAATCCTTGCAGAACAACATTGTCGCAATCACGGAAGATCAGGCCCCGGTTTGCAGTAGCGCCGTCGCCGTAATGGTATCGCGGGTTGCGGTCGAACACGTTCTGGCCGACGACGATGCTTGTGCTGCTCTCGATGAGGAGGTCTTGTGCGAAGCCTTTCCAGAGGGTGTTGCCCACGATTGTGACGCCGCGGACTTTTCGAAGGTGAATATTGGTCTGTACGTCACTGAGTATGTTGCCCGTGATCGTGACGTTGCCGCCGCGCAATTCGCCCTGTGAGTAAGAAGGCCTGGGCAAACTCTCGCCGATAATGCGAATGTTCGCCGAGTCGCGGGCGGTGTGGTTGTGTTGGATGGTGCAACCGGTTACGGCGATTTCCCCGATAGAGCCGCCGGTGGCATCGATAAGAACATTGGCGGTCGGCGGCGTCTTCTGCCCCATATTGCTCTCAATATCGCAGTTGCCGATCTGGAGGTTTCTGACGTTGCCGGCGCGCTGAACGACCCCCCCGCCGTCGTTATAGCTTACGTGCGAATTGCCGACGTTGATCTGATGCAGATCCACATCGTCGAGATATACCCCGATCCCGCGATTCTCATAGACGTGGCAATCTGAGATGATTACGTTGCGGTTGCGTTTTGTCAGGTGGATGCCGTGGAGGGCCTTGCGAATCAGCAGCTTCGAGAAAGTCGCCTTCATCGTGCCGGTGGCCTCGATTCCGCATGCCGCGGGCGCAGCTCCGACAATCTCCAGCCCGCTGACTGTCGGCATGCGCTGATTGAGCCGGACGTTGTCCTCGACCGTGGCCGGGCTTGCCGTGCCGCCGTGAGTGCCGACGAGCTTCAGCGCCGGGCCCGGTCCGGCCATGATGATCGTCGCCGTACCGGCGCCGGCGATAGAAAGCGGCCCCACGCGATCCAGGTCCGCAACGACAGTTTTTTCAAAGCGGTACCTGCCGCAAGGAACGAAAATGTCGCCGCGGCCCGAGTCGATCGCCCGCTGGAACGCCCCGCTGTCGTCAGCCTTGCCGTCTCCAACGGCACCGAAATCACGTACGCTGATTCCCAGCACCTGGGATTTGGCATTGGCGTGGGTTGTCAGATTAAATGGCAACAATGCGATGTTTGCACAGATCAGAATGAAAAAAGCAGTTCTTGTCATTGGTTATCTCCCGCCTCTGTCTACTTGTAATTCTCAAGGTCTCTAAGCTGTTCGACTAAATACTTGCGCATCGCCACGACGGTCGCTCCGGCGCGCATAAATGCTACTCCGTCTTCGATCGAGGCGACCCCGCCGGAAGCCTTTATGCCGACTTTGTCGTCTACGACTGACTTTATCAGCCCGATCGCGTGGATCGTCGCCCTACCGGGGCCGAAACCGGTGCAGGTCTTCACGAAGTCGGCGCCGCAATCCGCTACTAACTTTGCCGCCGTAACGATCTGCTCATCGCTCAGCACTCCGATCTCGATTATCACCTTGAACGGCACGCCGAAGGGCCTGGCCACTTCCATCAAGGTGGAAATGTCCGACGAAACGCTCTTGTAATCCGCCGCCTGAAAAGCGGAGATGTTCATAACCATATCCAGATCCGTTGCCCCCCGCTTCAATCCTTCCTCGGCCTCGGTGCATTTAACATGCGTGCTTGCCCCGCCGCATGGGAAGCCGACGGGAATCTGAGCCCGCACGTCCGTGCCCTTCAGATTGTCGACGAGAATTCCGATATGTTGAGGGAACGCCACAACGGCACGAAATCCGAAGGTCTTCGCATCTTCGCAAGCCGCTTTGACATCGTCCTCAGTGGCAGTTATCGTAAGTGCCTCGGAGTAATCAACAACCGGTATTAGTCTTCCGATCTCTTCTTCCGTGACGCCGTACATTTTATACCTCCTCTCCCTGGTCATCTTGCGACTTGCGTATTTCATCACCTGCGGCGCTACGCCGTTTGTGGTCGGAAAACGCTTCACCCTCTTTGTTTTCCGTACTGACGCCGCTCACTTTCCAGGGCTTACACAGTAAACATCCGGCCCGCCTGTTCTTCGGACGTCCACGCTTGTGATTGGCCATGTTTTATCTCCTTGTCTTTGAAGGAAATGATCCTACTACGGCACAGTGCTCTAAGTTGCCTGAGTATAGTCGAATCGACTACTCACGGGCAACCTTTGTTTTCATACATGAGCTTTACCACCTGAGCTGCTGAGGATTATGGATATGCACCCTTGCTTTATAGCTCGCTGAGACTATGAACAAATTGACGGCGAAACGGAGTGATCCCCTATGCCGGCGATTGTATTACTTATCTGTCGATACCTCGATAATGTTACCGCCCGAGCTGTAACTGCTTCTCTCCAACGACCTTGTCCAGATACGGCCCCATATCGAGTTCGACCTTTGCCGTATATGTGCCGTCCGCCACCATGACGGGCGTATCGCATACACCGCTTCACCCAAATTTCATATCTTCTTCCAGCGCCACTTTGCCGTCTTTGGTAAGACTCAATCGCGGCGACAGTCTCCTTCCTGACTGACTGAGCGAACGAAGCGTACAGCCGTTTTGGTCCTTGAGTCCGGCGGACACCATTACCTTGCCGCTTCTACTTTTGGAGCCGATCTGCCACTGGCATGGCCCTGCGAGCCAGACCGGCGGGCCGCTCAGGGCCTCGGCGGCACTGGAAGACAGCCTCATCTTTCCATTGATAAAGAAGTAGTTCCATCCGACGGCATCGAGAGTCCAGAAGAAATAGTAATCTCCGGGAACCGGCTGACGGTTGCGGATCAGTGAGTATATGTTGAGTGTGTACCTGGCGCTTGCCTTGTTCTTGAAAGGTCCGCTGAAGGTGAATGTGGGATTCGTTTTCCCCGCCCTGGAACCGCGATCGTACTTAGCGAACTGCTTCGCACCGTCATCCGTCAGGTCGCCATTGCGGTTCTCGTCAACATAGGCAACGTTATACCCAGTTCCGGTACCGCCCGATTCGCCGAGAACACCCAGTGTCGAGTCTGTGCCGTCTTCTCCAAAGACCACGCGGAAGTAGAGAGGTTTGCCGGAGGCAATCGCCGGTTCCTTCGGCGGTTCGCGCAGCGGATCAACCACGGGAGTTGGTTGAAGTACCGGTTCGGCGGATCTTGTAGAATCGGCCACTTCGTCCTCACTCAGCGGCGGCGCGGATTCCCCCTGCCGCACGTCCTCGTCGGGCGTAACCACTTCTTTAGTCCCCTCAACAGAAGGATTGTTCAGAACCGTCGTTAAAAGCACGACCACCACAGCAACCACGAGCAGAATTAGCAGCCAGTGCATGCCGTTCTTTTTTTCAGGAGTCTCCATGTCACTATCTCCCAAAAATACCTCTGGATATCGCAATTACCAGTAAGGCGAGCTTTGCGTAAAGCGCATGGCCAAAAATCGCCGCCTGTGGCTCGAAAAATCAGAATATAGTCGCTTTATTAAATCTATTCTAAACTGGTAAAAATCGCAAGAAGAAAATCAAGAAATATCACCGGCGACCGTGGTCGAAAGACCGCCGGCGATGGTGTGGCTTTTCTCCTCAAGTATCTGAAATACTGTCGCTAAGCTTTGCTCTTGACTAACAGCACGCCGCCGCCAATGCCAGAAACAGCGGCAAAGAAAGCCGCGTATTTCGTAGCCGCGGGGGTGGCCGGTTTGATTTCTCCGGCGCCCGTCATGCCGGACAGCGGCGATGATTGCAGAAGCTGATTCGCTGCCTTTGCATTGTTGGCGTTTGTCTGATAGCGCTCTACGGCCACAAAAATACAGATTGCACACACGACTAATGCCGCGATACCTGCGATTTTCATTTGTTTCTTATCCATTGTTGCCTCCATAAAAGTATTTGACCTCGTTGTTTACAGACACTCACCGTATTCCGCGACTTCTCGGCGAGTGCCCGCCGCATCTAACAGGATAGACGCATGAGAGAGACATTCCTTGCAAGAATATCTCGGTTTTTTTACCCTTCGCACTCTCAGACTATCTTCAACTGGCACAGATATTCAAACCCCAATACTGCCGGGTAATGAAAAGTCCTTTATACGCGGGCGGTCTTAGTGAGAAGTCAAATGTTTGTATCAGAACGGAAATCAGAACCACACACGGGGCTAATATCCAGAACCGCCTTTCACATAGACCGGGGCCTCCCTCAGCCCTATCTGCCAACACTACCTCGTACCGTCTAACTTTGCTCCTGCGTGCCATCGTACTCATTCACTCCGCGTCGATACGATAACCAAGCAAAGTAAAACAGAAATAGCTTGCCTTCTAATTACTTGTTAAATAACAGTGTACCTAAGAATAAGGTCTGTAGTTAGTTCAAATACCCTCAGATATCCATTTGTGTGTCAGTTGATCTTCTTGCCAGTTACTTCAGTAGTAGATGGCCCAAGAGGAATCTTGCCTTGTGTTGTTTTCGTCTTGAATTGACCTCTGAGAAATGTCTTCCCAAATAATTTGCCTTTGAAATCCACTCTGAGGGTTGCGTCCATCATGCGAAACTCAAGGAAAAATGAAACTTGATCGCCTTCAAGCTTGAGGTTCCTTATGATGAGTTCTTCTCCTCCAGATTCGTACCTGGCGGTCAGATCTCCAGCTATTCTCAATATACTCGTAGTCGTCTTTTTGTATGCTTCGTGTTGTTTTTCAGTCAGTTTCCACTTTCCAACCAGTGGTGCTCCGACTCGCTCGCCGGTCGCCGGCAGCCCACCTCGTTGGCTCTTAAATGTCCCGGCTAACTTATGTCCCTCAACTGTACCCTCAAAGGTCGATTCTAGTTCGTGCTCACCGAACTTGCTCTTTCGAGTATAGGTAAGCTTTCCATCCTGGAATTTGACGTTCGATACCATGTGCTCTCCAGATTCAGCCTCCCATTTGCCGACCAGCATACCGTCCGGCTTCTCTGATATCGTCAACCTGCCCTTAATTTCGCGCTCACCAAAACGGTACTTCATGTCCCACTGGCCAAGAACTGGGCTCTTGGGTTTCTTCCGCGTCACTTTGACAGAGAAGTTTCCGAGATCGCCTGACATTGTGCCTGTGAACTCGCCCCTCTTCAAGGTGCCTGTATATCGCTCTTTAAAATCTCGAGCGCGAGTTGGTATCACATGAGTAAAGCTGAGTTCTCCATTCTCAAATCGGACATCAGCTAAGTCATTGGAACCCCACTTGCCTACCAGACTGCCGTCCGCGTTCCTGGAAAATGACAGTTTGGCAAGTCTCTCTAAGCCATGATAATCAATCTTGATTTCCCATTGACCTGTAATGTCTTCGGCTGCGAAGACAAATGACGCTTGCCAAGACAGCAAAAGACAAATGATAATGACAGGCTTGCGGATTTTCACGTGGACTAGTATTCGATTCATGATAGGTTGCCTTTCAGAAATATACGTGTACCGTCGGTTATTCTCCTGTAAGAACTGGCCTATTCTTGGGATCAAACAAGCTGCTGAGCCATGCCTTCAATAGAATAATATACTCAGCTCAATCATTTTGACTCTCCGACTGTTTCTCAGAAGTCCTTCCGGCCGAATGTTGGAAAGACTCGTATCTGTACGTTAGCTTTAGAACTACCTCATTATTCATAAACTATATCTATGCATTACCTTCTCGCCCTTTAGTATTGTAAATATGGGTATGCAAAGATTAAACAAACGAACGAGATAGATATCATGAAAATAATTGCGCCAATACCACAGATGAGCGAAATACGCCTACCGGCCATTTGCAATAGCGTAAATCCAATGAGTATGATTGTGCCAATTGTGGAGCCAAAAAATAACATTAGAGATGCGTAGCCGTGGAGTGAATCGAAGACAGATACTTTCAGAACTACCATAAGAGAAGAGCATAGTAGAGCATCATACGCCAAAACGATTAGCCAGTGTGTTTTCTCCCACCTATTCATGTCAAAACTAGCTACAGTTCACCAATGCAAAGTCTCAGAGCAGAGCCTGCTATAGTGGCTCCAACACAGAAATCTCGATTCTTTAACCATCTCACCTATATCTAAGTCGGTTGTACATCGCAAATAATAGTTGCTTATAAGTCTATCTTCAAATTTGCCGCCTGTGACACACAAAAGAATGAACAGAATTACTTGCCTCGATTGGGGAAAATCAAAGGGGAAAATCAAAGGTGTCCGGTATATTTTTTGGGTCTTCCCCTCCTTTAATTTTTCTATTTTCCTGCTACTTGCCGCTGAGCCAGTTGGGGCCGATGGTTATGTCTACTTTCATGGGGACGTCGAGCTTGATCGCGCCGGCCATGTGATTCCTTATCCACTCGGCGTGCTCGTCGGCTTCGGCGGTCGGCAGCTCGAAGACCAGCTCGTCGTGGACCTGTAACAGCATTTTAACCGGGAGATTTTCAGTCTCGATTTTATGCTGGATCGAGATCATCGCCACTTTGATCAGGTCGGCCGCGGAGCCCTGGATGACGGTGTTTACTGCGAGCCGTCTGGCCTGCGAACGTTTGTTGGCGTTTTTGCTGTTTAGATTCGGAATCCTGCGCCTTCGGTGCAGAATCGTTTCAGCGTAGCCGGTCTGTTTGGCCCGCTCGACGCAATCATCCAGAAACGCCCGGATCGAGCTGTAGCGGGCAAAGTAATCGTCGATGAATTTCTGCGCATCGGTCCGGCTGATCCCGACACTGCGCGATAGTCCGAACGCGCCCTGGCCGTAGATTATGCCGAAGTTGACGGCTTTCGATCGCGAACGCATCTCGCTTGTCACCTCCTCGATCGGGCAGCCGAAAATCTGCGAAGCGACGAAACTGTGTATATCCTGATCCGCGGCAAAAGCTTCCATCAGAGCCTCGTCCCGGGAGAAATGGGCCAATAGGCGCAGCTCGATCTGCGAATAGTCGGCGCTGAGGATGCAATCGCCGTCATTGGCCGGGACAAACGCCGAGCGGACCTTGCTGCCGAGTTCAGTGCGGATCGGGATGTTTTGCAGATTCGGGCTGCTGGAGCTGAGTCGGCCCGTAGCGGTTATTGTCTGATTGAAAGATGCATGCACTCGTCCGGTCCGCGGATTTATCAGTGCGCCGAGTTTATCGACGTACGTGTTCTGCAATTTGCTCAACATGCGGTACTCAAGGACCAGATCGGCGATAGGATGCTCGGCAGCCAACTGTTCGAGTACGCCTGCATCTGTACTGCGACCTGTTTTGCCGATGCGGATCGGCGTCAAACCCAGCTTGTCGAAGAGAATCCCGCCAAGCTGCTTCGGCGAATCGATGTTGAAAACCTCGCCGGCGTGCTCGTAAATTTGCTCGCTGACAGTTTTGAGCGTCTCGCTGATCTCCCCGGACATCTTTCGCAGCAATCGAGTATCGAGCGAAACGCCGTTGTATTCCATTTCCGCCAGGACCGTCACCAGCGGCATCTCGACGTCCTCGAAGAGCTTCCTGAGAGCGGGCTGTCCTTCGAGGCGATCTTTCAGGTAAACATAGAGCCGATACGTGACGTCCGCATCCTCGGCGGCGTAATCAGCGGCGGCGGCCGTATCGACCATGTCGAATGTAAGCTGATTCTTTCCCTTGCCGATAAGGGCGGTAATCGGAACGCACTCATAGTCGAGATAGTCGGCCGCCATTTTGTTCATCGAGTGACTCCGCTCCGGCTCAAGGCAATACGAGGCGACCATCGTGTCGAAACAGACTCCACGCAGCGGCATCTGAGCATTTCGCAGGACGAGCAGGTCGTACTTGATATTCTGGCCGATCTTCTTTACGCTTTCATCGGCGAGTATCGCGCCGATTTCGCGCCGGACCGATTCGATCTCAAGATGCTTAGCGCCGAGCGGGGCCTTCACCGGAAGATAGAATCCCTGATTGGCCTGCCAGGAAAAGCTCAAACCGACCAGGTCCGCCCGCATCGCGTCGACGGACGTTGTCTCGGTGTCAACGGCGAAAAGGTTCCGCTTTCTCAACTCGACGAGAAATTTCTCGAACTTCTCCTTCGTATCGACAAGCTGATAGTCCCTGGCGGCCGTTTGCGCCGATGCAGGCCGTGCGCTGTCGGATGTATGGCCGTTATCCGTCCTGGAGGACTGGGCACCGTGGAGGCCCAGCTTTGTGAGCATTTTGTTGAAGCCGAGTTCGTTAAATAGCTCGACAAGCTTCGCTTCGTTGAATTCCTTCAGTGCTAAATCATCATAGTCGATCTCGATAGGAACGTTGCAGTCGATTGTGACCAGTTCCCTGCTCATATCGGCCAGGTCTTTGAATTTGCGCAGATTGTCGCCCCGCTTGCCCTTGATTTCATCGACGTGCTCGTAGAGCTTATCAATAGATCCGTATTTCTGTATCCACGTCAGTGCCGTCTTGGGGCCCACGTCGGGGATGCCGGGGACGTTGTCCGAAGTGTCACCCTGGAGGGCGAGGCAGTCGATGAACTGTTCCGGCGCAACACCCATCTTTTCGATCATCGCCTCCCGGTCAGTCTTCGTATCGGTCTTGATATCGAACGTGCTGATGTGCTCGTCGATCAACTGGAGCAGGTCCTTGTCCTTCGAGCAAATAAGAGACTCATGTCCGTCGGCGGCGGCTTTCTTAGCTAACGTACCGATGATATCATCCGCCTCGAAGCCGCCGATCCTGAGCTTCGGGATGTTCATCGCATCCAGAATCTGCTCGATTCGATCTATCTGCGGCGGCAGGTCATCAGGCATGGGCGGCCTGTGCGCCTTGTACTGGGGATAAATATCGCTGCGAAAAGTCTTTTCCTTGCTGTCGAGCGCCACGACGAGCATGTCGGGCTTGTGCCGTTCGATCAGACCCAGCAGCGCCATCGTAAAGATATAGACGGCCTTGGTCGGCTCGCCCGACGGGCTGGTCAACTGGCCGCGCATCGGCGCGTAATATGCCGCGTAGATATGCGCATGACCGTCGATTATGTAGAGCTTCTTTGCCATCAGCGCCACTGTATGTGTTGCGGCTCCCAGTGTCAAGGACGGTGATCCTAACTGGCCCGATAACGCACGCGAGCGACCGCATTTGCCTGCGGGTGATGTAGTTGCTATATTTTACTTGTACGTTCATAAGGGATGAACTAAATTCCATGGAGGGATGTGCTGATAGTAAAATTTGAAGGGGGAGTATTCGTTGATGTTATTAGCCAGAGAAAAGCCTACATGTCTGCAAATCCTAATCATCGTTCTGGTATTGCTTTTCAGTTCATTTGTCCTGCCCCGTAGCGCCACGGGGACCGAGCTCGGTCAGGCGAAAAAAGCCTATAATCACGCTTCACTACGCGCTATGGCGAGAGTCTACATGGCCTCCGGCAGCTACGACAAAGCTCAGCCTTTCATAGAAAGCGCGCTCGATCGGGCAATATCCACAAAAGCTCCGGATTCCGATGTTTGCGCCTGCACGCTCGATCTGGCGTATCTGTACAAGAATCAAGGAAATCTGGCCGAAGCCGAGACGATGTGCCTGACGGGTCTGGAATTGCAGGAGGATATTTATGGCCCTAAACATCCGTATGTTGCGCTGACGTTGAGAATACTCAGCGATATCTACAAAGGACAGGGACGTTTTCAAGAAGCTACGGAATCTCTTGAGCGAGGGATGGCAATAATGCGTGCGGTCGAAAACGAGGACGCTCCTGAACTTGCGCCTTTCAAGGTGGATATGGCGCGCCTGCTGGTTGCCAAGGGCGACCTGGCGCAGGCCGAGTCTTATTTCGACGCCGCTTTGTCCGTGATTGAAGGCAGCTACGGCCCCAAACATCTGTATACGACCAAGGTGCTCACCAGCGTTGCCGCACTTTATGTATTGCAGGGCCGATTCGACCGGGCCGAAGAGCTTATTTCCAGGGCGATTCCCATACAGGAAAAGATATACGGCCCGAACCACCATTTTCTCGTGCCAGCCTGGCTGGCATTGTCGAGAATCCATCAGGCAAAAGGCGACCTGCCCCGGGCAAAAGAGCTGCTCGCAAAGGCTTTGCATGCGGCGGAAAATCAGACCGACTCCGGGCGCCTGCTCAAGGTGCTTGAGGCGCAGATACAGTTGGCTCGGGAAACCGGCGATACGACCGCACTGGCGAAGCTGCAAAAGCGAATCGACAAGATTCGAGCGAGCAGGCACTTCGTATTCGCCCCGGTTGCCAAGGCAATTCGTTAAGAACATACCCTTACCGACTCACAAGTTCTTGAATCCACAGGCGGCAGACGCTATCATAGAGAGGCGTTAAGGCGGATACTGCTTAGAGTGATCTGCCTTTTTTATATCCCGCAGTGTGGGAATTTTCCTTAGAGTCTGTAGTCTATGGCAATAGTGACGTTGAATGACATCCACGTGGCTTTCGGCCCCGAGGTCGTTCTCGATAAGATGGATCTAACACTTCATCCGGGCGAGAAGGTCGGTATGGTGGGCGCAAATGGTGCGGGTAAAAGCACCATTCTAAAGCTGATCACGGGCGAACTAACTCCGGATGCAGGGCGAGTGGTCCGGCAGAAGGGGCTGAAAATCGGCCACCTGCGGCAGGAGACAACCTTCAGCGGCAACCGCACGGTCATGGAGGAGATGCACGCCGGTGTCGATCATCTGCTGCTATTGCAGCGCTCGATTCATGACGTCTCGGCTGAAATGGAGAGTCTGAGCGGTTCTGCACTGAAGGCAAAGATGAAAAAGTACGACCGGCTGTGTCATGATTTCGAGATCGCTGGCGGGTATGCCTACGAAGTGCGCATCCACGCCACACTGGCCGGCCTCGGCTTTGCGCCGGAACTGCACCATGCAAAGACGTCGGCGCTAAGTGGCGGCCAATTGTCGCGTCTGGGACTCGCGCAGGTGCTGATGCTGGAAACTGATCTGCTATTGCTGGATGAGCCTACCAATCATCTGGACCTGCAGGCGATCGAGTGGCTGGAGAGATTTATCGCCGGTTATAACGGTGCCGCAGTCATCATCAGTCACGACAGGACGCTGCTCGACAAGGCTGCGTGCAAAATCGTTGAAGTTGAGACACGCAAGGCCCGCGTTTGGAACGGCAACTACAGTAATTACCTGCAGACCAAATCAACCTTGCGACTGCAGGAAGAACGTGAGCATACCAAGCGAGTCGAAATGGTCGAAAGAACGCTGGACTTCATCGCCCGCAATAAAGACCAGGAGGGCATGCGCAAAACCGCCCGCGGCCGGAAGACCCAGCTTAACCGCCTGCTGAAGGAAAACCCCGATTTCTTAGACAAACCAGCCGACCAAAAAACTATAAGCTTCTCATTCGGCGAAACAGGGCATACGAGCAACCTGGTGCTGCGATGTGAAGGATTAACCAAATCCTTCGGCGATCTGACGCTGTTCGAGAACCTGACGTTTGACGTGCTCCGGGGTGAACGCATCGGTATCACCGGCCCCAACGGCACTGGCAAGAGCACCCTTCTGAGGTTGGCTCTCGGCCAAATCAAACCAAGTGCCGGAAGCATCCGACTGGGCAAGACTCTCCGAGTGGGCTATCTCGATCAGCATGGTGACGTTCTCGATCCGGCAAAGACGGTGCTGGATGAAGCATCGAGCGCCGGGCCAGGACTCTCAACGGAACAGATCCGAAATCGGCTTGGCGCTTTTCTCTTTTCCGGCGACGACGTCTTCAAGAAATGCGGGGATCTTAGCGGCGGTCAGCGCAACCGTCTGATGCTGTGCAAGCTGGTTTTGGCCGCACCTGCCGTGCTTGTCATGGACGAACCCACGAATCATCTGGACATTGCCAGCCGGGAGATGCTTGAAGAGGCATTGGCCGACTACTCCGGCACGATGATTGTAGTAAGTCATGACCGATACTTCCTGGACCGCGTTGTCGAAAAGCTGATAGTAATCGGCTCTGATGAGTTCGGACAGCGAAGTCTCGGTTCTACGGAGTTCGTTGAGGTAAGACCCGTATATTCGAATTACGCATCTACAATACGCAAACGAATCGAAGCCCGGCAGGAGAAATCAGAAACGCGCGCCGCAGGCCCGCGAAAGCGCCGCTCGGCAAGTGCTCAGAGCAAGCCGCGACCAAGAACTCCGGAAGAACTCAAACGCTTCAACAAGTACTCAGCCGATCAGATCGAAGAACTAATTACGGAACTCGAGCAGGAACTGGCGGAGATGAAAGAGCGCTTCGGCGAGGCGACGATCTACAAGAATCCGGATCAGTTGGCCGAGTTACAGAACGGTTATGACACCAAGACAGAGGAGCTGGAATTGCTCTACCGGGCGTACGAGCGCCATGCCTAACCGCGACGTTGGGCGACCAGACGGATGGGCCGGCCTACCCTAATGCCCATCCCGTTCGGATGTGCCGGCTGCCGTGGTGTCGAGACCGTTGATGACTGCCCCTATCCAGAGGTCTTTGAGCAGGATCTCTTTTTCAGCCCTGTCGGGTAGTTGGCAAGGTGGCAATTCTACGTCGGGCTGCACGCCGGTCAGTTCATGGAAACTCCCATCCGGATTAATGTCCAGGTCTGCTTCCATTCGAAAAATCATGCCGCTGGCGGGTAGCCGCATGACCGGCGCGATTAGGTAGCCGCACATCCCCCCGGCGGACCTCCGGCCCACGAGCGTGGCGAATCCCGTTCGCTTGATGACGTCCAAATATGTCTCCGTAGCCGACCCGCTGCCTTGATCCATGAGCACATATAGGTCCCCCTCGAACGCATATCGCTGCGAAGGCTTCACTTCCCGGCTGATCTGATGGAAGCACCATTGGTTTGGATCGAAACCTTCGAAAGGCGGCACTTCATCAACGGCCGTTTCCCATGCGTACTGAGAACAACTTCCTCGCACAATATGCAGGTCCGTCGAGACTTTGCGTTTCACACCTGAGATTTGCTGGTAAACAAGCGGCTCATCCAGAAACGGCCGAAGCAGAACGTCATACGTGTAGATCGGTGAGCCGCCCCCGTTGTGTCGCAGATCAATAATCAGCTTTTCATAACGCCCCTGTGACTTGTCCAGAAAGCGGCGGATCTTCTTCTTGTCGCGTTTTTCCTTTCCCCCTGCCATGACTTTGATCCGCACATATCCGACCTCATCGCTCAGCTCCACGCACTCGCAGTTACCCTTGCGCCAATTCACG
>Ga0180432_10005056_pt1 | contig 17766 bp, 17 predicted proteins | sample SS_ome_10_FD_132414 | JGI IMG/M metagenome (GOLD analysis project Ga0180432, IMG submission 132414) | Hypersaline lake sediment archaeal communities from the Salton Sea, California, USA - SS_1_MS_2 metaG | ecosystem: Environmental > Aquatic > Non-marine Saline and Alkaline > Hypersaline >...
ACAAGTGCTGAGCCGCTCACGATGGGCACATCCACGACACCTGTGTCGGCGCCATAACAAAACCATTGAAAATAAAAAGGAGATTAACATGTTGGTACGAAGATTGAGTGATGTCGAGTTCATCGACGTGGGCAAACCCTTCGGGCTTCCGGAGAAGATGTTTCAAATTCAGTGGATTTTCAGTAACTCGGTGGGCGACGAGAGGTATCGACACAGCTATGCCGTTCGCAAATACACCCTCCAGCCGGGCCTTCCCCTGGAGGTCATGCCCCTCCATCAGCATGAATACATCCAGTCTCCCTTCATCCTTTCGGGGACCATGCTGTTCGAAAACGGGGACGGCGAGGTCGTCGAGGCGAATCCAGGGGATACGGTGATATTCTACGAGAACGAGCCACACAAGGGCGTAGTGAAGGGTGACAAACCCGTGGAGCTTCTGTGCATCATTGATTGCCCCGGCGAGGGCAACGACTGTATCCCGGATGTACCGTCCGGGATCAGCATGGAAAAGAAATAGTTTTTCATATCGTCGAGCGGGAGTGTGTACCTCCCGCTCGTTGTTTTTGTAGGGAGGAGATACTGATGAACCGGATAGACTCAGATCAGGGAGCGGGGGAATTCCAGGTGAGCCGCGGGTACGCCTGGTACGTGTTCATTCTCCTGTTTGTCCTGTATATGTTCTTTTTCATCGACAGAATTATTATCAACCCGCTTTTTCCGTTCTTGAAGGAAGAATGGGGCCTCACCGATACCCAGTGCGGCTGGTTCGCCTCGATCACCACCCTCATGATGACCCTCTTTGTGTTCCCGATTTCGATCCTCGTTGATCGCTGGAGCCGCAAAAAATCCATCGCCATCATGGGGATCGTGTGGGGGCTCTTCTCCGCGGCATGCGCCCTGACACGGAACTTCGCCCAGATGCTCACCGTCAGGTCCATTGTGGGAATCGGCGAGTCGGCGTTTACTGCCGGTGGGCACGCGATGATCGCCGCGTACTTCCCCGAGGAAAAGCGCTCGACGATGAACGGCCTGTTCAACGCCGCCGTCCCCATGGGGACGGCCTTCGGGATGATGCTGGGGGGTATCATCGCGGAATCGCTGGGGTGGCGCTACGCCTTCGGGATCATGGCGATTCCCGGGATCATCGTCTCGGTCCTGTTCTTCTGGGTGAAGGATTACAAGACGGTGGAGATTGCACGGGCGGGCGTGCACAATGATGCGAGCCGGACAGCCATCGGAGATATCGTCAGGGAGTTTCTCCGGACACCCTCGGTGATCTGCACCTATGTCGGCTACATGGGCAACATGTTCGTTGCGGCGGCGCTCATGACCTGGCTGCCGACATACTACCACCGGATTGAGGGCCTTTCGATGGACAAGGCCGGAATGAAATCCTCCATCATATTTCTCCTTGCGGTCGTCGGTGCCCCGATCAGCGGTCTTATCATCGACCTCATCCGAAAGAGGTTCCTGAACGCCCGGATGAGCTTTCCCGCGTTGACCTCGCTTCTGGCGACGATCTTCGTCTTCATAGGGTTTTCTTACTTCGAGGGTCAGGCCCAGTATATCATCCTGCTGTTGTGGGGACTGTTCATCTCGATGTTCGCCGCCGGGGCCTCGGCCGTGACCCAGGATGTGATGCAGCCGGGACTCCGGGCGATCTCATACGCCATCGCACTTTTCAGCATGATGATTTTCGGTTTCACCCTTGCCCCTATCTTCGTGGGCGCCATATCTGACACCCACGACCTGGTCACGGCGTTCAGGCTGCTGCCCCTGTTTTCGCTGTTCGCATCAATCGCGTTCTTCATCGGCTCGTTCTTTTATGTTCGTGACCTGAAGAAGGTGGGCAAGGTGACCCTGAAAGAGGAGTGATAGTCAGATAGTCGCTCAGAAAGGTGCGTCCGATACTGAATAGAATATCTATTAAATACGAAAAGGAGAGAAGGATATGAAGGAATGGGACATCAAGGTTCTCTACTATGGCAAGATCAGCGCGAACCTCTCGTTCGTCTGGCCCCCCATGAATCCGCCCCTGGAAAAAGACGTGATGCTCAGCGCGCCGTATCTTGGATTCCTGCTTACGGCCGGCGATCGTGCGGTTCTGGTCGATACCGGAATAAACGAGAAATTCATCGTCGACGGGAAGGCCTGGGGGGCCCTCCCCGCCGAGGGTGGGACGTCTTTCGTGGAGGATGCATTGAAGAAGGAGGGGGTGGCTCCGAGGGACATCGAGACGGTTATCCTCACTCACCTGCACAACGACCACGCGGGAAACTGCGGATTGTTCCCCGATGCCAGACTCGTTTTCCAGCGGGATGAATGGGCCAACCTCCAGTCGCCTTATCCCCACCAACTCGTCAGGAACGACTACGATCAGGACATCATCCCGGAGCTGAAATCCATGAGGTGCGCCGTGGTCGACGGCGACTACACGGTGGATGACGGGATAGACCTGTACAAGATCCCCGGGGGACACAGCCTCGGGAGCCAGGTGGTGGCGGTCAACACGAAGAAGGGGAGGGTGGTGCTTTTGGGGGATATTTGCCTGTTCAACTTCCTGGCGTTTCCGAAGATGACCACGTTCGTCGATATGGAGGGGAATGAATACCCGATTCCCGAGTCGTCGCCCCTCTACGGGCCCGCCGTGCCCCACACGGTCATCTACGACCTCTTCGCCTTCCACGACGGGATGTCCACGATCAGGGCGCTGGCATCCAAGTACGAGCCGGGATACCTGATTCCCGGTCATGAGCCGTCGCTGGTATATACCGGGGTGTAGAATCCCCGACGTGACGAGCCTATAACGGAGATCAAGATGAACGTCTCGGTCTCCGTTTTTCATGAGAGCGGGGACTCCTCTCTGGAAGAGGAATACCCCGATATCCTGTTTTTGTCCTTGACAGCTCATGCAGATTGAAATAAACTGTATAAATAAGAACAAGTGTTCATTTATGCAGTTTAAAAAAGAAGAAATCAGAATAAGAATACTGGATGCGGCCCGGGACGAATTCTATCGGAGGGGATTCGAGCAGGCATCGATGAGGGATATCGCCGAGGCGGCGGAGGTAAGCGTGAGCAATGTGTATAATTACTTCACGGACAAGGAGGATCTCTTCTGTGAAATCGTCGATACGTTTCACCACGATTTCTCTCGGCTCATAGACGATCTCACCCGTGACGCCTCTACAGAAGACTTCGGTGAGGATTCTCTTGCCTCGGTGATACAGAGAATCGGCGAGCTGGTGAAAAGGAACAGGATCGATCTTTTGATATTACTGGATGGAAGTCAAAAAACGAAATATGAGAACTTCAAAGATGAATTGATCCAGGTATTCGAGGAACACTTCAGAGAACACATGGGGGCTCAGACGAGGGGCGGGGACAACCTCTTCGTTTTTCACTTGATCGCATCACATCTCATTGAAGCCGTTCTCGAAATTGCGAGACACTATGTCGATGATGAGTGGGTGGATGACAATCTGAACGCCCTGGTCACCTATCACCTGTTCGGCGTTACTCGATTGTTTGAATAATTTCTTTGCATTAAAAACGAACAACTGTTCGTATTTAAAAATCAGGACAAATGGCGTTTAAAAGTGTGTTGTTTTTTTAGCAGAGATGTGTGAGGTCGTCATGAAGAAAATAGGAATTCTTACCTGTGGGAACCTGACGCAGGATATGGGCTGCTGCTCGTTTATGTGTCTCAAGGAGCTCAATGCTCTCTCCGGTCCCTTTGCCCGGTATAAAAAAGACGGCGGCGCCCAACTGATGGGAATCATCAGCTGTGCCGGCTGCCCCACGGCAATCGCTCCGGAAAAAATATTAATGCGGGTACGGGCTCTTGCCGAGCTCGGGTGCGATGTGATTCACATCGGAAGCTGCATGGAATATGTCTGCCCGTTCAAAAACAAATACAAGACGTTGATCGAAGAGCGCTACCCCGACGTGACGGTGGAGATCGGGACCCATGGATATGTCGTGGACAGGGAGACGTCCCGGAAGCTGTTCGGAAAAATAACCAGGGATATCCTGTTGCAGGAGCGTCTCTCGATGACCGATATGTTTCTGCAGATTCTGGAACTAAAAGAGAGAGGGAACAATGAGATGGAGAGTGCCGTGAGAAACGCCACCCGGTGAAGGATATATATGTCTTCGAACCGCCCTGTAACCGACCCGTTCGAAGACTGCTTGTTCTATTCACGCCCTGCTCCCTGTCACGAATAGCGTTGACACCTCCAGGCGGCTTCTGTAGTATTGAAAAATCATTGACAGAAAAATCACGCTCTTCTATAGGAGTTGTCTATGAGGCGGATTGCGCTGTTGGCGGTGATGGCGGTTCTTTTCATTGGTATGGTTTCGTGCAGTTATACACCCTCGATCGTCGATGCGAATGGATACGTGGTCCCCGGCAGCATCACGGAAATGGTGCCGGTGACCCTGGGGGGATTCGATCAGTGGCTGGTGATCAGGGGGGTGGACCGGACCAATCCGGTGCTGCTCTTCATCCACGGGGGGCCGGGGGTCCCGGAGACGCCGCTGTTTCATTCGGTATGCTCAGATCTTCAGGAGCACTTCGTGGTGGTAACCTGGGATCAGCGGGGAACGGGCCTCTCGTATTCCAAGGACGTGCCCGTTGAGTCGATGAATGTCGAGCAGTTCATCACCGACGCCCACGAGCTGGTTGGATACCTCAAGGAGCGCTTCGGCGCCGAGAAGATATACATCGTGGGGCACTCCTGGGGGAGCGTCCTGGGCATGCATTTGATCGATCGGTACCCGGAGGATTTCTACGCCTATGTGGGTATCGGGCAGGTGGTGCACACGTATGAGAACGAGCGCATTTCATATGAGTATACCTACTCCAGGGCGGTGGAGGAGGGGAACAAAAAGGCGATCAGGGAGCTGGAGGAGATCGGCCCGCCGGTGAACGGGGTCTATGGAGACGATCCCTCGGACCTGGACGGGCTGATGACCGAGCGAAAATGGCTGCTTAAATACAACGGTGTCATGCATGAGAAATCAAGCCACCTCGATTACTACTTTAAATATATCCTTTCGCCCGAGTACAGCGTGTTCGACGCCGTAAACGTGCTCCGGGGAGTGAACTTTTCCCTGGGTAAGATGTGGAACCAGGTGTTACAAGTCGATTTCTTTACGGAGATACCCGAGGTCGAGGTGCCGGTCTACTTCTTTACCGGCAGATACGACTACAACACGCCGTTCGAACTGGTGGTGGAGTACTACGAATTTCTCGAGGCCCCTCAAAAGGAGCTGGTCTGGTTCGAGAACTCGGGTCACAATATCAACAACGAAGAGCCGGAGCGGTTCACCCGCATGATGGTGGAGAAGGTCCTGGCGGAGACCTACCCGAGATTTCCGTAGAATAATGAAAACAGCTCATATTGAGGACGTGTATCTTCGTCCGGATTGTACAGAAGCACATTTTCTGATTCGAAGAAGTGCTATGCAGAGGAGTGTCATATAAAACGGATGCTAATGTTCACAGTGTTGACTATTCTTGTCATCGGTATGGTGTCGTGTAGCTATACACCGGCGATCGTCGATACAAATGGAGACGTGGTTCCTGGAAGCATCGCAGAGATGGTGCCGGTGACCCTGGGGGGCTTCGAGCAATGGTTGGTAATCAGGGGCGTGGACCGGACGAATCCTGTGCTGCTCTTCATCCACGGGGGGCCGGGGACTGCGGAGACGCCGCTGGTTTTTTCGTTGATGAAAGACCTACAGGAAGATTTCGTGGTGGTGACGTGGGATCAGCGGGGGGCCGGCCTGTCCTTCTCGAAGGACGTACCCCCGGAGACGATGACCATCGAACAGTTTATCACGGACGGTCACGAACTGGTCGAGTACCTGAAGGAGCGATTCGGGGCGGAAAAAATTTACATCATGGGGCACTCTTGGGGGACGGTCATCGGCATGCGGTTGATCGATCGATACCCGGAGGATTTTTACGCTTATGTAGGTATCGGGCAGGTCGTGAATAAGACCGAGAACGAGCGTATCTCATACGAATATGTCTATAACAAGGCGGTGGAAACTGGCAACGAAGAGGCGATCAGGGAACTGGAGGAGATCGGCCCGCCCGTCGACGGAATGTACGGGGACGATCCGTTGAGCACTGACGCGTTTAGAACGCAACGCATGTGGCTGGGGAAGTTGGGTGGCGTTTCGTACGGCAAGACCAGCGATTTGCAGTACTATTCCCTCTATATCTTTTCACCCGAATACACGATATTCGACTCTCTGAATGTGCTCAAGGGAAATAGCTTTTCCATTCCGTTGATGCAACATCAACTGTTTGGTCTCGATTTCTTCACGGAGATACCGGAAGTTCAGGTCCCGGTCTACTTTTTTACCGGGAGGCACGATTACAACTCATCATTTGAGCTGGTGGAGGAATACTACAATGTTCTCAAGGCCCCGAAAAAGGAGTTGGTCTGGTTTGAGAAATCAGCCCACAGCCCGAATCTTGAGGAGCCGGAGCGGTTCACCCGCCTGATGGTGGAAAAGGTTCTGGCGGAAACCTACCCCCGATTCTAATAGATATACAGAAATCAGTTTTTTAGAAGGGTACGTATGCTCGTTCAGATCACATGAAAATACGATTTCTGATTCAGTGATATGTCGTGCAGAGAGGTGCTATATATGAAACGGATGATGTTTTTTGCAGTAATGGCTGCTCTTTTCATCAGCGTGATGTCGTGCAGCTATACTCCTTTAATTGTCGATACGGATGGAGACGTGGTCTCCGGGAGCATCGCCGAGATGGTGCCGGTGACCCTGGGGGGCTTCGAGCAGTGGCTGGTGATCCGTGGGGTGGACCGGACGAACCCGGTGTTGCTCTTCATCCACGGGGGGCCGGGTTTCCCGGAAACACCGCTCTTTCACTCGATGTGCGGGGACCTCCAGGAAGATTTCGTGGTGGTGACCTGGGATCAGCGGGGAGCGGGCCTTTCGTATTCCAAGGACGTGCCCGTGGAGTCGATGACCGTCGAGCAGTTCATCACCGACGCCCACGAGCTGGTTGGATATCTCAAGGAGCGCTTCGGGGTCGAGAAGATATACATCGTGGGGCACTCCTGGGGGAGCGTCCTGGGTATGCATCTGATTGATCGATATCCCGAGGATTTCTATGCCTACGTGGGGATCGGACAAGTGGTGAACATGCACGAAAACGAGCGTATCTCGTACGAGTATGTCTACAACAGGGCGATGGAATTGAACGATAAAAAGGCGATTCGTGAGCTGGAGGAGGTTGGTCCGCCGGTAAATGGCCTGTACGGTGATGATCCTACTGACATTGACAAGCTGTTGACCCAGCGGAAATGGCTGCTGAAGTATGGCGGCGCCCTGTACGGCAAAACCAGCTACCTATCATATTATCCCACATACATACTCTCTCCTGAGTACAGCATCTTCGATTCTCTGAATGTGCTCAGGGGATCGAAAAAATCGGGTGAGCTTATGAATGTACAACTGCGTGCGGTTGATTTGTATACGGAGATACCCGAGGTCGAGGTCCCGGTCTATTTCTTTACCGGAAGACACGACTATAATACACCCTTCGAGTTGGTGGAGGAATACTACAGTATCCTCAAGGTGCCGCGGAAGGAGCTCATTTGGTTCGAGGAATCGGCGCACAGCCCGAACATCGAGGAGCCGGAGCGGTTCACTCGCCTGATGGTGGAGAAGGTCCTGGCGGAAACCTATTCCCGATTCCCGTAGAGGGTGTGGCAGGCTCTGAAATTTTCAGTGAAAGCGGAGGAAACGAAGGGAACAGTTGTATAGAAAAAAATCCCGTCGGAGAATCCGGCGGGATTTTTTATCGAGTTTTGGTGTGTGTCGGGTGATCAGTAGTATTCCCGCCTCGCTCCCATCTCGAAGAAGTCGGCGATGAAGCCGGCCAGGATCAGGGTGTAGCTCTTCACCTCCTCCATGCTTCTGCCGGGGTACTGGGCGTAGCTGGTCATGATACCGTTCAGTGCCGAAAACAGCGCCCGGGACATCATCTCCGTGTCTCCGCTGTGTCCGGACATCTTGATGACACGTGCGAAGATATCGATGACGTCTCCGAGCATCGGATTGATGCGGTCTATCTTGTCTTCGCTGAGCATGTCCCGCGGCATGAAGTGACTCATCATCTGAAAGAAGGAGATGTTGTCGTTGAGGAAGCGGACGTACACAACGCTCAGTTTCCTGATGGTGCACGGCTCTTCCCCGAGGCACTCCTCCTCGAGAAGCTCCTTCACCTCCTTCGTTCCCAGATAGAAAATCTCCAGAAACAGGTCGTCCAGGTTTTCGTAGTAGCGATAGATGGTCGCCGGGCTTACTCCCGCCTCCGTGGCGATGTCTCGAACGGTGATGGTTTTGAAGCTCTGGCGGGAGAACAGGCGCTGAGCGGCTCGAACGATCAGTTCCTTTCGGGCCTCGTGTTCCCGTTCCTTGAGGTCTTTGAATGTCAGCTCCGGCATGAGATGCGTTATCCCCCTTTTGTTTCACCGTGATGCAGGATAGTGGAAGGGTCGGCCCCGGTGGACAGTGTGTGCGAATCAATGCCGTTTTTACATGCATTATATCGCTTTCGTCTATAGTAATCGACCGGGACCGAATAGTCAAACAAAAGGATGTCGCCCCGTCCCGTTCTTTGGGGGAATGTTTTTCATATCAAACGGGTCCGAACGACGAATCGGCGATTTCGATGAGGGACAGGTCCTCGGTTTTGATGGCCCGGGAGACGGCGTCGGCCTGGGGGAGTATATTGTTGATAAAGTAGGTGGCGGAGATGATCTTCCCGGCGTAGAACGCGGCGTCGGGCGATTCGTTGATGAATTTCGCCCAGTTTGCCCAGTCGTCCGGTGTGACCCCCTTTTCTTCAGAGAGGGCGTCGAGCTTTTTCCTGGCGATGGAAGCCTGCCAGGCAAGCATCCATGCGGAGATGATCGTTGCCGCCATGGTCAAAAAGGGTGACGCGTTGCTGATAGGTACCAGGAATTTCCCCTCCTTGCTGCATTGGGCGAAGAAGCCTCCCATCTCCTCTAGGGTGCCCACCGCCGACCGAGCCTGTTCGACGAGGGGCAGCACGCCGTTTTTCGATTCGGCGTCGATATCCAGGGTCGATCGCATATGTGCCACGAGGTCCGCGAAGTGCGCTCCACGTTTCTGGCCCAGTTTTCTTCCCACCAGGTCCAGGGCCTGGATACCGTTGGTCCCCTCGAAGATCGCCGCTACCTTCACGTCCCGAAGTATCTGCTCCACCGGGTACTCGCTGATGTAGCCGTATCCCCCGTGCACCATGATGGCCTGGTCGGCCACCTGAAAGCCGATGTCCGAGCCGTAGGACTTGATGATGGGGGTCAGAAGCTCCACCAGACCGTGCCATTTCTCCTGTTCGGCTGCGTCCGTCGTTGTTCTGGTCATGTCCTCGCACCAGGCTGCAAAATATATCATCGCCCGAAGGGCCTCGGTGTGGGACTTCATCCAGAGAAGCATCCTGCGTACATCCGGGTGATTGATAATGGGCACTCTCGGTGCCTCGGGATTCCTGAAGTTGGCAAGGTCCGCCCCCTGGATGCGCTCCCGGGAATACTTGAGGGCGTTCAGATAGGCCCGGGAGGCGGCGGAGAGCCCCTGGAGGCCCACACTAATCCTGGCCTCGTTCATGAGAACGAACATGTTTTTCATGCCCCGATTTTCCTCACCCAACAGCTCGCCGTAACACTCGCCGTTGTCTCCGAAGTTCATCAGGCATGTCGCGGAGCCTGCGAATCCCATTTTCTTCTCAATGCCCCCGATGGTGTAGTCGTTGCGGCGTCCCAGGGTGCCGTCGTTGTTGACCAGGTACTTGGGTACCAGAAACAGGGAGATACCCCGGGTGCCTGTAGGCGCCCCCTCGATACGGGCCAGCACCATGTGGATAATGTTTTCGGTGAGATCATGATCGCCGCCGGTGATGAATATTTTGGTGCCGGTAATGGTGTATGAGCCGTCCGGCTGTTCTTTTGCGGTGGTGGTCAGCGACCCCACGTCGGATCCGGCCCCGGGTTCGGTCAGCACCATAGTGCCGCCCCAGGCGCCGGTGAACATCTTCTCCATGTAGATGCGTTTCTGGCGTTCTGAGCCGAATTCCTGTATCAAATGAGCCGCGCCCTCGGCGAGGCCCGGATAAGCGCAGAACGCGGCGTTGCAGTTCAGGTATTCCCGGGAAGCAACCTCCAGGAGGTAGGGCAGGCCCTGTCCTCCGACAGAGGGCTCCCGGCTCATGGAGATCCATCCTCCCTCGCAGTATCGCTCGTATGCGGGGTGAAATGATGTCGGCACCCGGACATCACCCCCTTCGAGGCGGCATCCCACATCCTCGCCGTCCTTGACGGTCGGCTCCATCACCTCTACGGCGTATCGCTCCGCCTCCCTCAGGACCATGTCGAAAATTACCCTGGTGTGATCCTCAAAAGGACCAATCCCGCATAGTTCATCCAGCCCCAGCTGTTCGTACAGCACGAAGTGCTGATCTCGAGGGTCTACAAGATAATTTCTCATGTTTTTGCCCTCCTGGTAAAAAGGTCAATGAATTGGATTGTTATTTCAAGCAATCTAAACAGGTTACGGAACCTGGAAATTGAATCGATAATCTCGATAGCATATTCCATCGGTGTGCATCATGCATCCGATTACCTTCGGCTCGACGGTATAGGGAATTTCAAGTCCATCGAACCACCCCTCGATTCTCTCGAAGATGCCGCATTCATAGTGATCGATTGCACCGATTCGCTTGATGCCTTGATAGGCGAAGCATTTCTTCGGCGCCCATTCGCCGCGGATCAGGTTGTACTCCGGAAACAGGTAGTAAAGCTCCATGAAGTCCCCCCGGATCGTCTCGAAGGCCCGGGCAATAAACTCGATGAGGTCGTCGAAGGTATCGATGGATGAGACACCCAGAAGCTTTTTGAGACGCTTGATCTCGATGACCGCCATCGATCTGACCGCCATCCGGCTGACCCTGTTAGTGGCCTCGATGCCGATCTCATTCATCGAGTGGACGAACCACATGGCGTCATGGGTCATCCAGTTTTTTATGAGAAGTTCCTTTACCGCGTGTTCTTCCGGCCGGTTCATGTGACACTCCTTTGTATGCCGTGTATGCTATTTGTCGGTACGGTCGGTGACCTTTACTTCCACAACAATCCTCCCCCAGCCGCCGCATTTGACTCCCACATCGAAGCACCCAAAACGGTTGAACCGGATGTCGTTGGGATCGACGCCGGCGTAGATCAGCTCGTTTACGGTGAATATCAGCGGAGACATGGTGGCGAGGGCGTGGACGCAGATACGCTTCGGATTGAGCTTGGTCAAAAGATTTCCACCACCGTCGAAATAAAAGGTATCGCCGACTTGGTGGCGGCTGTTGCAGCCGTGAGATTCGACCACCGTACAAGTGATGGTTTTGCTTAAAAGCTCCGGCGCCTTGGCCATCACCTCCGTATTTCGAGGGAGATCTTTGAATATCTTAATTTCCTCGTCGCTGTAGCCCAGGTGCTCCTGGATCATGTCCCATGTTTCTGAGGTGACTTTCATTTACATACCCCTTTCTGTTTAGTCTGAATGAATAGGTAACTCTATTTTCAATCGGATGCGGTTACAACATCGCGATCCGCTCGTTTCCGTGCACCAGCTCCATGAATCCCTCCAGCCGGATGCCGGTTTGTTCCGGCGTATATTTCCCCGGATCGCCGATGTCCACATCCAGCATGAGAAACGGCCGACCCAGGTCGGTGACGGCGTCTTTAATGATGCTGTATGCGCTGTTGGAGTGGCGGCACCCCGGTGTGGCAAACAGCACGGCGCCGTCGATGGAGTAGTCATCGAAGAGGGCCGACAGCCCTGCGACCCTCCGCTCCGTCGGTCCCTGGTAGGGTTCCTGGAGGCACTTGAGGGCCAGGGATTCGAAGGGATGCTCGTCGTCCAGCTCGTCCCAAAATACCTTCAGGGTCTCGAAATGCACGACGGCGGTCTCGTGTCTGGCGAAGGTTTCGAAGATATTCGTTTGGTAGGTGGGCACCCAGGCGAACCAGAAAAGCCGCTTTGATTCCGCACGAAGATCGCCCGTTGCGATGCGCTCCTCCAGGGTATCGGCGAAGGCCTTGTGGATGGTCTCCTGGGTCTTCGTGCCGGCGAACATCCGGGTGAAGATTGAATACTGCATCAGCTGTATGCCCCCCCAGGGGGCGGGCCGGTGCTTCAGGGACTCCAGCATCCTCAAAAGGGCAGTGCGGGCGCGATTGGAGCTGCGTATCGCCTCCCGGAGCCGGTCAATGTCAAAGGATTGATCGGTGACGTCGGAAATTTTCTGTGCCGCTCCCTGGAGCTGGGAGGCAACGTATCGAATCGATTCTGAGCTGATATCCTGGGGAATCGACACCAGGTATGGCTCGGCGTTCATGGAGCGACTCAAGGCCTCGTTGAGCTTCCACTTGCCGTTGCAGTAGCTTGTCGTGGTCAGAAACAACGGCGATCTCGGGTAGAGGTCCATATTGTGGGCCCCGACACTTGCCCGGTGAAACGAGCAGAGATCGGTGTCGTAGCCTAGGTCGTCGGCACGTCCGAGGAGGGGTACTACCAGCTCGGTCGACGCAAGCATGGACGCGGCCAGCTCGAAATCGAAGTGGGCCACGTCGAAGGCGGCAAGAATCTCCATCGGAAACGTATAGTAGGTGGTGAATATTGTCGGTGTATGCGGCTCGAAGGCCCGGAGCATCGTTTCCGCCCACCGGGAAAACCAGAGGGAACGGGGACTCCACCTCTTATCCAGCGCCTCCCGGGAGCGCTTCTTCATTTCGGTCAGCATGGTTTTAAGCATAACGGGACACCTTTCGATTCTCTATGGTTTCAATAAACGCCTCGATCCGGGTCTCCACCTGTCCCGGCGAGTTCCACTCACCGTCGTGGGTAAGCTGCAGAACCGGTATGTCATGCTCCTTCAGGTGCCGGATGATGGTCGGTGCGTCGTAGAGAAAGTTATCACAGTGAGTGACGCTGCAGTAGATCACGCCGTCGACGCCCGCCTCTTCAGCCAGGGACACGATGTCATTGATGCGTGTCTCCAGCCCCTCCATCCGGGGACAGGTCGAGCGGGTGAGGTATCTGTGGGACAGGGCGGTGTAGGGATCATCGATATCGGTCGGGACGGGCCGATCGAAGGCCCGCTCGCCGAAACAGTGATCCATCGATGCCACCACAGCGCCCGCATCTTCAATGACGCGGACGATCTCCGGGTCGGTCAGGATGTTTCCGAAGAGCATCAGACGGGGGGCCTGCCGTGTCGCCATCATCCGCTTCCGGTCGTGCATGTGTGCAAGGAATCGGCGAAGCGAGGGGAGGAAGTCGTCGATATGCGTCGTGACCGCCTCCCGAGAGAGCTGGTAGACTTCAGAGCCGCTGACGATGGGGGTTGCCGTTCGAAGCTGCATGAAGAGCTCCTGCATACCGAGGCGGACGTCGTTGTACTCGGCGATCGATCGCCACAGGGCGTCGTCATCGAGAGATGCTCTCGAAAAAATCGATGCCAACTCGTCGGCGAATTGTCGGAGTCTCAGGGAGAAGAGGTCGATGGATGCTGGATCACTCTTTCGGGGTACATCCATGAATACCAGCGGCAGGTCAGGGCGATTGGCACGGACGACGTCCGCCAAGCGTCGCATTCCGTCACAGGAATTGGGCAGGACGATCGCGTTCAGTGAGCCGACATCACCGGCCATGAGGATCGTACAGAGCTGCCTCACGTAGGGACAGGTGAGGGAGTGAATGTATTGATCGGCGTTTTGAGGGGCGCCATCCGGCAGAAGCCAGGTCGGCGTGAGGCCGAGGGCGCTCACGATCTCAACGGGAGCGTATGAACACGCATAGAGTACGTTTTTCATATATCCTCCGATGATATTGATATCGGAAATGATTACTATCGTCCGTCACCCGTGGGTTGTGACGGTAATTCCCGGCATAAAGACGAGCTCCCTGTAACAAGAGGGACCATCATATACATCGAGGAGTACATGCATCGTGGAGGTGGAATGTGAGACGTATAATTAGACGATGCAACATATTCTCTACGATGCTGAACGTTGTTCATCATACACAACATATGATTATATGTCAAGAAAATAATTCAGGATAATCTCGAATACACGCGAGATCGTACGGGATGAAAAAGCCTCCGAATGAAATACTTTGACTTTTCTCTGAAATGGTTGTAGAAGTATTGATGGGCGGGGGATCCTAGCAGTTGCCGGGGCTCTCCCGCATGTTTTATTGCATACAAAAGAGAACGAGCTGGAATGTCATGAACCTCTCAATCTTCATCGCCATTACTATTACCGTGGTCCTCTGGGCGTCGGCGTTTGTCGGCATCAAGGCTGCGCTGATCGACTACTCACCGGTGCACCTGGCGGTGTTCCGTTATCTGGTGGCGTCCATTGTCCTGGTGCCGATAGCCTTTTACAAAAAAATCAGGATACCCGACAGATCCGAGATACCCCGGTTTGTTCTTATCGGCGTTTCGGGAATCAGCATATATAATATTTTGCTCAACATCGGGGAAAAGACCATCACTGCGGCGTCGTCGTGTTTCATCATCAACACCGCCGTCGTCATCACCGCCGTTATCTCGGTATTGTTTCTCAAGGAAAAGGTGCGTATTGCGGGGTGGCTGGGGATGCTGGTGAGCCTTCTGGGGGTAGGGATGATCGCCTTCGGCGAGGGGGAGGGGGGGCTGAGTGCCGATGTGGGGAGCCTCTTTGTCTTTATCGCGGCGATTTCCACCAGCATCTATTTCGTGGTGCAGAAACCATTGCTGGTGAAATACTCCAGCCTCGAGGTCGTGACGTACGCCATCTGGTTTGGCACACTGGCGATGCTTCCCGGACTGGTCGGCATACAGGGGGAGATCGAAAGTGCATCGATCTCTTCCACCATGGCCGTCGTCTACCTGGGGGTGTTTCCTGCGGTGGTGGCCTACGTGGCGTGGTCGTACATTCTCTCCCGGATGCCTGCGTCCCGGGCGGCGACGTTCCTCTATGTCGTGCCGGTATTGAGCATCCTCCTCGGATTCGTGCTGATCAATGAAATGCCCACCATCGTCTCCCTCGTCGGGGGGGGCGTCGTCCTGTCCGGGGTCTTTGTGGTAAACCGATTCGGATAGGGCCGTATCCGGCGCCCGTGTGGGTACTCCATCACGAAAAAAAGTGGGATGTATCGCCGCCGGTAAAATGGGCGGCAAATACACCCCACGTTGAATATCGCCTGGAATATGTCTGTTTCGATTCGATGACCCAGGTCGCCGGGAGGCGTTCTATCCGGCACTCACCGGGCGGCGCGTCAGATCGCGATCTTGTGTTTCTTCAGGTATGCATCGATGTCGATGATCTTTCCTGTGGCTACCGACTCCTCGGCGGCGGCCCCTACGACGATGGACCAGAATCCCTCCCGGGCCGTGGCGGTCCCGGTCTCTTTTCCCTCGATGTTGTCGATGAAGTAGATGTGCTCGTAGTAGGTAGCGCCGTTGTGCCCTCCGTCCTCGATGTAGCCCGGGTATAATGGCGTGGTAAAACGAGAGGGTTTCAGCTCGCCCCGCATGATCTCCAGGTGCGTCTTGGGACGCTCGGCAGGGATGAAATTGTCGTTTTCATACGCCTTGAGGCGTCCCTCGTCGCCGCAGATGACGACCTCTTCGTAGAACATCGGGGAGAACATGCACAGGTTGAAGCTCGCCCGGACGCCGTTTTCGTACACCACCGTCACCATCGCGTTGTCGATGATGTCCGACTGTTCCTTTTCAAAGGTGAAGTCCTTGAAGTTGACCGCTTGGGAGCCGGTGGCGAATACGCTCTTCGGCCTCGACCGGGCGAAGAGGTTGAGCAGGTCGAAGTAGTGGCAACACTTCTCCACGAGTGTTCCCCCTGAGTATTTGGAGAACTTATTCCACTGATCGACCTTATCCAGAAAGGGGACCCGGTGTTCCATGATGGAGATTGTCTTGATGTCACCCACGGCATGTCGCTCCAGGGTCTCGTGGATGGCCTCCACGTAGATCGCCTTGTAGCGATACTGCAGGCCGAGCTGGAAGACCGCCGGGTAGCCTTCCGCGATTTCCAGTATCTCGTGGGCGTCGGTGACGGTGGTTGCCATCGGCTTTTCCAACAGGATGTGCTTTCCTGATTTCGCCGCAACCCTGACGACGTCGATGTGGCTGTAATTCGGGGTACAGATGATCAGTCCGTCGACGTCGGGATCGGAACACGCCGCCTCCAGGGAGTCGTAGACCACCAGCTGTTTTCCAGGACACAGGGCGCCGAAGGCCAGCTTCGTCTTTTCGACGCTCAGGGGATTGGTATCATACACGCCATGGATGGTGCCCCGTCCCTCGAATATGGTCATGCGAAGGTGCTCCTGGCCCATAATGCCGCACCCGATGATGTTGAATGTATAGGTCGGCTCTTCCAGGGCGAAGAGGTACTTGTCCTCGGGGGGGACATAATCGAACAGTGGATTGCGCGCCCAGAAATTGCTTTTAAACTCCTTGCCTTTTTTTGTCATCGTATGGCTCCACCAATGAATTGTGCAAAAATCGTCGGCTTGTTTTGGATTGTATCATCGGCGACGTGGCGATGGCAAGACAATTATTACGATAACGATTAAATTCATCGATCCATTTTCGTCTGACAAAGAATGCGGGAAAAACCGTGCTCGGGACTTGCCGGAGGGGACATGGGACGCCAAGTCTGGGCATCAGGGGTGTGTTCCTGTTGTTTGGTCGTCACGCGGTGTGAATCCCTGGGACGGCGCTGCTCGTGTGCAAGATGTCGGTCAAAGAAATACTTTTATGAGACGCTCCGGCAGTTATAGGCGGGCGTCGGCATGGAGTGAACTTGCCGCATCGCTTGTATTGGGACGAGGAGGACTCATCCTCGGGAAGGGGGCGCACCTCCCATGTCAGTTCCGGTATCAGTCGGTGCCGTCGAGGGTGATGAGCTCCGGCGGCTCGGCCTCAGGCGTTTCAAGGGCCAGAATCATCTGCCGGGCGTGATGCACATAGACGCCGTATTCCCCGTCCTCCGGGTGAGTGAGGAGCGATTTGTAGGTCTTGAGGGCCCGCTCGACGTTTTTCAGCTCATTTCGATAAATTTCCCCGATTTCAAACAGGATGTCCAGACGCTCGGGAAACCGGGAAAAGAGCATCCGGTACTCCTTGATCGCCTCAGGGTACATGAAGTTCGCCTTCAGCTTTTCCGCCTTCGTGAAGTCCGGTTCGTGTGTTCTATCGATCTGTTTGCCGTATATCATGAATTCGAATATGGACGCGAAGGAATAGAGGGAGCGATGAAAGAGCTTAGGAAGAAAGAAGGACAACACGGTCGCCGGAAATGCCAGAAGGAGGGTGAAAGTGATCTTTAGCTGAAAAAAAAGAAGGATCATGAAAAAGAACAGGCTGTAGATGGCGCCGAAAAAGATAAGCGAGAAGATGATCTTGACGGCTGTGTGGGAGAGTCCGGACACATGGCCGTGGAGCCATTCGGCGAATCTGTTCATCCATCGTGGTGGGGTGAGTAAGTTATTCGTCATGAAACGGCTCCCTGGTGTGTCAAGCGGACAGCATTGTATCCTGTTTGAAGGAATAAATCAAATACTCTGTGAATATGCCCTGTAACAACATTGCACGAGTATTAATCTATGCATCGTAGGATGCGGAGGCGTATATGT
>Ga0180432_10005057_pt1 | contig 17765 bp, 20 predicted proteins | sample SS_ome_10_FD_132414 | JGI IMG/M metagenome (GOLD analysis project Ga0180432, IMG submission 132414) | Hypersaline lake sediment archaeal communities from the Salton Sea, California, USA - SS_1_MS_2 metaG | ecosystem: Environmental > Aquatic > Non-marine Saline and Alkaline > Hypersaline >...
CATCGATCCCAGACCTTCCCGAGATGTTGAAGGCGGTGTTGGAGCGAACCTCTCCGGTCCAGGTTCCGAAGTCCCCAACCTTCGAACCATCGACCATGAAGTAATCTTCAGCAAGCTTATCCTCGGTGACCTCACCGTCCTTGATGTTCTCTTCCTCTACCGCATTGGAAGCTAGCGGTCCGTTCCCCACCGAGTCATCCTGAAGCTCAGAGGCTCCAACCGAATTGGCCTGGAGGTGGGAAGAGCTGATAGCATCATTGGCGATGTTCCCGCTTTGTACTTCACCAGCTCCGATGTCATCACTCTCTAGCTGGTGAAGGGTTAGCTCCTGGTCACTAAGAGTGATGTAGTCCTTGCCAGTGAGTGTGACCTCATCATGGAGGTCGCCTTCTGTAACCACCGCTGCGGGGGCCCACTCCGAATCACCGTCGGACCAGAGGAGAGCATCACCATCATCCGGAGCATCGGCTGAGACATCCCGACCCTGGATCTTCTCCGCATCGTGTTCAAGGTCTGTGATATCCGACTCGGTGTGGGTGTGACCTCCAACTGCTGCTGAGTTCCTAGTATCTCCGCTGGCCAGCCCTCCGGAGCTCCCTGCATTCATCGAGAGGTTGGAGAGACTAGCTGCTAAGGACTTAGCGAGTTTGACCAGGTACTCATACTCTACCGAGTTGACCTCAAGGGTAACCTCCAGGTCCGCCTCCCCTATCTCCTTCAGCTGGATGGAGAGGATTCGGTATGCCCCGGAGACCTGGCCAGGAATTTCGATCTGGACGGTATCTCCAAGTGAATAGTCCAACAAGGGGTCGCGGACACCAGTTGACACGGTGACTTCTAGTGAGTCCAGGATATCCTTCCGCTGGGCCAGAAGGGTCTGTGCCGCCGCTGTGATCTGGCTAGTGGTGGCAGTGTTCTGCACTTGGAGAAGAGTCTCATGCCGACCGAAGTTAGCAATGCTAGTAGCATCAGTCTCTTCAACCATTGTAGAAGCTTGGCCCAGACCGACAATAGCATTAGCTAACTCAGCACTGGTCTTGTGTCTCTTGGCCGAGAAGATATCCAAGCCTTGCCGGAAGATGAAGGTGGCAGACCGATCCACCCCTGCCGAATCATAGGCCCGAAGAGTTCCGTCATGGTGAGCAATCACATCCAGTCCAAAGCTGGTGAGATTTTGCATCACCGAGAGCAGTGTCTGCCCTGCCCGGTACTTCAGGTAGTTCGAATCGGTCCAAGCAACTCCATCGGTATCGGTGGTCTTAGTGAACCCAGTGATCAGGTCCCCGCCGCCCCGAATCTGGTACTCCTCGTAAAGATCTAAGAAGATGGTGGCTCGGTTCTCATTGGAGAAGCTTCTCTCAGCTGTGTCATGGTCAAGGGGGTCGGAGGCATAGACGATCCCGGCCTCCAGTAGGCTTAGCAGACCTCGACCCGAAACGACTACCTCCTTCTCTCCTTCATTCTTGGTGGAGACCAGGTCCTCATCGATCCGCTCCATCACCCAAGCCCCGACGGCCACATTGTTGTACCGGACCTGAACTATGTTCCCGATAGTCAGCATGGTATCCGTGGCATCCGGAGCTGCACCACTAATGGTGAACTGTCCGGACCCCACCTCATTGAGCTGAGCAAGGTAGGCCTTCCCTCGAGCGGAAGAGAGGAAACCTAGGTACAAGCCGTAACGATCCGTCACATGGAATTCGAGGCCGGTCTCTGTTCGTTCCCTCTTCAGCCTAGCATCGACATTCAGGAAGACCTGATCCACATTGAGTGGGGTGGTCCGTTGGAACTCTGCCTGGCCGAAGGCCTGATCAACATTGATCGGAGTGGTCCGCTGGAACTCAGCTTGTCCGAAAGCCTGGTCCACATTGATCGGAGTGGTCCGATCGAAGTCTCCTTGGGAGAATGCCTGATCCACCTGGATCGGAGTGGTACCTCCGATGTCAACCTGAGCAAAGACCTGGTCGACCCGCAGACCTTCGGAGAGGATAGCTTCCGCATGGCCTGTGAAGGTACCAGTCCCAGAAGCCTTCAGCCCATGAACTACCACGAAGGCTGCAGACCCTGTAGAGCTACTAGCTCCAGAGGCACTGAGTGAAAGGATAGCCATCAGTCCACCGATAGGGTTAGACTACCGATCCCGAACCTCAACCAATCATCAGTGACCCCGTCCCTGGCGGTGTCCAGGGTCCAGTAGGCTAGGACATTCCCGACGGTCCCGGTAGAAGCATCCGTGAGAAAGCAGTGAGTCACATTGGGAGGGTCCGCCGTAAACGGCCCGAACTCGATAGCTGCATCATTGGCAATCTCTGAAGGGTCTCCAGTAGGAGAACCCCAGGATACCGCCGTCCGAGCATAGCCCGCTGTAGCAATCTCATTCCCGGCAAAGGTAGCTAGGGTATCAGTGTCAGGAGAGCCCGGCTGTGCAGTGGCCAAAGCCAGGTAGATTCCTGGAGAAGCTGCGACCGCTTCCCCCACTCCGGCCTGTGCCGCTCTGTTTGCTCCGTGTTGTGTTAGCTCTCCACTCATGGGATGTTCACTCCTATCTCCAAAGCATCTAGCTTCGCCTCAGTCCAGGCCCCGGAACCATCAGGTTGGACATAGTGTGTATCGCCCTTGTACATCACATAGTCGTCGATCACCGAGACAACGGTGTACTCCTGGGTGTCATCATAGTCGGAACTCGCCTGCCTCATGGTGAACCCGAGGTCATTACTTCCTGACTCCGAGAGGGCAGCCTGGACAACTATCTCCACTAGGTCGATGGAGTCCACATAGTCAGGAGTGTCCTCAATCTCATACTGGTCCAGGTCTCCAGAGGTGAGGGCCTGGACCCAGGCCGCTCCATCCGCTGGAGTCTCATCGACCAGGGCATAGTTGTCGGACCCTTCGCTTCGGCTCCAGTCATTGGTGTTCCCATCCGCGGTCGGTCTGAGGGCGATGATCCCGCCCATCCCGACCCAGGAGTTCTGGTAGGAACCCGAGTCGTCATTGATGGCGATGTCATCCAGCCAGTAGTTGTTGTAGGACGGACCACTGTTGAGAACTCCGATGTGAATGCTAGTAGCATACTCATTGCTACCATGGCAAGTATCGCCACTGTAGGACAGGATGGTTGTCCCGTTGAGCTTGATGGTAACCGCCCCGCCGGAATTGGCGATCTTCACATAGGCTTCCAGAATCATCCACTGGTTGGATGGCAGGATCACCGTTGCCGTATCGACCGTGGACCCGAGGACATCCAGGTAGGGAATGAGAGTTTCCTGGTCAATCATCATCACCACATGATTGCTGCCGCCTTCCATCAGCCTTAGCAATCCTGAAGTCGCGACCTCTCCTCCTGGCCAGTCGTGCCTCCAAGCCCAGCGGATGTAGAACACATCGCCGTTCACCAGCTGCTGAACATAGCTATATGTTCCCAGCGCCGCGAAGCTTGTCTTCATCGCATAGTCACCAGAGCGAACCACGGTATCCTGTACGGAATGGGTGGAACCTCCACCGCGAATCACACCGCCGCTGGAGTAACCCCAATCGCCGCTCTCGAAACCTTCAGTCAAAAGTCGTGCCATCATCCTCTCCTAGAGATAAGCCTTTGTGAACTCCACCTGAACGGTGGTCCCTCCATCCCAACCCGAAGAGGTAACCACCAGGCTGTTGGTAGCTACCGGAAACTCCAACCACTTGAGTGAACCCTCATGGGAGATGTAGCCAGAGACATCCACCCCGTCCAGAGTAGCGATCCAGGTTCCGCAGTCTAGTACCAGAGTCTCTCCGTCTGCCACCGGTTCGGAGTAGGACACCCAGACCGTACCCACTGTGAACTTTAGGTTTTCGATCGGACCCTCCACGGTCAGCACCGCTTGGTAGGAAGGGTAGGTCCCATCATTGACAACCTCGATGGTCTGGGGAGATTGGATGATGGTGGTCGGACCTATCACCGTCGAGGCTGCCGCATACCAAGCAGGATCGGCCAGGACAAAGTCCACCGTGAAGATGAAGAGGTTGTTGTACCCTTTAGGCTTGAAGTGAACTTCAGAGATCACCTCGGCCTGAGCATAGCGGGTCTCTCCACCCATGGTGTGTCGAAGCTCATGCTGACCGGACTGAGAGAAGAGAGCCTTCAGAGTATCGAGATTGGCCAGCATCTGAGCTTCACTGGCTGCTCCCCCAGTAGGGTGCTTGTCGGAGACAAACATCGCCAAGGAAAGTGTTCGCTGATCTAGGTACTTAGAGGTATGGTACCGACCATCCCTGGAGGGGATCACCACATTGTCGCCCCGCCTCGGAGGGATCGACTGAGCATCCCCCAGGAGCTTCACATCATAGGCCAAGGTCTGGAGGTCGGTGCCACTGTATTCCCACTGTTGAGCCATCAGTCCTCCTCCAGGTCATAGAAGACACTAGCCACCGTATGGAGGCAAACCTTCACACACTCTTCTGTGTCGATGACACAGAGCATCACACAGAGTTCGCCCGGGACAGGGGTAACCACTATGGGGTGAGGTCCCGGGGTAGGGCTGGCCGTTGGTGTTGCTGTTGGGGGAGAAGTCTCCGTCGGGCTAGGGCTAGGAGTACTAGTCGGTATAGCCGTTGGTGTAGCGGTCGGTGGAGGTGTCGACTTAGGGACCACTCCGAAATGTGCTAACCCTGGAAGCCCCTCTCCAAGCTCTACCAGAAGTGCTCCTGGAGAAGAGAGACCATACCCTGCCTTCGGAAGGTAGGTAACTGTGTAAGCCCCAGGAAGAAAACCGAAGGACTGGTACCATCCGTCCGCGGCAGTCACACTCACCTCAGTCCGACCATCACCGATGATGGTTACTCTCTGATCAGAGAGCCCTACGGTCTCTCCAGGATTCCGAAGGCCATCTTCATTCCAATCCAGGAAGACATAGCCTCCGAGAGAATAGACCGTCTCATCCGCTGGACCCATCATCTCGACAGGAGCTGCGGCTCCACAGGAAACTACCAGAACCACAAGTGCCAAGGCCAACCCAACTGTCCCCTTCATCTCCTCCTCCTAGACCGGTTCGAGAACACCCAGAGCAGCAAGGTTCCGAAGCTGTCGGGCGATGCTTTCCTCTGCGGGTTCTCCAATCGGATTGTGGATGTTGATCTGCAAAGTCCTCTCTCCACCTTCGGGATCACGGCGGGTGTTATCAGCCAGTCCTGGTGAGGGAGCAAGCTGGGGAGCTCTGGGCCCTCTGACTCCTTCGAAGCCTAGTTGAGGTAGAGACCTAGAAGCTAGTTGCCTCACGGCCTTCTCCGCCTCATCGGTTCTCAGAATGATCCCCTGAGCAAAGGTGGAGGGCAAAGCCTTACCCGCTGCCAGCAAGTCGGAGAGCGGACCGGTCTTCGCATCTGAGCCAGGGAGAAGAGCTCGGAGCTTAGCAGCCAAGGATCGAGCTGCATCCAGAGCTCTCTGCAAGCCGTTCTTGATCCCCTCTCCAAACCGATCGGCCAAGGCCTTCCCCTTCTCATAGACCGAAGAGACCAGACCACTCAGGATGGAGAGGATCCTCTCACGGATAGACTTGAAGTGATTGATCGCCGCTGTCTTCAAGGTTTGTAGAGCCCCCCTCCAGTTTCCGGAGATGGTCTGAAGGGCCGCGGTGATGATCACTCGGATAGCTTTCATCACATTGCGAACTGCTTCTCGGATGCCGGCCAAAGCTAGCTTGACGATCCACTTGATGGTATTCCAGCTAGTCCGTATCCGGTTCTTGATGATGGTAAGGGTTGTGAAAAGAAAGGCCTTGATCCTAGCCCAAGCCTGCCTTACCGTAGCTTCGGCCTCCGCATGGTTGCCGGTAATGGACTCCACAATTGCCACCAGGGTGTTGAAGACATTGTTCTTGATGCTCTCCCCGGTGGTTGCGATCTTGGTCTTCATCTGAGCCCAGGAGGAAGCGGCCTTAGCATTCATCTGGTTCCAGGAGCTAGCTGCTTTGTTCTTGATGTTGTTCCAGATCATTCCGAGCCGAACCTTCAAACCCTTGAAGGCATTGATGGTCCGCTCTGTGAACTCGGTCCAAGTGATCTCTCCCCGGAGGAACTCCAAGAAGTTTCGGAAGATCCCCTTGATGAACTCGAAGATCACAATGAGGGCATTCTTCACCGAGAGCATCAGGTCACGGATGCCAAGGAAGTTGGTTCTCCAAGCCAAGTAGAGACCTGCGACCGCTGCAACAATCAAGGCGATGGGCCAACCGATTGCAGTGATCGCGGCGACGATTCCCCCAACCGCCGTGGTGATGAAACCTCCCACCGCCGCGAAGGCTCCACCCACTGCACTCACCGCTCCGATGATTGCACCGATAGCGGTAACGATATGGCCGATGATAGTAACCACCGGACCGGCCACTGCAATGAACCCTGCTACCTTCAGACCCAGAGCTAGGAACTGAGGGTCTGCTTCGGCTAGCCGACCGATCAGGTCGCCCAGTTGTTGGATCATCGGGGTGATGACATTCTGGATGAGGGGAGTACCAGCCACAATCATAAAGGTCTCCACCGCTCCCATCAACTGCTCCACTGCGGCATTGAGACCTTGGGTCCTAGCGGCGGCACTCTCCTGCATAGTGGCGGCCCCGTTGATCGCCGCCTCCATCTCATTCCAACCTTCCCGTCCTTCGGCCAGCATGGTCTGCATTACCTTCAGGCCTCTGGAGCCTGTGATGTTCAAGAGGTGGAAGTTCCTCTGCTCATCGGTCATCCCAGCCATTGCATCGGAGAGCTGCCCAAAGATCTCAGGCATCGACCTCATCTGGCCCTCCGCATCATACAGGGTAACACCCAGGGCCTCAAGAGATTCGACCGACTTATCGGTACCACTCATCAACCCGAGAAAGGAGGCCTTCAGGGCATTGCCAGCTTCGGAGCCTTTGATACCCCGCTCACTGAGAATCGCCAAGGCTGTGTTGGTATCTTCCAGAGAGAAACCGAAACTAGCCATGGTCGGACCGACCACCCTCATGGCAGCAGCCAACTCGCTAACACTTGCCACAGAAGCATCTGCGGCCTGGACATAGTTGCCGATCTTGCCGACCACCTCATCGGCTGTAAACCCGAAAGTCTTCATGGTGATGGTGGTCAGGTCACTGGCATTAGCCAAGTTGAGCTCACTAGCAGCTGCCAGGTCGATAGCTCCGCGAAGAGCACCGGACAGACTTGTGGTGTCTTCCAGGTAGCCGTTGAGGTCACCCATGATCTCAGCTGTGGTAAGGCCGCTCTTGTAGAATCCTTCCATCGCTTCTGCAGACTCAGCAGCACTAATCCCAACCAACTCCGTATCAGCACCTACCTTCAGAGCGGCCTTACTCAGCTCATCCATGCTGGTCCCGGACTCCCGGGCCGCAACAGATAGTACATTCATCTGGCTCTCAAAGTCGCCAGAGACCTTCGACATCGCCACCCCGATCCCGACGATAGGAAGAGTAATCTTCTTGGTCATCGCCTGGCCGGTGGAAACCATTGCACCTCCGGCCGACTTCATCGCATCTCCAAAGCCTCGGACTGAGCCTTTGGCTTTGTCGATCTTTCCGTCGAAGTCGGTAGTATCCCCAAGGAGTTTTACTACCAGCTCAGCAATGGTTGCCATTAGTGGATGTTCTCCTTTGGCCGAAGGTCTCGACCGCCGAGAGCTAGGTTCAAAGCCTCTACCTTCCTGAGGAGTTGATCTGCCTTGGCCTCAGGGGCCTTCACCGCAGGCTCAAACTTCAGGAGGAAGTCCTCGACCTTGTAGGGCTTCCGATGTTTCTTCTTGTCCCGATTCACTTCCGCTAGCATCGCTACTATCTGAGCCGATTGCCAATCCCCCCGATGGATACCGAAGGGTCCTTCCAACTCGAAGAAGGCCATCCACTCAGCAAGCTCTCTACTATCCATCCGCTGCAGCATCTCTGCCACAGTCATTCCTCCCAGAGCGAGTGCTAGTCGGAAGTAGAACCGTCGCTCTGGTCTTCGCCGAAATTTGCGACCAGTTCCTCCACATCCTCCTCGGTCAGACCGGAGAGACGGGAGGCCACCTCGAAGACCCGATCCAAGGCCGCAGCACTCTTCTTACCCAAAGCTTCTACATCGGAGAGCTTGAAGATCCTGTTGCCCTTCTCATCCACGATGGTCCGAGCCGCCAGCTTCGCCCTGAGGTTCTTCAGGTTGACCTGGACATTCTTGCCCTTCCTCATCACGGAGTCGGACTCAAGAGCATCCCGTTCCGTACCAGAGAGACCGCGGATCAGGACGGTACCTCCCCACTCCGGAACGGGACAAGGCTCAAGACCAAGGTCCTCTGCTTCCAGGATATCTTCTCGGGTTAGGATCTTCCCGAGTTCCTTCTCATGCTTAGTCATCATCTCCTCCTGGTGGGGGTTCTGCTAGGCCAGAGTCGGCTGGCCCGAAAGCTTCAGAGTGAACTCGCCGCGGAGCGCTCCGTCCACCTCGGCAGCAGGAGTAAAGCCTGTCACCAAAGCGGAGAAGGACCAAGTGGTCGAGCCGCTGTCCGGCCAGATCAACTGGAAGTTCCGCAGAGTCTTCGCAACCATGTCAGCAAGCAGTCCAGTGGAAGCATCATGGGTTGCTCCCGTCGGAACATAGTTCACCTCAAAGGAAACCTCTCCGGTGCGGAGGATCGTCCCGATGAACTCCTCCCAACCACCGGAGCTGCTATGGCTGGTCACCTCTTCGGTGTCCTGTTCCAACTCTGGTCCGTCAATATCAAGCACCTCCGCAATGGTGGTGAACACTTCGGGAGAGGCGCCATCCCCTACCTTCAGGTAGGTTCCGAATGCAGCTATTGCATCAGTCATGTGTGATTCTCCTACTGCTAGGTACTAGGTGGTAGGCTGTCCGACAGTTAGGCTAGGGGTAGCCCGCCGGAAGTCGGATCACCGCCAGGTACAGGTCTGCGGCCGAGACCGCAAAGTTCATATCCCCATCGGACTGCCGCCAGCCGTCCACCGGGAACGGTCCAAAGGCTGCATACTCGCTGGCCCCGATGCTGTAGGTTGTGATGTCCCCCTCACGGTTCTTGGCATCGGCCTTGGATTCGATGGTGATGGTCTGTGCTCCCACATTGTCATTCCGGACCAGGATGATCTCACGGCCGGTGTGGGGGAAAGAGGCCCCATCCGCGAAGTCTGCTCCGGAAGCTTCAAAGGTGATGTCCGCTGCATTCGCCGACAGCGGAGTCGCCGGGTAGTGTCCCACCAAGGTCTGGGGGGTGATCTCAAGCTCTGCCATTCCTCTACTCCTTAGGTTCTTGTGTTGATATCCCGACGGAAGGCTCTTCCTTCCTAGTCGAGATGGCGGGAGGCAAGGCCACTCCAGAGGTGGTCACCTCGGGGCGGCTATGCTTCTCGATCCAGTGTTTCCAGAAAGCATCTTGGCTCATAGTATCGAAGGGGCAGAGGGTACAGTTGTACACCGGGATCGACCCCTTCCAGAAAGTCAGTGTGTAAGGTTTGGGCATCCCCCCTCCTATCCATCGTCTCCGCGGAGCTGAACATCCACATACCGGTACCACAACCCGAGGTCTTCCTCGAAACCTTCCAGGTCATTCACCACTGCTGAAGCAGGCCCGAGGTCTCTCTTCCCGTGGAGAGCCGTCCGAATCTTCTCCGCAATTGTAGAAGCTTCGTCATAGGTCTCAGCCCAGCAGGAGAGCTGAAACCTGACAGTCGCCAAGCCCGAGTTCCCGCTGTGCGACCTAACCGGATCGGTGCTGATCCTCTGGTAAACCACCGCGGGAATGGTAGCACCCTGGGGCAAGCGAACTGGATAGACCCGTTCTCCCACCTCATCCCCGACGGGACTGTTGATTAGTTGGAGGCGAAGTGTTCGCGAAAGTCTACTCATATCACTGCCTCCATGATGAGCTGGCGGAAGGTCTCTTGCATCTCCTTCTCAATCTCAGCTCGGTTCTCATCCAGAGCTGGTCGGAGGTAGGGTCGGGCTGCTTGGTTGTAGACCCGGCCTAGACTATCCGCCCCCACGAAACCAAACTCCTGCCGAGCTGCATAGACCACATCGGTTCCAACCGTTGCAGCCACTCTCCCCGGACCATCCGAACCAATCTGGTGGTGGATGCTGCGGGAAAGGTTACCGGTCTTCCATGGAGCCTTCTCCTTGGCGGAGTTCTCTACCACCAAGGCCCCGGCCCGAACCGCATTCCGGATTGCTTTCCCTTTAGCCGCAGCCTGCATCTGTGCGAACTTCTGGAGAAGTTCGTCTTCACCCTCGAGGACCACCTTCGGTACGGTCATGGTACAAGTCTCTCTACCAGAAGTCTGGTCGACTCGGACTGACCATCCGACTCCGCCGCCAGGATGTCCCAGGGGACAGAGCCTACCAACACCCGGTGAGTAACCTCGATGAGGGGGTAGTAATCCGCCAGAGAGATTGCTCTCTGTTGGCGGTTCGGTTCAGAGGTGGGACCCGCTTCCTCAGTCGGTCGGAAGCCTGTGAGTACTGGAGGACTGATCCGGCAGTCCAGGTCCACATGGTCCGCCAGGTTGCTCCAGCTACTCACCTCTTCTCCATCCTCTGTGACGGTAACGGTCGCCTCCTGGATGGTGCAAGTAGAAGGGTAGACCTGGGGGAGACTCGAGTATAGCAAAGGATGAACAATGGTTGTAGCTCTCATCTCTCCCCCTAAGCAGAATCCCGAAGAATCTCGGCCTCGATCCTCTCTCTGGCCGAGAAGACATCCGGGACCAGTTCAGCCCAATCAAACAGCAGACCGTCCGCGGCCTCATCCTTCTCTGCCTGGTCGCGGAGTCTCTCCGCTCTCTTCAGCAGAGCATCTGAGGTCTTGGCACCATCGGTCTTCAAGTCCAGAAGGCTGATGACCTTCAGGACCATCGCATTGCTACTAGCAATGGTCTCCAGTGCCAGAGCAGCAGCACGGCGGGTGTCCTCCTCCAGCTCCAGGAATGCATCGATCTCCGCATCCTCGAAAACATAGTTGGTAGCATCGGTGTCCGGAATCATCAGCCTGATCTTCCCGGCTGATGTTGAAACATCATAGGTGAAAGCCATGGTCGTTACTCCTGGTCAGCTCCCTGGAAGTTTCTGAATCCTGTACCTAGCTACCAGCTGGTTGGCCAAGGCTGGACCCACACCTCGGATGGAGAGAAGATCGGTGGTGCCGACCTCCTCCCCCTCCGGAGGCTTATCGTCTGCTGCCTGATCCAGTACCTCATCCACCTTGGCCCGGAGAGCTTGAAGCTCTCGGTGGATCTCGGCCAAGAACTCTTCAGCCGGTGTAACCGGAACAGGTAGCTTTGTCATCATCGACCCCCTAGGACCCAGAGCCGTTGCTGGCCATGGTCGACTTCACATCCATGCGAGTGCCGCCGAATGCGATCACTCCCTTGTACTCGGTGCTCATCGTGTCGAAGTCCCCGGCCATCTGGTCGACCCCACCGCTGAGCCGCATCGAGTTGCTGGCCTTCTGGTAGAGAACCGGATCAGCGAAGCCGGAGAGGAAACCGACCTCCAGAGCCGGTCGGCCCATGGAGGGATTCGCAAAGAGGAACCAGGAGGTGCTGCCGTTGGAGCTGCTGGCCACGATCGGGATGTACGGATCGACTACCACCTGGAGGTTCCCGATGATCCAGTTGTTCACCCGGACCGTCCGGTTGGTCTCATCTGCGGTCAGGTCCACAGTGAGCTGGTTCATCAGGTTGTTTGCGGTGACCTTCAGTGCGGGGCAGACCACCAGGATGGCCTCCTCCACAAAGATCGGCTCACCGTCCGTATCGACAAAGGCAGCCCACTGGGCGAGGGCCGTGCCAAGAGCCGTGACGGAAAGAGCGGGGTTGCTGGTAACGATGTTCCCATTGCCGGCGGTGTAGAGAGAGGCATGAGGGCCAGAGGTGTCAACATACAACCCGGTGACATACTTCGAAACGGTGCGGGCTCCGCCGCGACCCAGCCGGGCCGGCAGATCGGAGAAGGCTCCGAGGTCATCGTTCAGGATGGCCTCCCAGGAGATGCCCATCTTCTTCGCATACTTCTTCGGGGTGTACTGGTAGCGGCCCTCACTGACACTCGCCTCATCGGGCTCGGCCAGCTCTGCCACAGCATCGCCCCAGACCCCCTCAGCACCATCGAGGTAGTAGCGGTTCACGGTGCGGAAGTCCCGGAGGTTCGGGTTCACTTTCGCAAAGGTCCGCCACGGTGAGGGGAAGTCCTGGTAGGCCCCGATCATCATCCGGTCCAGTACATCACCGGTGAGGTAGGGGAAGTCGCTGGTGGTCATGGTCTCCCGGACCGTCACCACCCCAGGATAGTTCTCGGCCAGGATCTTCATCGCACTGGGGGTCCGCGGGGAGAGTGCCTCCTGAATCAGCCAGGCCGGAGCCCGACCACTCATAGCATCTGCCCACAAGGTAACGGCTGCCCCAATCTTCGCGGTGCGGTGTTCCTGGTTTTCGTTCTGCCGACGGTACCCGGTCAGGCCCGTGACATCAGGTGTCCACATCTCAGACATCGGTGTTCTCCTTGGTAGTAGTAGAAAAGCTGGGAGCAGCGGTGTAGGGCTGCCCCCTCAGTTGTGTTTGCGACTCAGTTCGCGGCGGTCCCTAGGTGATGAAGCCGTCGGTGGGAACCGTCTTGTAGTAGATGCGGATGTCGATGGTGTTGTCCTCACCGGCGTTCCCCGCGATCTCATCATCCAGGTTGGTGATCACCACGGCGGTGTTCTCCGAGGGGATGAAGGTCTCATCGTGTTCGAAAGTGATGTACCTCCACTCATCATTGGTCTGGTCGATCAGGCCGGTGCTCTCGATCTCCATGATCTCTGCACCGCCATCCCAACCGATGGAGAGGTCATCCGCCGACTCCGTGAAGGCATTGGTCCCGCCGTAGTTCACCACGATCGCAATCGCGGTGGGGACCACTGCCAGGTCAGCACCCGGAGCGGGGATCAGCTCAACCGGAGTAGCTCCCAAGGCCACCACATCATCATAGTCCAGCTGGACATCGACATAGTGCTCCAGAGGAGCCTCAAGATGGCTATCCTCCCAGATGCCCGAGGCGAACAGAGCACGGGTCGCGGCGGAAGCAGCGAAGGCCCCATCAGCCACAGCATCCAGCAGGAAAGCGTTTGCGATGGAGTCAGCACCGAAGACGGACAAAGCCGTCGCGGCATTGAAGACCCCAGCACCAAAGAGTGCACGGCCGGTGGCATCAGCAGAGATGACCCCTGCCGCCAGCTTCGCCGTGGTGATAATCCCGTCGGCCAAGGTGCCACTGCCGGGATGCGGGACATGGAGGACATTGATGGTGCCGGTCTCACCCGAGCCCACCGTCTCCAAAGCGATTCCGAAGAAGTACCCGGAGTGCTTCTTGTTGAGCACCGGGTCATCAGCATCGGTGTAGAAGATCGGGTCCCCGACCGCCACGGCCGAGTTACCGCTGTCATCCACACCCTCCACCGAGAGGTCCCAGACGGACGGACCGAAGTCCACGGTGGTCTTGGTTGAGTCGTTCCCGCCGTCCCCCTCATCGGTCAGTGCCACACCGGTGAGGTATCCGTAGCGGACTGGATCGCCGCTGTCAGGAGCCGAGGGGTGACTGCAGACTACCGAGAGCCGGTAGCCTGGATCGTAAACCCTATTCGTTGCCATGGTGTTACTCTCTCCTTGTTGGTTCTACAAACCTTCGTTCCTTCTCCCTCTCCGCCCTACAGGCGGACGGTTCGTCCCTGAGCAGCCCGCTTCGCGGCGGAGTCCGAAAGACCCAGCCGACTGAAGGCCTCTTCCAGGTTCACCTCTGGGAGCTCCTCATCATCCTGGTCATCACTGGACATGTGGCGGATACGGCCACCGTCCGAGGCGACCACCTCGGCAAGATAAGCCTTCTCAGCCTCGATCATCTCACCGAGGCGGTCCTGATCCCCGTCTTCATCCCAGTCACCATCCGCGGTCACAATCGCGGCGGTGGCCAGGAACTGGTCGGTCACCCGCTTCTGGGAAGCTGCGGGAAGGCCACTCTCGGTCATCATCGAGGCTGCCATCGCTCTCCGACCAAAGGCCAGGGCCTTCTCCATCATCTCCGCAGTGTTGGTCACCATCTGCTCATTCTGCTGGGTCAACTCCTCGATCCTTGCGGTGAGGGTCGCATTCGCTTCTCTCAGTTCCTCAAGCTCCATGGTCTCTGTCTCCTGTTGGTTGGTTGGGGTACCACTCTCTTGCTGGTTGGTTGGAGTACCACTACTACCCGTGAAGGTGGGAGCTGCAGACTCGAAGAGCTCCACTACCTTCCCTCCTGCACCGGGCCGGGTAACGAAGTCGGTGCTGACCACCTCTGCCAACTCGGTGATGAGCAGACCTTCCCGACCATCTACTTCTCCTTCCTCCGCCCGACCGAATGCTCGGATCGAGACTCCGATGTGGTCCTTGATCTCGGCCAAGGTTTCGAGGAAGGGTGTGAAGATCCGGGCCGGGGCATAGAGACCTGCACCCTCTACACCTTCCGGATCGTATTCCGCAGCGGCGGTCAGTACACCAGAGAGATTCCGGAGGTCCCCTTCGGGTCGCTCCATCTCCTCGGTGAGAGTTGGGTGGTTCCAGAACATCTGGGTCCCCGCTCCGAACTTAGGAGCTGAGGCTTCCAGCAAGGTCTCGGAGTAGTACCCCGAGCTCCCCCATCCTGGAGCAATCAGCTTCACTACCGCCGCTCCGCTTTGATGGCCGCTCTCTTCGCCCTCTCTCAACTTGAGCATCACCAGGCGGCCCTGGGTTTCTGTGAATCTCCTTGGCATCATCTAAGCTCCTCTGGTCCTACCTGCTCCTCCTACCCTTCGGTACTCCCTTCGACTTCCGTCGGTAGAGGGCAGTGCATCGGCAACCAGGAAAGCGAAGGGGTGAGTCGTGGCCGGAGGAGAACTTCTTCCCCAGGTCGATCCAACCGTCATTAGCATTGTCCTGGCACCCCTCGCTGACTCGGTCATCTCCAACCGTTAGCCAGCTCTTCATCATTGGCAGGCCTTCATCCTCCATCTCTCTGGCGGCCAGTAACCTGCCCTGCTCATATCCGTTGCCCAGCTCGGTGACAGCTACCAGATGAGCACGGTTCCGGATGTGGAGCTGTGGCTTCTTGATTGCGAAGCCTTTCCACCGAGAGACAATCTCCCGAGCGATGGCCTGCGGGCTCTCCCCCTTAGCAGCCATCCGCTCCAGTACTCCAAGCATCTCCTCTCTGGTGGTATCATCTATCGCCTTCACCATCTCGGCTCCATGAGCTTTGATGTGGGCCATGGCCGCCGGAGAGGACAGGTCGAAGGAGATACCCTGGACCAGGTCCTTGGGCTGGTCGGAGAAGAAGTCCTTTGCACCTAGCTCCAGACCATCCTCCGCCATTCCGGTGAGAGCTGCTGTCATCTCCTTACTGGTCTTCCCGAAGGCCTTCTTCATCAAGGACTTCAAGGTGCTGCTCATGGTCGAGTAGACCGACTCCATGTAGAGAGAGGAGGGGGATACCTGTCTGTAGTGTTCGGTGTGATAGGATTGTAGACCCTTCTCCACCACAGCGGCCTGAGCCTTGAAGATCTTCTCTATGGCCGTGGTCGCTTTCCCTACCTTCCCCTTGATGGCTCGATCTCTTCGCTGGCTTTCCAACAGGTGGCTGAGAGCCATTGCATCTTGGAGAAGCCCATGCGGTCTGTCAGTACACCGGAGCCTCTCTACCACCTCATGACAACTCCTGTTGGTGCTAAGGTACATCGGAGGTCTCCCCCTCCTCCACAGATTGGTCGATAGCAGTTGCGGCCTCCAGAGCTACCCGGAACTCTACCAGTGCTTCTCGGAAGTCTCGGGCCAGAGCTTCAACCGCTGCCTCACCCTCATCCTGGCCTGCCACAACCATACCGGTTGCTGGATCGATGTTCAGGAGGTCTGTCACCTCTGTAACTTCGCTAATCCCTAGGGCGGTCAGAACCAACCGGACAAGGGTGAGGTCATCCATGGTGCCTGCCCTCTGCTTCCCATCAAGAGTGGCGGCCTTGACGATGGCATCCATCCGATCTCCGACATCGTGTTCCAGGATCGGAGGAAATTCAACGGTCACCTCCAGGGGCTGACCATCATACAGCACCTGGCTGATCTCCTCGTCCACAACCACTACCTCTCCCCGGAGCTTCCCTGCTCGGATGGCGGAAGCCACAGCATGAGAGGTGAGGTCCTGGAAGATCTGCGACCACAACTCTTGGCGGGAGGTCATCATCAGCTCAGTGGGCCGGTCCAGGCTTTTCGCAGTTGCCAGGGTGCCAACACTCACATCACCGAAGAAGCTTTCGGGAAGGCCGACTCCCGCTGCCACCATCAGCAGGAGCCGCCTTCCATCTTCTGAAGACACATTAGCTCCGCCGATCCGAAGGGGTGTCAAGTCTACCCCCTTCCCACCGATGAAGGTAGAACCTACAACAGGAGGAGGATTTGTCTCAGCCCCACCTCCAGCAGCCGAAGCTAATGTGGTCTGCAGCTTGGCCTTCGCCGCGGTGATACCACGGCTGCCTCCCGGAACAGAGAGCTTATGGGCGAACCGGCTGTAGGCCCGAGTGAGAGTGGCCCAGTCCTCCAGGAACTCCTTGTAAGCTCTGGCCCAGTCGATTGCAGCATAGACCTCCGGAACTCCGAAGTCCATGTTGGAGAAGCCACCGACCTTCACATGGTAAACCGGAGCATCCCAGAAGATCGGGATACTCTTCCCGGTCCTGCCTTCCTTCTCCAGCTTCATACTCTCCGGCTGGTTGGTAGGGAGGTGGCCCACCGCTGGGTAGAGGGCGATCCGCTCCTCCTTCTTCTCCCTCCACTTCCTCAGGTAGTAATGCGGTGTCCCTCGGTCCTCCGGGTCATAGAGCACTTCCTCCACCTCATTGAACGGCAGGGTGCGAACCCGAACCCTACCAGTGAGGGGGGAAGTGAAAAGGACAAAGAAGAGGTTCCCCTCTATCTGAAGCTCAATCTCCTTCTGCATCCGCGATTGATGGCGGGTGATCTCGGCCTGGTTGGCTCGGTCGGAGAACAGAGCAGAGAGCACCTGCTGGACCTCCTCATCCTTGCTGCTGATGGTCACTCCCTGTCCAAAGACATAGTGGGACTGGACCTTCACCCCCCGCTTGATGAGAGGGTTCTTCAGGAACATCAGCCGGCTGAGAGCGGTGATCTGCTTTAGGGCCTCGCGGCTGAACTGCCCATCCTCCGAGCCGCTGGAGAAGCGCCGCCATCCCTGGTCATACAGAGTCATCTCCAGCTCTGCCAGTCTTTCGAGTAAGAGCTCCGCATCCCAGAGGGCGGTCTGTTGTTCCTCGGTGAGGATGGTAGGTTGGTTGTTGTCTCCCATGTTCTCTGTACTCCCTGTACCCCTGACAGGCCGGCTGCCAGGGTCCTGCCTAGGGCCGCCAGTGGCTCGCAGGCAATCGTTATGCCGGCCCCCTAAGGGTTACCCCAGGTTTTGCATCTCGGGACCGTTAGCGGGCCAATGGCGGCTCCACAATACCGAAGTCACTGGCGGCCCTAATGCCTCCATCCACACCAACAGCCTCGGGTCTCCTTCCCCATCAGTTCATCGAACCTCCGAATCGCCTCGGGCTCTAGCTCGGTCAGACCTACCAGCATCAGGTGGATTCCACTATCCCGACCCTGGCGGCGCATCTCATCCACCAGCTCTTGGTAGGCCTCGATGCTAATGCGGCCGTAGCGATCGGTGATGATGGCCTGATGAGGTACCCCCTGGGGGAAGGCAGGCGGTCCCCGGTCCTCTGG
>Ga0180432_10005058_pt1 | contig 17764 bp, 15 predicted proteins | sample SS_ome_10_FD_132414 | JGI IMG/M metagenome (GOLD analysis project Ga0180432, IMG submission 132414) | Hypersaline lake sediment archaeal communities from the Salton Sea, California, USA - SS_1_MS_2 metaG | ecosystem: Environmental > Aquatic > Non-marine Saline and Alkaline > Hypersaline >...
ATGTCCTTTAACTTCGTATATACTCACTCCTTTAACACCTTTTTCGTTTAAGGCCCCTTTTACGGGTTCTAATTTTTCTGGTCTAATAAAACACTCAATCTTTTTCATATTATCACCTCAAGCTTTTTCTCCGTGTTGTGAAATATCAAGACCGACATACTCTACATCTTGGGGTACTCTAAATCCAATTAATTTGTTTAGAACCCAAGCTAAGGCAAATGTAACCCCAAACGAATACCCTATCGTTACTAAAACTCCTACGGTTTGAATCCATATTTGTCCTGGATTTCCTAATAACAATCCACTTGATCCAATCGTTGCAAAAACACCCGTCAGAATTGCACCTAGAATTCCTCCGGTTCCATGAATTGAGATTGCATCTAAAGATTCATCAACTTTAGAATTAGATCTCCATGAGAGTATAAAAAAGCATACCATGCTTGAAACCGCACCCATTATTAAAGCAGCCCAAGGTTCTACGAATCCTGCCGCAGGAGTTACAGCTACCAATCCTGCTAAGGCTCCTGAAGCTAGGCTTACAGTGCTAAATTTAGATGTTTTAAAATATTCTATCATCATCCATACAATTGCGGCTCCTGAAGCTGCTAGATGAGTGTTAAATATCGCTAGCACTGCTGTTCCATTTGCTGCTAAAGCGCTACCTCCGTTAAATCCAAACCAACCTAACCATAATAAACCCGTTCCCAAAAGAACATATGGAATATTCGAAGCTTCCATTGGTTCTTTTTGATATCCTTCTCTGGGACCTATTATTATTGCAACTGCTAGTGCTGCAAAGCCAACATTAATATGAACGACCGTACCACCAGCGAAATCTAAAGCACCTAAAGTTGATAACCACCCTCCATCACCCCAAACCCAATGCGCTATCGGAGAATACACGAGAATTAACCATATAGAAATAAATATGCAAAAAGCTCCAAAGTTAACCCTTTCGGAGAATGGACTTGCAATTATGGCAACTGTAATTATTGCAAACATCAATTGAAATATCATAAAAAGCATGTGTGGCATTTCACTTGAATAAGTTGAGTAAGGATCAGTTCCTACACCAAGCAATCCAAAAAAGTTTAATCCCCCAATGAATCCTCCACCTGCGTCTGGAGCAAAGGCTAGGCTGTACCCTATGAAATACCAAATGATACTTACAATTGCGATCGAGACAAAACACATTGCCATCATGTTTATCATGTTCTTTTTTCTAAGTAGTCCTCCATAGAAAAAGGCGAGTCCTGGAGTCATTATAAATACTAAACCGGTACAAATCAATATAAAAGCGGTATCTGCTGCGCTCATTTTATTTTCTTTCTTTTTCTTTTATTCTTTTTACTTTAAATTATTTAAATGTTATATTATGATTGTGGAAATCTCCTCATTATATAAATCTATTTGAGAATTCTAATTAACAATTATGAACATATAATGAATTTAATCAACATTTTCATTAGTTTTTATGATGAATCTCAAGAATATTAAGAAAAATTATGAAGAATTCATAACCAGATAAATATTGAATGAAAATTATTAGAATAATTGAAAAAATGAACAATTGCCCTAAAATTCATTAGGGATTGAGATTAAAAGTATAAAAATAATAAAGTCTAATACTTAATTATTTAATTTTTTAAAGAGACTGAAATTGTGATGTTAAAAGAGTGTGATATATTAATAGTAGGTGCTGCGACTACAGGCATTTATTTTAGCTGGCTCATGGCAAAGAAAGGTCATTCCGTACTCGTTATTGATAAAGAAGAACGGGAGCAAGTTGGGCAACGTTTAGAGGTAATTCATCTTGACAAGGAAACCTTTAAGGAACTGAATGTACCCCCTCCAACTGAAGAACCAGAACTTATTGGATCATGGAAAGGAATTTGGGTATCTAGATTACCCTGGTTTTTCCAGAGAATGTACAAGATTTTAGAGTCAGATGGAGTTCAATTCGAATTTTCTTGCAAATTCAAGGAGTTAATGTTTGAAAACGATCGAATCGTTGGCGCAAAAGTGGAAAAAGAAAACAATGAACATGAAGTTCTTGCAAGGCTTGTTGTTGATGCGTCAGGTGTTGCGTGTGCCGTTCGAAGCTCTTTACCAGATAATTACGGTGTAGAAACATGGACATATGATTCAACTAATAGGTTTTTCGTGATCTTGCATTATATTAAATGGTTAAAACCAGACGAACCACATCCCGTATCAGGAAATACATGGCCATATTATTTTGTATTTTTCGATCCTGGATACATGGGTGAAAAACTCGAGAACGCTATTATGGGCATCATCGGTCCAGAATCGTTCGAAAAAACAGAAGCCATCATGGAAGAGTTTCTTGAATCTAGTATAATTGCGCCTTTCGAGTTGAAAAAGAAAGAGTATTGTTCTTTTCCCTTGACTCTACCCCCGTATTCGCTCGTAGCTGATGGATTTTTCTGCGCAGGAGATAGCGCTGCTACGATGAATCCCATTGCTGCTCGAGGAATCCCGGAGACGTGGCATTTATGTAAAAATACTGAAGATATATTTGATGCTGCGCTGAAAAGTGGAGAATACTTGTCTCGGGAACGCTTATGGGAAGTGAATGTCAAGCATTTCAGGGGTGAAGGCGCAGAACTTGCAAGTGTTTACATGTTAAGCTCTTTTCTGCACGTGTTCAAGGAGAAAGAATTGAATTTTCTTTTCCAGAAGATAATGCCTATCCTTGATCCCCCCAATGCGGAAGAGGAAGCCACTGAAATAAAGCTAAGCGCGGGAAAAATTCTCAAGGTTATCGGAAAAATTTTAGGAGGGCTCTTTACTGGTAAATTATCAATAAAACGCATTTTTAAAGTGATAAAAATAAGTCGTTATGCAGGTAAGCTCAAGAAACATTATATAAATTATCCAGAAATTCCTGAGGGTTTAGAAAAATGGATAGAAAGAACAAAGGAAATAACAGAGTTAAGAAAAGTCCAACCAAGAATTTTTAAAACAACCTCGGCAACATATCCTTAGCTCTAATAATAACTAATCTCTCACATTATCCTCTCCGTCAATCATTTTTCTTCTTTTTTTTTAAATAATTTTAATTTTTTAAGGTAGAATCCCAAAGAGTCTCGTTCACGGGAGTTATATTGATTATGCTTAATTATATTCTATATATTTATTTTATATATATAACCAAATATTAATATATTCTGTATCCCAGTTATACTTGATGCGAAAAATATAATTATTTCACGCATGATATTTTAAATGGTGTAGAAAACATGACAAAATTTGGTATAGTAACAAACCGAAATAGTATGATTGGAGCTTGGACGCGAGTTGAAGATGCGTGCGAGTCTGGGTTATGTCCAATCTGCGTTGCTGATTGTCCTGTGTTCTGCGAGGTGTCAAAATCCGCCCTTCGTGGACGAGAGGTACTTTATCCTTCAAGAGAATATTACGGCGATTCCACCGCTGGAACACCAAAAGATTTCGGCTTGGGTTATCGAGACTTCCAAATTCAGTTTGAAGTTCGAGGTGCGCAAGGAATTGAAGAAGACATGGATAAAGTTATCTTCCCAAATGTTGACATTAGCACGAAATGGGGCAATATTGAACAGAAACTCCCTATAGTAATTGCGGGCTTAGGTAGCACTTATGTAGCAAAGCGAAATTGGGATGGTTTAGCAATGGGCTCCGCTTTATCAGGAGTAAGTATCACTGTAGGAGAAAACGTCTGTGGCATGGATTCCAATGCTAAATTCAGTAATCATAGCAAGTATCCAAAGGTTATAGATACTGAGGATATGAAATATCGTGTCAATGCATTTAGAGAATTCTGTGATGGAAAGCACGGTGACATTATAGTACAAAAGAATGTAGAAGACACGAGACTAGGCGTCTTTGATTATGTGACCTCAAAATTGGATATAGAATCTCTTGAGATCAAATTTGGTCAAGGTGCTAAGGCAATTGGAGGTGAAGTAAGATTAAGCACCTTAGAGAGAGCACAATTATTACAGAGTCGAGGTTATTTAGTCTTACCTGATCCCTCTGACCCTGTTGTTATAGAACAATGGAAAGCAGGATTAATTCCAGATTTCGAGCGTCATAGTAGAGTGGGAATTTCAACCACGGAAGAAGTATTAGAAGAAATCGATCAAATCCGCGAAATGGGCGCAAAAAATGTCTTTATTAAGACGGGAGCTTATAGACCTGCATCTACAGCGTGGATAATACGATTAGGTGTTGAGGGAAAAGTAGATGGAATGACTTTTGATGGCGCTGGTGGCGGTACAGGCATGAGCCCTGTTAGCATGATGAACGAAGGATCAATCCCTACCGTATATCTGGAGGCTTTAGTAGTTGGTTGCTTGGACATAATTAAACACAGAACTCCAAGTGCGAGATTTCCTTCAATAGCTATTGCTGGAGGTATTTCTAACGAGACTCAAATGTTTAAGGCTCTTGCGATGGGTGCTCCTTATGTTAATTGTATCGCAATGGCAAGAGCTCCAATTACCGCAGCCATGAAAGGGAAATACATGGGAGAGGTTATTGAAAACGGAGTTGCTACTCCTGCAATGTTGAAATCTTTGGGACTATCACGAGATAAAGATCCTAGTAATTTGACGATTGCAGAGGCTTTTTCCGAATACGACACACTAAAGAGAGCGTATGAAGGGAGAGATATCCCACTATCGGCTATAGGTGTTTATTCGTACTTTTCAAGTAAATTAGGAACAGGTCTCAAGCAATTACTTGCTGGCGTAAGAAAATTCAGAACAGATCTAATTTGCCGAGAAGATATCGCAACAATCTCCAAACGCGCAATAACAGTTTGCGATAAATGGAATCTGGGAATTGCTACTCAAGAGGATCTTGATAGAGAGAAAGTTAAAAACGAAATTTACTCAGGGCATTATTAGACATTTTTAATTTCTTTATTTCAATAAAAATAAAATCAGAGGTGATAGAAATGAAATTTAAATGTCAACAATGTGGGAAAGAATATTCTTACGGCAGAAAAATCTATCATAAATGTAATGGAGTTGTTTACTATCATGGAAGAATTTTTGAAGACGAGCATTATGAATATCCTTGGAATTATTTAGATTTTGATCAAGAAGATGAGCCTTAGAACAACTAGGTTCTTCACAATCCTTTTTTTTTACTCTTCATTCGATGATTTAAAAATGAAAGTGGTTCAATTTTCTTAATAATTATATTAATATAATTCAGTTATACTATTATAATTTGAACAAATATATATCAATTATATTCCTTTACTAAATATAATTTTATTAACTTTAGAGGAAAATTTATTGTGAATGAACAAGTAGAAGAACTCGATCCTTTCAAGATTTCTCAAAAACAGCTTTATAACGCATCTAAATTGATAGGTTTAGATGAAAATATCTATAAAGCACTCTCAGAACCAGAAAAAATAATTACAATTAAGATCACAATGAAAATGGATAATGGAGAAATAAAAACTTTTAAAGGATTTAGATGTCAGTATAACTCTGCAAGAGGGCCCATGAAGGGCGGAATTAGGTGGCATCCGGATGAAAACGAATCTTTAGTAAAAGCTTTGAGTGCATGGATGACATGGAAGTGTGCTTGTGTAAGCATTCCATTAGGTGGTGCTAAGGGTGGCATTATTTGCAATCCTAAAGAATTAAGCGAAAACGAACTTCAAAAGCTTGCACGAAATTATATTAGAAAATTATCCGGGGATGTTGGACCTAATATTGATGTACCCGCTCCAGATGTTTATACTAATCCGCAGATAATGGCATGGATGATGGATGAATACGAAACAATCATAGGTGAACACGCTCCCTCAGTTATTACGGGAAAACCTGTAGAGCTAGGTGGTAGTGAAGGACGTGGTGTAGCTACAGCAAAAGGAGGTAATTACTGCATTAGAGAAGCAGCAAAAGATATTGGATTGGATTTAAAAGATGCGAAGGTGATAATTCAAGGATATGGAAATGCTGGTTCTTATGCGGCTAGCTTATTACATAACGAATATGGATGTAGAATAATTGGTATTTCTGATAGTAAAGGTGCTGTATTCAATAAGGAGGGAATTGAACCACTCAAAGCTCTCGAACATAAGCAAAAAACAAGTTCAGTAGTAGGATTGGATGGAACTCAACAATTAACCAACGAGGAATTATTAGAATTGGAATGTGATGTATTAATTCCTGCAGCATTAGAAAATGTAATAACTAAGAAAAATGCTGGTAGTATTAAAGCTAAAATAGTCGCAGAATTAGCTAATGGTCCAACTACTCCTGATGCAGATGAAATATTATATAAGAATGGAGTTATCGTCATTCCTGACTTTTTATGCAACGCTGGAGGGGTATCGGTGAGTTATTTTGAAATGGTTCAAGGATATTACCTCCATTTTTGGAGCGAAAAAGAAGTATTTGCGTCTTTAGATAAGATAATGACTAAAGCTTATAGAGATACCGTTAATAAAGCCAAAGAATATAATACTAATAATCGTATGGGCGCATATATTATCGCAATTGAAAGAGTTGTAAATGCGATGAAATTACGCGGTTGGATTTAACTTTTCTTCTTTTTTTCATTTTTTTCTTAATTTATTGAATTAGTGAAATGCTCATTCATTTGATTTTTATAAAAACTTATTTTAGTTGTTATTATATATAATTTTAAATAGAGGGAGAATTAAATTTTGCAATCTCTCTTTTAAAATTCACGATAAAATATTGGTGTTATTGATGGTAGAAGAATGGATGGATAAATATAAGGATAAGCAGATACAAATCGATGATGCTCTTAGGGAGTACATTCAACCAGGAGAACGTATATTCATAGGCTCTGGATGTTCTGAACCTACTGATCTCGTACGAAGACTCATCCAGCTTGGAGCGGAGTTTCCCGATATTGAGATATTACATTTCATAAATCTCTCAAAATTGGAATATTACAAGCGAGCTGGCTCCAAAACGGACCAATTTCGACATAATGCTTTTTTTATTGGAAGTAGTCTTAGAGAGTCAGTTAAATTGGGACGAGCTGATTATACGCCTATGATGCTTTCTGATATACCACGATTTTTCCAACGTGGCCAAATGCACGTGGAAACTGCGCTCATTCAAGTAACTCCGCCAGATAAATATGGTTATTGTAGCTATGGTATCAATGTTGACATTGCTAAACCGATTACCGAAGCTGCTAACCATGTCATTGCTGAAATCAATCCCAAAATGCCACATACTCTTGGCGATTCTTTTATTCACATAGACAATATCGATGGATTTGTTCCTACAAATCACGACATAATCGAATTTAAATACGATAAACCTAATTACGTGATAAAGAAAATTGCGAAAAACGTTGCTTCCCTTATTGAAGATGAATCAACGATTCAGGCAGGGGTTGGCATTGTTCCTAATGCCGTAGTCGCAAGGTTAAAGGATAAAAAAGATTTAGGGATCCACACGGAAATGTTTTCCGATGGAATGGTTGATCTTATCGAAGAAGGGGTTGTAAACTGCGACAAAAAAACAATTAATAAGGGTAAGGTAATTTGTTCTTTTGTTATTGGTTCACAAAAAGCTTACGATTTTGTAGACGACAATCCTATGTTTGAATTTCATCCGACGAGTTATACAAACGATCCTTTCATAATAGCACAAAATAAGAAGCAAGTATCCATAAATCCCGCATTATCGGTTGATATCACGGGTCAGGTAAACGCAGATTCGATAGGTCATGAATTTTACCGAGGGATTGGGGGGCAGGTGGATTTCATGCGTGGGGCAAGCCGTTCCGAAGGAGGAATGCCAATAACAGTAATGCCGAGTACGGCTTTACTCGAAGATGGGACGGTCATATCACGGATCGTTCCTTATCTCAATCCGGGCTCAGGTGTAGTCATCACGCGTGGTGACGTTCATTATGTCGTCACGGAATATGGGGTGGCTTATTTATTTGGCAAATCAATAAGAGAACGAGTACTTCAATTAATCAATATTGCCCATCCAGATTTCCGGGAAGGTCTCTTAGAGTATGCGAAGAAACTGAATTACGTGTATTCTGATCAGAGATTACCTAAATCTATTAAAGGAAGAATTAGCGTGTATCCAGAAAAATATGAGACCTATATCAAGTTAAAAGATGATTTTAAATTAAAGGTACGTCCAGTTAAGCCAACCGACGAAAGAATGCTGCAACAACTCTATTATTCAATGGATGATCGAGATAGATTTTTACGATTTTTCAGTCGCGTGCACTCTTTTAGCCATAAGCGAATGCAACCACTCGTGAACATTGATTACGACACGAAGATGATTTTAGTGGGTGAAGCAATGGATGAGGGCGAGCAAAAACTGGTCGCATCTGCTGCATATTTTAAGACTAAAAAACCATCTGTCGCAGAGATCTCATGCGTTGTTCACAAAGATTGGCGCAGAAAGGGAATAACGACCTTGTTGATAAATTATTTAGTCGAAATCGCACGAGAGCATAATATAAAGCAATTAATGGGGACTGTATTGATGGAAAATAAGCCAATGATCCATGTTGTAAATCAACTAGACTTCCCTGTTACCTTTAAAAATCTCTCTCATGGTGAAGTGGAATTCTCTCTCGATCTCTCTCAGTGATTTCAGTTTTTTATTAATTTTTCTGAGAAATTAATATTTTTATATTTATTTAAGTTATCTTTAAGCTCTTGAGCATGGGTTCCTAATTGATTGATAGTTGCAGTAATCTCATCTAAGGCAGCAGTTTGTTCTTGAACAGCAGCGCTAATTTCGTTCATTGCATGAGATAACTCCATGCTAACATTTGAAGATTGTTCAATTCTCTCTGTAATTCTTGATACGATTTTATTTGTATTTTCCACGGAATTCTTTGATTGTTCAGCTAGCGCTTGTACTTTTTCAGCAACAATTGCGAATCCCGCACCATGTATTCCTGCCCTGCCTGCTTCGATGCTGGCGTTTAACGCAAGTAGATTCGTTTGTTTTGAGATATTGGTTATTATTTGTGCTATTAATTTTATATCTTGTGCCATTTTATTAACTTCTGCTAGATTTATCGCTTGTTGATTTACATTTTTCGTAGTTAACTGTGTTGTAGAAGCAATTTGCTCTGCTGAAGCATTAATTTCACTTGAACTTGAAACCAACTCTGTAGCGATATTAGCTACATTCACAGATGAGCTTGCGCCCATTTGTAAGATATCAAAGATATTACTCGCTTGAGTCTTGATTGTGTTTTCCTTGCTCCGTATCTCCTTAATGATGTAAATAAACACGTAGATCGTGAACGCGATGGCAATCGGGTATAGAGTGAGCGTCACGACAATATTTCCTTGAAAGAAATTTAGCACTATCATTGCGAGCTCCAAGAGTATCAACATGTTCGCGCACACGAGCAACAGGATTTGAAACTCTGTCGTCCCTCGTAAAAGCTTGAACTTGAACTTGAAGGTCGCGAAAATGGCAATTATTAAAAACGGAGCTAATAATATACTTACAAATGTATTTGCAGCTGGCATGATTTATTCTTTATTTTTGTTATTTTGGTACTTGATATTTCCATTTATTTATAGTAAAATTCCAGTTTTTCTCTATCTCTGAAATTTTTATTGGAGAAAATTGATATGAATTTTTTTTATATCCCTTGATAGAATCCAAATAATTTTCAAATTTTGGTTTAGCGATATCATAATTTTCAATCTCTAATTTATTATATATTTTTATTAACTCCTCAATAGGATTCTCTTCGAGATCTTCAAATTTAACCTCAACCAAGTTATCTTCGGGAATTAAATCTTTATCCTTGAAATAATCTGTCATCATTTCTTTGTAGATATTTAGGATGTTTGTTTCAAGTTGTCTGTCTGATATTTCCTGCAGCATGAAAGGTTGAATTGCTTTCTTATAGAAGTTTACAGTTGATTGAAACACTACGTACGGATTTCTATAAATATGGATGAATTTTGCGTCTGGGAACATTTCTAAGAGTATTTTTATCCTTGCTGTATTCGCAGGATTCTTTAGAATCAACTGCTTTCCGTTAAAGACATATGTGGCTTTTTTGAGCAAGTGTAAATATTGTTCCTTCCATTGTTCGATTATTTTTTTGGAACCTCCTTTCAACCTAATGAATGTGTTATAATTTTCTATCATATTTTTTGGCAAATAAAAACCGTTGTAAAAGGAATATGGAAATAAGTTACCTAAAGCCATTTCTTCCTCTGTTGGAGAATATACTCCGAGTTTCATATTATCCATTGGTCTAGTTTCGGGCAAATATAATTTGAGAAAGTTTCTTAGAACCTTGTAATTCATAAAGGATTTTGGAAAAGTAGCATGCAACTGTGAAATATACCCAAATTGAGGATCCTGGCACAATAAATTTTGAATGTGAGTTGTTCCTGTCCTCCAGTGACCTAAGATGAATATCGGAGATGTTTTAATTTTAACATTTTTAATGAGCTTATTATATTTCAAAGATTCTGTAATTTTCAAGGGAGCTTGAAATGTGTTTATTAAATTCAAGAGAAAAATCCGGGGATAATAATATTTAAAGGTACTTAGGCCTTTAGTGGTAAATAACCTCATCCAATTCTTAAAAGATAATCCTATAGAAGGGCCTAAACTACCACGAAGATCAGTTTTAATCCTAAAATTATTTCCAAAATCTGCAATTGGGTTAATAACATGCTTCAATCCATTAGATAATCCTCTAATTATTGAAATCTGAGTCTTTAAGGCGTCATTCGGGCATATTTCTCCGCAACAGAAACAATTAATGCATTTCTTTCTATCGATGATCATTTTATCTTGAAAGTCATTTCGTTTTATTGCTCCTGTAGGACAATGGGTGCTACACGCATTACATTGGATGCATTTTTTATGAGAAATTTTTATTTCTGGATGGAACGCATTAAGTATTGGAACAGCTAATCTTTCTAGAAAAGATCCTGCGGTTCGTTTGGTTTGGAGGTTTTTTAGCGGAGGTAATTTCGCTTTTTGTTTAAACTCTTCCCATTGGTCGCCCAATATAACTAAATCATCTATATCTGTAACCCATAAATTACGAGATGCTAATGATTTTATTGCTTCTAAATCATTTGGATTCCCGCCCATTAAGGTATACGCTAGCGAATCTAGGGCTACTGGTGAAAAAGAAGCAATAAGGCAGTGAAATGGCTTATGATTTCCACTTCTTGGACCTTTTCCCTCCATTGCGACAATTGCATCCATGATGTGGAGTACTGGTTTTGTGTTTCCATCCTTTCCAGTACACAAAACAGCATTGTGAATATCCCCTAGCATTCTTTGGAATTTCTTCTTATCTTTGCATATGCTATGCATTTTTAATTTATCTTGTACTAATCCAAAGAAATTTTTTATTGCGCCTGTAAAAATATAACCCGTATGAGTCTTCATTTTAGGGATGTTGATTATTATGTCAGCTTCCACAACGCTTTTTGGAATGCGAACTACTTCGTTGACTCTAAAAGAATCGTGTGAAATGTTCACATATTCTTCCGATAAAAAATTTATCATGCGAGTGTTTACATTCTCGGCTACTTGTTTTAATCCTGAGCGTTTATGAGCCATTGAGGTAATAGATTCGGTCATGGTACTATCACCAATTAATACTTTTTTTGCTCCAATTTCATTGAATAGTAGCGCAATTTCTTCAACAACTACTTTATTCGTATACGCCATTTTGTCTGGCGCTAAAACGTTGGGTTTTAACAATATTATTTTATTGCTCAAATCCTCGTGTAAGAATGAAGGATTTAGTAATTCTAAAATTCTATGAATTCCTCCACGCACGTTTTGGGAATCATAGTTATTAACCCTTAGAATTGCCACGACATTTAATTTTTCTATAGTTATTTCAAGATTTTTATAATCATAAACCTGTGATTGATTTGCTCCGATCATTTCGAATGCACTATCCCCTAGAAATGTACAAAATTTCAATTATTCTGGTTAGTATTTGTGTACGATATTTTTTATCTTTTAATTTTTTATACACATTTAAATAATTGTAACCTAAGTTGTTATCATTTATAAAGTTTGATTCAATGTTTTGGGCGTGCAAAAAAGTAACAATCTATTACTTATAGTGCTAATTTGTCGGTAAGTGAAAAAATGCTTTTTTTAAATTGAATCGTTCTATTTTCAATCTATTCTAAAAATATAACATTCTTTTACATGTTTTAATTTTACTCGAATGTAAACATTTTTAAATACGAGATATATTATTTATTATAATTATTTATTATAAGGTGAATCATACTGCCAGAGGCAAATACATTTGTAAGTATATTATTAGCTCCGTTTTTAATAATTGCCATATTCGCAACCTTCAAGTTCAAGTTCAAGCTTGCGCGAGGAACGACAGAGTTTCAAATCCTGTTGCTCGTGTGCGCGAACATGTTGATACTCTTGGAGCTCGCAATGATAGTGTTAAACTTCTTCCAGGGGAATATTGCTGTTATGCTCACTCTATACCCGATTGCCATCGCGTTCACGATCTACGTGTTTATTTACATCATTAAGGAGATTCGGAGCAAGGAAAGTACCATAAAGAGACAAGCAGCAGAAATCCTTAACATACTTCATGTAAGCGCAAATTCGTCAGTGAATGTTGCAAACATTGCAACTGAACTTGCATCAAGTTCTACTGAAATTAACGCATCTTCAGAAGAAATTGCGGCATCAACCCAAGAGATTGCTCAGTTTGCAAACGATCAAGTTAGATCGTTGGAAATGATTAACGATATGGCTGGAGATATTAAGCAACAATCTTTTGATGTAATGAATTCAACAGACAAAATAAATAAGGTCCTGAAATTAATCAAAAATATCTCAGAGCAAACAAATCTTTTAGCTTTAAACGCCAGCATCGAAGCGGGAAGGGCAGGAGAAAGTGGACGTGGTTTTGCTGTGGTGGCTGAAGAAGTCAGAAAACTTGCATTGGAATCAAAGCAAGCTGCAACTGAAACTGATGTAAATATATTAGACATAATTTCAAAAATTGAGAAGGTTGGAGATCAAATATTAAAAATAACTGAAAGCATTCAATCGGCAACCAGCGCCTCAATAGAAAGTGCGCGAGCCATTGAGAATATTTCAACCGCAGCCGAAGAACAAACCGCATCAATGGAAGAAATTACTTCAACAGCAAACAAATTGGGATATTTAGCCGAAGACCTTTCCGCCAAATTAGGACAACATGAAAAGATTGAAAAAAAACAAGTCATTGTTAGTCAGAATAGAGCATAGTAATGAATTAAAAATGGAACAAGAAAGGAGATTGTCTCCCCCCCAGATGCTGAAAAATTAGAGTAGAGGGTTCCGAATAATTATTCATAATTTTTTTATATGTTGTTTAATATTACTTTAGTGTAAGAGATTATGAATTATTATTCACATTCTATTACATTCTATAAAAAATGAGTCAAAATTTCATGCAGAATCTCGAAAATATTACTAAAGATATTAGAATTAGGAATTATAAGATTTCAGATTATCAAGATACCCTAGAAATTTTAAAAGATTTACACGAAACTTATGGTCTAACATTAAACAAGAAACAATGGACGAAATCGTCAGGATTAAGACAGTTCAAGCCAAATTTAAAACGAATAACGCTTGTCGTTGAATTAAAATCGACGGGAAAAGTTATTGGAATGGGCGTAATTGAATCTTTAAAGAATGTTTACGGTGAATCTACGGGATATCTTAATAATTGGGCAATAAGAAAAGAAAATATTGGACAACATGTAGGCAAGATGCTCGCTGATAATGCTATTGAAATTTTAAAATCGTGGGGGTGCAAGTCAATTAGGATAAACCTAGGATATGGAGTTCCAGAAAAATTAATAAATGTATTTGGACATGCGGGCTTCAAACCAATCATGATTGTTCTAGAAAAAAATGTTGAAGAAACAGATAAAGACGAAGAGAAAAATAAAAAGTTAAAAAACCAAGATTCACTAGATAAGAAATACCACGATCATAAACTAATTACCAGTAATCGCTAATCAATTTTTCAATGCTATTCTCATGATAAAAACTGAACTCATTCTTCTTACAAATAATGTCATTTTTCCTTTTCAAAATCTTCAAAAAGATCCTGGCTTGAAGTTTGCTCAATTGAATAAACTATTCGCCACGCAATCGGTGGCTGAGCACGGATTGGGATTCATGATTAATATCTATGAAGTGAAAGATCCTAATGACGAATGGGGTAAAAAATTAATAAAAAAAGTTATTTTTGACACGGGAAGCACAAATGAAACGTTTTTATATAACATGAATGCTAGAGCGTATACCTTGTATGATATTGACATGATTTTAATATCTCATTGGCATTACGACCATACGGGGGGATTATACCAGATACTCGAACAAGTTGAAAATGAAATTCCCGTAATCTGTCACGATTCAGCAAAATTTGAGAGATTTTTTCGGAGATCGTTCAATGTAAAAGATAGCGATTTAGATGGTAAGAATAGAGATGAAATCATCCCCTTATTATCCACATCGAAAATTGTGAATCAAGCTCCGATTGATTTAAATCACATGGACGATTTAAATGCTAAAGTCATATTTACAAAAGAAACCCTTGAAATTTTTAATGATGGAGGATTAAAAATAACTCTGAGTGGTGAGATCCCAAGAATCCATCCAGAAGAAGACTTTAGCAGCTTTTTTTCGCTTCAAGAAGGCATTGTTAAGGTTGATAAGATCCTTGACGATAAATGCTTGATTTTCGAGTATCAAGAAAATGTCGTTTTACTACTTGGTTGTTGTCATTCTGGGATAATGAATACATTAGATTATGTAAAAAACATTACTACTAAGCCAATATCACACATAATTGGTGGATTTCACTTGGCAAATGCTACTGACCAACGAATTAAAACTACAATTGATTATTTAAACTCTTTTCAAGATTACGACAAACCCATCTTTTTATTTCCTATTCACTGTTCTGGAAATAAGTTTTTATTTGAATTAAAAAGAAGTAATTATTCGAATTTAAAAACATATAATGCAAGTGTAGGAACTATTTTTGAATTTTAAAACTCTGGATGAAACGATATTGAAGAAATAAGCGTTTTTAAAAGCAAGCAAAAGAAGAATAACATCAACAAAAAGAATCCTGAAGCAAATAGATCCATGTTCTAGATTATACAGAATATCGACTATTGAAAGAAAAAAGGAGAAAGTTCAAATACAGACCTATTGTCTAATGGAGTATAATATCATGCATTTTAAGCAGTATTGGAATAAATATATATCCATGTTGTTTCTGTTGTCTAAGAATAAGACATAAATAGTGGTATTTCCCTGCTTATTTTCGAATGCGAACGGAACAGTCCTAACCGTAGGGTATATTTATTATATTAGTACAAAGTTAGTTTAAAGTTGAGACTAATTCTTAACTATTTGTCTAAAATATTGAATAATTATTAAAAAATCTTAAATATTTTAGAAACAATTCATATTTATCCACTTTATAGGGAATATATATTCTAAAAAAAAAACAAACAAACAAAAAAAAAATGATTTAAAAATGGTTGATATAACAGATACTCTGGATTGTTCGGGCGATGTTTGCCCCTATCCAGACGTAAAAAGTAAGAGAAAAGTAAAAAAAATGAAATCAGGAGAAGTTCTTCAGATTTTAATTGATTATCCCCTTTCAGCTGAGAGAATTCCAGAAACAATGGCGTCTTTAGGACACGAAGTTCTCTCTGTTGAAAAAACGGGGAATTCTGCATGGACTATCCTGATTAAAATAAAATGAGGTAAAAAAAAATGGACTTATATGCATTAATAGGTGGACTGATAGTTGGAGCACTTTTTGGTTTTGTGCTACAGAGTGGACGCTTTTGCATGAATTCGGCTTTCAGAGATATATTATTATTAAAAGAATTTAAATTAGCGAAAGCTGTAGTTATTGCAATAGTTGTTGAAATGGTTGGCTTTGGAATATTTGCTGCTGCTGGAGTGATAACTCTTGCACCTAAAGCATTTAACGTAGGAGGCTCTATCGTTGGTGGTTTGATATTTGGTATCGGAATGGTTCTAGCTGCGGGATGTGCAAGTGGAACTACGTACCGAGTTGGTGAAGGCATGATGGGATCCTTAGTTGCTGGTATTGGATTAACAACCGGAGCATTAGCAGCGAGTACTGGATTTCTCGGTGGAGTATCAACTGCTATAAAAAGCGTTAGTTTAGGTCAACTTACAGTCTTTGGAGAGTACAATGCTGGTTTAACACCGATTCTAATGATTGTAGTAGGGATTATCTTAGCGGTGGTAATATTCTTTTTCTGGGGGCTTCCTGGATTTAAAAAGAAAAGAGAAGCCGGTGGACCTTTGATTAAAACGGATGATGTTGTTGCGCAAGTCTTTAAGAAAGGATATCCATATTGGGTTGCGGGTATCACTGTTGGAATTGTAGGGATTGTCGGATATGTTGTTAGTGCTGGATCGGATGGTGCTCTTGGTGGCGGCGGAGTCTTGGGAATTACTGGAGGTTGGATGGGTCTAAGTAAATATATAACATTAGCTGATCCTGTTGTGTGGGCTGGTTATATAATCTTAGGTATTGTACTAGGATCATTCATAAGTGCTCTAATCGCTGGTGAATTCAAGTTGAGGATTCCTAAAGATGGAAAAACCTTGTTAATTCAACTCATCGGTGGGTTGATAATGGGATTTGGCGCTGTCACGGCTCAAGGATGTAACATTACAAATGTTTTAGGTGGCGTTCCACAACTTTCCATACATAGCATAATGGTTGGCGTTTTTATTCTGCTTGGTTGCTGGATAATGACATATCTTCTTTTCATGAGAAAAGAGGATTAGAGGAGGAACTAGGTGATAATAGATGGCTCGGTTAGGAATACTTTTCTTTGACGGTCCTTATCAGAAGCAATCGCCTGAAACGGTATGCAATTTAGCGAGCGCCGCGTTAGATAAAGGCCATGAAGTTCGTATTTTTTGCTACATGGATGCCGTTAATGCGGTATTGGAAAATCAGAAAAAAATTGAAGGGATCTATAACATCGAAGAAGGTTTTAGAGAGATTCTAGAAAAAGGAGCCTCTGTTAAATTATGTAATCTATGTCTCTTGGTCAGAGGAACTATGAAAAACTGTTTAAAAAGGGAATGCGGCGATGTGAAACGAGCAGGAACTCCTGATCTTGCAAAGATAATTGAAGAAACCGATAAATTAGTAGTTATTTGCTAAGGTGATCACAAATGTCAGAAGAGAAAAATGTTGTTATACTTTTGAGGCAACCTCCTCACGGAACACTCTATCCTGTAGAGGGTTTAAGGATGTCGGTAGCAGTAAGCGCAGATTTTGATCCAATTACCGTGGTAATTAACGATGCAGTGTATGCATTCATTAAAAGCGTGGATAAAACGATGTATTCAATGCATGTAGACTTTTTAAAAGGTATCGATTTAGATATCTTTGTTGATAAAAAGTCGCTTGAAGAACGCGGCATTAAACAGGACGATTTAATCGATCAGGTTGAAGTTAAAGGACACGATGAAATTCTAAAACTGATTGCGGATTCAACCGTAACCATACCATTTTAGGAGGAGAGATAAAAATGAGCAAAAAAGTGTTATATTTTGTTTCAAGTGAAGATAGTACTGGAATAGACCTTGCAATTGAACACGGGGACGATGATGACGTGACAATTCTTTTACTTCAGAATGCCGTATATTTCGCAAAT
>Ga0180432_10005059_pt1 | contig 17763 bp, 19 predicted proteins | sample SS_ome_10_FD_132414 | JGI IMG/M metagenome (GOLD analysis project Ga0180432, IMG submission 132414) | Hypersaline lake sediment archaeal communities from the Salton Sea, California, USA - SS_1_MS_2 metaG | ecosystem: Environmental > Aquatic > Non-marine Saline and Alkaline > Hypersaline >...
CCGAGGAGGCACCCGCGGAGGCCGCGGCCGCCGAGGAGGCACCCGCCGCCGAGGAGAAGCCCAAGCGGCGTCGCGCCCCGGCGAAGAAGAAGGCCGAGGAGGCACCCGCGGAGGCCGCGGCCGAGTAGCACCGGATCGGCGGCGGGGCCGGGCGCGCCCCGCCGCCGACCGTTCAGCGGGCGCCGCCGCGCCCCGGGGGTAGCCTGCGCTCGTGCCCGCGGCCGATCTCCTGGTCAACACGCTCGCGTCGCCGATGATCCTGGCGTTCGTCCTCGCGGTCCTCGCCACGGCACTCGGCAGCGACCTGCGGCTCCCCAAGGCGCTCTCCACCAGCCTGTCCATCTACCTGCTGCTGGCCATCGGGTTCAAGGGCGGCAAGGCGCTGGCCGTGGAGCAGGTGGGCGACATCCTCGTGCCGCTGCTGGTGACGATCGGGCTGGGCATCATCACGCCGCTCGTGGCCTACGTGATGGCCAAGCGCATCCTGCCCATCGGCAAGATCGACGCCTGCGCCCTGGCGGCTCATTACGGGTCGGTGAGCGCGGTCACCTTCGCCGCCGCGCTGACCGTGCTGGGCGACAGCGGGGTGTTCGTGGAGGGCTTCGCCCCGGCGCTGCTGGCGCTGCTGGAGATCCCGGGAATCGTGGTGGCGCTCACCCTGGCGTCGTCCGAGGTACGCGGCGAGGGCGGCGGCTGGGGCGAGGCACTCAAGGAGGCGCTGCTGGGGCGCAGCATCGTGCTGCTGGCGGGCGGTCTGGCGATCGGCTGGATCGCCGGGCCGGAGCGCATGGAGCTCGTGGACCCGCTGTTCGAGGGCCTGTTCTACGGCGCGCTCACGCTGTTCCTGATCGAGCTCGGGGTGACCGTGGCCAAGCGGGCATCCAGCCTGCGGGCCTTCGGCGCGCGCCTGGTGGTGATGGGCATCGCCATCCCGCTGGTCAACGGCACGCTGGGCGTGACCCTGGCCACCCTGTCCGGGCTGTCGGTGGGTGGCGCCACGATCGTGGGCGTCATGGCCGCCAGCGCGTCGTACATCGCCGCGCCGGCGGCGGTGCGCATCGCGCTGCCCGACGCCAACCCCGCGCTGTACCTCACGGCGGCCCTCGGAATCACCTTCCCCTTCAACCTCATCGTGGGCATACCGCTGTTCTTCTGGCTGGCGCAGGCCATCGGCGGCTAGGCGGCGCCCGCGCCGACGGGCATCATTGCCCGGATGAGCGCAACCGATGACCTCCTCCATTACTCCAAGGAGTGGGCGGCCTCGTTCACCCAGGGCGACCTGGGGGTGGAGCCCACCCTCAAGCTGGCCGTGGTGGCCTGCATGGACTCCCGCCTGAACCCGCAGGCGCTGCTGGGGCTGCGCCCGGGCGAGGCGCACTACATGCGCAACGCCGGCGGCACGGTGACCGACGACATGATCCGCTCGCTGTGCATCTCGCAGCGGTTCCTGGGCACCCGGGAGATCATCCTCATCCACCACACCGACTGCGGAATGCTGCGGTTCACCGACGACGAGCTGCTGCGATCGCTGCACAACGAGACCGGCATCAGGCCCACGTGGGCGGTGGAGACCTTCGCCGACACCGAGGAGGACCTTCGGATGTCGATGCGCCGGGTTCGCACCAGCAGGTTCATCCCCTACACCGACCAGGTGCGGGGCTTCATGTACGACGTCACCACGGGCCGCCTGGTGGAGGTGGAGGCCTAGGAGACCTCCACGGCCTCCTCGGCGATCTGCTCGCCGTCCCGGGCCGCGCGGTCCAGGCGGAATGCGCGGATGACCGGCTGGTCCGGGTCCTGCAGCGAGACGATCACGTAGAGGGGCTCGGCGAAGAAGGCCAGGTCCACGTCGGTGCGCGAGGGGTAGGCCGCCGAGCGCGTGTGCGAGTGGTAGATGGCCAGCAGGTCCTCGCCGGCGTCGTCGATGTCGTCCATCAACTCCATCTGCTCGCGCGGGTCCATCACGTACATGAACGGCGTGCCCTCCGCGTTGGTGGCCGGCAGCACGCGGGTGGCCGCGCCGTCACTGCCCGCGATGAGGCCGCAGCACTCATTGGGGAACTCCGCGCGGGCGTGGGCGATGAGGGCATCGGCCTGTGCCCGGGTCAGCCTCATGCGACGGGCCCCGCTACCAGAAGACGCCGTTGTCGAGCGTCTCCTCGACGGCCTCGATCTCGTCGGTCCAGATTCCGGCGGACAGGTACTTCCAGCCGCTGTCGCAGATGATGCCGACCACGGTGCCGCTGTCCATGCCCTGCGCCACGCGCGCGCAGGTGTGCATGACCGCCCCGCTGGACACCCCGGCGAAGATGCCGTGCTCGGACGCCAGCCGGCGGGTCATCACGATGGCGTCCATGTTCTCGACCAGCAGCTTGCGGTCGAGCCGCGACAGGTCGAGGATGGGCGGGATGAAGCCGTCGTCCAGGCTGCGAAGCCCGCTGACGGGATCGCCCTGCATGGGCTCGCAGGCGATCACCTGGATGTCGGCGCGGTGCTCCTTGAGGCGCCGCGAGCATCCCATGAGCGTGCCGCCCGTGCCGAGGCCCGCCACGAAGGCATCCACCTCCGGGCAGTCGCGCAGGATCTCCGCCGCCGTGCCCTCGTAGTGGGCGCGCGGGTTGGCCGGGTTGCCGTACTGGAAGAGCATGGGGATGCCCTCCTGCGCCGACAACTGCCGGGCCATCTCCACCGAGCCGTTCGAGCCGGTCTCGCCCGGGCTCTCGATGATCTCGGCGCCGTAGATCTGCAGCAGGCGCCGGCGCTCCTCGGTGACGTTGTCGGGCATCACGGCCACCAGCTTGTAGCCGCGCACGCGGGCGATCATGGCCAGCGAGATACCGGTGTTGCCCGAGGTGGGCTCCATGATGGTATCGCCGGGGCGCAGCACGCCGCGCTCCTCGGCGTCGTCGACGAGCGACTTCGCCGTGCGGTCCTTGATGGAGCCGGTGGGGTTGTGGCTCTCCATCTTGGCGAGGATGCGCACGTCGGGGTTGGGCGACAGCCCCGACACGTCCACCAGCGGGGTGTCGCCGATGGTGGCCACCACGTCGGGCGACACCCCGAGTGGCGGGGCCTCCAGTCCGGACCGGGTCATCGGGCGCCTCCTGCCATGGCGGGAAGGATCATCACGGTGTCGGCGTCGCCCACGGGGGTGTCGGTCCACTGCAGCAGGCGGGCGTCCTCGTCGTTCACGTACACGTTCACGTACTTGTGGAGCTGGCCATCGCCGGTGAGGATCTGGCTGCCCACCGCAGGGAACTGCGCGCACAGGGCATCGAGCACCTCGCCCATGGTGGCCCCGGGAACCTCCACGGTGCGGTCGCCCCCCACGGCCTGGCGCAGCACCGGGGGGATCTTCACGGTGCTCACGCCGTCGCCCCCGCGTGGTCGTGGGTGCCCACGCCCGCGCACCAGGCCTCGTAGTCGCGCAGCCGAAGGTCGGCGTTGGGACCGCACGACGGGCAGTCGGGGTCGCGCCGCACGTTGAGCTCGGTGAAGGTCATGCCCAGGGCGTCGTAGATGAGCAGCCGGCCCGAGAGCGTGTCGCCGATGCCCAGCAGCACCTTGATGGCCTCGGTGGCCTGGATGTTGCCCATCACGCCGCACAGCACCCCGAGCACCCCGGCCTCGCCGCAGGAGGGGGCCAGGTCGGGCGGGGGCGGCTCGGGGAACAGGCAGCGGTAGCACGGGCCGTCGTAGGGCTGGAACACCGAGGCGTGGCCCTCGAAGCGCAGGATGCTGGCGTGCACCAGCGGCGTCCTGGTCATGAGGGCGGCGTCGGCCAGCAGGTAGCGCGTGGGGAAGTTGTCGGCGCCGTCCACCACCACGTCGTACTCCTGCAGCAGGTCGAGCACGTTGTCACGGTTCACGCGGAACGGGTGCACGTTCACCTGCACCTCGGGGTTGAGGGCGCGGATGGCCTCCTTGGCGCTCTCGCCCTTGTTCACGCCCACGCGGTCGGTGGTGTGGATGATCTGCCGCTGCAGGTTGCTCTCGTCCACCACGTCGTCGTCCACCAGCCCGATGGTGCCCACGCCGGCGGCGGCCAGGTAGTACGCCGCGGGCGAGCCCAGGCCGCCCGCGCCGATGAGCAGCGCCTTGCTGTCGAGCAGCTTGAGCTGGCCCTCCTCGCCCACCTCGGGGATGAGGATGTGCCGCGAGTACCGCGAGCGCTGGGCGGGGGTGAGGATGCGAGGCACCTCGACCGGGTAGTTGTTCTGCTTCCAGCGCGCGAAGCCGCCGGCCAGGTTGGCCACGTTGGTGAAGCCCATGTCGCGGAGGGTCACGGCCGCCAGCAGCGAGCGCTGGCCGCTGGCGCACGAGATGAGCAGCTCGCGGTCGAGGTCGCTGGCCACGCCGCCGATGCGGCTCTCGAGGAAACCGCGGGGGATGTGCACCGCGCCCGGCAGGTGGCCCTGGTCCCATTCGCCGGTCTCGCGCACGTCGATGATGAGCGGGCCGTCACCGGCCTCGACGCGCGGGGCCACCTCCGAGGGCTCGACCTCGGGGATCACCTCGCGTGCGGCGGACAGAAGGTCCTGATAGCTCGGGGACATCGGGTCTCTCGCCTCGCTCCTCGTTTCCCGGTAAATCCGGTGGCAATAGTACCAATTTACCCGCGGACCGCCGGGGCAGCGTAACCTCGGACCCCGCGACGGGTGGCCGACCATAGCGGGCACCCGCAGCCCGCGGAGGCACGTACGGCATGGCCGACCCCATACCCAAGAGCGAGTTCCTGAACCCGGACGCCCGGATCAAGTGCCGCACGCCGGAGTGCTGGGGCGACCTGCTGCTGTTCCCCACCGGCGCCACCGATGAGGACGGCATCCCCGAGTTCTCCAACGCCACCCTGTGCCCCCTGTGCATGACGGGGTTCGACATCGACCCGGACATCACCGATCGCGACCTCTACCTGCGGGTGGCGTGGATGCGCGCGAATCCCGGCGTGAGCCCGCCCGACGACCTTCCCGCCCCCGGCGGGGACGCGTGAGCGGGCAACCGGACCTGTTCGGCGACGCCGTGGAGCGCCGCCTGGCCGGTACCCGGCCGCTCGCCGCCCGCATGCGCCCGCGCACGCTCGACGAGGTCGCCGGGCACCGCGACCAACTGGGGCCCGAGGGGTTCCTGCGCAGGGCCATCGCCGAGGACGACGTCCCTTCGCTCGTGCTGTACGGACCGCCCGGGACCGGCAAGACCACGCTGGCGCGACTCGTGGCCACCGCCACGCGGGCCGAGTTCGAGGAGCTCTCCGCGGTATCGGCGGGGCTCGCCGATGTGCGCGCGGTCATGCAGCGGGCGCGTGACCGGCTGGCCGCGGGCACCGGCACGGTGCTGTTCATCGACGAAATCCACCGGTTCACCAAGAGCCAGCAGGACGCCCTGCTGCCGGCCGTGGAGGACGGCCTGGTGGTGCTGGTCGGCGCCACCACCGAGAACCCGTACTACGAGGTGAACGCCGCGCTCGTGTCGCGCATGCGGGTGCTGCAGCTCGAGGCCCTGGGCCCCGACGACGTCGCCGGGCTGGTGGACCGGGCCGTGTCGGACGAACGGGGGCTGGGCGGCAGGGTGGTGGTGGCCCCCGAGGCGCGCGCGGCCATCGTACGCCTGGCGGGGGGCGACGCCCGCTATGCGCTCAACCTGCTGGAGGCCGCGGCGGGCCTCGCGGGCGATGCGCCGGTCACCCCGGAGGTCGTGGAGCGCGCCGGTGGCGGCCGAGCGGTGGTCTACGACAAGGACGGCGATCAGCACTACAACGTGGCCAGCGCGTTCATCAAGTCGCTGCGCGGCAGCGACCCCGATGCGGCGCTCTACTGGATGGCGGTCATGATCGAGGGCGGCGAGGACCCCACGTTCATCGCCCGCCGGATGATCGTGGCCGCCAGCGAGGACATCGGCAACGCCGACCCGCGGGCGCTCGAGGTGGCCGTGGCCGCCGCGCGGGCGCTGGAGTTCGTGGGGCTGCCGGAGGCCCGCATCAACCTGGCGCAGGCCGCCACGTACCTGGCGTTGGCGCCCAAGAGCGACGCCGCCTACCGGGGCATCGACGCCGCGCTCGCCCGCGTGCGGCACGAGGGCGCCCGGGTACCGCCGCTGGCCCTGCGCGACGCCAGCCCGGCCAACCGCGACAACCTCGGGCATGGCACCGGGTACGTCAACCCGCACGGCGCGCCGGGCCGCGTGACCGCCGACTCGTGCATGCCCGATGGCATGGAGGACGTCACCTTCTTCCGTCCGGGCGGCATGGGCGTGGAGGGCGACCTGGCCGCCCGGCTGGCGGCCCTGCGGGCGCGCGCCCGCGAACCGACGGGGTCTGACACCATGCCGCCGTCAGGCGACGTGGAGGGCGACGGGTGAGCATCGAGGTGCAGGTGGGGCCGATGTCGGCGGCCGAGTTCCGGAGGGTCTTCCGCTACGCGGAGTCGGAGTCGTCGGGGGAGCGCGCGCAGGGCAAGGCCGACGACCCGCTGCGCACCGTGGCCGAGGTCATCGTGCGCCACGGTGGCACCGCCGTGGGCGAGGAGGTCTTCCGGGTCACGCTGCCCGAGGACGCCGAGGACGACGTGTTCGCCATCCGGGCGTCGCTCATCCGCGAGGGCGTGGCGCACCGCCTGGAGCAGCGGCTCGATGGCGGGCTCACCGAAGAGGTCACCTGGCACACCCATGGCGATCACGACCACGAGCGCGCGGTGGTGCGCACCGGTCGCGGGAACGTGGCCCTGCTTGCCGCGGCGTGGGCGGAGATGGCGGTCACCTGCCCCGACATGGACATCCGCGACCGGCTCAACGACTACTTCTTCGTCGACGCCACCGGGCACCACATGACCGAGATCCCGCTGGACGTCGCGGACGACATCCCGGACGATGAGCGCGAGGTGGCCGGCATCCCCCTGCTGCTGGGCGACGAGTGGGCGCTGGTGGCCCGCTACCACGGCGACCTGGAGTTGCGTGATCGCCTGAACGACCTCTTCGCCGGGCGCCGCGAACTGGGCGTGCCGGCCGAGCCCGACGACCTGGGCTGACCCCATGGGCGGTGCGGGCGACCTCACGCCGGACGAGCGCGCCCGCGTGGCGCAGTACGTGACCGACCCGGAGGGTCCGGTCTTCGCGCTGCTCGGCCTGCCCGAGGCCGTGAAGGGCGCCCTCTTCGCGCGCTACTCCAGGAGCGCGAACTCGGTGCGCCGCCTGCTGCTGGACGAGTTCCTGCCCGATCCCGAAGGGACAGTCCCAAGCCGGGGACAGTCCCAAGCCGGGGACAGTCCCAGCGCTGGGACTGTCCCGTCCACGGGACTGTCCCCCGACGTGGGCGAGGACCGGGCGCGTGAGTTCTTCCAGCGCGTGCTGGCCGACTACGGCGACGATTCGGTCGCGCAGCTCGGCGGCGCGCACGTGGCCGTCGAAGGCATCAGCAACGTGCTGACCAAGGTGATCGAGTGGGGCCGCCTGGCGTCGTACCTGGAGCAATCCACCCGCTACGTGCCCTACACGGAGAAGCAGGCTGGACGCTGGAAGTACGTCCGCCCGCCGGGAATCGCCGCCCATCCGGACCTGCTCGCGCGGTACGAGGCGGTGCTGGATGACGCGTTCGCCACCTACACGCGCCTCTTCGAGGCCGTGCTCGCCCATCTGACCCAGCAGGAGGGGGGCGGGGACGACCCGGCGGTGCAGCGCACCCTGCGCGCGCGTGCGCTGGATGCCGTGCGCGGGCTGCTGCCCGCGGCCACCACGGCCAACCTGGGCGTCTACGCCTCAGGGCAGGCGTGGGAACAGATGGTCATCCGCCTGCGCGCGCACCCCCTGGCGGAGGCCCGCGAGGTGGGCGATCAGGTGCTCGCGGCGCTGCGGCAGGTGATTCCCGACTTCCTCACGCGCACCGACCGCCCCGACCGAGGAGAGCGGATGGGTGCCTATCGCGCGGCCACCGACGCCCGCGCCGCAGCGATGTGGCGCGACCTCGAGGGGACAGTCCCAGCGCTGGGACTGTCCCGTGGCGGGGACAGTCCCAGCGCTGGGACTGTCCCCGGGGTCAACCTGCTCTCCCATGACGCCGATGGGGAGCGGCGGGTGCTCGCGCATGCGCTGTGGCCCGCGTCGGATACCGACCTGGAGCAGGTGCGGGCGTGCGTGGATGCGATGGGCATCGGCGACGTGCGCGCGGCGCTGGCCCGCTGGGCCGCGGGGCGCGCCGATCGGCGCGAGAGGCCCGGGCGCGCGCTCGAGGCCACCTCGTACCTCTTCGAGGTCACCTGCGACTACGGCGCGTACCGCGACCTGCAGCGTCACCGCATCCTCACCCTCGAGGCGCAGCCGCTCGGCGCCGACCTGGGGTTCGAGCCCTCGCCTGACGTGGCGGCGGTGGGACTGCACGACGAATACGACCGGGTGAACCGCGCGTCCGCCGCGCTGTGGCGCGAGGTGCTGGACGTGGTGCCGGACGAGGCGCCATATGCCGTCACCATGGCGCACCGCCTGAGGTTCCTGGTGCGCATGAACGCCCGCGAGGCCATGCACCTGATCGAACTGCGAAGCCAGCCGCAGGGGCACGCCGCGTACCGGCGGGTGGCGCAGGACATGCTGGTGGCCATCCGCGACCAGGCGGACCACCCCGGGATCGCCGGCCTCATGGACTTCGCGGACATGTCCGACGCGGGCGATCGCCTGGCGCAGGAGCGGCGCACCGAGGCCCGCCGCGCCGCTGATACCGTGGACCCCTGATGTCCACCGATCCCGCACGCCTGCGACTGGGAGGCATGGCGCTCGCCAACGGCCTGCTGGTGCACGGCCCCGGGCACTGGGCCGCCGCGGTGGTGGATGAGCACGGCCGTACCATCGTGCGATCGGGACCGCGCCCCCGCCTGTCGCTGGGCTCGCTGGACCGCGTGCCCCTTGCCCGCGGCCTGGCCCGCATGGCCGAGATGCTGATGGTGGTCCCCGCGGCGCGAAAGGACGTGCCCGAGGCACGGCTGGCCATGGAGGATGGTCCGATGGGAGCAATCATGGCCGGCGCCATGGCGGCCACCGCGGCGTCACGCCGGCTCATCCGCTCGGCGGCCGGACAGGAGGCCGTTGCGGCCGCTCTCGCGCTGGCGCCCCCGCTGCTGGCCCTGCGGGCATCCGATGCCGCCGCCTGGCATGCCGTGGAGCACAAGAGCATCGCCGCTTACGAGCGCGCCGGCGAGGCCGGCATCGCCGGCAACGCCCAGGACCCGAAGGAGCACGATCGCTGCGGAAGCAACCTGGTGCTGCCGATGGTCGTGGCCTCGGCTGCCGGCAACCTGATGGCCCGGCGCATGCCCACGCGGCGCACGCGCCTCCTGGCCCGGGTGACCGCCACGGCCGTGGCCGTGGGCGCGTCTGTGGAGGCCTTCGCGTTCGCCGAGCGCCATCCCCGGCACCCCGTGAGCCGGGCCATCCACGGCGCGGGGCACGCCATCCAGGCCGGTTTCGTCACCCGCGAGCCCGACGCGGCGCAACTGGCCGTGGGCCGTGCCGCAATGGAGGAGGTCCTGCGGGCCGAGCGCATGGCGGGAGCCACGACATGACCACGCGTGCGGCGCTTGCCCTGGTGATTGCCGCGGGCGGCCTGCTGGCCGGAACGGCATCGGCCCACATCTCGGTGTCGCCCGAGCAGGCGGTGCTCCGCGAGTCGACCGAGTTCACCATCACGGTGCCGGCGGAGGGAGGGCTCACCACCAACCTCGTGCGCGTGTTCTTCCCGTCGCAGGTGAGCGTGTATGCGGTGGCCGATGCCCCGGGCTGGACCACCCGGGTGCTGAAGCGCGCGGATGGCCGCCTGCGTGGGGTGGAGTGGACCGGCGGTCAGATCCCGCCGGACCAGTACGCCACCTTCACCGTGCTGGGCACGCCGTTCGAGCAGGGCACCAGCGTCTGGCGCAGCGAGCAGGGCACCACCAACGGCAAGCTGAAGCGCTGGACGGGGCCCCCGGAGACCGGCGACGAGGTGGCGCCCGAGACGGGCCCCGATGCGCCCGGCCCCGCATGGGCCGTGGAGGTGACCGCCGAGCCGGTGGCGGCGGCCGCGGCCGCGGCGGACGCCCCGGGAGGCTCCGGCGCACTGTGGGCCGCCGTGGCCGGCATCGCCCTGGGCGTGCTGGCGCTCGTGGGGGTGGGCCTGCTGTGGTCGTCGCGCCCCACGGAGTTGCCCCCCGACGGCCGGGAGGACGGGACGGGGACGTGACCGGCGGCGACCGGCCGCGCTTGGCGCCGTCGACGTTCCAGCTGCCCGTGGAACGCATGCGCGACGGGTACTACAGCGACGCCTACTTCACGTTCACGCGCGAGGTGCTGGAGAGTGACGGCCACCATCCGCGGGTGCTGATGCAGGTGTTCCAGCGCGAGCACGCGGTGCTCGGCGGCGTGGACGAGGCCCTGGCCATCCTGGCGTTGTGCTCGGGCCGGCGGCAGCCGGACGGCTGGCAGGACGGCCACGCGGACCTGGCGGTGCAGGCCCTGCGTGATGGCGACGACATCGCCCCCTGGGAGACCGTATTGTCGATCGAGGGCGACTACGCGCTGTTCGCCCACCTCGAGACGCTGGTGCTGGGCGTGCTGGGCCGGCGCACGCTGATCAGCCGCAACGTGCGCGCGGTGGTGGACGCCGCCCGCGGCAAGCCCATCCTGTACTTCCCCGCCCGGTTCGACCACTGGCAGGTGCAGACCGGCGACGGCTGGGCCGCGCACGTGGCCGGTGCCATCGGGGTGAGCACCGACGCCCAGGCGTCGTGGTGGGGTGGCCGCGGCATGGGCACCGTGCCCCACGGGCTCATCGCCGCATACGGCGGCGACACCGTGGCAGCCGCGCGCAAGTTCGCCGGGAGGTTCGGGCGCGACCTCAACGTGATCGTGCTGGTGGACTACGAGAACGACTCCGTGCGCACCGCCCTCGAGGTGGCCGACGCACTCGGCGACGACCTGTGGGGCGTTCGGCTGGACACCTCGAGCACCATGGTGGACCGCAGCCTGTGGCAGGAGATGGGCCGCTTCACCCCCACGGGCGTGGTGCCCGAGCTGGTGCAGAAGGTGCGGGATGCCCTCGACCACGCCGGCCACGGACGCGTGCGCATCGTGGCGTCCGGTGGCTTCGACGCCGCCAGGATCGACGCGTTCGAGCGCGCGGGCGTGCCGGTGGACGCCTACGGCGTGGGGTCCAGCCTGCTCCTGGGCGGCAACGACTTCACCGCCGACGTGGTGCGCGTGGATGGCCGCCCCTGCGCCAAGGTGGGGCGCGCCGAGAGCCCCAACCCCCGCATGGAGCCCGTGGACCTGTCCGACCTGCTGCATCAGTAGCCTGCAGGGCGATGCAGCTGGGCCTCATCCACCACGTGGGCTATGTGGTCGCCGACCTCGATGCCGAGATCCCCGCGTACCGCGACGTGCTGGACATGCCCCTGGTGGTGCGGGAGGTCATGCCCGAGCAGGGCGTGGAGGCGGCGCTCCTGGGCGTTGGCCCCTCCTACATCGAGCTCATCGCCCCTGTGACGGAGGACACCGGGGTGGCCCGGTTCCTAGCCAAGAGGGGCCCGGGCATGCATCATGTGGCATTCGCCGTCGCAGACCTGGAGCGCACCCTGGGTGAGCTCGGGGGCCGGGGCGTCGAATTGATCGACTCCGCGCCCCGGCGCGGGCTGGGCGGGCACATGGTGGCCTTCCTGCATCCCCGCTCCACGGGTGGGGTACTCACCGAACTCGTCGAACAGCATTGACCGCAGTGACAACCACGTCGGAGGCCTGACGCGTGAAGATCCGTTACATCGAGCCGAAGCCCCGAGGGGCCACGATCTACGAGATCGCCAACCTCCCCAAGCTGGGCCTTCCGCTGCTCGCGGCGATCGCCCGCGACACCTACGACGATGTCGACCAGCACATCTACTGCGAGCTCATCCGCAACGTGGAGATCGACTGGGACGACGTGCTCACCGCCGACCTGGTGTGCATCTCCACCACCACCAACACCACCCTCGAGGGCTACCGCTACGCCGACCGCTGCCGCGCCGCGGGCATCCCGGTGCTGTTCGGCGGGTCGCACGTGACCTTCATGGCGCACGAGGCCCTGCAGCACGCCGACTACGTCATCCGCCGCGAGGGCCACGTGGGCTTCGCGCAGTTCATGGAGTGGTTCCGGGGTGACCGCGACCCCGCCGGCCTGCACGAGATCCTGGGCCTGAGCTTCATCGAGAACGGCCAGCAGGTGGACAACCCCGAGGCCCCCATGGCGTCGGGCGACGACCTCGACAACCTGCCCTTCCCCGCGCTCGACCTGCTGGAGGGGCGCGAGCGCATGGTCACGCACCCCATCATGATGAAGTGGGGCTGCCCGTACGACTGCTCGTTCTGCAGCGTCATCAAGATGTTCGGCCGCAAGCTGCGCACGCGCTCAGTGGAGAACATGATGGAGGAGCTGCGCGGGGTCAATCCCGAGCGCGTCTTCTTCTACGACGACATCTTCATCGTCGACAAGAAGCAGGCCAAGAGCCTGTTCACCGCGATGATCGATGAGGGCATCACGCCGCAGTGGACCGCGCAGATCCGCGCCGACTCCATCTACAAGAGCAAGCAGACCCTGGAGCCCGACCACGAGCTGCTGTCGCTCATGCGCGATTCGGGCTGCTACATGGTGTACATCGGGTTCGAGAGCATCACGCAGGAGGGCCTGGACGCCTACAACAAGAAGCAGAAGGTGGAGCACATCACCACCTCCATCAAGCTTCTCCACGACTACGGCATCCGCGTGCACGGGATGTTCGTGGTGGGCGCCGACACCGACACGCCCGAGACGGTGCGCGCCACGGTGGACTTCGCCATCGAGCACGGCGTGGACACCCTGCAGATGATGATGCTCACCACCCTCCCGGGCACGGCGTTCGACGCCCAGATGCGCGCCGAGGGCCGGGTGCTCACCGACGACTACTCGCTGTACGACGGGCACCACTGCATCATCCAGCCCAAGCTCATGACTCCCTACGAGCTCCAGATGGAGACGTGGAAGAACATGCTGCGCTTCTACTCGAAGAAGACGCCGTGGGAGCTGGGCCGCAAGGAGATCCGCGCCAACCTGTGGCAGTTCCTGCGCCTGCTGACCGAGGTCAAGTTCATGAAGAACCTGCCCAAGGCGGTGCGCCTGTGGCTGGGCAACCGGCCGTCGGAGAGCTTCAAGCTCATCCGCACCACCATCTCGCGGCGCGGCATGCGCACCATCTACGAGACCTTGGGCGTTGCCATCTTCCGCGCGTACGGCCGCAAGCAGCTCCTGAAGTTCACCGACCAGCCGGAGTCGATGGTGCACCTCGACGAGATCCGCCGCCTGCCGGCCTGGACCCCGCCCGCCGAGGCGGAGTCGGAGGTGCAGGGGCAGGAGTCGCCGTCGCTCAAGGTGCTTTCGTGAGCCGACGCATCGAGCTGGGCCTCGAGGGCGGTGGCGTGCTCCTCCTCACCGTGGAGGATGGCGACGTCACCGCCCTCCGGGGCGCCCTCGGTGGCCCGGGTTTCCACGACGTGCGCTCGGAGGAGGGCGACAACGCCGTGGACCTGGCCAAGGTCACGTACATGCGCGTGCTGCCCGGCGACGCCAGCGGGCGCATCGGGTTCGGCGGGGCCTGACCTGCAACTCGGGCTCGTCGGCCTCACCAACTCCGGCAAGACCGCCCTCTTCAACCTCGTCACCGGGGGCGAGGCGGAGGTCGCGCCGTACCCCTTCACCACGCGCGAGCCCAACGTGGGCGTGGCATCCGTGCCCGACCCGCGCATCGACGCCATCGCCGACGCGCAGGACATCCCCAACCGCGTCACCGCCAAGGTGGAGGTGGTCGACATCGCCGGCCTCAGCGAGGGCGCGGGCCAGGGCGAAGGCCTTGGCGGCGCCGCGCTGGGACGCATCCGCGAGCTCGAGGCCACGGTGCACGTGCTGCGCGCATTCGCCAATGCCGAGGTGCCGCATCCGCTGGAGCGCGAGGTCGAGCCCCTTGCCGACGCCCGCGCGGTGGACGAGGAGCTCATCCTCGCCGACGCCGGCCAGGTGGAGCGACGGATGGAGAAGGTGCAGAAGGGCGTGCGCGCCGGCGACCCCGAGGCCAAGGCCGAGGCCGCGGCGCTTGAGGCCATCACCGCGCAGCTGGCCGATGGGCTGCCCGTGCGCACCATGGCCGACGACGGTGCCATCGAGGTGGCCCGCGCCATGGGGCTGCTCACCGCCAAGCCCGTGCTGTACCTGGTGAACACCGACGACCCCGGTGACCCCCCGGTGGAGATCGCCGAGTACGCCGCAGAGCAGGGCGCGCAGGCCCTGGCGCTGCCGGTGGGCGTTGAGCTGGAGCTCGCGCAGATGGACCCCGCCGAGGCCGCGGAGTTCGCCGAGGAGATGGGCCTGGGCACCACGCGCGGGGCCGATGCGGTGATCCAGGCCGGCTACCGCCTGCTCGACCTCATCACGTTCTTCACCGGGTCGGGCCCGCCCGAGGCGCGCGCCTGGCCCATCCCCCGCGGCACCCCGGCCGACAAGGCCGCCGGCAAGATCCACAGCGACATGGAGCGCGGCTTCATCCGCGCCGAGGTGGTGCCGTGGGACAAGCTGGTGGAGTGCGGCTCGTTCGCGAAGGCGCGCGACGTGGCGCTGGCCCGCATGGAGGGCAAGGACTACATCGTCCAGGAGGGCGATGTGATGCAGATCCGCTTCAACGTCTGCGGCCCGCACCCGGCCCCCCGCGCGTGCCCGGAGGCACTGGGTAGGCTGGGTCCGTCAGCCCAGCCTCCCCGGGAACGGCATGCGCCGATACCTCATAGCCATCCTCGCGCCCGCATTCCTGGCCCTCGCCGTCTTCGGCGCCTCGCAGGCCTCCGCAGCCGAGATGTTCGGCCAGCAGGTGACCCCGGGCAGCACCATCGGGTCGGTGCAGGCAGCGGACGCGATCCGCCTGGAGGATGTGTCGGTCACGTCCACGAGCGGCGGCGGGGTGACGGCCGCGGCCACGCTGTACGCGGGCACGAGCACGACCCCGGTCACGGTCAGCATCACGTACCGCGATTTGGACAACTGGACCATCGACGTCAGGCGGAACGGGGCCGGGTCGTCGTATGCGCCGGCCAGCCCCACCTCGCTGGACATCAACGACGTGGACGGCACGATCGCCCGGACGAATGGCGTGATGAGCTATCAGCTCATCCTCCACGGCTACGTCCTCGGCGATGCCACCTTCGACATGACCGCATACATCGACGCCACGGGCTGGGTGGCGACGTCGGTGGTCGAGGACCTCGAGATCGGCGGCATGACGCTCACGCACGCCAGCGTCGAGGTATCGACCATCGACGCCTTCGCGGAGCTGACGGCATCGCTCGAGACCGACGGCGGAAACTTCGACGTGGACATCAAGGCCACGAAGCCCGGTAACGCCACGCCCGATCAGTACACGCTCTCGATCGACTTCACGGGAGCCGAGCTCAAGGGCGCGTCCACGAGCTTCACGGTCAACTCCTTCGCCTTCCACTACGACGTCACCACGCCCTCGAGCGGGTGCACCACCATCGACTCGCAGGCGACGATGTCGATCACCATGGGCAGCACCACCTACGCGCTCGACGATGTGCACGTGATCGTCACCTGCTCGACGCTCACCACCTTCGAGTTCAGCGTTACGGTGTCGCACGAGCAGAAGTGGAACAACGTGACCAAGTCGGGAACGCTCTCGGTGGCGTGGTACGGCACGCCCGGCACGTTCCGTCCCCAGTTCGCGAAGCCCATCGGGTACCAGCAGGGGTTCTTCGGGTCGGTCGACCTGAGCGCCACGCGCCACTTCTCGCGCAAGTACCAGGGCAGGCACTTCCGCCGGGACGTCACGATCGGCATCGGGTTCGCGGCCACGGTCTACCAGCCGTCGCCGGGGGCCGCGTTCACCGGTGGCGCGGGCGCCGGCGGGGCATTCGACGCAAACCGGGTATCCGGTGGAATCGGCTGCGGGGTGCTGGGCGACGACTTCCGCTGCTCGGGGCGCCTTCGCCTGAACCCGAAGTGGGCGGGCGTGTACCACCACACGTGGGACGACCTGTGATGCGGCTCCGGACCGCGTGCGCGGCATCGGTGGTGGTCGTGGCCGTGGCCGGCGGCGTCACGGGCGGAGCGGCAGCCGCCCCGGCCAGGGGTGCCGGCGCCGAGATGCCGGCTCCCGCGTACCAGGCGTGGTGCCGGGCATCCGACCTCTGCACCTATGCGGTGCGCGATTCAGGGGCGGGCGTGAAGGGCCTCGCCCTCGGCGCGGTCGACTGGGCAGGAGTGGATGAGCCGCTGTCCCCCGGCCAGGCACGCCAGGCGGACGGGCCGGTGGCGTACTACCCCACGATGCTCGAGGGGATCGCCGTCGCGGTCAACGTGCCGGGCATCGACGGGCACGGCATCGACCTGCGCGGCACGACCATCGGGGAGATCTTCGCGGGGCGCATCACCAACTGGAACGACCGACGCATCCGCCGGACCAACCTGCGCCACCCCATGCCCACGAACCTGCCCATCACCCTCTGCGTACCGGGGCACCCATCAGGCACGTCGTGGGACTTCAGCGACTACCTGGGCAAGGTGAGCGCCGCCTTCCGTACCCACGTCGGCAAGCCATCGATGCTGCCGACGTGGAAGGGGACGAGGATCGTGCGCACCCCGCACGTGACCCAGGTGGGCGAGTGCGTCGAGGGACACCGCGGGGCCATCACCTTCCTGCCTTTCTCCGACGCCATGACCGAGGGGCTCGCCCGGGACATCGTGGCCGTCGGCAAGCGGGAGAAGGTCACCTATGGCCAAGGCGCCAACCGCACCGTGGTGGAGAAGAACGTCTTCATGCACCCCACCACCGCGGACATCCAGAAGGCCGGCCACTTCGCCGCATCGAGGATCAGGAGCGACCTCACCATTGACCTGACGAACAGCCAGGCCAAGGGCGCGTACCCGATCACGGTCGCCACGTACGTGATCGTGCGGAAGGACCGGCCGATGCGCGCGAGTACCCGCAGGACCATCCGCTACTTCCTCGGCCCGAAGGCGCAGGGGCTGCTTGCCGGGCTGGGCTACGCGCCGCTGCCCCCGAGCCTGCTGTCACGGGCCCGGGCCCAGCTGGCCGCCGCGCGGTAGCCAGGCCCGATAGGACCCGGGGCCACTAGTCGTCCAGCTGGCTCGCGCCCTCCATGCGGGCCTTCACCCCAGCCTCCATGGAGTTGGCACGCCACAGGGCCACCGCCTCGGGCGACGCCTGCCCCACCTGCTGCCCGGCCGGCGGCCCGTGGTGCCACGCGATGGCCTGCAGCAAGGCGAGGCGGCGCTCGTCGGGCAGCCCGGTGCGACGCGCGGCATCGTCCACCATCTGCAGGCCCAGGGCCAAGTGGCCGAGCGCCCTGCCCTCGTCGCTCTGCTCCACCGTGGCGGGGCGCACATCCCAGTTGCGCGTGTGGCCGATGTCGTGCAGGAGGGCCGCGGCCAGCAGCAGGTCGGCATCCAGCCGCGGGTGCCAGGTGGTGAGGCTCTGGCACAGCATGGCCACGCCCACGGTGTGCTCCACCAGCCCGCCCAGGTAGGCGTGGTGGCCCGACCGCGTGCAGGGCACGGCGCGCCAGGCGTCGGCCAGGGCGGCATCGCCGGTGATGGCCCCCAGCAGGGTGCGCAGGCCGGGATCGTGCACCTCGTCGGCAAGGCCCAGCACGAACCCCCACATGTCATCGGGATCGCGGTGGCTGCGGGGCAGCAGGTCCACCTCGGCGTCGGCGGCCTCGGCC